>PVBE011368076.1_pt1 | contig 11294 bp, 7 predicted proteins | sample 1631181 | NCBI WGS metagenome assembly PVBE01 (sample SAMN08397723, study PRJNA350692) | Marine metagenome, whole genome shotgun sequencing project. | isolation source: water | place: Pacific Ocean | collected 2012-04 | reverse complement strand
TAGAAAAAATACTTTCAGATTCTACAACCTATAAATTCAAAAAATTAGAAGGTAATATAATCAATGATGAAAGTTTTTTCACTGAAGATTGGTGCTGGGTGAAAATTCATGTAAAGAATATCAGTAATTTCTCTTCTGACTGGTTTATTAGATATGGTGCTTCTCACATTAAACTATATGAAATTGCTGACAACAACACTTACCGTATTCATCAATCTGGGCTGAACTTAAAATCTTATGAACGAGACTATATTCATGGTAACATTCCTTTTATAAAAATTAACCTACCTAGCAATAGTCTCAAAGTCTATTATATTCAAATAAATGGTTTTTGGAGGGAAACTATCAATAAGGGATGTATGATCAAAGCAGAACCCTTAGAAAAAAAATTCAGGAAATCCAATTACATAATGGGAGTATTTATGGGCATAATGCTCCTAATCTTGATCACAAATTTTATACTCTATTGGTCATCTAAAGATAAAACTTACCTAGTCTACTCAGGTTATGTTTTCTTCTTTACATTACTTTGCCTTAGCTTAAAAGGTAATTTATTTGAATTATTTTTCTCAAATTCTATATGGATAAACAGACCAGAAATAGTTATTTTATTTGCTTCATTATCTCTCATCTTTTATGCCGTTTTCACTAGTTATTATTTCCAATTAAAAGAAAAATATATATTCTGGCATAAAGCCTTGAATAAATCTGTTCTAATTTCAATAGCATTATATGTTTTAATGTTTGCCTTAATGTATTCCGGGTTTTCACATACTTCTATGCTAATCATATTATTCTGGACGTTAGCGGTTTTTATTCTTGGAAATATTCCCGCCATAATTCAATGGAGAAAAAAATTCAAACCTGCTGGTTTATTCGTAGTTGGGAATATTATTTTAGTTTCTAGTCAGTTTTTATTTCTACTTGAAAAAACTGGAGCTGAAGACAATACCTTTTCAATTTTTTATTATCTAGAATTCTCATTAATCTGCCAGGTAATAATATTTTCAAAGGGAATTGGCGACAGGATAAACATTATGAGAAAAGAAAGTGAGGAGGCTCAGGAAAAAGCCATGCTACAACTTGAATCAAAAGTGAAAGAAAGAACCCATGCATTAAATAAGCAAAAATTACTTATAGAAGAACAAAATCAAGAAATCAAGGATTCCATAACTTATGCAAAAAGAATACAGGAAGCTATACTCCCCCCTATTCAAACCATTAATGAAATTTTCCCTAAAAGCTTTGTTCTTTATCAGCCTAAAGACATTGTAGCTGGAGATTTCTATTGGATGGAAAGGTCAAAAGATTTAATCAATTTTGCAGTTGCCGACTGTACTGGGCATGGTGTTCCTGGAGCCATGGTTTCTATTGTTTGTCACAATGCATTAAATAGGTCTGTAAGAGAGCATAAATGCACCGAACCATCAGCTATATTAGACAATACAAGAAAATTAGTTATTGATTCTTTATCTAAAAATAAAATGGATGTAAAGGATGGTATGGATATTTCTTTAATTAGCTATGAACCTAAAAAAATGAACATCTCATTTGCCGGAGCCAATAACGGGCTTTACTTAATTAGAAATAACGAGTTAACTAATTATAAATCCGACAGACAACCTATTGGGATTTTTGAAGATCAAAAACCATTTAATCAGCAAAATATCGACCTTAAAAAAGGAGATGTTATTTATTTATTCACTGATGGTTTTGCCGATCAATTTGGAGGAGAAAAAGGGAAAAAATTAAAAACATCTAACTTTAAAAAATTATTACTGGAAATTCATCAACTATCAATGAAAGAACAAAAGGAAAAACTTCAAGAATCATTCAAAAATTGGAGAGATGACATCGAACAGATTGATGATTTATGTATTGTTGGAATTAGGTTTTAACTCTAGATCAGGCTGCTTTCTTATTTAAGAATAGTTTAGCTAAAACTAAAACAATCCTATTCCAAGTACCACAAGACCACTTGTTGTTTCTGCTGCAATAAATATAGAGGATAATCCACTTACAACTAAAGAAATACCTGCAGCCAATTGTAAATAGTTTAACTCTTTACGCCCTAAATATATAAATACAATTGACATTAATAAACTACCTATTGAATGCAAATTGTTTGAGTATTCATTTTAATATATTATACTTAATTATAATATTTCATTGATAATCCTATCTACTGAGTATCCTTCAGCTTCTGCCATATAATTTCTTACCAATCGATGTCTTAAAATAGGTTTGGCTACTGCTTGCACGTCTTCTATATCAGGAGAATACTTACCCATAACTGCTGCGTGACATTTAGCTCCAATAATCAAATATTGTGAAGCTCTAGGTCCTGCACCCCAAGAAATATATTTTTTAATAAGCTCTGGAGAATCAGATACACTCGGTCGAGTTCTAGTATTTAGCTGCACTGCATATTCCATAACATTATTAGGAACAGGAATCTTCCTCATTAGCTCCTGAAAATAGAGAATCTCCTCTCTGCTTAAAATATGATTTAATTGATATTTTAGATCACCAGTAGTTGCTTTTACTATAGCTATTTCTTCCTCATAAGATGGATAATCTACCCACACATTGAACATAAAACGATCTAATTGTGCTTCTGGCAAAGGATAAGTTCCCTCCTGCTCAATTGGGTTCTGAGTTGCCAATACAAAGAAAGGTTCATCCAGCTGATGACCTTTTCCTGCTACCGTAACAGATCTTTCCTGCATAGCTTCAAGCAATGCTGCCTGAGTTTTAGGTGGAGTCCTATTAATTTCATCAGCTAGAATTATATTAGCAAATAAGGGGCCTTTAATAAATTTAAAATTCCTTGCATCATCTAATATCTCTGACCCTATAATATCAGACGGCATTAAGTCAGGAGTAAATTGAATGCGACTAAATGATAATCCTAGTACATCTGCAATGGTACTCACTAATAATGTTTTAGCCAATCCTGGCACACCAACTAAAAGACAATGTCCTTTAGAAAAAATTGAGATGACAACCTGTTTAACAACATCTTCCTGACCAACTATAACTTTTGCAATTTCTGAATTCAATGCTTTGTATTTATCTACAAAAGCATCTAAAGCCTCAACATCTGATTTATACATTGTATTTTATTAATTAAAGTTTAAATATAATTGAAATTAATACAGACACACCAAAGTTTAATTGTATTCAATAATATATAAATGATAGTATCTTTAACGCATAAATGAATACAAATAGTCTGCCATTTAAAATTATAGAACCAAAAGGCATTAAAAAACCTTTTTTATTAAGTATTCCCCATTGCGGAACCTTATTTCCTACAGAAATAGCAAATAATTATGTTCCTTCTTTAAGTAAAGAACCTGATGACACAGATTGGTTCTTAGAAATACTTTATGACTTTGCTTCTGAAATGGGAATCACAACAATACAAGCTCTATATTCTAGATGGGTAATAGATTTAAACAGAGACCCTGGAAATACAGCATTATATAATGATGGTAGAATAATTACAAACCTATGTCCTTCTACTGATTTTCTAGGGAATTCCATATATATGGATCAAAAGTTTGAACCTGATGAAAAAGAAATTAGAAGAAGAAAAGAAGCTTATTTTTGGCCCTATCATCATAAGGTCCATAAACTAATAGAAGAACTTAAAAATGAATTTGACCAAGTGCTTTTCTGGGATGCCCATTCAATAAGAAGAAATGTAAAAACAATTAGAAAAGATTCATTTCCAGACCTTATTCTAGGAGATAACGATTATCAAACTGCTAATGATGTTTTTATTGAACTTGCTATTAAAAATCTTGGATCATCAAAATTTAACATCAATCATAATCATCCATTTAAAGGAGGATATTTAACAAGGTCTATTGGTCAACCCTCAAAAAGCATTCATGCATTACAGCTAGAAATGTCTAAAGATCTATATATGTCTGACAATGAAACAACTTATGACATCAATAAAGCGGAATCAGTTAAAATCATCTTAAAGAATACTTTTCAAAAATTAATTGATCAACTATCGTGAAAAAATTTGACTTTAAATACCTTTTGCAAGAAACAGGATGGAAAGAAAACATAACAGTTGAAACTGATGTAAATGGCATAATCACTTCAATTTATCAAGCTAAAGATTCATTAAATTCAAATAACATTGCATTACCAGGGTTTCAAAATGCACACTCCCATGCTTTTCAATATGCAATGGCTGGCTTAGCGGAATACCATCCAACGGGAAATAGTTCAGATGATTTCTGGAGCTGGCGAAATTCAATGTACCAGCTTGCCCTACAAATTGACCCTAAAGATCTTGAATCCATAGCTTCCATGCTATATACTGAAATGATTAGGCATGGCTATACACATGTCGCTGAATTCCACTATTTACATCATGATAAAAATGGTAAACCCTACAGTAATTTATCTGAAATGGGAGCAAGCTTAATTCAAGCAGCACAAAATGCAGGAATTAACATTACATTAATTCCTATATTCTATCAAAAAGGTGGGTTTGGAAAAGAACCAATAAAAGATCAAATAAGATTTATTTCATCAAATCTAGAAGACTATTTAAAGCTATACAATAGCTCTTTTGATTCTTGCAAACATTATAAAAATGCAGCTATTGGAATGGGAATTCATTCTATGAGAGGTGTTGAATGTAATCAAATCATTGAACTTTCTAAAATAAGAAATGGAAATACTCCTTTCCACATTCATATTGCCGAACAAATTAAAGAAATAGAAGATTGTATTGATTTCTTAAATACTAGACCTGTTGAATGGTTAGCTGAAAACATTGAATTGTCAGAAAACTATCATCTTGTTCATGCCACTCATTTAATAGATACTGAAATACACAAAATAGCAAAGTCAAATGCCAATGTTGTATTGTGCCCTTCAACAGAAGGCAATCTAGGTGATGGCTTATTTCCTTTAAAAAAGTATCTTGAACTAAAAGGCAATTGGTCAATTGGGACAGATAGCCATGTTGGATTAAACCCCTTAGAAGAAATTAGATTACTGGATTATGGGCAACGTTTGATCACTCATCAAAGAGATACTTTTTCAAATTCAAATTGTGGAGATAGTGGTTTTAATGCAATTAAAACATCATTAATTAGTGGAAGAAAAGCAATGGGAAATTTTAATTCTAGTTTTTTTGAGATAGGCACCCCTCTTAATGCACTTGTTGTATCAAATGCCCATCCATTAATAACATCCTCAAGTCCTGAAAATTTATGTAATACTCTTATTTATAGCTCTGATAACAGTATGCTTAAGGGCACTATCGTTAATGGGGATTTAATAATTAATGAAGGTGTACATGAAAATGAGATTACAACTAACTTCCTAAACACTATACAAAAACTAAAATTTAGATAATCAAGCCTTTGCTCCCATCATTTTTAAATGAGCAGCATGATGCTTAAGTGCCTGTAAAAAGGATTTATTAGCATAGTAAGGCATACCAAATTCAAGAGCTGTTTCTTTAACTATCTTAGAAAGATCATGATAATGAACATGACATATGGTAGGAAATAAATGATGCTCTATCTGATAATTCAACCCTCCAATAAACCAAGAAAAGAAACTTTTTTTATTACTAAAATTAGCAGTAGTTTCCATCTGATGTACATACCAGTTTTTTTCAATATTCCCTTCTTGATCTGGTAATGGAAAATCAGTCTGATCGACAATATGTGCACACAGAAATACTGTTGTTAAAAACAATCCAGCAATAAAATGCATAAGAAAAAAACCTGTAATATTTAAACCGATGTGTCCATTAAAAATAATAGGTAACCCTAAAACATATAACAAATAAAAAACCTTCCATAAAGACAAGTAAATAATTGCATGATTTAATGATTTTCCTTGACTCTCTAGTAAGTTCTTTTTATGATATTTAACAAGTTGAATATAATCTTTAGTGAAAACCCAAGAAATAGACATTAATCCATATAAAAACCATGCATAAAGATATTGAAATCCATGATGCTTTTTTCTAGGCTGTGAGTCAGAAAAACGAAGAATAATACCTGCATCAACATCCTCATCCATGCCAATAATATTAGTATAAGTATGATGAAGTACATTATGTTGAATACGCCAATTAAGATCATAACCTCCAGCTATATTCAAACAATAACCTAAAATTTTATTGACATTATTGTTTTTTGAATAGGCTCCATGGTTAGCATCATGCATAATAGATAAACCAATGCCAGCCATACCGAACCCCATTACTGACCATAATAAAATGTTTATCCACCATGTACCAGAAAAAACATCTAAAATAATTAGTGTAAAAGGTATTAAATAAAGCAAAAGCATAAATACAGTTTTGAAAACCATAGCGCCATTGCTGTTTTTAGAAAGATTGTTCTCTTTAAAATAGCTATTAACTCTTTTTCTAAGAACCTTAACAAATTCAGGTTTAGAAGTATCAAATTTTATTGAAGCAGGTTCGATAATTATAATTTAATATTATTTAACAAATAAAAAAGAACAAACAAATTAAGCTCTGCCTAATTTTTTTAATTGTTTAGTATGGCAACTCAATGCAGTAAAAAATGTGGAATAAGAATTATATGGCAAGCCAAATTCCAATGCTGTTTTTTTAACTATGGGGCTTAATTTCTTATAATGAATATGACAGATATTTGGGAAAAGATGATGCTCAACTTGGAAATTCAAACCACCAACAAACCATGAAAACAATCTTGACTTATAAGCAAAATTAGATGTGGTTCTCAATTGATGTACAAACCAATTATGTTCCATATCTCCTGTTTCCTTAGGCTGAGGATAATCAGTATTCTCAACAACATGAGCACATTGAAAAACAATAGCTAGCACAAATCCAGCTATAAAATGCATGACTAAAAACCCAACTAAAACTGTCCACCAAGAAAAAGCAAATATTAATGGAAGAACTAAAATATAAGCATAATACCCAATTTTAGAAACAATAAGGAAGCTTAATGCTTTTTTAAAATTAATCTTTTGGAGGCTTAATAAACCTTTCTTTTTATAACGAAACATTTGAACAAAATCCTTATCAATAACCCAAGAAATAGTCATCAATCCATAAAAAAACCATGCATATATATGTTGAAAGCGATGAAATCTCTTTCTTTTTTGATCTGGTGAAAATCTCATAATAGGATCTGAATCCAGATCTTCATCCATGCCTGATATATTTGTATATGTATGATGCAAAACATTGTGTTGTAATTTCCAATTTGTAGCACTTCCGCCTACAAAATGTATAATGTAACCTAACACAGTATTAATATTTTTATACTTAGAATATGATCCATGATTAGCGTCATGCATCACCCCCATTCCTATACCTGCCATTCCTATCCCCATAACAGCCCAAAGGATTAAATTGATCCACCATGTTTCAATAGTACCAGAAAGCACAAATGAAAAGGGAACAAAGTAAATTAGGATCATGATTACTGTCTTAAGGATCATATTAAAATTGTTATATTTTGATATGTTTTTGTCCTTAAAATATTGATTAACTCTTTTTTTCAAAACCTTAACAAATTCAGTCTTTTGAGTATCAAATTTTATGCTTCTAAAATCGCTCATATTAAGCTTGCTTTTAATTTTCGACAAATATATGCTGAATAATGATAAGTTAATTGAAAATCAAAAAAAATTAATATACAACTAGTTGTTAGCAGCTTAAGCTAGATAAGCCTTTGCTTACCCTTACTTTTTCTAATTCTTACAGCAACAACCTTATATTCGGGACACAATGCTTCAGAGCAATGCTCATCAGAAGTTATATTATTAAGCATAATATCAGGGAAATGAAAAGTAGAACTTAGTATTCCCTGTTTTACTTGATCAGAAATTTTAGCTTTAATATCAACCTTTCCCCTAGGAGACTCGACACAAACAGAGTCACCTTCACTTATTAGCTCTTTTTTAGCATCTTCTGGATGAATTAGCAATAAATCTTCGGATAGAATATCAACATTGCCAGTTCTTCTTGTCATAGCACCACAATTATAATGCTCTAATTCACGATTTGTAGTAATTATATATGGATAATCCTTACTATAATTTTGTATCTCTTTAGATTCTTTAAATGGGTAAAAATAAAATTTACCTTTCCCTCTTTTAAATTCTTTTATATGCAACATTTGAGTGTCAGTTCCATCCGCCAATACCGGCCATTGCTTTCCATTATCACCCAACTCATTCCATTTAACTCCTTTAAAAAATGGAACAATACCAGAAATCTCTTGCAACATTATATCTGCACTGTATTTCTCAAATTGATCATAGCCCATTTTATTCATTACATCTATAATGATTTGCCCATCAGGCTTAGTTCCCACAATTGGTTCTACTGCTTTTTGAACTCTTTGAATACGCCTTTCGCCATTTGTAAATGTCCCCTCTTTCTCCAAAAATGAAGAAGCAGGTAGTAATACAGTAGCCAATTTGGCTGTTTCTGTCATAAATAACTCAGAGACAACTAACATTTCTAAATTGGACAACGCCTTTATTACTTTCTGAGTATTAGGATCAGTTTGAACAACATCTTCACCAATTATCCATAATGCTTTTAATTCTCCAGAAATTGCTGCATCAAACATCTCAGGTATTGTGTATCCTACATGACTTGGCAAACTAGCACCATAAAATTTATTGTATTTTTCAACAACTTCACTATCTGTAATATCCAAATATCCGGCTCCCTGATGAGGTTGCGCCCCCATATCAGCAGCACCTTGAACGTTATTCTGCCCCCTCAGAGGGTTCATTCCTGCACCCTTCTTTCCTATATTCCCAGTAATCATCGCTAAATCTGCAATTAATTGGACTGTGAAAGTTCCCTGAGTATGCTCAGTAACCCCTAACCCATGAAATTCCATAGCAGCTTTCGCTGATGCATACGCCAATGCTGCCTCTTTAACTAATTTCTTATCAACACCAGTAATAGCAGATAATTGATCCATATCTAATTTAAGGACCTCATTTTTCATTTCATCAAATCCTTCACATTTATCTTTAATAAACTGCTTATCCTCTTTACCCTCAGAAAGAATATAATACAACATCATGTTTAATAAGGCAACATTGGTACCTGGTCGTAATTGAAGATGATAAGTAGCATATTTTGCTAGCTCTATTCTTCTTGGATCAACAACCAAGCTTTTAACACCCTTTATTATTTTTTGCTTGATTCTAGCTCCTGTAACAGGATGTGCATCAGTTGGATTTGCTCCAACCACAAAAATGAAATCAGTATGCTCTAGGTCTTCAATGGAATTTGTAGCTGCACCTGTACCAAATGTCCTCTGCATTCCTAATGCTGTAGGTGAATGGCATACTCTTGCGCAACAATCTATATTATTAGTTCCAATTACTGCACGCATAAATTTTTGCATCAAGTAATTTTCTTCATTCGGTGTTCGAGATGAAGAGATACCTGCTATTGAATCTGGACCAGATTCTTTCTTATAAGAATTAAACTTATCAACCATGAATTCATAAGCCTCTTCCCAAGAAACTTCTTCTAGTTCTCCATTTTTTCTTATCATAGGTGTTGTTAACCTATCTGGATGATTATAAAATTTAAATGCATACCTACCTTTCAAGCAAGTATGACCAAAATTTGCTTTAGCATCATATGGTGCTTGAATAGATAATATTTCACCATTTTTTGTAGCCACATCTAAATTACATCCGACTCCACAATAAGTACAAACCGTTCTAGTCTTTTTATCTGACAACACTGATTTAGATTGAAAAATATCAGAAATAGCACTTGTAGGACAGGCCTGAGAACAAGCTCCACAGCTAATACAATTCGAATCCATAAACGATTGATTGCTTCCTTTTACAATCTTTGAATCAAACCCTCTACCCGCCATAGACAAAACGAACTCTCCCTGAACTTCATCACAAGCTCTTACGCAACGGTAACAATTAATACATTTAGAGAGGTCAGAAGTCATATATGGATGACTTAAATCTTTTTTATAATTACTATGGTTTTCACCTGCCGGATATCTAACACTTCTAATACCTACTTGAGCAGCTACTGATTGTAATTCACAATTTCCATTTACCTCACAAGTCAAACAATCTAAAGGATGATCTGTTAAGACTAACTCAACAATATTCTTACGTAATTTTAATATATTGTCAGATTCTGTATAAATGTAACTTCCTTCATTAACAGGAGAATGACAAGAAGCCATTGTTTTCCTTGCTCCATCTTTTTCTAAAGCAACATCTACACTGCATACACGACAAGATCCAAAAGGATCTAAATTTGGAGCATCGCATAAAGTAGGAATATGCTCTCTACTTATATTTCGCTTAACAAAAGATAATATAGTTTCTCCATTATTATAATCATAAGGAACATCATTTATATAAGCTGTTTTATTCATTAAATAATCATTTAGCTTAGCTATTTACTTAATCCTCTTTAATAAAAGGTTTTAATTCATTTTTAAAATATTGAAAAATATTTTTAATTGGCAAAGGTATCCCTCCTCCATGCGCACATAAAGAACCAGCCTCTAGGGTTTCTAATAGATCCAGAATTAAAGCCTCATCTATTTTATATTCAGTATTAATGGCTTTAGAAAACATTTCAAGACCTCTCTTAGTACCTAGCCTACATGGAAAACACTTTCCACAACTCTCATAGGCTGCAAAATCAAATAAATGCTCAATATATTTTACCATGGGATAGCTTTGAGGTATACTTACAACAGAAGCATGACCAAGCAAAAAACCTTCATTTGCAAAAGATTCAAAATCTATGGTAAGCTCATTTATTTTATCTAAAGGAACCACTCCACCTAAAGGACCTCCAATCTGCATAGCTTTTATTTGTTCGTTGAAACCACCTGCATCTTTATTTATAAGATCGGATAAAGAATATCCCATTTCAACTTCATAGATACCAGGCTTATTAAAAAAACTATCTAAACAAACCAGCTTAGTACCACTTGATTTATCAGTTCCTAATTTATTATACCATTCTCCACCACGATCAATGATAGAATATACACTGGAAAGCGTTTCAACATTATTCACAATTGTAGGTTTATTAAAAAGCCCCTGTTGTGTTGGGTAAGGAGGTCTTGTTCTCACCTCAGGCCGCTGACCTTCAATTGAATTAATTAATGCTGTTTCCTCCCCACATATATAAGCCCCCTGTGCTTTAATTATTTTGAAATTAAAATTAAAGCTACTGCCAAGTATTTCATTACCTAAAAGGCCCTCTTTAGAAAGTAGCT
>PVBE012765242.1_pt1 | contig 11295 bp, 5 predicted proteins | sample 1631181 | NCBI WGS metagenome assembly PVBE01 (sample SAMN08397723, study PRJNA350692) | Marine metagenome, whole genome shotgun sequencing project. | isolation source: water | place: Pacific Ocean | collected 2012-04 | reverse complement strand
CGGCCAAATCATCAAATCGGGGCTGCCGAATGACCGCAGAGCAAAATTCCTTCCATCGGTGGTCGGGTTCGCCTACGATTTGCTACGATACGAATGCTATCTGGGAAATATCGGATAAAGGCCCTGTCGGCAGCCGAGGTCGACGATCTCGAAGCCGGCCGCGGCATGGGCCTGGCCAAGGCGGCCGAGCTCAACCACTACCCGGGACCGCGGCACGCCCTCGACCTGGCATCGGAACTCGGCCTCGACGCCGCTCAGACCGAAGCGACCCGCCGCATCTTCGATGCCATGTCCGCCGATGCCCAGGCACTGGGCCGGCGCATCGTCACCGCCGAGCGCGAGCTGGACGGTGCCTTCGCCGAGGGCAAGTTCGATCAGGACGGCCTCAAGCAATCCACAGCGGCCATCGCCATTCTGCGGGGAGAGCTGCGCTTCGTCCACCTGCGTGCCCACCTCGAGCTCAAGGCAGTTTTAAGCGCGGACCAAATTCGGCACTACGACCGGTTGCGGGGATACACCGATGGCGGGCATGGAATTCACCGTCACGGCAGCCACCAGAACCACAAAGGCGGCTAGCTGCCGGCTGCCGCTTCCATCTCTTTGGCCCGGGCTGCGGCTTCGGCGCGTAGCGCCGGCGGCTCCTCGATGGCCTCGAGTAGGCGCTTGCGGATCTTTTCCAATTTGGCCTTTTGCGTCACCTTGAGGCCGAAAACGTCTTTGACATAGAAGACATCGACGGCGCGTTCGCCGTACGTGGCAACCCGGGACGAGGCGATGGTGAGGCCGAGATCGCTGAGCCCCCGGGTGACGTCGTGCAGCAAGCCGCGGCGGTCGCGGGCACGGATCTCGACCACGGTGTGGACGTTGCTCGCCTTGTTGTCGACGACCACACGGGGCGCCACCTCGAAGACCTCGGTGCGAGAGGGCAGCGAGGTTTTCTCGGCCAAGGCCTGGTGCAAGCGGATCTCGCCCGAGAGCGTTTTTTCGATGGTGCGTTCGAGGCGTTCGCGACGGGTCACCGGACTGCCGTCGGCGTCCTGCACCCAAAAGGTATCGAGCGCCATGCCGTCGGCCGTGGTGTTGATGGCGGCGCGCACGATGTTGGCGCCGCAGACCGCCATGGCGCCGGCCACGCGGGCAAACAGGCCGGGGTGGTCGGCGGCGAACACGGTGACCTCGGTGATGGCTTGAAACTCGTCGATGCGGCTGTCGATGCTGAGCTCGGCGCCGCTCTCGCTGGCAGCCCGCATCAGGCGCGCGTGGCGGACCTGGGTTTCACTGTCGGCGGTCAACCAGTAGGAATCGTAGGTGCGGGCGAAGTGGGCCTCGGCCGCGGCGTCGTCCCAGTCGCTGAGCGAGTCTCGTAGCGCCGCCTTGGCGGCTGCCACCCGGGCCACCGCTTGATCGGCCGCCATACCGCCCGACAGCGCCTCCTCGGCACGGAAGTAAAGTTCGCGCAGCAACTGGCCCTTCCAGCCGTTCCAGCGGCCGGGCCCGACGGCGCGGATGTCGGCCACCGTCAGCACCACCAAAAGCCGCAGGCGTTCCGGGCTCTCGACCACCGCGACGAAGTCCTCCACCGTCTTGGGATCGAGGATGTCGCGGCGAAAGGCGGTGTTGCTCATGACCAGGTGGTGGCGCACCAGCCAAGCCACGGTCTCGCTGTCATCGGCGCTGAGGCCGAACCGCGGCGCCAGCTTGAGCACGATCTCGGCGCCCAGCTCGGAATGATTGCCGCCCCGGCCTTTGGCGATATCGTGCAGCAACACGGCCAGATAGAGCACCTCGCGCGACATCACCTTGTGGATAATGTCGTGGCTCACAGGATGGTCTTCGGCCAGCTCGCCGGCCTCGATACGGGCCAGCATGCCGATGGCTCGAATGCTGTGCTCGTCGACCGTGTAGACGTGGTACATGTCGTGCTGCATCTGGGCCACCACGCGACCGAAATCGGGCACGAAGCGGCCGAGGACGCCGGCCTCGTTGAGGCGGCGCAACGCGGTCTCGGGATCGTGGTTCGAGATTAGGGTCTCCAGAAACAGCCGGTTGGCCTCGGGGTCGTGGCGCAGCTCGTTGTCGATCAGCGCCAGTTTGCGCGTGATTAGCTTGAGCGCCCGCGGGTGGATGTCGACTTCGCGCTGCTGGGCCAGGCGGAAGAGACGCAGCAGGCGCACCGGATCCTCGGCGAAGACCTTGGCGTGCTCGACGTCGATGCGCCCGCCCTCGATGACGAAGCCATCCACGACGCGGCGGCGCTGGCCCAGCCGAGGCAGGCGGAAAAACTTCTTGCGCTTGTGCTGCTCCTCGAGCTGGGCACAGAAGATGCGGGTCAGGTCGCCGACCTCCTTGGCCACCAGGTAGTAGCGCTTCATGAAACGCTCTACACCCTTGGCGCCGGCCCGGTCCGCGAAGCGCAGCAGCCGGCCCAGGTCGGGCTGGGCATCGAAGGTCAGGCGTTCCTCGGCCCGGTCGGCCCGGTAGTGGAGGTGGCAACGCACCGTCCACAGGAACTCTTCGGCCTTGGCGAAACGCTTGAGCTCGGCCGCCGTCAAAAGACCGGCCGCAACCAGATCGGCGACGCGATCGACGCGGTAGACGTACTTGGCGATCCAGTAAAGCGAATGCAGATCCCTGAGGCCGCCCTTGCCGTCCTTGATGTTGGGCTCGACCAAATAGCGCGAATCGCCGAGCCGGAGGTGGCGGGCCTTGCGCTCGGCCAGCTTGGCCTCGGTGAAGTCTGGGCCGGTGTCGGCCACCACCTCGCTCTGGTAGCGCCGGCGGAATTCGCCATAAAGAGGCTTGTCGCCGAACAACAAGCGGGCTTCCAGCAACGCCGTGCGGATGGTTAAGTCGGCACGGGAAAGGCGCACGCAGTCATCCACCGAGCGCGTCGCGTGGCCCACCTTGAGGCCCAGGTCCCAGAGCATGTAAAGCAGGTATTCCACCATCTGCTCGCCCCAGGGCGTCTGCTTGTAAGGCAGCAGGAACAAAAGGTCGACGTCGGAATGGGGTGCCATCTCGCCGCGCCCACAGCCTCCCACCGCAACCACCGCCAGGTGCTCGCCAGCCGTCGGATTGCTCAGCGGATAGACATGGGCGAGGGTGAATTCGTAGAGCGAGAGCAGAATCTGGTCGACCAGGAAGGAGATCGAGCGCGCCGTCTTGAGACCCGCCTCGCCGGCCTCGAAGCGGCGGCGGATCTCAGCCTGGCCGGTATCCAGAGATTCCCGCAGCAGCTCCAGCACCTGGGCCCGCACGGCCGGCGAGTGCGGATCACCGTCCCAGACCAATTCCTCCAGCGCACTGCCGAGCTGGCGCCGGTCGATAATGGCGCGACGGTTGGGAATGCTCTCCATGCCTCGTTACCTGCCTGCTCGAGTGTTGAATTTCAAGTCGATGGCCTCACCGCCCAGAGAGTTTGACGCGACCGCAGCGGCTTGGCTACCGTGGGCTCGTGATTTGCCGGAAGGGGAGGATCAAGAAATGGACGTGCGCGCCGCCGTGGCCCATCAGGCGGGCCAGCCCTTGAGCATCGAAAGTGTTAGCCTGGAAGGCCCACGAGCCGACGAGTGCCTGGTCGAAATCAAAGCCACCGGGGTCTGCCACACCGACGCCTTCACTCTGTCCGGCGCCGATCCCGAAGGTATTTTTCCCGCCATCCTGGGCCACGAAGGGGCCGGCGTGGTGGTCGAGACGGGGCCTGGCGTCACGGGCCTCAAGCCCGGCGATCACGTTATCCCGCTCTACACCCCGGAATGCCGCCAGTGCGAATACTGCCTCAGCGGCAAGACCAACCTCTGCCAGGCCATCCGCGAGACCCAGGGCCAGGGCCTGATGCCCGACGGCTCCAGCCGCTTCAGCCTGGGCGGCGAGACCGTATTCCACTACATGGGCACCTCGACCTTCGCCAACTTTACCGTGGTGCCCGAGATTGCGCTGGCCCGCATCCGCGATGACGCGCCCTTCGACAAAGTCTGCTACATCGGCTGCGGCGTCACCACCGGCATCGGCGCCGTGGTCAACACGGCCAAGGTCGAGCCCGGCGCCAACGTCGTAATCTTCGGGCTGGGTGGCATCGGCCTCAACGTCATCCAGGGCTGCCGCCTGGTGGGCGCCGATATCATCGTCGGCGTCGATACCAACCCGGCCCGCAAGGAACTGGCCGAGCGCTTCGGTATGACCCATTTCGTCGACCCCGCCGAGGTTGACGGCGACCTGGTGGCCCACCTGGTCGAGTTGACCCGGGGCGGCGCCGATTATTCCTTCGAATGCATCGGCAACGTCGACGTCATGCGCCAGGCCCTGGAATGCTGCCACAAGGGCTGGGGCGAAAGCGTCATCATCGGCGTCGCCGGGGCCGGCCAGGAGATCGCCACCCGGCCCTTCCAACTGGTCACCGGCCGGGTCTGGCGCGGCACCGCCTTCGGCGGCGCCAAGGGCCGCACCGAGGTGCCGCGTATCGTCGATTGGTACATGGATGGCAAGATCAACATCGACGACCTGATCACCCACACCATGCCGCTGGAGGAAATCAACACGGCCTTCGACCTGATGCACGAAGGCCACTCGATCCGCAGCGTCGTGACGTTCGATTAGCGGCGCTAGCACAACGAAAAAAACACCCCCACCCTGCCCTCCCCCATCAAGGGGGAGGGGACAAGTAAAGACTCCCTCCCCCCTTTGTGGGGGAGGGTTGGGGTGGGGGGGGGCGGCTCAGTCGCCGGCCAACAGACCCCTGAGCTTGTAGATCAACTCCAGCGCCTCGCGCGGCGAAAGTTCGTCGGGGTGGATTTCGGCCAATGCATCCTCGACCGCCGAAGGCGTCGGCGCCGCTGCTCCAACCGGCTTCTCCAAAAACGCCGAAAACAGCGGCAGATCCTCGGCCAGGCGGCTCACGGCGCCGGCCTCCTCGCCCTGTTCCAGGGTCTCGAGGATATGTTCGGCCCGCGTCACCACTTCACCCGGCAGGCCCGCCAACTTGGCCACCTGGATACCGTAACTACGATCCGTCACCCCTGCCGCCACCTCGTGTAAAAACACTACCTCGCCCTGCCATTCCTTGACCCGCATGGTGTGGTTCGAAAGCGCGCCGAGGCGCCCGGCCAGCGCCGTCAGCTCGTGGTAATGGGTGGCAAAAAGCGCCCGGCAGCGGTTGACTTCGTGCAAGTGCTCGATCACCGCCCAGGCAATGGAGAGGCCGTCGAAGGTGGCTGTGCCGCGGCCGATCTCGTCGAGAATGACCAGCGCCCGGGCCCCGGACTGGTTGAGGATGGCTGCCGTCTCGACCATCTCGACCATAAAGGTGGAGCGTCCACGGGCCAGATCGTCGGCGGCGCCGACGCGGCTGAACAGGCGGTCGACGACGCCGATGCGGGCGCTTCGGGCGGGCACGAAAGAGCCCATCTGGGCGAGCACGGCGATAAGCGCGTTCTGGCGCAAAAAGGTGCTCTTGCCGGCCATGTTGGGACCGGTCAGCAGCCACAGGCGCTGGGCCTCGGCCAGATCGCAGTCGTTGGCCACGAAGGCCGTGTCCTGGTGCTCGAGCGCCGCCGCCACCACGGCATGAAAGCCGCCCTCGACGGCAAAGTCGGTGCTCAGGTCAACCTGGGGACGGCAGTATCGGCGCTCGGCGGCGAGCTCGGCCAAGCCGGCAGCGACATCGAGGCGGGCCAGGGCATCGGCGGCTTGGGCCACCTCGGCGGCCCGCGCCGCCACTTCGGTCAGCAGGGCCTCGAAGATCTCGAGCTCCAGCGCCAGGGCGCGTTCGGCGGCGCTGTTGATGCGGCTCTCCAGATCACCGAGCTCGCCGGTGGTGAAGCGCACGGCGTTGGCCATGGTCTGGCGGTGGATGAAGGTCTGGTCCTCGCGCGTCATCAGCCGGTCGGCGTTGCGGGCCGTCACCTCGACGAAGTAGCCGAGCACGTTGTTGTGGCGGATCTTGAGGCCATCGATGCCGGTCTCGCCGGCGTATCGGGCCTGCAGGTTGGCAACGTGGCGCCGGCTTTCGTCGCGCAACATCAAAAGCTCGTCCAACGCCTCGTTGTAGCCCTTGGCGATGAAGCCGCCTTCACGAGCGAGCGCCGGAAGCTCCGCCTTCAAGGCGCGTTCCAGATGATCGACCAGGACCTGGTGCAGGCCGAGATCGCGCTGGCACCCGGTCAGGCCCTTGGGCAGGCCCTCGGGCAGGTTGCCCAGACGGGCATCGTCCAAGGTCGTGCGCAGCGCCGCTGTGGCCGCCAGACCCTGGGCGATGGCCGCCAGATCGCGGGGTCCGCCGTGGCCCAGCGTGAGCCTGTTCAGCGCCCGCCCGATATCGGGACAGCGGCGCAAGATCTCGCGCACGCCTTCGCGCAGGCGCTCGTCGTCGGCGAAGCTCTGGACCATGTCGAGACGTAAGCTAATGGCCTCGGGATCGGTCAGCGGCGCCGCCATCCGGGCCGCCAGCAGCCGCGCCCCGGCGCCCGTCAGGGTGCGGTCGACGACCGAAAGCAGGCTACCCCGGCGCTCGCCCGAAAGCGTGCGCACGATCTCGAGATTTCGCCGCGTTGCCGCGTCGATGCCCATCACCGCTGCGGCCTCGATGCGGGCCGGCCGTTTGAGGTTGGGGAGCCGCCCGCGCTGGGTCAGCTCGACGTAGTCGACCAGGGCGCCCAGCGCCGCCAGGTCGGCTCGCGAAAGCGTACCGAAGCCATCCAGCGCGGCCACGCCGTAGAGCGCCTTGAGACGGCGCTCGCCGCTTTGGCTGTCGAAGCGCGCCGCTGGCAGGACATTGAGAACCGCCGCCCGATCGGCCCAGATGTCGAAGAATTCAGAATCCTGGCTGAGCGGCTCGGGCAACAGGATCTCGCCTGGATCGAGGCGCTCGAGCTCGGCTCCCAGTGTTCCCGGAGCCAGCGCCATGAACCAGACCTCGCCGGTCGAGATATCGAGCCAGGCCAACGCCAGCTCACGCCCGGCCCGGGCCAGGGCGGCAAGATAGTTGTGCTGGCGGGCGTCCAGCAGGTCGTCCTCGACCAGCGTGCCAGCGGTGATGACGCGCACGGTACGGCGTTCGACTACCGCTTTGGGCCCGCGCTTCTTGGCTTCGGCAGGATCCTCGACCTGCTCGCAGACTGCCACCCTGAAGCCCGCCCGGATGAGCTTCTGCAGATAGTTCTGGTAGGCGTGCACCGGCACGCCGCACATGGGGATGTCCTCGCCCAGATGCTTGCCGCGCTTGGTCAGCACGATGCCTAACGCCCGGCTGGCCTTGGCCGCATCGTCGAAGAATAGCTCGTAGAAATCACCCATGCGGTAGAACAGAAGGCTGTCCTGGTGCTCGGCCTTGAGCGCCAGGTACTGGGCCATCATCGGCGTCACGGAATCCTTGTCCCGGCCACGGCTGCGGCCTTTTTTCGCCGGGGCCGCTTCTGTCACCTGTTTCTGTCTTTCTTCCGCCTGCGACATGGCGGGAACCTAGCCCGGATTTCTCACCGGGTCACGGCCTGCGTCGCTCCCAGGTGATGCGATCCGCTAGGAAACGGCCGATGCGCGTAGTGGGACTACGCGCTTCAGCCATTGACGACGTGGGCGCGCGCCTGGGAGCGACCCTTCGGGCGGCGCTGTGGCGCCGACAGGGGGCGTCGAGCTGCTTGCCCGATGACCCACATCGCGCTGCGCAACTCTCCTACCCTGTCGACGCCACAGCGCCGCGCAGGCCATGACCCGGTGAGAGATCCGGGCTAACACAAGGCGTGTCGGCTGTACCGATACCGTGTACAGGCCGAGGGAAAATGCTTTAGTCTTGCGGCACTTGGCGTTTTATTTGCGCGGCACGCCGAGGGAGGGCGGCCCCGCGCCATTCGAAAAGACCGAAAAGATGGACGAAACCAGTCACGTTTCCGATCAGGAAGCCCTGCTTTTTCACGCCCAGGGCAAGCCTGGCAAGATCGAGATCAATGCCACCAAGCCGCTGATCACGCAGCGCGACTTGTCCCTGGCCTATTCACCCGGCGTCGCCGTGCCCTGCCTGGCCATCGCCGAGGATCCCGAGCGGGCCTACGATTTCACCGCCAAAGGCAATCTGGTGGCGGTGATTTCCAATGGCAGCGCCGTGTTGGGGCTGGGCAATCTCGGCGCCGTGGCCTCAAAGCCGGTGATGGAAGGCAAGGCGGTACTGTTCAAACGCTTCGCCGACGTCGACGCCATCGACCTCGAGGTCGACAGCGAAGACGTCGACGAAATCGTCAATTGCGTGCGCTTTTTGGGTGCCAGCTTCGGCGGCATCAACCTTGAAGACATCAAAGCGCCCGAGTGCTTCATCATCGAGCAGCGCCTGCGCGAGGAGATGTCGATCCCGGTCTTCCACGACGACCAGCACGGCACCGCCATCATCGCCATGGCCGGCCTGATCAACGCCCTCGACCTGACGGGCCGCGACCTCAAGTCGATCCGCATGGTGGTCAACGGTGCCGGCGCCGCCGGCATCGCCTGCGCCGAGTTGGTCAAGGCCATGGGCGTGCCGCATGAGAACGTGGTGCTCTGCGATTCCCGCGGCGTCATTTACCAGAACCGCGAAGACGGCATGAACCAGTGGAAGTCGGCCCACGCCGTGGCCACCGAATCACGCATTCTGGCCGACGCTATGAAAGGCGCCGACGTCTTTTTCGGCCTCTCCATGAAGGGCGCGCTGACACCCGAAATGGTGGCCGACATGGCAGACAATCCCATCATCTTCGCCATGGCCAATCCCGACCCCGAGATCACGCCGGAAGAGGTGGCAGCGGTGCGCGACGACGCCATTATGGCCACCGGGCGATCCGACTACCCCAACCAGGTCAACAATGTCCTGGGCTTTCCCTACATCTTCCGCGGCGCGCTCGACGTCCGCGCCACCACCATCAACGACGACATGAAGATCGCCGCCGCCGAGGCCCTGGCCGAGCTGGCCCGCGAGGACGTGCCCGACGAAGTGGCGGCGGCCTATCCTGGCGAGCGACAGCACTACGGCCCCGACTACATCATCCCGGCACCTTTCGATCCCAGGCTGATCTCCGACATTCCGCCCGCCGTGGCCAGAGCGGCCATGGATTCGGGCGTGGCGCGGCGGCCCATCTTCGACATGGAGGGCTACCGCAACCAGTTGCGCGCCCGCCTCGACCCCATCGCCGGGCCCTTGCAGGGCATCTTCGACCGGGTCCGTGCAGAGCCCCGCCGCGTGGTTTTCGCCGAGGGCGAGGAGGAGCGCGTCATCCGGGCCGCCGTAGCCTTCGGCCAGGCCGGCTATGGCTTGCCCATCCTGGTGGGCAAGACCGAGATCATCCACGCCGCCATGGACAAACTGGGCCTGGGCCAGCCGCCCGGCATCGAGATCGTCGACCCGGCCAGCAGCGAACGCCGCGAGGCCTACACCGATTTCCTGTACCGCCGGCTGCAGCGCCAAGGTGTGCTGCAGCGTGACTGCCAGCGCATGGTCAGCGTCTTCCGCTCCGTCTTCGCCGCCTGCATGGTGGCCCAGAACGACGCCGACGCCATGATCGCCGGGCTGACGCGCTCCTACACCGAGGTCTACGACGATATCCGGCGCGTACTCGACCCCAAGCCCGGCTACCGGCCCTTCGGCCTGGCCGTGCTGGTGGCCCATGGCCGCACCGTTTTCATCGCCGACGCCACGGTGCACGAGTTGCCCACCGCCGAGGAAATCGCCGGCATTGCCGTACAGAGCGCCGAAGCGGCGCGCCGTTTCGGCCACGAACCCCGGGTGGCACTGTTGTCCTTTTCCAACTTCGGCAATCCGCCGCACGAGCGCGGCGACCGAGTGCGGGACGCCGTGGAGATCCTTGACGGCCGCGACGTCGACTTCGAATACGACGGCGAAATGTCGGCCGATGTGGCGCTCAACATGGAACTCCTGGCCCACTATCCGTTCTGCCGACTAACGGGTCCGGCCAACGTGTTGGTGATGCCGGGCCTGCACGCGGCGAATATCGCATCCAAGTTGTTGCAAGAATTGGGCGGCGGCACCCTGCTGGGGCCATTAATGATGGGCCTCGACAAGTCGGCCCAGATCGTCCAGATGGGCGCCACGGTGACCGATCTCGTCAACATCGGCGCCTTGGCGGCCCACGAGACTATTGCCTGAAACGGATCTCGTTTGCCGAGATCCGTTTCAGGTCTTTATCGCTCACGGCGGCGACCCTGCGGGCCGCTGCCTGCGCGGGCGCGCCGCAGTAGCGGCGGGTCGCGGTCGCTCCCGTTGCACAAAATAATAATGCACAAAAAAGATAAAGACCGCCTGTGGCGGCGGCACTAAGCCGCCCCCCGAATGGGGGGCGGAGGCCAAGGGCGCGGATGCGCCCGCCCGGTGAGGGTCTACAAAAAACCGCGGATGCGCCCGCCCGGCGAGGGTCTACAAAAGGCCGCTCACGGCGGCGGACCTCCCTGGCGACCCTCCCGCTTTCCTGCCAAAGCGCGTTCCTGTTATGGGCAATGCGGACTAGACAAGTAGGGAACATGGCCGAAGCGGCAGCGGCAATGGTTATTAAATTGGTGAACTCCAGGGCTTTGAGATCACTATTAAGCGGGAATGGGTCGAGTGTGTATGGGCTGAGCCGGCCCGGGCGCTGTTAGCGTGCATGTTGGCCGAAAAAGTGACGGATGTTGGCGACCAGTTCTGGGCCATTCTCCAGCGCCGTAAAATGGCCGCCGCTATCGAGGTACTTGGTACTTTGCACATTGCCGAAGCGTTTGAGCCAACTTGTCGGCGGCGGCGGAATTAGGTCGTTTGGCGGCAAGCAGAACCCGAACGGCTGTTTCACCTGTTGGCCCGGCCCCAACGAATATGCGTCTTCCTCACGCAGGGCGCGATAAAGCCAAGTCGAGGTGTTAAAGCAGCCAGTGACCCAATATATCATTATGTTGGTTGGCAAGTGGTCCATCGTGAACGGCGGCTCGTCGGCGCCTTCGTCGCTCCAGACGTGAAATTTCTCGGTGATCCAGGCCGCCAACCCAACCGGAGAATCGGTCAGGCCATAGGCCAGCGACTGCGATCTGGTGGCCTGCAGATCCTGGTAGGCGGTTTCCGTTTTACGCCGATCTCGGGCCAACTTCAGCCAGTCCTGTTCGTCCGCCGTCAGGGGCAGTGCGTCCGGCCCGAGATACGGGCGCAGCGGTGTCATGTTGGCATGTAGCGCCTTTAGTCCCTTCGGAAAATCGATGGCGATGCGGGCGCAAATGATGCTCCCCCAATCTCCGCCCTGTGCGACATATTCTCCGATATTTCCCAGATAGCATTCGTATCGTAGCAAATCGTAGGCG
>PVBE011120097.1_pt1 | contig 11296 bp, 7 predicted proteins | sample 1631181 | NCBI WGS metagenome assembly PVBE01 (sample SAMN08397723, study PRJNA350692) | Marine metagenome, whole genome shotgun sequencing project. | isolation source: water | place: Pacific Ocean | collected 2012-04 | reverse complement strand
TCCCAAGTGGCGAAACTATCTTTTCACCGAGTTTCACGTTCACTCCAATCACAATCCCTGGCCTCAACGAACGGTGCGCGGTCCGCGCTATAAGCTGATCTACAACCCGCTTGCTGGAGAGGTGAATCCCGGCTATGCCTTCACCATGGGGAGGAAATTCTTCAAGGCATCGGAGGCCGAACTATTGGCTGCCGCTCCAAAACAGGTTCAAGCGGCCTATCAATTAATGAAGCAACCGCCCAAGTATGAGTTGTATGACCTGCAAACTGATCCCTTTGAATTCAAGAATCTGGCTGAAGACCCTGTGCACACCAAGACACTGGGTCGGTTGAGAGCTGAAATGATTTCGTGGCAAAAAAGGACAGGCGATGCTTTGCTCGATCCTGTCATGGCACAAAAACTCTTTTCCATGTTCCGCCAAGCCGGAACTTCCAAGAGGCAGGCCCTTGACTACAAACCCTTCATGAAGATCAAATGATTCGGTGCGGCTTTATTGTTTTATGTCTGGCTACGCTCACCCTTGCGGCTAAACGCCCCAACGTCCTCTTCATTGCGGTCGATGACCTGCGACCGGCCCTAGGTTGCTACGGCGACAAGACGGCTATCACCCCGAACATCGATCACCTTGCGAAGCGGGGAATGCTCTTTGGGCGCGCTTATTGCCAACAGGCGGTCTGCAGCCCATCCCGGCTCTCCCTTATCACCGGTCGCCGACCCGACACGATTAAAGTGTGGGATCTTGGCACTCACTTTCGAAAAGCGATCCCTTCAGTTGTAACCCTCCCCCAGTTCTTCAAACAAAACGGGTATCACACCCGTTCCATTGGGAAAATCCTGCACGGGAGTGGGCCTCCTTCAAAGGATCTTCCTTCCTGGAGCGTTAACCCCGTGTATGACTTCAACCGCGACCCGGAATTTCGCTATAGGACAGAGGAAAATCTCAAGGGGAAAGGATTAAAGAGAAGGGCATCGGAGATGGCCGAGGTGGGGGATGAAGCCTATCTTGATGGACTCATTTGCAGGGAGGCATTGAAGGCCTTGAAGAGTCACGGCAAGAATTCGCCGCCTTTCTTTCTGGCTGTGGGTTTCAAGAAACCCCACCTTCCATTCTGTGCTCCCAAGAAATATTGGGACCTTTATGATCGAAACAGTATCCCTCTTCCAACAAGTAGCCAGTATCCCAAGGGTGCGCCTGAATTGGCAATTCGCAGCTGGAAGGAACTGGAGGGCTACACGGACATTCCAGATGATGGGAGATTGGGGCAGGAAAAGGTCAGGGAACTTAGGCACGGATATTATGCCTGCGTGAGCTACGTCGATTCCCTGATCGGTCGACTCCTTCAGCAACTGGAATCTTCGGGCTTGGCCAAGAATACGGTCATCTGCCTGTGGGGCGACCACGGTTTCCACCTGGGTGAGCAGGGCCTCTGGACAAAGGCAAACAACTATGAACTTTCCGCCAGGGTGCCGCTCATTTTTTGCCATCCGGGAAAGGTAAAAGCGGGAAGCAGAACAGATGCCCTGGTCGAGTTGGTGGATGTTTACCCGACCTTGACCGAACTCTGCAGCATGAAAACTCCAGGCGGACTGGAAGGAACCAGCCTCCTCCCCCTGATGAAGAATCCCGAATTGCCATGGAAAAAAGCGGCCTTCACCCAATATCCCAGATCGAGGAAATCGCATCGCCATAGCGGGCACGGACACTTCATGGGCTACGCCGTCCGAACCGATTCCCATCGTTACATCGAGTGGCGGGAGTGGAAAACGAGGAAGATCGTCACCCGGGAACTGTACAACCACCGCAGCGACTCGCAGGAGACGGTCAACATCGCCTCACGCAAGGAACACAAGGCAACGATCACCGGGTTGAGCAAGCTGCTCAAGGCCGGTTGGCAGTCCGCACTGCCACCGGGACACGCACGCTTGCCAGGGAACAATCTTGATGGGCGCCGCAAATGACCGAGACCCAGCTAGAAGGGATTAACAGAAAGTAATTTTCCCGTGAATCCCCTCATTTTTTCTATGGACATCCTTGTGCCATAGAAAAACCCTTTCAATTTTCGAAAACTACATTCAAATAGCCCTGTGAAGGATATGAAATCAAATTTATTCCTTATCATAGGACTCTTTACCTTGGCCATATTCTACTCCGTGGCTGCACCTGCCTTGACGGACAAGTGGGAAATTAACACATCCAATGGACAAAAGATTCCTTCAGGTTGGGAGCCCTTCAGCATCGATAGTTTTGATAAACAGGACCCCTTCCTCCTGCGCCGTAGCTCTTCAGCCAAGTGGGATGGCAAGCAAAAGTGGGAAATCAACACAGCAGGATTCAAGATTCCCGTAGGCTGGGAACCCTACGCTTATGATGGCAATGATGAATTTGATCCGGTCCTCCTGCGCCGCAGCTCTTCGGTCAATTGGGATCCCAAGCAAAAGTGGGAAATCAAGACAGCCGGACTCAAGATTCCTACAGGCTGGGAACCCTTTGCTTATGATAGTAAAGACCAATCTGACCCCTTCCTGCTGCGCCGCTGCACGACTGGCAAATGGGACAACAAACAAAAGTGGGAGGTTACAACATCCAGAGGATTCAATATTCCTGAAGGCTGGGAGCCCTTTGGCTATGATTGGAACGATGAATTCGATCCGTTCCTACTGCGCCGCTGCACGACCGGCAATTGGGATCCCGAGCAAAAGTGGGAAATCAAGACAGCCGGACTCAAGATTCCTGTAGGGTGGGAGCCCTTTGCTTATGATAGTAAAGATCAATTTGATCCGGTCCTCCTGCGCCGACGCGTCAAATAAAAAAAGAGGGAAATTTCTCCTGGCTTTTCCTTTTGGTGGAGAAAGAGAAAACAGGTTGGTAGCCCGTCGGACGTTGCGTCCGGCGGACTTTTTCATGAACTCATCCCTTGAATCCATCAGGCAGCTCGGGTATCCTTCGTCTGTACCATGAAACACCAATCTATATTCTTTTCACTTACTCGTGTGGCAATCATTCTGACCGCAGCTATCTTTTTCGTTGCGCAAGCCGATGACAAGAGAGAAAGAAAAGACCCGCGCGCGGAGAAATTCCGTGCAGCTGAAGAAAAGATCTGGAGTGCTGTCAAGGCAGGCAAACTCTCCAAGGCCGACGCCCAGAAAAAACTCGGTGCCATCAAGAAGCAAATTTGGGCTGATAAGGGAAAAGAACAAAATCGCGGAGGGAAAGATTCACGAGCGGAGAAATTCCGCGCAGCTGAAGAGAAGATCTGGAGTGCCATCAAGGCAGGCAAACTCTCCAAGGAGGCTGCTCAAAAGAAGCTCGCTGGCCTGAAGAAGGAAATATGGGGTGGAGATCTAAAGAAGGACTCGGGCGACAAGAAGGAAGGCTACGATAAGCGTGAGGCAAAGTTTCACGCCTTTGAAAAGGAGATCTGGGGTGCGGTCAAGGCAGGTAAACTCTCCAAAGAGGACGCTCAAAAGAAGCTCGCTGGCCTGAAGAAGAAAATATGGGGTGGAGATCTAAAGAAGGACTCGGGCGACAAAAATGTAGAGGCTCTTCGTCGTCAATTGGAGGCTCTCAAACGTGAGAACGAAGGGCTTCGTAAACGCTTGGAAAACCGTAAGGACCGCTAGAACAGTCTCCTGACTTTTCCTTTTGGAGGAGAAAGAGAAAACAGGTTGGGTGACCCGCCGGACATTGTTCCGGTGGGTTTTTTCGTGGACTCGTCCCGTGTATCCATCAGACCCCTTCGATATACCTCGCCGTCCTTATGTAACCTTTCATCTGCCCATGCTGTATTGATGTAGTCAGCTTAATATGTTCGATCAAATTGCACTTTCAAGTTAGAGTAAAACCTTAAGGCAAACTGAAATATGTTGAACCGAATCATACCCCTTGTTATTTGCACGATTGTCGGCGCGGCAGTGGCCGGAGTGCTGGTGATCCAATCGAGCAATCAGAAGCAACAGGCTGCCTTGGACGAGCAAAAGCAGGCTTTCCGAAAGGAGGCCCAACAAAGCAAAGGAGTCCGAGACAAAACTACCAGCAAGCACGCCCTTGAACTGGAAGACAGGGCCAAGGCGCTTGAGCAATCCAGGGCGCGCGAAGCCCAACTTGAAGGCAGGCTGGATGCTGTCCTCAACGCCGAGTCCCCGGAGGTGCGGGTGATCCCATTTCCGGAGGCCATCATCGAGGCGTTGCAGGCTATGGATCAGACAGATAAACGAGCCAAGCGACTGGCTGTTTTTCACCTGGAATCACTTGTCCAGTGGGGTGATGGAGCATTGCCGGCCATCACCGCTTTCATGGAGAAGGGTATCGATATGGAGTTTAAACCTTCTCGATCCGAACGGGATAAGCTTCGGGAGCAGGGAAAAGAGAAAGTAAAAAAGGGTGCACCGAAACCGAAAGATTTGGGCAAGAAAAAGCCTTCCAAGGATGGCAAATCCCGAACGGGCATGGCCTGGAACTATTTTCGACCCTTCCCGCGGCCCGAAGGCGCAATTCCGGCCACTCTTCGGCTGGGCCTGCTGGAGACTACTGCCTACATCGGCTCTGAGAAAGCCGAGAAGCTTCTCTTGGATGTGTTGGGCACCACCGGCCGAGGTGTGGAGATAGCTTATCTGGAAATGCTCCTGCAGGACATGGCGCCGGGAAAACACCTGAAGACGATTCTCAAGATAACAAGGGAGATCCTCGCCAATCTGCCGCCCCTGAGTGATGATGCCATGAGTGTGGACAGGGAAACCAAGGGTTACCTTTACGCCATACTCGTAAAGTACAAGGACCGGGTTTTTGTGGAAACAGCAAAGACCCTGTTGGTCACCCCTGATGGTAAACTGGATGGCTATGTCCTCTCCTACCTGCGCCGGGTGCTTGGGGCCGATGCCATTCCCATTCTCCAGGCTGTTATTCAGGAGGATCGCCTGGAAGATGGGGTAGCCCGTTATGCCATTCGTGATGCCGCCCTTTATTACGTTGGGCAAAGTGCCCAGGCCGATCGACTCCTGATGGACACCTTCAGGGAAGGGATGGCAAGACAGGAGGAGGGCGGGGATTTTAACTGGGGCCCCTTCAAGGTAACCTTTACTGCCATTACCCGTGATCTGAACGGGCAATCCAATGAAGTTCTGGCCAATCGCCGGCAATTGTTGCAGAACGCACGGGAGGAATTTAATCATCCCACCCTTAACCAGGGGCTGGATAAAATGGACGGTCAACTCCAAAGGACTTTGGAGCGGGAGACGAATCCCAATAAATAAATCGACAAGCCTGCACATGCCGTAACTTCCTGTGCATTTGTGCTATCTAATGTAAGTGGAGATTAGGTTATGATGATACATATTGATCGTGGCGGTGAACGCATGGGTCCCTACTCATTGGAGGATGTTAACCGCTATCTGGCCGATGGCACATTGCAGTCTTCTGACCTTGGTTGGTATGAGGGTGCAGCGGACTGGGCGCCGGTGACGAATATTGAAGGCGTGGTTGCAGCCGGTGCCGCACCACCACCGACGCCTGGTGCTGCCGGATCGACTTGCCCTAATTGTCAGGCTCCCGTGGAAGCCACCCAGATTGTCTGCATGGGCTGTGGCACACGCCTTAAAGAGGCTCCGGCCGCAGAAGGCGGCAAAGGCTCGAAAACCGTGCTGATTGCTGTCGGCAGCGTGGTGTTGATCGCCGGCATTGTGCTTGGTGTCACGCAGCCGTGGAACAAGGATGAAGGAGGTGCTGCTAATGCTGGGAATAATAAAGGCGACACCCCTGGCCCAGCTGTCAATGGCGAGGGCAACGCCACAAAGCCAGCCCTATCTGATTTGGATATATTTGAGGCGTTAGAACCAGGCAATGAAGAGGCGCTAAAAAAACTAATCGCCTCGGGTGCAGATTTGAACGTTAAGGGTCCTGTTGGCACACCTTTAGCAGTGACTGCCATCTACGGGTATACCGCCTCGGCAATGCTGCTGATCAACGGCGGCGCAGACATCAACGCTCCCGGCAATGATGGAAGCACCGCCCTGCATGCTGCCGCCTTTTTTTGCCGCCCAGAAATTGTAAAGTCGCTATTGGCAAAGGGAGCCAATGTAAATGCGCAAAACTTAAAGGGCGAAACTCCGCTTTCGTCATTTGCACTACCATGGCCGGCAGCTCAAGGCATTTACCAGTTCGTTGGCGGTCTGCTACAGGTGCCAATGGATCAGAAGGAGTTGGAGAGAATCCAAAAGACCCGGCCACAGATTGCCAAAATGCTGGGTGGTGGTGGTGCTCCTCAGCCTGCAGGGCGTCCGCCTATAACAGATTTAATGGGCGCGGTTTATTATGAAGACCTAGCTGCAGTAAGGAAATTCATCGCAGCGGGGGCTGATATAAATGCACCCACGCCGGATGATGGAGGTACACCCCTGCATACGGCAGCATTCGTCTGTAATACCGAGATCGTGAAGGTACTCATTGCCGCCAAAGCCAATGTCAATGCAAAGAATAAAAAAGGTGAAACACCCTTGCTTGCCGTGACTGCACCTTGGGAAGCCATGCCGGGTATCTATGGTATTGTCGGACTCATCAAGCAGAAGAAATTTGACTTGGAGCGGATACAAAAAGACCGGGTGAAAGTCGCCGAGATATTGCGTGCGGCCGGGGCCAAATAATTTTTTCGTGGAGCAACCACCTGTCATTGAATCGGCGCCTCCGCCATCTCCTTCCCCACCACCCTCGCCGCCGGTGTTGGAGAAAAAGCGCTATCACGACCTGGATGCCTTGCGTGCTTTTGCCATGCTGCTGGGGATTGCGCTCCATGGTTTTCTCTCCTTTGCGCCCATACCCATCTGGCCGGCACAGGACGTTTCCCAACCGGATGTGGCGGTGCCCGGAGTGGTGGCCCGGACACTGGATCAAGCTGGATTGAAATCGCCGGAAGAATTCAATCCCTTCAGGGCCGGGATGACGGCTATTCACGGCTTCCGCATGCAGATTTTCTTCCTGGTAAGCGGGTTTTTCACCGCCATGCTCTGGCGCAACCGTGGTCTTAGGGCGCTGGCCAAGCATCGTGCCAAGCGGATTCTCCTGCCGATTGCAGTGTTCCTGCCCATCATTTGGATTCTCATGATTCCCGTGGGAATTTATGGCGGTGCCAAAAAGGAGGAGGTAAGGAAACTGCGGACTCGATCGGCCAGGATGCTTCAACCGGAGGTCAAGCTCTGGGCCAAAATTGATTCCCAGGCTCCGGCCCTCGATATTTTCAAGGCCGTGAGCAGCGGCAATCTGGAGGCAGTTAAACAGCATATCAAGGCCGGCACGGACCTTAATCAGCGGAATCCAGATCAATCAACGCCACTCATGACTGCAGCCACCTTCGGCCAGGCGGAAATAGCCAAGGCCCTGATTGAGGCTGGGGCAGATCTGGACATAAAGAGCAAGGATGGCTCAACGGCTCTATTGATTGCATCATTCTTTGCCCATCCTGAAATTGTTGAGGCACTGTTGGAAGCGGAAGCAGACACCAATATCAGGAATAATAATGGATCAACCGCATTGGATACGGTCCAAGCCCACTGGAAGGATATTAAGCCTATTTATGATATTGTGGGCGCAATCATGGAGCCGACCGGATTGAAACTGGATTATGAGCGCATCAAGAAGACGCGGCCAAAGATTGCCGCAATGCTCAGGGAAAAGGGGGCGAAAAAGGGCGATGGGGTCGGAGCCGGTCTTGCGGGATTGGTGATGCTGGTTTTTTTCTTTCCCGTCTTCCACCATCTCTGGTTTCTCTATTATCTGGTTTGGCTGGTCGGTGCCTTCATCTTCATCACGTGGCTGATGGGGAAACTGAAATTAAAGGCGTGGCCGGACTGGTTGGTGACCTCGCCCCTGCGTTGGCTCTGGCTTTTGCCCATCACCTTTGCTGCCCAAATGCTGATGCGCGATGACTTTGGGCCGGCAACGGCCACAGGCTTTCTCCCCTGGCCCCCCATTCTGATTTATTACGCCATCTTTTTCGGGTTTGGCGCGATCTGTTACGGCCGTGATTCTTTCGATGACAAAGTGGGGAGATTTTGGCCGGTTCATTTTATCCTGGCACTTCCACTGCTGGTGGCTGGCTTGGCTATGCAGACAGGCGAGGGGAAGGGAACGGCATTATTTGCCGCGTGTGCCACGGGCTACGCCTGGTTGATGATCTTTGGTTTCATCGGCTTCTTCAGGCAATTTTTCTCCGGCGAAAACAAGGCCGTCCGCTACGTATCAGACTCCTCCTATTGGCTCTACATCATGCACCTGCCGCTCATCATGTTCCTGCAGGCGGTGGTCAGCACATGGGAGATGTCAGCGTACTTGAAGTGCCTGCTGGTGTGTGTTGCGGTCACCATTCCCCTGCTCATCGTGTATGAATTTGCCGTGCGCTATACGTTTATCGGCACCCTGCTCAACGGCAAGCGGACGCGCGAACCGCCTCAGGAGTAATTTTTTCTCTAAGGTCATTTTTTCCAGTCCATTGAGTATTTGAGAATTCCGGGTTAGGTTACGCCTGCCCGACCTCTATAGTGGATAAGAAGCGCTATCATGACCTGGATGCCTTGCGTTCCTGCGCAATGTTGTTGGGAATCGTAATCCACGGCCTTTTGTCTTTTTTGCCGATCCCGCTACCCGGAGCTCCGCAGGATATCAATCAAAACCCGGAGGTATTCGGGTATGTGTTTAATTATATTCATGGGTTTCGAATGCAGCTCTTTTTCCTGATCAGCGGGTTCTTCACAGCCATGCTGTGGCGCAAACAAGGCCTGCGAAATCTTCTCAAGCATCGTGCCAAGCGTATTCTGGTTCCACTGATAATTGCCACGCCGATTACCTGGATACTTGTAATTGCCATTGTAGGGATGTATGGCGATTTCCCCTTCGCGCAGGCGGAGGCGAAGTTTAAAGAAAGCATGAACAATCCCTTGGCATTGTTGGCTATGGGGATGTGGGCTCCCATAACGGGTCACTTATGGTTTTTGTACTATTTGCTTTGGTTGATACTCGGCTTTGCGGTTGTCATAAAACTGATAGAAAGATTTCGAATTAAGTCGATCTCCTCACGGATGATCCGCTCACCCTGGCTCTGGCTGATTCCGCTCACCTTATTGCCACAACTCTTCAATGGCTTGATTGGATTGATTATGGGGATCACCTTTATCGGTCCCGATACTTTTGGTGGAGTAATCCCCTGGCCCCCTCAACTCTTATACTACGCGGTCTTTTTTGCCTTTGGCGCCATTTGCTACGGGCGGGAAGAATTTGACCAGGCCATTGGACGGCGATGGCAGGCTTGTTTCATTTTGTCCATTCCCGTATTGCTACTGGGTATCCATTGGATCGAACTGCGCAATGCAGCATTCAAGGCGGGGTGGGATGGCAACCAGTCGGAAATTATTTGGAATCACTTCCTAACCAACCTATGTCAGTTGGTTTTTGTCTGGCTGATGATCTCCGGCTTTATCGGATTCTTTCGGCGTTTCTTTTCGAAAGAAAACAAAAGGGTGCGCTACATCTCCGACGCCTCCTACTGGATTTACATAGCCCACATGCCGCCGATTATGGCGTTACAATTTTGGGTGAGTGGCTGGCCCTACTCAAGCTTCCTGAAGTTTCTATTCATCTGCACCGTAACGGTGGGGATTCTCCTTCTGATCTATGAATACGCCATCCGCTACACTTGGGTGGGCACCATGCTCAATGGAAAACGAACGCGCGCGCCGGTTGATGCCTAGTTTGCTTGCCTCGTTCCCGGGCAGACTGCAACCTCTCCTTCATGCATCGATTTTATCTCGTGGCTGCGCTGTTGCCCTGTATGACTCTGGCTGCGGACAAAAAGAAACCTGAGCCGGGGCCATTGCTGTCGCTTGATCGCATCTATGTGAAGAATGAATTTAGTTCCAAGGGGTACTCGCTCAAATGGCTGGAGCCGGGCCAGGGCTATGTGCGGCTGGAAAAATCCAAGGAGACCAAGGACGCTCAGGATATTGTCCAGTACGACCCAGCCACCGGGAAAAAGAAAATTCTGGTGGAAGCCAAGGTGTTGATCCCCAAAGGGGCAAAGAAGCCCCTTAAATTAAGCGGCTACACTTTCACTAAGGATTTGGCCAAGATGTTGATCTTCACAAACACCAAACGCGTTTGGCGACGCAATACGCGTGGTGATTACTGGGTGCTGGATCGCTCTAACGGCAAGCTGCAAAAGCTTGGCGGCAAGGCCAAGGCGTCCACGCTGATGTTCGCCAAGTTTTCGCCTGCGGACAGCAATCAGGTCGCCTATGTGCGTGAGAAGAATGTTTACGTGGAGGACTTGAAGACTGGCAAAATCCGGGGCCTGACCAAACGATCCAGTCAGACGGTCATCAACGGCACCTTCGACTGGGTGTATGAGGAGGAATTGGGTCTGCGCGATGGCTATCGATGGAGCCCCGATGGCAGGTCGATCGCCTACTGGCAATTGGATGAGGAGGGCGTGCCCCAGATGCACATGCTTAATAATGTGTCGGGCTATTACCCCACCCTTACCACCTTTCGTTACCCCAAGACCGGCGAGACCAACGCCAAGGGTCGCGTGGGAGTGGTCAGCCTGGCCACTGGCAAGACCACCTGGATGAAAGTGCCCGGGGAGGTGCGAAACCACTACATCGCCCGCATGGATTGGGCAGAAAATTCTGATGAACTGATGTTGCAACAGCTAAACCGCCCGCAGAACACCAAGCGTGTCATGTTGGCCAATGCCCGTAATGGCGGGGTGGAGACGATCTTTACTGATCGTAATGATGCCTGGGTGGAGATGCGCTTTGGGTTCACCAAATGGATTGATGATGGCAAACAATTTACTTTTGTCAGCGAACGCGACGGGTGGCGGCATGTGTACCTGGTTTCGCGAGATGGAAAAAAGGTGCAGCAGGTTACTTCCGGCAAATTCGATGTGACCCGGGTGCTGGCTTTGGATGAAAAAGATCGCTGGCTCTATTTTGAGGCTTCACCGGACAACGCCACGCAGCGTTACCTCTACCGAGTTGGCCTGGATGGCAATGGGATGAAACAGTTGTCGTCCGCGGATCAAACAGGCTCGCACAGCTATAACGTTTCCCCGGATGCACAGTGGGCCATTCACAGTTTTTCAAGTTTTGCCGTTCCGCTCTCCTCCAATTTTATCAGGCTGGCAACTCATAAAACGGTGCGTGAATTGGAAAACAACAAGGCACTGCGGGATAAGATAGGCAAACTCAAACAACCTTCAACGGAATTTTTTCGTGTAAAGATTGCTGATGGCGAGCAGCAAAAGAATGTTTT
>PVBE010029069.1_pt1 | contig 11297 bp, 7 predicted proteins | sample 1631181 | NCBI WGS metagenome assembly PVBE01 (sample SAMN08397723, study PRJNA350692) | Marine metagenome, whole genome shotgun sequencing project. | isolation source: water | place: Pacific Ocean | collected 2012-04 | reverse complement strand
CCTTGTTGCCCGGCCTCGACGACCTCACGCGACGCCTGATCGAGTTTCGCGACCAGCGTGATTGGCGCCAATTCCACGGCCTCAAGAACCTGATGCTGTCGCTTAACCTCGAGGCGGCCGAGCTCCTCGAGCTCGGCCAATGGAAGAGCGACGACGAGATCGAGGCGGCGGTGGCCGATCCCGAATTCCGCGCCCGGCTGGGCGAGGAATGTGCCGATGTGCTGATCTATCTGCTGCTGATCTGCGAGCGCGCGGGCATCAACCTCGAAGCCGCCGCCGACGCCAAGATCGAGCGCAACGCGGTCAAGTACCCGGTCGAAAAGGCGCGCGGCAACGCGCGCAAATATACTGAGCTCTGAGACCCAAGCTCAGCCTTTCCGGCTCCGTCAGGTGGGCCGCCCAGGACCCACGGCGGACCCTGGAGCTCGATAGACTTCGTCTCCCCAAGCGCATAGAATTTCATCGGCCACGCGCGTTAGGTAGGAACGGTCCCAATGGCCGATGAACGCGTTCAAAGGCGGTTGGCGGCGATCCTAGCCGCCGATGTAGTCGGCTACTCGCGTCTCATCAGGGCGGACGAGGAGGGTATGCTCGCGGCCTTGAAGACGCTGCGCGAAAACATCATCGATCCGAGAATCGCCGAACATCAGGGGCGCATCGTCAAGCTCATGGGCGATGGCATGCTGGCGGAGTTCCCGAGCGTCGTTGACGCCGTGCGCGCCGCCGTGGAAATACAGCAAACCGTGGCTGAACATAACGCTGACCTATCAGAGGATAGGCGGATCGAGTTTCGCGTCGGCATCAACCTGGGCGACGTGGTGATCGACGGCGACGACATCCACGGCGATGGCGTCAACGTCGCGGCAAGGCTCGAGGCCCTGGCGGAGCCTGGAGGCATTTACATCTCGGGCAAGGTCTATGAAAAAGTGCGCGACCGCACCGCCCTGGTGTTCGAGGATTTGGGCGAGCAAGAGGTCAAGAACATCGACCGACCGGTGCGGACCTGGCGCTGGATCCCGCACGGCCGGCCCGCGATTGCCGCCGGTCGGCCCGAGGCCGCCCAGCTTGCGCTGCCCGACAAACCTTCCATAGCCGTGCTGCCGTTCGAGAATATGTCAGCCGACCCGGAGCAGGAATTCTTCGCCGACGGCATGACGGAAGAAATCATCACCGAACTGTCGCGCTTCGAAGATCTATTCGTCATCGCCCGCAACACATCCTTCACCTACAAAGGTCAACCGGTCGACGCAAAAGCGGTCGCTCAAGAGCTTGGCGTCCACTTCATCTTGGAAGGCAGCGTGCGCAAGGCGGGTGAGCGGGTACGCATCACCGCCCAGCTCATCAACGGGCAGGACGGCAGTCACGTCTGGGCGGAAAGCTATGATGGCGCTCTGGAGGATGTTTTCGCCCTGCAGGAACAGGTTACGAGCCAAGTGGTGGGCAGTATTTCACCTCACGTTACCCAAGCCGAATTCGAGCGGATCGGGCGGGGAGAAAAAACGTTTGACGAAGCTCATGAACTTGCCTGGCTAGCCCAGGAGACCTCCAGATCGGCCCTCCGCCTACGCGAACCGGCCATGCTTGAACGCGCGATCGCCATGGCCATTGAAGCGGTGGAGATGAATGCTAAATGCGGCATCGCCTATCAGACAATTTGCTTTAGCTATGCCTTGCAGAGTTTGTACCGTTGGGGCGATGACCCCTCTGCATCTGCCGGTCTCGCCGAGGAATGGGCCAAGAAATTCGTCTCACAGCTACCGAAATCTTACATGGCGTATCATAGCCTGGGGCTGGCGCGATTTCGAAAAGGCCAGTATCAAGACGCCAATCGCGACTTCCAACACGCGCACGAGCTCAATCCCAACGACTCGGTCGTACTTCGATTCTGGTCGTGGTGTGAAGCCAGCGCGGGTGAATTCGAGAGAGCGAAAGAACACGCTCATTTGGCTATTCGCCTTAGCCCAAAGGATACCTTTATCCACCCCGAATATCTGGCCCTGGCCATGGCGGCGTTCATCGAAAAAGATGCCGCCGGTTTCGAAGAATGGGCCGGCAAGGCAATCCGATTGGGGCCCAATGCGCCAATCCGCCGTGCGATGATGATCGCCTACGCCGCCGAGGCTGGCAATCAGTCTTTGCTGGAAACTCACCGCGCGGAACTGATGCGTTCCGCGCCCGACTTCATTGGCAGCCTTTTCCGGGGCGAAAACCAACTGTTCCAAAAGCCTGAACATATGGCGATGCTGCTAGATGGCCTACGCAAGGCCGGCTTCCCCGAATAACCGCTTCGGGTCATGGATCGGGATAGGGTGGCGACTCTGCCACCCCACCGTAAATACGGGTCCCCGCGCCGTCCGGCTGTCGGCAATTGCCGAGCGACCGCCCGTTCGCTACCATCGCATCCTGGAAGCGTCGCGAGCACACGGATTGGCTCATCCCAGCCAGTAATTCGGGACGGCTGGGCGCGCTTATTGTTGATTCTGAACTGCGTCGCCGTCTTCGGCGGATCGGAGGAGTCATCTGGAAGATCTTGGTTGAGGCGGGGACGCAGAGCCTGGCATCACCCTTCCACCCCGCGCCCGGGACCGGCGTGATACGGGGGCCCGCGGGTCTCGCTCCGCGCTGGCCCACGGCGGAGAGCTGACGTGCTCGGCGCCACCGCCGACCGGGCCCTGGTCACCACCACCACCGGCGGTCTGCCGCGTCCGCGCTGGTTCACCGCGGCGCTCGGCGGCCGGCCGTTTTCCGTTGCCATGGCCGATCTCGATTTCCGCGAACAGTATCTGGATCTGGTCTCGGCCTATCTCTCGGATCAGGTCCGCGCCGGGATCGACATCCTGGTGGACGGCGATGCGCGTTTCGACAACGGCGTCGGCGGGCGCCACTGGATCGCCTACGTTGAGGAGCGCCTCGCGGGGCTGGGGCCGCCGCAAATGCGCGCTTACCCCATCCATCGCGGCAAGGCGCCGGGGGAAATCATGCATGAGGTAATGGAGACCCGGGTGCCGCGCACCGCGGTCGGTCCGGTCGGTCGCGGGTCGCTGGAATACGACCTGGTGTGGAAGACCGCCCAGGCGTTGACCTCGCGGCCGCTCAAGCTCGGCGCCATCAGCGCACAGCTCGTCGAATCCTCCATCAACAACGACCACTACGACGACCGGCGCGATCTCGTCATGGACCTGTCGGCGGCGATGAACCAGGAGTACCACGCCCTCGCCGATGCCGGCTGCCCCATCATCCAGGTCGAGGAGCCATGCATCCACGGCATCGCCGGTACCGAGCCCGGCGCCATGCTGGACGTCGAGTTCTACGTCGCCGCCTTCAACCGCGAGGTCGCCGGGTTGCGCGACAAGACCGAGTTGTGGTGCCACACCTGCTGGGGCAGCCCAGCGGCGCAACGAACCCGCGCCGAAGCCTATTCCTACGAGGCGGCGTTGCCCCATCTCGACCGGCTCGACGTCGATGTTCTCACCTTCGAGGGCAAGGAGACCGACGGCGCCGACTTCGAGCGCATCGCCCGCGAGGTGAGCGCGGACAAGAAGATCGCCCTCGGCGTCATCAGCCATCGCACGCTGCAGGTCGAGCGCGCCGACGAGGTCGCGGCGCTGATCCGCAAGGCGCTCCAGTATATCGAGCCCGAGCGGCTGATCCTGTCGAGCGATTGCGGCTTCGGGCGCCAGGGGATGAGCCGCATGCACGCCTTCTACAAGATGGTCGCGCTGGTGCGGGGGACCAACGTCGTGCGCCGTGAGCTCGGTTTGGAAGAGGCTTCGGTGCCGGCGACCGATCCCCGGTTCTCCATGATCCCGCCGGAGTGAACGGGACCGCCGGTCTCGGCCCTATTGCGAGTCGTAGAACGCCTGCAGCACGGCGACCACCTCGGGCCGGCTGAACTCGGCCGGGATGGCTTCGTGGTCGGCGAACATCCGGCGCAATTCGGTGCCCGAGATGTTGAGCCGGTCCGATTCCGAGTGCGGGCAGGTCTTGCTCGTTGCCATGCCCCCGCAGGTAAAGCAATAGAACGTGATGCCGATCTTGAGCGGCTGGGTCACGAGGCTGCCGGACGGCAGCTCGTCGAAGATGTCTTGTGCGTCGAACGGCCCGTAATAGTCGCCGACGCCGGCATGATCGCGCCCGATCACCAGGTGCGAGCAGCCGAAGTTCTGGCGGAACAGGGCGTGCAGCAGAGCCTCGCGCGGCCCGGCGTAGCGCATCTCGATGGGATAGCCCGCCTGGACCACGGTGCCGGGCCGGAAATAGCCCGCGGTCAGAACGTCGATCGCCTCGACCCTGACCTCGGCCGGGATGTCGCCCGGTTTCAGCGCGCCCAGCACCTGATGGATCATCACGCCGTCGCACACCTCGATGGCGATCTTGGCGAGGTATTCGTGGCTCCGGTGCATCGGGTTGCGGGTCTGGAACGCGGCCACCGTCGACCAGCCCTTGTCCGTGAACAGCGCCCGGGTCTCGTCGGGCCGGAGGTAGAGGTTCGAGTAGCGCTCCGGATAGACGCCCTCGCTGAAGGCGGTGACGGTTCCCGCGAGATTGACCGCGCCCTGCGTCATCACCTTGGCGACGCCGGGGTGCGCCTCGTCGTCGGTGCGGAAAACGCTGGTGCATTCGAGCGCTTTGTCGATGGCGTATTTCTCGGCCACCCGAAGCGTCCCCATGATCGCGCCCGATTCGCCGTCGACCAGCGCGACCTCGTCGCCGACATTGATGCTGCCGGCGAGATCTTCCTCGCACGACAGGGTGATCGGGATCGGCCAAAACAGCCCGTCGGAGAGTTTCATGTCGCGGCACACCGAGCGCCACTCGTCATGGCCCATGAATCCGCCGAGTGGCGTATATGCCCCCATCGCCAACATCACCAGGTCCGAGGTCTCGCGGCTCGACATGGGCACGATCTTGAGCGACGCCGCCCGCTCGGCGCCGGCGTTGCGCTCGGCCTCGGGCACCAGCAGCGGGTGCAGCTCACCACCATGGGGGGGTACGAGTTTCGACATCGGCAACGCTCCCTAATCCGCACCATTGACTTAATGCACGATAAAACCACATCGCCGCCGGGCGGAAAAGCACGTCGCGGATTGCGATAGGACGGCGCGACGATCGCGGTTATGAAGGATGCTGGCAATATAGCGGAGGCGTCGGTGAACCTGGCCGACATGATCAGCCATCAGGCGCGCCGGCGGCCCGGCCATCCGGCGATCGTCACCGGCGAGGACGTCATCAGCCATGGCGAGCTCGATTCGCTGGTGCGCGGCGCGGCGGCTTGGCTGATGGATCGGGGTGCGCGCGCAGGAGACGTCGTCGGGCTCGCGCTCGCCGACACCGCCGACCACCTGATCCTGCACTACGCGGTCGCGCGCATGGGCGGCATCATCCTGCCCATCGATTGGCGCTGGACGACCGGTGAGAAGCAACGCATCGCCGAGTTCTTCGGCGCCGCGCTGGTGCTCGCCCAATCCGCCGAGGGGGTCGCCAACGAGGTCGTCATCGATGGGTCATGGCGTGAACAGGTGGGGGACGCCGACGCGGATCGCGACTTTCCCGCCGATGCCGACGCGCCGGTCGTCCTGTCGCTGTCATCCGGCACCACGGGCCGCCCCAAGGGGCCGGCGCTCAGCCATGGCCAGTTCCTGGCGCGCTGGATCACCCAGTTCGTCACGCTGACATTCTCCGAGCACGACCGCTATCTCAACGCCATCCCGCTCTATTTCGGCGGCGGCAGGTCGTTCTCCATGAGCGCGCTCTATGCCGGGGCGACGGTGATCCTGTACCCGCCGCCCTACGAGCCCGGGGCGCTGATCGAGGCGGCGGCGCGTCATGGCGCGACGACGACGCTGCTGGTGCCGACGCTGCTGCGCCGGCTGCTCGCCGTCGCCGAGCCGGGCGCGCTCGCGTTTCCGAGCCTCCGGCTGCTGCTGTCGACCGGCGCGGTCCTGCACCCGGACGAGCGCGCCGAGGTAATGTCGCGGCTCTGCACAGGCTTCATCAATTACTATGGCTCGACCGAGGGCGGCGGGGTGTCGGTGCTGATGCCGCATCATCCGGCGGACAGGGCGTCCTCGGTCGGCGCCACGGTGTTCGGCGTCGACCTGGAAATCGTCGATCAGGATCACGCGCCGGTGACGGCTAGTGAGATCGGCCGTATCCGCTATCGCGGGCCCGGCATTCCCGAGGGATTTTTTCGCGACGCCGAGGCCAGCAAGGCCTCGTTCCACGACGGCTGGTTCTATCCCGGCGACCTCGGCCGGCTCGACGCGGACGGCTTCCTGCACCTCGCCGGGCGCGCCGACGACGTGATCATCCGGGGTGGCGTCAACGTCTATCCGGCCGAGATCGAGGAGACGCTGCTCGCCCACCCGATGGTCCGCGACGTCGCGGTCGTCGGCGTCCCGTCGGCCGAGCTCGGCGCCGACATCGCGGCCTTCGTGGTGACGACGGCGGACGCCGACCGGGAATCACTGTCGGCGCACTGCCGAGCGAGCCTCGCGCCCTACAAGGTGCCGACAAACATCGAGATCATCGACGAATTGCCCAAGACCGCGCTCGGAAAAGTCATAAAGGCCGACCTCGTCGCCCGTCCGCGGCGGGAGTGATCGCGCGGACAACGCTCACCCTTGCTCCACCGTGCTCGCAAGCGCCGCCAGGGCGCGCACCGCGGGCCGGGTCGCCGCGTAGACCGGTATGCCGAGCCCCTCGACCGCCTTGGTCCAGCGATCGCGAGCGGGTCCGCCGTAGATCACCATCACGACGGGCTTGTCGGAATTTCGCTCGCGGATGTCACGAAAGACCTCGCCGAACTCTGGAAAGTCCGCGTTGGGCGGAGCAAGGAGCGTGCACAGCAGCATATCGCTCTCGACATCCGACATGATTGCGTCAAGCCCGATCCTGTGGCTGTCGAGCGGCCCCTTGACGTCGATCCCGATCCAGAAATCGAACGGGTTTTCCGCCGGAAGCCAATCGGGGAGGATGGTCTGCGCCGCATCGAGCGTCTGACGCGTCAGGGGTGCGAGGGCGAGTCCGAAGTCGGACATGTGATCGCACGCCATCACGCCGAGCGCACCGCTGGTCGTGGCGACCGCGACCCGCTTGCCCTTGGGACGCGGCGCGAGCGCAAGCGCCCTGAGCACGCCGACGAAGTCGTCTTCGTCCTCGGCGCGCCAGATGCCGGCCTCGCGCATCGCCCCATCGAGCGCAATGTCGTCGGCCGGCGGCGATCCGGTGTGGAACCCGGACGCCTTGCTTCCTGCCTCCGTCCGGCCCGGCCTCAGGATCACGATCGGCTTGGCGTGGCGCACCTCCGCCGCCCGGGCGAAGAAGCGGTCCGGGTCGCGGATCGATTCGAGATAGAACCCGATGACCTCGGTTGCCGGATCAGTGGCGGCGTATTCGAGGAAATCGAGCTCGTCGACGTCGATCTTGTTGCCGACGTCGATGCTCTTCCCGATCGGCAGCCGCTGCACGTCCTGGCTCATCACCTGGAGCATCAGCGCGCCGGTGAAAATGCCGGTCTGGGTAAACAACGAAATGGCGCCGTTCTCCCAGCGCGGGAAGTTGATGAAGCTGCCCATCATTCCGCATTCGGCATTGACCATGCCGATGGTGTTGGGCCCGGCGAGCAGCATCCCCGACGGCGCGGCGATCGAGCGCAGCTCGTCCTCGGCCTCGCGTCCCGCCGCGTCGACCTCGGAGAAACCCGCGGTCACGATGCAGGCGGCCCGCACGTCGGCGGCGACGCATTGCTCGATCGCGGAACGGACGTGCTGGCGCGGCAGCACGATATAGGCGAGATCGACCCGCTCCGGCACGGCGGCGACCTCGGGAAAGGCGGCGAGCCCGAGCACGGAATCGGCGCGCGGGTTTATCGGATAGAGCGTGCCGTCGAAGTTTCCCCCCGCGAGGTTGCCGAATAGTACGCCGCCGGACTTGCTGGGGTCGGTCGATGCGCCGATCACGGCGATCGACTTGGGCGCCACCAGCGGTGAGATGTCACGCATTGCAATCTCCCCTCAGGACTCGAACGACCTCAGTGATCGATCGCGAGGACGACCTTGCCGAACTGCTGGCCACTTTCGAGGTACCGATGTGCGTCCACGGCTTCACGCAGAGGGAAGACCCTGTCGATCACGCATTTTAACCTGCCGTCGGCGAGAAACGACATCGTCGCCTCGAGGTCGCGTTTGGTCGAGCCGTTAGACCCGATGATCGAGAGCTCCTTGTGGAAAACGTGGTTGACCTGAATCTCGCAGTCGTACGATTTAGTCCCGCCGACGGTGACCAGCCGCCCGCCGCGGGTCAGGCAGCGGACCGACTTGTCGAGAAAATCGCCGCCGACATGCTCGACCACGACGTCGACGCCGCGCTTTCCCGTGCGCGCGATGATCTCGTCGGTGAAATCGCAGTCGTTGTAATTGATGGTTTCGTCCGCCCCAAGCTCCTTCGCCTTGCCGAGCTTCCATTCGGCGCTCGACGTCGCGTAGACATAGGCGCCGGCGAGCTTGGCGATCTGAATCGCCGCCATGCTGACGCCCGAGCTGGCCGAGTTCACGAGCACCGTCTCTCCGGCCTGCAGCCCGGCTCGAACCATCAGCATGTGCCACGCGGTGCCGAAGGCGTTGGGGAAGGCTGCGGCCTCCTCGTAGCCCAGAGTGTCCGGCAGCGCGATGAGGTTGAGCGCCGGGAGCGTCACATACTGTGCATAGGCGCCGCGTAGATGGGCGCCGAGATAGCGGTAATCGAGCGCACAACGGTTGTGATGGCCTGACAGGCACTGGTCGCAGACGCCACAGGTAACAATCCACCACGCTGTCACCCGCGTTCCGGGCGCGAGGTCGGTCCGGGCATCGGGGCCGAGCGCCCTCAAGACCCCGCCAAAGTCGCCGCCGAGGATATGGGGAAATTGGCCGCGGTTCGGCTTGTACCGACCGGCCCGCGCCATCAGGTCGTAGCCGTTGAGCCCGACGGCATGGACCTCCACCAGCGCTTCGCCGGGTCCGGGCTCCGGCGTAGGAAAATCCTCCACATAGCGGAGCACCTCCGGATCACCATACTCCTCGTAGATGACGGCGTTCATGGTCTTGGACATACACAACCCTCCGAGCTGCCGTGAGCCAGCCCGATGCGGGAAGGGCGCTCACCGGCTTTGCACAATATTATCATCGAACGTCGCGGTCGTCAGGCCGGTACCTGCACGGTCCGGCGGCCGTCGAACGGCTCCACCGGCAGGTAGCGGCGTTCCGGGGCATCCTGGCTGTCGTCGAACACGGACAATTTCAGAGCCACCTCCGCCCTGCCCCTCAGCCGAACCGCCATGGAGCCGTCCTCCCGGCGGTCCGCCGACGCGACGTGCGAATGGAACTTGCTGCGGGCGTACTCGGCGATGTCGTCGTAGCCGACGTTGATCTTCTCGATCCGCTCGGTACGCCTTTCGTAGCGGTCGAGGATCGCCTTCCACTCCTTCACGCTGAGCGCGGCGGTGAAATGGGAATGCGAGATCGAGCCGCCGAAGAATAGGCTGTTGATGCCGAGGCGAGTGTGGTCGACTAGGCGGTCGGCCATGGTTTTCACGTCGTTCTTCGCGTTGTCGCGGGTGGTCAGACCGTTCAGGAAGTCCCACATGTGTCCGCCGTAGCCGCCGGCCCGGTTGAGCAGGAAGCGTCGCGGCGACAGGTAGGAGCGCGCGATGTCGAACGCCGGATAGTGGTTGAAGACGACGAACAGCGGATGTGGCCCCGGGGTGTAGTCGAGCGCGTAGCTCATCGAGCCGTAGGGCGCGGGTTTCCAGTCGACGTGGACGCCGGCCCAGGTCTCGTCGGGCAGCATCACGTTCATCTTGTATTCGATGCCGAGCTGGTCGAGATAGGGCAGCACGTTCGAGCTATATTCGTGCTCGTGGTCGCTGAGGATCTTCGAAGGCGTGATCTTGCGCTCGCGCATCATGGAAGCGGTCTCGCGAACGAGGTCGCGGAAGCGCGGCTTGGAATAGGGCGTGCCCTCCTTGCCATAGAATAGGCTGACGCCGCCTTCCCAGGTATGCGGAGCGACCTCCGCGGTGCCGGAATCATAGTGGCGCTTGAGGAACCCCCAGCCGGAGTTGGTCAGGGCGTTCATGCTCACGCACATATTTGGCTTGTGCCCGCGCCGGGCCAGCTCGTCGACGAACGCCATGTCGGTCGGGGTGCGGTACAGCCCGTTGCAGTCGTCGAAGCGGAATCGCACGAAGGGCGGAATGGACAGCATGGCGAACGGCTTGCGCGCCGCCCACACGATCCCCTTCCAAAAAAGATCGTCGAGCCCGTGGGCGTGACCGAAGACCTGCAGGGTCCAAATGCGGTGCGAGACCAGCCACTGGACGACGCGCCCTTGGCCGATGCGGCTCGCGACGACGGCGGGCGCGCCGGTCTCGGTCTCCGCGAGCACACGGGCCTTGCGCCGATCGACCTTCGCGAGCGCGGCCGGCACCGGCATGTTGAGCCGATGGACGGCCCCCGCCTCCTGCGTCCAGGTCAACCAGTGATCGGCGTCGGGAACCGTGATCGCCTCCGCGCTTCCGACCGCGATCGGCTGGCCCGCGCGGCGCCCCGAAAGCCCCAAGGCCTCGGCGAACGACCCATCGTAAAGAGCCAGGTTGTAGTCGAGGTTGATCAGCCCCAGCCCGCCCGAGACCGCGGCCAGTAGCACCGACTGGGATCGGCGCCCGAGCCCGAGCCCGATATTGTCCTGGCCGAGCACGACCACGGCGCACGCCGCAACAGTCGCCTCGTCGAGCTCGCCCGCGGCGAGGTCGTGAACCCGGTAGGGAATGCCGAAATGCCCGAGCGCCGCGAAGACCGTCTCGTGGATCTGCTGGTATTCTTCGTAGCGGCTGTCGCAGACGATCAGCGCACAGCCGCTGCCGGCGCTTTGGCGGTGCCGCTTGAACGGGGCGTTTGGCATGGTCGGATCACTTCCCAGGAATGCGGGCGAGGGGCGGGGTCACTATTGGGCTCACGGCGCACGGCGCCGCGCCAGGTAGTCGCGGAGGGCGGGGTAGAACAGGGCGAGCGCGGCGATCGCGAGCAGCGTGGCGCTGATCGGACGGGTCAGGAACACCGACCATTCGCCATTGACGATGAGGGCGCGACGAACGTTCTCTTCGAGCAGCGGGCCCAGGATGAGGCCGAACACGACGGGTGCCGCGGGTATCTGTACGCGCTGCATCAGCCAGCCGATGGCACCGAAGGCGATCATGACGATGAACCAGCGGATGGAGACAGTTTGCGAGACGGCAAGACCGCAGCAGGTCTTTGACT
>PVBE012186637.1_pt1 | contig 11298 bp, 9 predicted proteins | sample 1631181 | NCBI WGS metagenome assembly PVBE01 (sample SAMN08397723, study PRJNA350692) | Marine metagenome, whole genome shotgun sequencing project. | isolation source: water | place: Pacific Ocean | collected 2012-04 | reverse complement strand
GGTGAATGGAATTATACGATCCGTCCAGATGCGATGGGCGGCAAGTGATTCACTTATTTCTGGACAATCCCTTATCAAACTTTCCTCATTGGGATCTAACGGAATAAACGCAGACCACGGCCAGAGCTCAGCCGACCACCCTGGGCCCACGGCGGACGCCTCGCCGCCCGAATTCGTCGTTCAGCAGAACGACTCGGTCTGCGCCGGCACCCGATCAAGACCTGGCGGCCGGCCCCCAACGCCGCTCTACTTGAGCAGTCCGAAATTGACCAGGATCGGAAAGCTAGACTCGACGCACTCGGTCCCCAGCCTGCGCAGAATGTTGTAGGACATTCGCGCAAAGAACAGATCACCACTGAGTTCGGTGGCGTAGTCCTCCATCTCCTGTTCGTTGGCGAACATGAACTTGGGCATGCGGTCGACCAGGCGTTCATCCAGACCGAGGGAGTCGGTCAGCAGGCCGGTCTCCTCCATCAAGCGAGGAGCACTGCCGACCCAGATCGGATTGCGCAGTCCCTCGATCGTGACCCAGATCGGGAAGAAAAAGTACTGCGGAATGTAGATCCCAGCCACCGGGATGGTCAGGAGCTGGTTGAAGCGCGTCTGCTGCTCACCCTTGAACACCAGGTCGAGTTCATTCTTCTCATAGCTGCAGCAGTGTTCCTTGATGTGATCGAGCAGATGATCCACATCGATGTGGATATGGGACACACATTCCCCCTGCTCTTCACCGATCAGCATCTGCCCCGTTTCGAGTCGCACCGCTTCCTTCAGCTGACGTGTCAGCTGGTCCATCACGATGCGACGTTGGTCGACCTCAGCGTCGGTCAGGGTTTCTCGCTCGTGCTCGTTGAGTGAGAAATAAGGTTGAACGCAGGCGTCGAAGCTCACGAGAAGAACTTGAGCAGGCCACCATCGGTGTTGATCAGCCGGCCGCACAACTCCGCTTGTTTCTTGCCAAACCCAACCGTCGACGCCTGGACCTGAAAGACCGGGCGGTTGCGGATCTGCGTGATCCGCTGCACCTTCAGCCCAATCCGGATGGTCTCGGCCCAGTTGGGATGCTCGATGACCAGAGTCAGAGCCTCATCCCGCGTAAACGGAAAGAGGTTGAGAAAGCTCACCTCTTTCGCCGTGAACTTGAGCAGCGGAATCTGCCGAGGAGCGTCCTTCTTGCGAACGATCATGAACTGGCAATGCTTGATCTTGACCTTCTCTTTCAGCATCGCCGTGCTGCTGTCAGTCCCGAACTCGGCAAGCAGATCGGCCCGCTCCCGAGCCGCCTTGGCCTCTTCTGCCTGTTTATGGGCGCCCACGGGGTCACGAAAAACGTAATTGCGCACCCCCCCCGGGTGCTTGGTGCACTTGGCCACCTTGAGGTGGAATCCGTGACAAAGGACCATCCGTGTCGTGACAGCTTCCTCGTTGACGTAGGTACCGTTGATGGTGCCCATGTCCTCGACGAAATAGACCTCTTCCTCACGCCATATCCGGCAATGGCGGCGCGAGACCTCTACCACTGGAATCACGATATCTGCACTCCGGTGACGGCCGAGGATCACACTCTCCTTGAGCAGCGTATGCTCCTGGCCAGTGCGTTTGTCGACCAGCTTGGGACGTGATTCGAAGGTCTCCATCGGTGGGCTTGAGGCATTATAGAAAGACCCCGGTTGATGTCAAACAGCCTCGGGGCACAGGCCCGTTAGCGCATCCCAGAACACCTCTCGAGCAGCCAGGAGAAACAGGTCGTCTCCGCAACGAACAGACTGGCGGAACCGCAGTCCGAGAGCCGCATCGAGATGCTCGGCCCCCCGTCCCTGCACAGGGTTGGGCGCCTCGGCGCCGCCGATGAGCTTGGGCGCGAGAAAAACCGCCGCCGCATCGACCAACCCCGCATCTGCCAGCCCCCCGCCAAGCTCTCCGCCACCTTCGACCAGAATCGACTGCAGTCCCTGCTCGGCAAGACGGCGCCACAGACTGGGCAGGTCGACCCGCCCCTCGGGATCGTCGGGTAAGGCCCAGGGCTCGATCCCTAAAGCGGCCAGCTCTCCCGCCTGACCGGCATCCCGATGGCCAACATGTGCCACGATCGTCCGCACCTCACCCGCACTGCGAGCAAGCTGGCTGTCGCGTGAGATCTGCAGCCCACTGTCCACGATCAGGCGAACAGGCTGCCGCACGGTCAGCTCCGGCGGCACGTCTCGCACGGTCAGCATCGGGTCGTCGGCGACCGCGGTCCCCCGGCCGACGGCGACCACCTGACAGATGTTGCGCAGTCGATGAACTACCCGACGAGACTCGGCCCCCGAGATCCACTGGGAGTGACCGCTGCGGGTGGCGATCTTGCCATCCAGGCTCATCGCCCACTTGAGAACGGTGTAGGGTCGCCCCTGCACGTGGACGCTGTGAAATGGGGCGATCAGCGCCCTCCCCTGCTCGGGCAACAACGACGGGCTGACCACAATGCCGGCCTGCTCGAGACGCCGCCACCCCTTGCCGGCCACCTGCGGGTTGGGATCCTCGACGCCGCAGACGACCCGGGAGACGCCCGCCGCGATGACCCGCTCGGTGCACGGTCCGGTGCGCCCCTGGTGAACACACGGCTCCAGGGAAACGTAGAGAGTGGCACCGCGGGCCCGGTCCCCGGCGGCCGAGAGCGCAACCACCTCCGCATGGGGGCCACCACACAGCGCGTGGTGCCCCTCACCAACGATTTCACCCTCGCGAACCAGAACCGCGCCCACCGGAGGATTCGGAGCCACCTTGCCGAAACCCTGGCGAGCCAGCTCGAACGCACGGATCAGGAACTGGCGGTCCCGCTCGGTGTCGTGCGCTCCCGACACGACTCCTCCTGCAGCAGCCCGAACAAGGTCAGCGGTGTGGCGCTGTCGATCTCCACCGTCACCAGCTGACCGGTCAGCGACGTCGGCCCTTCGAAGACGACGATCTCGAACTGCGGTGTGCGACCGAAGAGCTTGGATGCGTCTTTCTTCGAGCCCCCCTCGACCAGCACCTCGACGCTGCGACCAATCTGCGAAGTCAGTCGGGCCCGACTGACCTGCTCCTGCGCCTTGAGCAACATCTGGTTGCGCTCTCGCTTGATCTGTACCGGTACGTCATCGACCATATTGCGCGCGGCGACGGTCTGAGGACGGGGACTGTACTTGAAGATGAAGGAGTTCTGGAACTTGCGCTCGCGCAACAGCGCCACGGTCTTGTCGAACGCCTCCTCGGTCTCTCCCGGAAATCCGACGATGAAGTCACTGGCCAGGGCCAGGTCCGGCACCGCGTCACGCACCCGATCGGTGACCTCGAGATACTGCTCCACGGTATAGCCCCGCCGCATCCGTTCGAGCATTTCGTTGTCGCCATGCTGGACCGGCAGGTGAAGATAGGGGCAGACCTTGGGCTCACCGCCCATCACCTCGATCAGGTCGGGCGTCATGAAATTCGGATGGCTGGTAATGTAGCGCACGCGCCGAATCCCGTCGATCGCGGCAGCCCCAGCCAGCAACTCCGCCAGGCTGGACTTCTGGTCCAGCCGCTTGCCGTAAGAATTGACGGTCTGACCGAGGAAGGTCACCTCGAGACAGCCGCCGTCTGCCAGTCGACGGACCTCGTCGAGGATGTCCTCCTTGGAACGACTGCGCTCCTTGCCGCGGGTGAAGGGCACCACGCAGAAGGTGCACATCACGTCGCAACCCCGCATCACAGACACGAAAGCCTGGAACGGATTGGGGCGAGTCGTCACATCCCGATGAAACTGCACCTGGTCCAGTTCGACGGCCGAGATGCGCCGCCCCGTGCTGAACACCTCACGGACGAAAGTTCGTATGTTGTGGATCTGCATGCTGCCGACCACAAGATCCACCTGCGGAAAGCGGGAAAGAATCTGGTCCGACTCCCGCTGAGCCATACACCCCATCACCCCGATGACCAGGCCCGGTCTCTCGGCCTTGGCCCGCTTGAGGTGTCCCAGGTGCGAGCTCACCTTGTCCTCCGCACGCTGCCGAACGCTGCACGTGTTGTAGAGGATCAGATCTGCTGCTCCCCGGTCTTCGGTAGCCTCGAAACCCTCCGCCCGCAGTTGGCCCGCAACCAACTCGCTGTCTAGCTTGTTCATCTGGCAGCCGAAGGTCTCGATATAGAGCTTCCGCGCACTGGTCTCCAGTTCGGCAATCATGTTGTGCAGCATATCAGATGAATCCTGGCGCGGGCAGGGGGAATCGCTATCCTGTACGCACCTACACATTCAACCGAGCAGGAGTGAAAAGGATCGTGTCAGACAGCGGAGAAAACACCGGACTGGATCTGGACTACGACGACGAAGAAGCCTTCATGAATTCGTTTCTCAACCATGTCGAGGAGCGATTGAACTCGGGCGAGACCGACATTCCGGTAAACCTGGCCGGTATCGTGTCGCTGCCCGGGCCGTACATCGAGGCCCTGGAGGCAGCGGTGCTGGCGGCCGAAGGAGCTGGCGCCCGCTTGTGGTTCTTCTGTACCCCGGAGTTCTCCGCGCTGCTGGATCAGCTGGGCAAGAGCCGGGCGGTCCCCCACGAGATGATCGAGCCGGAAGTGGTCGACGTCCCGCTCGACGAGCGACGCTCCGCCTTCGAGTTGCTCGATGACTGGCTGATCGCCCGCGAACCGGACGAGAGGGATATGCTCCGACAGTTCCAGGATAACCTGGTGCTGATGTTCGATGAATGCGCCAAGATTCAACTCGACCTGCGCAAGATGCCTTACCTCTCCCAGCAACTGTGCAAGACTCTGGTGCTGACTGCGATCCAGGCGAACGAGCAAGGCAAGCCGATCCGGCTGAAGCTGACCGCCAGTCAGCAAAAGACGCTGATGAAAGTGCCCGGCTCCGAGTTCTTCGAGATGCCACGCGAGACCCGTCGAGCCAATACCCAGCAGGTCCGCAACCTCCACACGGCGAGCCAGAAGCTCAAGAGGTTGGCAGCCACTGCCCACGAGAAATCCAGTTCCCAGTCAGCGGATGAGCGGCGCGAGTGCATCCGGCTGCGCGTCAACAACGCCTTCATTCTGTACAAGCTCGAGTCTTCATCGAACAAACTGAAGACCCGCGTCGTCGACCTCTCCGAGAGCGGCCTGGCCTTTTACGCATCCGAGCCGATCGACGCCGACACGACGCTGGCGATCTACCTCGAGACGCCGGCCTTCATGCAGCCGCCCAAGGTGCCGGGCACCGTGGTCCGCTGCGAGCCGGTGGAGCTCAAGAGTGGAGTGTCCGCCTTCCGCATCGGGGTTCGGTTCGGCAGGGTCACCGAAGACGTCGGCACTGGACTACGTAACACCCTGGGCCAAAAGAACTGACCGATCGGCGGGCCTGGGTCTGTCAGCCTCTGGCGGCTTGCCAGGGAGCTGGCGCGGAGCCGTAACGCGAGGCGGCTCATCTCGTCAGGGGATGGCTGCACCGCAAGCGCTCGCACCGCTGCTCAAGCTCCTTGGCTCGTCTCCACCATCGGTTGCGAGCCTTCTCGAAGGAGCAGGCCTCCGCGCCGAAGGCCCGTGCCCAGGCATCCAGCAGGGTGGAATCGGGATCTTTCAGCGGCCCATCAAATACCTGGCGTAGGGGTCGAACACCTTCGATGCCCAGTCCATCGCCCGGTGCTCCTGCTTGCCGACCGACACAAAGAGCCTCTTCTTGTCAGCGTCGAGCCGAAAGGGCACCTTCCAGGTGCGTTTCTCGGGCCCGGACTGGCTAATGTACAGGGTCCCGTACCACCCACCGCGCAGGTGGGCTCCCTCTAGAAAGGGGGCCACGGAATAGACGCGACCCTTTTCGTGGGTCTGCGTACTGCGGGTGAAGCGATGGTAGTTGAAACGCAGCGACAGTGGGATCGCAACCTGGGTCTCGACCAGTTTGTAGGCCTGCTTCCGGATCTGGCGCCACTGACGAGAGGGCCCAATCCGAGTGAACAGCCGGGTGTTGGGGATCCGTGTGCCCTCCTGCAACACCCGCGTCTTCTTCAGCGGCGCCGCAATCGCCAGCCGATGGCTGGTCGCGCGAACCGACACGACACCGGACGGCGTGGACTCGCCCGTGGCGGGTTCCGTGGGCTCGACCGTTTCGGCGGCCTGTGCCACCGGCTGGCGCGGCTTATCGGCCTGCAACGACTGGTAGAGCAGCGCGAACAGGATCGTGTTGGTGCAGAGCAGTGTCAGAATGAGTTTCATGTCCGTGGTTCCTACGTGATATGACGGCCTCGGCGCTCAGCACGCTGGTGACGAAGCTGAGCCAGAGCGAGGCAACGTAGTTGAAGTGGTCCGGAACGTCGAGCAGGAACAGGCCCACCTGAAACATCCGGAAGCTGATGGAGGAGGCCGCGAGCGCATAAGAGCGGGTCATCCAGGCCAGATGGGCACGCATCCGCCGCTGACGGATGGCGAGCAGACCTGCCAGCGTGGTGCCCCACCAGGCGATGCCCAGCAACAGGAAGCCCGACTGGCCCCAGAACCCACCCCTGGCGTGAATCGCCAGGTAAAGTCCACCCGGCACCGCCCAGCACAGCGCGGCCAGAACGTAACCCCAGCCCAGCCAGCGGTGCAGCGTCGGCGATGTGCGCAGAGCCCAGCGGGACAATAGCAGCGGGCCGGTCAGCAGACAGACCAGAGAGCCGGTGATGTGGAAGTAGAAGGCACTGCGCCAGAGAGCCGACAGAGCCTGACGTCCCTTATCGAGAAAGAAGGCGTGGTCCAGCCCGAACTCGTAGTAGGGCAGCGTGTTGACCACGATGAGCCCAGACAGAGCCAGTGTTATCGTCCAGAATATCCAGCGGAACATCATCTACAGAGACTATCGGCCCATCGCCTCCGATTGGCCGTAACGGGCCTGTAACCAGCCGGGTAGACCTCGAAGTGCCTCGCGTTGCGCTGGTAGAAGCGCCAGTCCAGGGTCGGTGGGAAGAAACCGCCAGAGCCACACATGCAGTAGAGCGGCGCGCTGGCCGCCTCATCATAGCCCCCAGGAAACCCCGCCCTCCAAACCTGGATCAGGCGCTGCCGATTCTCGACCCGATCGCCGACGGTGAACAACGCAGCCACGCGCAAGGGAACCGGCGTGTCGCAACGAAGGATGGCTGCGACGCAAGAGCGGCCGCTCTGCTGAGTTTCGGCCGGGCCGCTAGTCCACTATCTCGAAGCGGGCCGTTACCGTTTCGCTGGGTAGCATCCCCCGGCGATACGCTCTCACGCGAATCGTCGCCGTTTCTTTCAGCTTGATCACCTTCTGATAGATCGGTGACGTGTCGGTCACTGGCCCCCCAAAAGAGTAGCGCATGTAGGCGCCGGGCGTGGAGACCTGCAGCGTTATCTTGACCCGCCGGCGATGCTCTCCCCCATGGGGTTGAATACGCGGCGTCGCCACGCGGGGCCTCGGCTTGACCTTCTCGATCTTGAACGAGGCGCTCACCACCGGGCTGGCCTTCCAGCCCTTGCGGAACGCGCGCACCTTGAGCGTGGCACTCTTCTCCAGGGCGATCTGTCCGCGCTCGAAACGCCTCGAGCGTTCGGTCGGTTCGCTGCCGTCGAGGGTGTAGCACACTGTCGCATCGGGCGTCGAGCAGCGCATCGCCACCTCCACCCGGTTCACGAACGTGCCCCCCCTCGGGTCGATTGTCGGCGTCAACACGGTGGGGACGACCGGCTTGGGCTTGGGCCGGATCTCGAAGGTCTCGGCCGTGATTGGACTTGGCCGGTGCCGAGCGGCAAACGCACGCGCCTTGACAGTCGTGGTGCGGCGCAAACGCAGAGGTTCGCGGTAACGCATGGAACTCTCTGCCGGCTGGCTGCCGTCGAGCGTGTAGCGGATCACCGCGCCCCGCGTCTGGCTCTCCAGGACAACTCGCACCTGCTCGACGAAGCGACCACCGGACGGGTCCAAAGTCGGCGGCGACGCCAGTGGCAGAGGCGGCCTGGACTTGGGCTTGAAGATCTCGAAGCGAGCCGTCCTCTCCGGACTCGGGCTGAACCCCTCCTTGAACCCGCGGACCCGCAGCGTGGCAGTCTTGCGGAAATCGACAGGCCATTTGTAGAGCGCCGAATCGAGGGTCGGCGCCGAACCATCCACCGTGTAGCGGAGAGCGGCGCCTGGCGTGCGGATGCGCAGCACCACGCTCTGCGCCCGGCTGTATCGGCCACCCGGCGGATGAATCGTCGGGGCGGCAACGGACCGCTGCGGTCGGCTGACAAGCGGGCTGCCACGACAGGCCTCGGCGAAATATCCCGCATCCACCAGAACCGACTGATCCCGTGTCGCGTGGCTCAAACGGACCTTGCCTCGCGACACTTCGAGCCGCGTGACGACCTTCGAAACCGCCAGGACCAGCCGCGTGCCGATGACCTCGGCCTGGGCGTGCGGCGTGCGGAACAGCAAGCGGCGCCAGGGTTCGCGCGGGGCCACGTCCGCCTCGATACGACCGACGTTGAGCGTGAACGCCTTCGGCGAAAGCGCCAGATCGACGCCTTGCTGAAGATCGATCGACGTGCGCTCGTTGGTCAGTTGGAGGATCGCGCTCCCCCGCACCCCGGTGCGGACAACGTCGCCCGCGCGCAATTCCACACCCGCCGTGGCGACGATCGCCCGATCATTGCGCAGCAGCAGCACGCCTCCGCTGGCCTGAGTGATCTCGGCCAAAGGCCGCACCACGACCCGTGGGGCGTCGGGGGGGCTCGGCTGGGACTGCGACGTGACGTGGCGTAACGCCACGACCAAGATCACCACCGACGCCGCGACCGCGGCGAGGGAAGCCCAGGGAATCTTCCGAGAGTTCTGGACGGGACGGGCGGGCTCGGCCGGCAGCCGGCCCGTGACTCGCATCAACGCGCTGCGCTCTCGAAGATGCTCGACGAACTGCTTGCCGCCCTCGGGTTCGGACAGCAGTGCCTTCAGCCGCGCCGCCTCGGCCTGATCCAGCTGACCGGTGAAGTACTTCTCGAACAGCTCTTCATGGCTCACTGCACGCCCACCGACAGGCGATGCGACATGCACTCGCGCAGTTTCTTGCGGATTCTCGAAAGGGACAGCCAGATCGCGTTGGCGCTCTTGCGCACGGATTGCGAGATGGCCTCACAGGACTGGCCCTTCCAGTAGTAACGCACCAGCAGATCTCGCGCCCCACGGCTCAAGCTGCGCATGCAATGCTCCAGTGCCTGCACGCGAGACGCCTGGTCCTCGGCCGCCCGGGAATCGAGAAACTGACTGGTTGCCTGCTGGACCAGTGCGTCCAGCTCGGGATCGGCGACCAACACCGTCTTGCGCGTCCTGCGGCGGGCCTCCTTGACCTTGAAGTCGACCATTCGCCGGACCCAGGGATAGATCCCGCGTGCTGGATCGTATTCGGCCCACTTCTCCATCAGTACCAGGTAGGCCTCCTGGACCGCATCCTCCGCCAGCGACCAGTCGCGAAGCTGCGCATAGGCATGGGTCGTCAGCGCCTCCCGATAACGAAAGGCATCTCGCATCACGGCTTGTTGGGACATCGTCTTGCTTATGATTGCGCCCGGGAGGAAAAAACTGTCAGAGAATATTCGTCGTTTTTTCTGACAGGATTCGCACTCGGCTGCCAATCAAGGTGAGCGCCTGGCGGGGCGCAGGTCCAGCGAGGAGCCCGTAATGCCCCACAAAGGTCGCAGAGCATTTCTCATAAGCCTAGGAGCAGCAGGAACTTCAGCAGCGATAGGACACACACTCTATCGCTGCCTGATGCGCTCCGAAACACAGCCCCCCCCCCTCGCCCCGGCCGGACTGATCGCCGCAAAACGCTCCGGCCTGGCCCTCGGGACCCGGGTCTCGATGGCAGTCTTGCACACGGACCGCCGGGTCGCCGAGCGGGGGCTCGACGCCGCCTTTGCAGCCCTCGAGCGGGTCGAGCAGATCATGAGCATCTATCGGCCAAGCAGCCAGCTGAGTCAGCTGAACCGGTCGGGAGTGCTGGACGATCCCCATCCGCTGCTGGTCCAGATCCTGCGGGCGGCTCGCCGAGTCTCGATCGCCAGCCGCGGGGCATTCGATGTCACGGTTCAGCCGCTCTGGGACGTCCACGCCAAAGGCAAGCCCCCCAGTCCCTCACTGCTCTCGATTGCCCAAAGCCGCGTAGGATGGGCCAGACTGGGCATCTCGCGCAAACGTATCTGGTTCCAGCGCAGCGGAATGGCCGCCACGCTGAATGGGATCGCCCAGGGGTTTGCCACCGACCACGCGCTGGCCGCGTTACGAAGGGCGGGCATCCGACACGCGTTGGTCAACACCGGCGAGCTCGGGGCCCTCGGACAAACGCAGCAGGGTGACGACTGGGTCGTTGGAATTCAGCATCCGCGTGTCAGAGACGCACATCTCGCGCTGGCCAGGCTGGACGGCCGGTGCATCGCAACCAGTGGTGACTATGCCACCCCGCGGGGTCACCTGTTCGATCCGGCGACGGGCAAGGCAGCCAAGGCGTTCCAGAGCGTGACGGTCCTGGCTCGTAGTGGCCTGGAAGCAGATTCGCTCTCGACGGCGGTTTTCGTGGCTGGCCCCGAACGGGGAGCCGCCCTGATCGAGGCCACCCCGAATGCGGACGCGCTCCTGGTGCACCAGGACGGTCGAACCCTGGCCACTCGCGGCTTTCCGCGGGTCAGTTGAGGAGAATCGAATGAGAACCCTGATCATCAGTGCTGTGCTCGCTGCGCTGCTGTGCTCCGACGTTGGAGCAGACGAGATCGAACTGGTTCACGGCCAGAAGATGTCCGGCGTCCTGGTCAAGCTGACAACCGATGCGATTCACTTCAAGGTGAGGATCAGTGGAACCCTGGCCTACACCCGCATGCCGCGCACACGCGTTCGCTCGGTGACCGTCAACGGCATCCGCAAGATCATCACCCCCGCGAAGACCCAGCCCCGAAAGAAGTCCTCGGCACCGCCACGGGTCAAGTCATCGATCAAGCGCCGCTCGGCAAATAAGCCTGCCGCCGGACGAACGAAGTCCGAAATCGAGAAGCTGGTCGCGGACGCTGGCAAGAGTCGACCAACCTGGTGGAGTCAATCCAAGCTGAACTACCCGAGCACGCTCGACCTGACCTTCCCCAAGAAACCAGGCGGCGCCTGGAACAACCGCAAGAACCTGGGGCAGTACTACTGGGACATAATCAACCCCAACTCCACCAAGTGGAAAGAAGGAATCAAGCTGGGCCACTACGTCCGTGCTCTGGCCAGTAAGCGAGGCGACACCGATTGTGCCAGGCGAGTCGAGGCGATGCTGGCCGACAAGTACTTCAACCTGCTCCAGGACTGGC
>PVBE011665445.1_pt1 | contig 11298 bp, 9 predicted proteins | sample 1631181 | NCBI WGS metagenome assembly PVBE01 (sample SAMN08397723, study PRJNA350692) | Marine metagenome, whole genome shotgun sequencing project. | isolation source: water | place: Pacific Ocean | collected 2012-04 | reverse complement strand
GATGGTGTTCAGGACCGACGGTTCGGAACCGGCACCAGAAAAAACGCCGCCGCCCAAACCGCTCGCGAAGTTGTCGTGAATGTAGCAGTCTTCGATTCTTGGGAATGCGTTGCCGCATAGGATTCCGCCACCAACTCCCCCTGTGACGCCGGCATAGGGCTCCGGAGAGTCTATGCCGTTGATCGCATCAACGAAGAATTCTGCTCCGAGGCCGTTTGTAATGGTCAGGCCGCGCAGGATAGTTTCTTCCTTCTCGCCGCTGGTCATCGTGACTACCGATGCATCCCACTTCCAGGCCGGCCACTCGTTGTCGAATTGACCATCATCGTTGGCGTCCCAGTTCGCATTACTCGGCGCTTCGATCACCGTGGCTCCTGGGTCGGGGTCCCTTGCCTCGATGAGGATTGCCTTGCCTTCGAGGTTGATTGTCTCCAGGTAGGTTCCTGGCCACACCTCAATCTTCGTGTGATTTTGTCCGGCGGCATTGATTGCTGCCTGGATCGACCCTCCCGCATTGACCGTAATGACGTTCACGGGGTCCACGTCAGGGTCGAGCCAGATGCACTCCGTGGGCGAGTCGCAGTCAACGGCAACGCAGCCGGGGTACGACTGGTTCCGATCAACTCGGCCCCAAATGTTCTTTGAGAGGATCGGGATTTCCGGCATAGCCGCCATGGCATTTTCGGGTTGGTAGTTTCCACACAGGGTGCCGCCGATCATCGAGACGATCGATCCCTCTGATGCGTAGATGCCACCGCCGAGGAGCAAAGCGACGTTGGCGTTGATTTCTGCCGCAATGAGTGTCACTTGCGCAGTGGGTTCCGCGTACACGGCTCCACCTCGGATCGCCGAGTTTGCTGTGAATATTGTGGGATAGACTCCAGCGGGGTCATTCCAGAGATCGAACAAGGTCGGCACATAATTCTGGACGACGAGGCTGGCTCCCTTACCAACATAAGCGCCGCCGCCCCAGCCGTAGTCTTCTGGCGAAAAGAAGCTGGTGTTGTTCTGGACGATGCACCCCTGCAAATCGACTTCGCCTTTGAGAATGAGAATTCCTCCACCGACGTAGGCGTTAAGTTCGCCGTCTGGCGGCTGGTCAAGTTCGATTCCCTTTGGTTGGCCCCCGGCCAGCGTCAGTCCAACCAGCGTGAGTGTTTGGTCCTCGCCCTCGAGCCTGACCAGCGGCATTGTGCTCTCGCCCGAGAGGATGACATTGTCTGGCCCAAAGACTGATTTGATTGTCAGGCTTGTGATATCTGCAGGAATTGTGATGACAGCATCTTCATCGGGCTCTTCTAGGTAGACCTCTTCGTCGCCGCCGTCGACACAATCACACAACATGATTGTGTCACCGCTGGCTGCGTCCACAATTGCTTCCTGAATCGACGAGTATTGGGCATTCTCGCAACTCCCCATCATGTCATCAGGTTCCGCGGGATCATCTATAAATTCATCGTTCACGTACAGCGTTTCAGCCATCAATGATGTTGCAGCGGCGTTGAACGCAAGTGCTAAGCCAAAGGCCAGGCTGAACCTGCTGAGGGTGCGGAGGCGAAAGTCATTCATCTCGATCAATCTCCAGAGATGCTGGCTGATTCAAATGAACCAGCAGGAAACCCGCGTATCTCGGGGCAGTACCCCGTGGCATACCAATACCGACCGTCTAAGACGAAATGCCTTAGAGGTAACGTTCCCCCGCCGCCGATTGTACCGGCGGTTTTCAATTGGAGTTGGCTCCATCATGGTGACAGGGGCTCGTTTTTGGTCCAGAATCCAAGATTAGCCACATTCGGTTGCAATATGACAGACTCTCGCGGCAAGGTGGGCAACATGGATCGCGGCTGCTCAAGAACTCTGACGGCTCTGGTTCCGGCGATCCGCCGCCGTGACCACGCCGTTCGAGTCTCAACGGCGATCTTGGAGATGACTTCAAAATCGCCAGAGCGTTCGGGGCGAGGCATCGCCCGGCACGTGATCGCACCGGCGTTTCTAGGCAGCCTGCTAGGATTCGGGACACTGGCCAGAGCGGGAAAGGGATTGAATCTATGGAGGTCGTCGTGAAGTCAATGAGAGTTGTTGTGGCGTCAGTCGCTGTCGCTGTGTCTGTCGGTTGCGCACCAGAGTCTGATGTCAGGGATATCGCCCTTCGCATTGGTGGAACCACGACCGTGATGTTGCCCGTGACGGCGGGGACCGGGTACGGATGGTCGGTGGATGCGGCCCGATCGAGTGGAATGGAGTGCCTCGTCGTGACGCCAGGCGCCACAAAGTTTCCCTCTGGTCGCGTGGGCGGGGCTGGTGAACAGGAATGGCATGTCGAGGGGCATGCGGCCGGACAAGCGGATCTCACCTTTGTCTACCAACGGCCGTGGGAGCCTGTGGCCCCCGCAGCCCGATCTACCGAGATTCACGTGAGCGTTCAGTGAGCCGTCTGTCGGCGGCACATCTGTTTCCGCCGATATACTGCACTGCCTCAACATACCCATGACGGCGATTCCCATGAACCAGACCGATCCAACGACCGAGTCAAGCCCTGAGACCGAGGTGGTATCCCTGCCCACGGGCGACGTGCTGCTCGGTTGGCTCCGAGACATGATGTTGATTCGGGAGTTCGAGGTGCGGTCGATGCAGGCCTACCAGAACCGTCTGGCAGGTGGCTTTCTTCATGTCTACAACGGGCAAGAGGCCGTCGCCGTAGGAACGATTGCAGCCGTCAATTCGGACGATCCTGTGATTACGGCGTATCGGGATCACGGCCATGCGCTTGCTCGCGGAATGAAGCCTGAAGTCGGAATGGCTGAGTTGTTCGGTCGAATTGGTGGATGTGCCAAGGGCAAGGGTGGCTCGATGCACTTTTTCGATGCCGAGCACCATATGTACGGGGGCCATGGAATTGTCGGTGCTCAGGTGCCACTCGGTGCCGGGCTTGCCTTTGCGACGAAATACCGGGACGAGGTTATTGATGGTGGCAAGAGCAACCATGTGACGCTTTGCTTCATGGGCGACGGAGCCATCAATCAAGGGGCCGTCCACGAGGCGATGAATCTTGCTGCCGTTCTTGAACTTCCCGTCATCTTCATTGTGGAGAACAACCTGTACGCAATGGGAACGGCTGTCGAGCGGTGTACTGCTGCGGGGACGCATCTCGTCGAACGTGCTCGGGCGTACGGCATGAATGCGGCCTGCTTGGAAGGCATGGATGTGTTGGATGTCTACCGCGGGATGAAGCCATTGGTAGATCGTTGTCGTGAGACCAGCCGCCCCTGCTGGATCGACATGCGGTGCTATCGATTCAAAGGGCACTCGATGTCCGATCCTCGCAAGTACCGCACGCACGAAGAAGAAGAGCAGTGGGAATCTCGAGATCCGATCGAACGACTCGCTGCATGGCTTGTTGATCGAGATCTATTGACTGGCGAGAATTTCAAGCAACTTGGCAAGCAGGTTCGCAGTGACATCAGGCAGGCGGTCAAATGGGCAGAGGCATCTCCTCCGCCGGGCCTCGAAGAACTGCATCACGATGTGTACACGGGAAACTGGGGTCCATATACGGGGACCAGCAAGCCTGAATTCCTCCGCCGAAGGCGGGATGATCAGGAGACTTCCGGTGCGTGAAATCAGTTTTCGAGACGCGTTGCGGGAAGCGATGTCCGATGAGATGCGGCGTGACAACCGTGTTTTTCTGATCGGAGAAGAAGTCGCTCAGTACGACGGCGCCTACAAGGTGAGCAAGGGCATGCTCGATGAATTCGGGCCAAAGCGAGTCATTGACACGCCCATCTCAGAGAGCGGATTCGCAGGGCTTGGCATCGGGGCTGCCATGATGGGACTTCGCCCGATCGTTGAGTTCATGTCTTGGTCCTTCAGTCTCGTCGCAGCCGACCCTATTCTCAACAATGCTCCAAAGATGCTCTACATGAGCGGAGGCCAGTTTGGTTGTCCAATCGTGTTTCGTGGGAATGATGGAGCTGGCGGGCAACTTGGATCAACACACTCATGGTGCGTCGAATCGATGTATGCGAATGTCCCTGGGCTCAAGATCATCATTCCTTCGACGCCGTACTCGGCCAAGGGGCTTCTGACTCAGGCGATTCAGGATGATGATCCGGTGTTCTGTCTTGAGAGTGAACGAATGCTTTCGATGACGGGCGATGTCCCCGAGGAGTCGTACACCATCCCGATCGGGACTGCGGACATTGTCCGCACTGGTTCAGACTGCACCATTGTGAGCTTTGGCCGGCCCGTTCATTTTTGCCTTGAGGCAGCCGAATCGCTCGCTCGTGAGGGGATCGATTGCGAAGTTATCGACGGAAGATCTATCAAGCCACTGGACATTGATACGTTTGCAGCTTCGGTACGAAAGACCAACTACTGCGTCGTGGTCGATCAATCGTGGTCCTTTGCATCGGTGGGTTCCGAGGTTGCAGCCGAACTTCATCGTGTGTGCTTTGATGATCTGGACAATCATGTCCACCGAGTTCACAGTGACGACGTTCCGGCGCCTTACGCTTCGAACCTCGAACAAGAGATGTTGCCCAACGCCCGGAAGATTTGCGAGGCAGTGCGTAGTGTCACCTACAACGCATGAGCACATGCTTTCGAGTGAAAGGCGAGACGCCAATGACCATTGACATCACCATGCCGCGGCTCTCCGACACGATGGAGAAGGGGACCGTCGTCAAATGGCATATCGCCGTGGGCGATGAGGTTTCTGCAGGGGATGTTATTGCCGATATCGAAACAGATAAGGCGATGATGGAGATGCAGTCATTCGATGACGGCGTGATCTTGAGCATCGACGTCGATGAGGGTCTATCGGTAGATGTTGGAACTGTGCTGGCCATACTTGCCGGAGAAGATGACGACAATTCCGTAGCGGCAGTGGATCCGGTTGCGGTAGTTCAGCCCTCGCCTACACCGTCGGAACCAACCCTGCGAGAAGAGACTCGTGCGGCAGGTGACCAGCAACGAGTGACCCCGGTGGCGAGACGGCTTGCCGATCAGTACGGCGTTGATGTGGCATCGCTTCGCGGATCCGGCCCATCTGGCCGTGTGATCAAACGCGACGTACTCGACGCTGCCAAGATCACGGATGAGGTTCGGGCCGCGGTGCCTCCATCCGCGAAGCCAGCCGAGCCACCTGCGCCAATCATCGAGCAGCCGTCTCTTCCGGTTCCGGCGACCAAAGTGGAGGTGACTCCCTCTCCTTTGGCGCGGCTGGAGAATGATCGTCGGGAACCTGTCAGCAGCATGAGGCAGACGATTGCACGCCGGTTGGTCGAGTCCAAGCAAGATATTCCCCATTATCAGGTGTCGATGGTGTTCGCCATGGACGCGATGATGAATCTCCGTAAGCAACTCAATGCTGAGTTGGCGGATCAGGGTGTGAAGCTCTCCGTCAACGACCTCATTGTGCGAGCGTGCGCAGTTGCGATGCATCGCAATCCACTTATGAACGCATCCTGGGATAGAGATGCCATTGTGTATCACGGCGACGTGAATATCGGCATTGCTGTGGCGCTGCCTGAGGAGCGGGGCGGGGGTCTCGTTGTGCCGGTGATCCACTCGGCCAACACCAAGAGCCTGCGAGTCATCTCGTCTGAAACGCGGATGCTTTCGGAGAAGGCTCGAACACGCGGGCTGTCCATGGATGAAATGGACGGTGCCACCTTCACGATCTCCAACCTCGGCATGTTTGGAGTGGATGCATTCACCGCCATCATCAACCCTCCAAACAGCGCGATTCTCGCGGTCGGCGCCTCGATACAGAAGCCGGTTGTTCGGGATGGCGAGCTAGGTATCGGTTGGGAGATGAATGCGACCTTGAGCAACGATCACCGCGTTGTTGACGGGGCGACTGCGGCGAGATATCTCGCCACGCTCAAGGAGTTGATTGAGCATCCCGCAGCCATTCTGGTCTGACTCTACGAGGTGCCGGCAAGTTGGCGCATGGTCCGTACGAAGCCGCGGGCAGTGGTCTTCAGGCTCATCATGACCACGGTCAACCATGCGATTGATGCCATGCCCCCCGATGCGATGAGCCACCATTGTTCGCCATCGCTCGAAAATGATGATGCAACGATACTGCCAGAGCCTCCGGTTGCGAGCAGGATGCTCGCCACGGGGCTCATGGAGACGATCGGTACTGCGTACCAAGGAACCGCTGCGGGGGCGGGTATGACGCAGGGAACGAGAAGTCCTGCTGCCAGACCGGCGATCAGGACGGACGCCAACATTGCTTGGCCCGAACGCCGGCTCCGCACGGACCAGTGCAAACCGATCGCAATGCAGAAGCCGACAAAGACAGGCAGGGTCATGGCAAAGCCGAGCAGGCCACCCCACGAGGCATACGTATGTTGAGTGACTCCGGCTTGAGGAGTGACATCAGGATCAGCAGGATGGAACGCCAAGGTCGCTGCCACGACAATCGCGGTGAGAAGCGGGGCAAGTAGGAGTGGAATCAGGAGCCGGCCCACTCCAAGCAGTTTTCCATTGAGGTAGGGGGTTGCTTGAATTGGCGTCGTAAGGAGCAAGTCGAGGCTGCCATCTTCGCGATCCCGCGTGATCGATGTCGCCGAGACCGCTATGGCAGCCAAAATCAGTGTGCATGTCTCGATGATGAGGGCCATGAGCAGTGCGGATCTTGCAGTTGTTGGCGAAATGAGCCCTCCTCCTAGAAGCGACACGATGACAACCGCGGTAATGAACGCAGCACCAGCCCAGCCCCAGCGGATGACATCCTTGACTCTTCGGCGGGGTCGACCGGACGATGCTCGCCATGAAATTGGGTTGAGGCCGATGGGTCGCGGCCCTCTGCTCAGGCTCTTTCGGTCGGCGGTTCCTTGTCCGATGAGCGGGCCGAGTGTTCGAACGCGGAGCGTTGCCCACCCAACGAGTGCGACCGACGTGAGCCCACACGTAGCTGCAAATGCTGCAACAGGGTTACCAAGCCAGAATTGTGTGAAACTGGTGCTCTCAAGCGGAGCGATTGCGACGTAGCTCGCGGGTCGAAGGAGAGATTCGAGAACAAGGAACGGGTTCAACGCGGTGGCCCAAGTTGTTCCAGTGGCTCCAATTGAGCCGGCGAGCGGCTCGCGGAGGGAGGCATCAGCCACCCACGTGATCGCCAATACCACGGCGATGCCGGTGTAAAAGGCGAGGACGGCCCGCCGGCCTCCCGTTCGACTTGCCGACAGCATGACCGCCGCTGCCCCGACAACACAGGCCGTCCCAGCTGCAATGACCGCCGACTGCATGATTGACGCGGGATTGACGCCACCGAAGAGTTGGAGGCTGAGCAAGATCGGAAGGCCTGCAAGAATGAGTGCGAGTACGAAGAACACTCTTCCAGCCAGATTGCCAACGACGATTCCAATCGAGGACAGGGGGGTGGTCAACAGGAGATCCCATGTTCGAGGTGAGGACTCCTGTTGGATCGCTCCTGCCATAAAAATAGGCGTGACGAGACAAATAAGCACGATTTCCACGACTGATGTCGCCTCGAAGATAAATGCCCCTGCCATAGCCAGACTTCGGAGCGAGACGTTCCCCCCGAGCCCAGCAGTCGTCAGAACCGAGATTGCTGCAGTTCCTGCCAGAATCGCAAGGAATAGCATTCGGATGAATTGATGCTTCTTCCGCTTGGATCCGGACACGATGATCCGCTCTATCAACGGCCTGAAATGGGTTTTTGTGATTGGTTTCGAGGATGGCATTGAGTGTGTCCCGGGCGGAGCTGCTCTAGGGCGGAGAATACCCGGGGGCCCCGGGGGCGAGAACCGTTATAGTGGCTCCTTCATGAAGCGTGGTGGCGGGATTATGCCTGAAGCGGGCACCGTCACCTATTTTCACGGCTGGCCAAGACACGGGCTGGACCGATTTTCTCGACCGATGGGTCGACACCGTCCGCAGTGCGGCGGTGATAGATGAAGTGTGCTCAAGGGATGGCTGAAGTCGTCCAACGCCTGGGGGTTCTTCGTGGGCATTCGCCCACACCACACATCGGCCGATGTCAGGCCGATGATCGGTCTGGTACTTCGGTTGCGTGCCTCACGCGGCCGGAGAATCTGGCGGGTTTATTCCCGTACGTGTCGACATTGTCCGTTTGAGGGCATGTGAGGGCTAGTCGGTACTTGGAGTAACCCCCGATGCCGACGCGGGAAGTGATATTCGAGAACACGATGCTTGCAACCGACTCTCAATTCGGTGCATGGAGCGACCATGTGATGGAGGGGATGCCGGTGTTGCTCGCCTTCAACTGGACCGTAGCCTTTACGCTCTTGGCTGGGATTCTTGTCGGGGGTGTGGGCGGGGCTGTGGCGCTCAAACTGATCGCGGGAAGCGTCGTCACCGCTGCTCGAAAGGAAGCGGAGACGATTCGAGCCGCCGCGGAGTCCGAGGCAGAAGCTTTGAGGCAAAGGGCCGAACTTGATGCTGAGCGGGCCGCGAAGGACCGCCGAAAGGAAGTTGACCGAGAAGTCAGCGAGGCGAAGAAGGACATCAAGGCGAATCAGGAACGCCTCTCGAAGCGTGAAGACAGCCTTGAAGAAAAGCTCGAACGGCTTTCGGACCGGGAGTCGTCGCTTGATCGGCGGCAGTCGAAGGTCCAATCTCGCGAGGATGATGTCGAGAAGCGTGCTGAGGTCGTTGAAGCTCGGGACGGCGAAATCACGATTCGGCTCGCCGAAGTCTCTGGCCTGACGCTGGAGGATGCCCGAACCGAAGTTCTGGAGCGAGTCGGGCACGAGGCTGAGGAGGAGTCAGCGGCCTTGAAGCGACAGATCATTGAGTCGGCGGAGGGGGATGCCAAGCGGCAGAGTCGCGAGATTACGCTCATGGCGATTCAACGCTTTGCAGCAGAGCATGTCGCTGACTCGACGGTGAAGTCCGTCAAGATCCCTTCAGACGATTTGAAGGGCCGCATCATCGGGCGAGAGGGTCGAAACATCCGCGCGATCGAACGGGCGACGGGGGCGGACATTCTGGTTGACGACACGCCCGGTGTGATCTCAGTGTCATGCTTCGATCCGATCCGGCGTGCCATTGCCGGAGAATCGCTTGCCCGCCTTGTGGCGGATGGCCGGGTCCACCCCTCGCGGATTGAGGAGATCGTCGCGGGTGTGAAGAACGACCTCGAAGAGCGGGTTGTTGAAAAGGGGAACGCTGCGATTGTTGAAGCAAAGATGCGCGGGCTGCACCCAAAGATTGTCGAGGCGATGGGCAAACTGCACTTCCGGACGAGCTTCGGGCAGAACGTTCTCCGTCACTCCGTGGAAGTCGCATTCCTAAGCCAGTGCATTGCGGATCAATTAGGACTTGATGGCGCCATTGCGAGACGTTGTGGCTTCTTGCACGACATCGGCAAGGCGATGGACCATGAAATGGAGGGCGGACATCCGGCGATCGGAATGGAATTCGCCCGACGCTTTGGAGAAACGCGAGATGAGGTGCTCAACGCCATCGGTGGGCACCATGGCGACATCCCGTCGACCAGCCCGTATACGCCGATTGTCATGGCAGCCGATGCCGTATCGGGAGCGCGTCCGGGAGCTCGTCGCGAGTCCATGGAGCTGTACATTCAGCGGCTCAAGCAGTTGGAAGATATTGCTCGCGAGAGCGGCTCGATTCGAGAGGCCTACGCTATTCAGGCGGGGCGAGAAGTACGGGTGATTGTCGACTCAGGGCGAGTCAATGATGACCAGGCTTTTGTCATTGCTGACAAAATTGCGCGTCGCGTCGAGGATGAAATGACCTTCCCTGGTGAAATCAAAGTGACGGTACTACGAGAAACACGAGCCGAAGCGACGGCTCGCTGAGTCAGGAGGCATCCAATGCCCATCAAAGCAACAGACGTAAGAAAAGGCCAAGCATTGATCTACGAAGGTCAACTGCAGGTGGTGCTCGATACAGACCACGTCAAGCCCGGCAAGGGACCTGCCTACGTGCAGGCTAAAATGAAGAATGTCGACACGGGGACGATCAAGACGAATCGCCTCAATTCAAGCGACAAGCTCGAAGATGTATCGATCGACCGTCGCAAGATGCAGTACCTCTATGACTCGAGCGGCCATGGCAAGGGACCGTTTGTCTTTATGGATACCGAGACGTTTGATCAGGTGGAAATCGAGGGGGAACTTCTGGGCGATCAGACGAACTGGCTGCTGGAGAACCTTGAGTGCGTCGTCACTGTGTTTGATGGGCGGGCGCTCGGAGTTGATTTGCCTGCTGCTGTCGATCTTGAAATCACGGAAACGGCGCCTCAGCCAAAGGCGGCGACTGCTACCAATCAGCTCAAGGAAGCAACCGTTGAGACCGGGGCCCGCGTTCGTGTGCCGCCCTTCATTGAGACGGGGCAGCGTGTCAAGATCAATACTGAAACGGGCGAGTATCTCGGTAAGGCCTGAGCGGGGCCATGCAGCGACTCTCGGAGATCAAGGCACTGTTGGCCGAGTACGGCCTGAGTCCTCGCAAACGTTTTGGTCAAAACTTCCTGCACGATCACAACCTCTTGAACCGGTTGGTTGAGGCTTCTGGGGTGGGGCAGGGCGACTTGGTTCTCGAAGTTGGCCCTGGGACTGGAGCCTTGACCGAACCACTTTTGGATCGTGGCGCAGAGGTGGTGGCCGTAGAGATTGACCGCGGCTTCGCGGATCTAGTCTCGGATCGCTATGGATCGCGAGTGACACTGGTGCGTGGGGATTGCCTCGGGCATGGGCGATCGCTTTCACGCGAAGTTGTTGAGGTATTAGGCGGGCGAGCGTTTCGACTCGTTGCAAACCTTCCATATCAAATTGCAAGCCCACTGATGGCTGAGTTACTGCTCGGCGAGTATTCATGTCTTGGTCAATATGTGACAATTCAAGACGAAGTTGCTGAACGCCTCCTGGCGAATCCGGGCACCTCTGCTTGGGGACCACTTGGAATCCTCGTGCAGTCGCGAGGAGATGTTCGACGACTCGCGACGCTCGGGCCGGGTTGTTTCTGGCCGCCGCCGAAAGTGACGAGCGCGATGATCACTATTGAGCCACGGGATCATCAGTTTGCCGGGGACGTTCGGGCGTTCGCAGCATTTGTGACCAAACTCTACTCGACACGGCGGAAACAACTCGGCGGCGTTCTTGGCGAAGCGTGTGTACGGGCTGCTGGCATTGACCCGCGAGAGCGATGTGAAAGGCTTGATATTCCGAGTTTGGAACGTCTGTTTTTTTCGTCTCAGTCGATTGAGTCACACGATAATTGATCGTGCGACGTGTTCTCGATTTGCTGAATCAGCCGGTCACCGGTGGACTGCCAACG
>PVBE011381148.1_pt1 | contig 11298 bp, 8 predicted proteins | sample 1631181 | NCBI WGS metagenome assembly PVBE01 (sample SAMN08397723, study PRJNA350692) | Marine metagenome, whole genome shotgun sequencing project. | isolation source: water | place: Pacific Ocean | collected 2012-04 | reverse complement strand
CTTTACCAACAATGCGTTGGCTGTTGTCATCTCGTTCGGCATTCAGCATGGTTCTGTCGATCCCGAGATTGAAATGGCCGGGATGGACAATGCGGCCCTGGCAGCCTTCTCCCTGGTATTCTGCCTGATGCTGCTGTTTCTGTTCAGGCAGTTGCAGAGGGGCGGGATGACCGCTGACCATTAACCATTGAGCATCAGTTTCGCCCATTGCAGATCGGTGGGAGTAGTGAGTTTTATGTTCTCCGGGTTACCCTCAACAAGTGTAATGGAGCGGCCGAAAGCCTCCACTACCGAAGCATCATCTGTATGGTCGGTACGGTCTGTTGAGCTGAAGGCGGCTTTCAATATGGGAGCCTGGAAACATTGGGGCGTCTGCACAGCCCGGTATTCATTTCGGTTAACGGCCATGCTTCTGCCGTTCTCCACTTTCCGCAGACTCTGCACGATAGGAACAACGGGTACAGCCGCACCATCCCGCGCAGCGGCAGTAAAACAAGCGTTCACAGCATCCTCGGAAACAAACGGGCGAACCCCGTCATGCACACCCACCAGATCGGTATCGGTCACCTTGGCCAGGCCGTTCTTTACAGAGAGAAATCTGGTTTCCCCGCCTTCAGTGACCGAATGACCGATATTGAAACCGTGGGTCCGGCAAAGTTTTTCCCACGTTTCCATTTCCGATCCGGGCAGGACAAGGATCAGCTCCATGGATGCATCGATGGCGTTCATCTTTTCCAATGTGTGCATAAGGACCGCCCTGCCGTTCAGTTCGATGAACTGCTTGGGCAGACCTGCGCCCATGCGGGAGCCGCTGCCGCCCGCCACTATGATCATGGTTCGTTTCATCACAGAAAAGTCCCGATTCCTACTTGAAATCGGGACTGAAAGTAAGGCTTATGACGGCTTATAGAATGAGCATGGCGTCCCCATACGAATAGAACCGGTACTTTTCCTTTACGGCCGCATCGTATGCCTCGCGCATGAAATCGTATCCTGCAAAGGCGGCCACCATCATAAGCAGGGTTGACTGCGGCATGTGAAAGTTTGTGAACATGCAGTTGGCCACGCTGAACTCGTATGGAGGGAAAATGAACCTGTTGGTCCAGCCTTCATAGGGTTTAAGATGCCCGGTGGTGCTGACTGAGGTTTCGATGGCGCGCATGCAGGTGGTGCCTATGGCGCACACCTTTTTCCGGGCATCCTTTGCGGGATTGACAAGGTCGCAGGCCTCCCGTGTGATCACCAACTGCTCGCTGTCCATCTTGTGTTTTGTAAGGTCCTCCACCTCCACAGGCCGAAAGGTGCCCAGACCCACATGCAAGGTGACCTCCGGGAATTCAACCCCTTTCAGTTCGAGTCTTTTCAGGATCTGTTTGCTGAAATGCAGCCCGGCGGTTGGGGCCGCAACTGCGCCTTCCTGTGTGGCGAATACGGTCTGGTAGCGTTGCTCATCCTCGGGTTCTGTTGCGCGCTTTATGTATTTCGGGAGGGGGGTCTCACCCAGCTTGAAGATGGTCTCTTTGAATTCCTCGTGTGTTCCGTCAAACAGAAAGCGGAGTGTGCGTCCGCGGGATGTGGTGTTGTCTATCACCTCGGCCACCAGTTCGTCATTCTCCCCGAAATAGAGCTTGTTGCCTATGCGGATCTTCCGTGCGGGATCCACCAGCACATCCCAAAGCAGGCTCTCGCGGTTCAGTTCGCGCAGCAGGAACACCTCTATCTTGGCCTCGGTCTTCTCTTTGCGACCGATCAACCTGGCAGGGAACACCCGCGTGTTGTTGAGGATCATGGCATCGCCCTCGTCAAAATAATCCAGGATGTCGGTGAACATCCTGTGCTCAATGCTGCCATCCTTGCGGTCAAGCACCATCATGCGGCTCCCGTCCCTGTCCTCGGTGGGATGTGAGGCGATAAGGTTCTGCGGGATCTCGAATTTGAACTGTGTGAGTTTCATGCGGTCTTGTTGGGAAGGTTCAGCTCCTTTTTCTAAGGGCTGCGAAAATAAGAAAACTGCTGAATGGAACAGCGTGCGACTGCTGTTCAATCGCCATGAAGAAGAAACTGGAAACGGTCCACAGAAATGGCATCAGCCACATGGTATTTCCCAATCCGGGTCCTTCTAAGTAATGCGAGGTGGCCTCCTGATCTCAACCTGTTGCCGAGGTCAAAGGCCAGCGAACGGATGTAGGTGCCTTTGCTGCAGATTACCCGGAAACCGACATCCAGGGCCTCCTTTTCCCTTTTGATGTCTGTGATCCCGAATTCCCCAATGGTGATCACCGAGGGTTTGAGTTTCACTTCTTTTCCTTTTCGGGCCAGTTCATAGGCCCTGGTGCCTTCCACCTGTTTGGCAGAGAAGATGGGCGGCATCTGCTCCTGTTCCCCCAGAAACGACCTGACGGTTTCTTCAAGCAGTTCATCTGTAATGTGATCAATCGGAAACGTGGCATCAACCTCCGTTTCCAGATCGTAAGACGGAGTGATGGAACCCAGCCTGATGATGCCTGTGTATTCCTTTTCGGCAGACTGAATGTCAACAATTGTCTTTGTGGCCTTTCCGGTGCAGATGACCAGCAGGCCGGTGGCCAGGGGATCGAGGGTGCCCGCGTGTCCGACCTTGATCTTCTTCTCCTTCAGCTTTCGCCTGATGATGCCGCGCACGCGGTTCACCACCCCGAATGACGAGACGCCCGGGGCCTTATCGATCAGGAGCACTTCGCCTGATCTGAAGTCGAAGACCTCTTCGGCCATCAGATCAAAAGTGTTGCCACGATGGCCCCGAAACCCACTGCAAAGCAGTAATAGGAGAAGTATCGGAGCTGGCTCCTCTTCACCAGAGTGATCATCCATGTGCATGCCAGCAGCCCGGAGAAGAAGGCCCCGGTGAACCCCACGAGCAGCGGCATGGCTTGAACGACATCGGTCGTGAGTTCACCGTCCAGTATGTCCCTGACCATCTTACCGAAGATAAGGGGCACCACCATGAGAAACGAGAACCGTGCGGCCTTCTCGCGGTCTATGCCGAGCAGCACCGAGGTGGAGATGGTGGCCCCCGACCGGCTGATGCCCGGCAGGATGGCTATGGCCTGCGAGATGCCGATGATGAAAGCCTGGCCGAAACCGACCTGCTTCTCAGTGCGTTCGGCACGGTCTGCAAGGAACAACAGCAGGCCTGTGATCAACAGCATGGCACCCACAAGAAGGATCTGTTTGTTGAAAAGTGCCTCTATACGGTCGTTGAAAAGCACGCCTATCACAGCGGCCGGGACCATGGAAACGATCACCTTCAGGGAGAACTGCATCTCCTCATTCCACTTGAATCGGAACAGTCCTTTAAGAATATCGAGGATGTCCTTTCTGAAAACCACTACGGTGCTCAGAGCCGTGGCGGCATGGACAACGACCGTGAACAACAGGCTCTCCTCGGGCAGGCTCTCGTCACCGAAAAGTGCTTTTCCCAGTTCGAGATGTCCGCTGCTGCTCACCGGCAGGAATTCCGTAAGACCTTGAACGATGCCCAGGATGAGGGCTTCCCAGAACCCCATGCCGCCTACGACTTGGACCGGTACATGATGCCGATGATCTCAATGGCGAAACCGAGCAGCACAATTAAGGGCGCAACGGTTATTCTGCGTGTGCTGAAGATCTCCTCACTGAACACCATGGGATCTTCTGAGCCGCCACCGGCCATCAGGAAGAAGCCGACAATGATGAACACCAGCCCGACAACCGTCAGGATGTAATTCTCTTTTCCGAATGCGAATTCCTTCTGTGTGTTCTGCTGTTGTGCCATGGGTCAGTAGTATAGTTCGTCAACGCTGAGCCGGAGGTATTTCCGTACCGCAAATGTCGTGGAAAGGAATGAGATCACAAGTCCGAGGCTCAGCACCGTTCCGAACAGGGTGAGCACGATCTGCAGGTCCTCCAGTCCGAAGAGTTCAGGTATGTTCTTACCGGCAAGGTAGATGACCCCTGCCAGCAGCACGTTGGCCACAACCGCCCCGATCACTCCGCGCAGCACGCCTTCCACCACAAATGGCCTGCGTATGAACCCCTGCGTGGCGCCCACCAGTTTCATCGAGTTGATAAGGAACCGTTTGGAATACACGGAAAGGCGGATGTTGTTATTGATCAGCGATATGGCGATGAGCGAGAGCAGTGCGCAGAAGACCAGGATCACGAGACCGGCCTTTCGCACGTTCCTGTTTATGGTGCGGATCAGATCCACCGGGTAGTCCAGTTCGTGTATCATCGGGTTCTGTAGCAGTTCGGAACGGATGTTCAATATGCCGTCCTCATTGGCATATTCCGATCTTATCTTCACATCGATGGACCGTTTCAACGGATTGTAGCCCATGAAACCCACAAAGTCCTCTCCCAGGATCTCCTGCAGGTATTCGGCCGCCTCATCCTCCGACACGTAATCGGTGCTGCGCGTGAACTCCGCTGCATCAAGGAACTTCTGAAACTGCAGGATGTCAACCTCCTTGGCCTCATCCTTCATGTAAACGGTAAAGCCGATATTCTCCTTCACATGGCCCGAAAGCGCGTTGGCGTAGAGCATGGTCAGGCCGAGCAGCCCGAGCATGAAGAGCACCAGCGAGATACTGACAACGGCCGTGATGTTTGACGACCAGATCTGTTTCCTGTGTGCCTTTTCCTCTGCTGTGGCCATGGGCTGTCCGTTCGGGCGAAAGTACGTTTTTACAACTCAGGAAGTAACGGTTTAACGCTATTTGGGCATTCGGGAGGTTCAACCCCGGGTTAGTGGTTACCGGGGATCAAGATCATTCAACAAAAATGCCGGATACGGTTAAACCTTCGGTCAAGAACATCATCTTTGAGCCGGATCACTGCCAATGACAGGACGCATAGAACTCTTAACGGTCATCCTCCTTTCATCTGCCATCGCCTCTGCGCAGAACCCCACCCGGATAGGACTGGGTTTCGGGGGGGGATACGATGGCGAGGACTTTATCACACACGTTGACGATCTGGGGATAGATCATTATCACATCAACATAAAATGGGGTTGGTTTGAACCGGATTCCGGGCAGTATCAGGATGCTGTTCTCGATGCTTTCCTGGATCAGTTACCGCCAAATTCTGAGGCACTTATCAGAATTTCAACCAGGGGGAACACCCTTTTCAACGATCCGGCCACTGATCACACGGTTCCGATGGATCTGACGATCGGAGGGCCGTATTACGATCTGGTGCACCACATTGTATCGAGAGATACGGAGAATAAAGTGGCATATTATGAGAATGAATGGGAGTTCAATTTTACCAAACACTGGGGCGGAGAGAGCAATACGGACCCCGACCCCGTGGCTCTCGGGCACAGCTATGCCGACCTCACACGGGTCACCGAGGCGGCCATAAATGCTGCGAACCCGAACGCCAAGTTCATCATGGGTGGTACCACAAGGGCCACAACCCAATATACCGACTCGCTTTTGAGAACAACCCTTGCTGATCTTACTTCAACCGACTCCGTTAATGGACACTGCGATTATTATGATCAGCATCTCTATAAGGACCTGTACAGTATCCCCTCCGCTCTGGGCTGGTTCCGCGACATAATGGATGATTATCCGGCATTTGCCGATAAACCGGTCTTCAGTACGGAAAGTGGCGGGCCAATACCTTCAGAATTTGCGCTGGATACTGCTCTCAATGCTCAGTTGGTCTCAGATCTGTCTTCCGACTACTGCCTGCTGGCCGGAGACATGACAGGCCTCGGCTATCCGGGTCACTACCGGATGTTCGCATTCGGTGTGGAGCCGGAACTGGATGCCAAACGCGATTCCATACAGGCCAACAACTACATACAGCGCACATTGCTGGGGCTGGCCCACGGAGTGGAAAGAATGTACACCTGGGCGTTTGAGACCAAATGGACCCATCATACCAGCACCGGCTCTTGTTATGTGAAGGATATGACCTTCGGTAAACTGGCACTGTCAACCACAGACCATGACAACAATTTTGTTGTGACCAATGCCAATTTCGACTATTACAAAGAGTTTGTGGAACTTTTCAAGAACACAGAGACCGTTACTCAGGACACGACCTTACTGAGTCAGGATATTTATTTCTTCGAGATAGAAACATTTGAGCAGGATACTTTTTACGTGGTATGGGAAAAGCGCGACCAGTACTATGGTGTGTACGACCCGGTGGTCAATTTCAGTTTCAACACTCCGTGGGGTTGCGTTGGCATAAAGGATCTTTTTGAGCGGGAGGAAAGCTTTACAGTTTCCGGTGGGATGGTGGATATTGAGATAAATGACGTGCCGCTCATCCTCACCGACTGCGATAATATTGTATCCATCGGTGATCTTCATGAAACTGACAGCCGCCCTGTTGCCATATATCCGAACCCCACCTCCAACCTCATCAATATCAGATCTGAAACAGATGACAACGTCCAGTTCAATCTCGAAATATTTGACATGAACGGACGGATCGTCAGAACGCGCACCTTCAATTCCGCGGAAGGTGAGAATACCGTAAAGGTTGATATGAACGAGTTGCCCAAGGGCGTTTATCAATTGCGAATATCCGACCGGAACAGACTGCCCGTGGTGTCGGAAAGGATCCTTAGACATTGAGAGTTGAACTTTCAATTTACGTGGTTGATCACACTTCGGCCTCCATTTCTGTTCTGATTCCCTGAAGGTCAACCCTTACGGTGCTTGAAGTCCCTGACGCTTGTTTTTGAGGATCCGGTAATCTGCCAATGCGAGGAGGGCCGTGCCCTGGCTCCCAACTATGGAGGAGACCGGGTGTGACCCCAGACCCGATTGCCATCGGATATCGTGCAGTGCCGCATCGGAATCCATCAACCTGACCTTAACTTCGCAGATTCAATAATTCAGTTGCAGAATGAAGTATCACCCCGGGGATATTGAGAAGAAGTGGCAGGACCGCTGGGCCGAGGAAAAGACCTTCAGGGCGGAGAACACATCTGAAAAACCACCTTTCTATGTGTTGGACATGTTCCCGTATCCGTCCGGTGCCGGGCTGCATGTGGGGCATCCGCTGGGGTACATTGCCTCCGATATCTATGCCCGTTACAAGCGTTTGAAGGGATTCAATGTGCTGCACCCGATGGGCTATGATTCTTTCGGGCTGCCTGCCGAGCAGTATGCCATTCAAACAGGAACGCATCCTGCCAAAACGACCAGGGAGAATATTGATACGTATAGGAGGCAGATGGACAGCATCGGGTTCAGTTTTGACTGGGACCGTGAGGTGCGCACCTCCGATCCGTCCTATTACAAATGGACGCAATGGATCTTCCTCCAACTGTTTGAAGCATGGTATTGCCGGAATGCGGATGCTGCCCGTCCGATCGCTCGCTTGGTGGCTGAATTTGAGCAGCACGGCAACAAGGATGTACACGCACATTGCGATGAAACCCCTTTGTTTTCGGCCGATGAATGGAACAGTTGGCATGAAGCGAAACAGCAGACCATCCTTCTCAATTATCGCATCGCATATCTGTCAGAGGCATACGTGAACTGGTGTCCGCAATTGGGAACCGTACTGGCGAATGACGAGGTGAAGGACGGTGTTTCTGAGCGTGGTGGTTATCCCGTAGAGCGCAAACTGATGAAGCAATGGAGTATGCGCATTACGGCCTATTCCCAACGATTGCTCGATGGCCTTGACGAGATAGATTGGAGCGAGAGCATGAAGGAAATGCAGCGCAATTGGATCGGCAGGTCCGAGGGTACCTCCATCAAGTTTGAAATCATGAATTCCGCTTCGGACTTCGATAAAGGCGGCTCTCCCCCTGGCAAGGGGGAGTACCCGAAGGGGGAGGGGGTCATCACTGTTTTCACAACCCGCCCCGACACCATTTTCGGAGTGACCTTTATGACCTTGGCACCCGAACATGAACTCGTTGCGAAGATCACAACCCCCGATCAGAAAGAAGCGGTTGAGGCCTACATCACCAAAGCAAAAAGCCGTTCTGACAGGGAACGGATGGCAGACGTAAAGACCATTTCGGGTGAGTTTACCGGAGCCTATGCCGTACATCCTTTTACAGGCGATCCCATTCCCATTTGGATAGGAGATTATGTGTTGGCGGGATACGGAACGGGTGCGGTCATGGCGGTTCCTTCCGGTGATCAACGGGATTGGGATTTCGCCAGGCATTTCAACATTCCGATCATTCCTGTGATTGAAGGAAGTGACATTGAAACCGAAGCCAACGAAAGCAAGGATGGCATTCTGATGAACTCCGATTTCTTGAATGGTTTGAAAGTGAAAGACGCCATCAGTCTAACGATAAAGAAGTTGGAGGAAAAAGGAATCGGGGAAGGAAAGATCAATTACCGACAGCGCGATGCGGTCTTCGGGCGGCAGCGCTATTGGGGCGAACCCATTCCCATCTATTACAAGGATGGTGTGCCGTATCCCGTGAAGGAGGAGCATTTGCCATTGGAGCTTCCCGAGATTGATGAATATCTGCCAACAGAAACGGGAGAGCCGCCTTTGGCACGGGCCAAGAATTGGTTTTATGATTCAAGTAACGGGGTCTGTTCAACCGCCATATCCGCAGGGGGAGAGCACGGTCCCGGCTCTTTCCCTGCAAAGGGGGAGTACCCCGAAGGGGGGAGGGGGTCTTTCCCTGCAAAGGGGGAAGGGGCTTTAATGAACCTTCCCAAATTGAAAACATTCAGGACCGAACTCAGAAACAACCTTACACCCTCCGAAGCCAAACTTTGGACATCGCTCAGCAAAAAGCAACTCGGGGGCAGAAAATTCCGCAGGCAGCACAGCGTTGGAGATTACATTCTTGATTTCTATTGTCCGTCTGAAAACTTGGCGATTGAATTGGACGGAGCTGGCAATTCTCAGGTAAACGTGCAAGAACACGACCATGAACGAACCTTGTTCCTGGAACATTTCGGTATTAAAGTGATCCGGTTTGAAAATAAATTCGTCTTTGAGCAACACGAAGCCGTTCTGGATGAGATAAAAAGGAATTTCAATTGGAAAAAAGACCACCCCGTCCCTTCGGGACACCCCTCCTTTGCAGGAGGGGAGCAGCCCTCCGCACCGACCTCAGAGCAGGGAGGTTACCCGATAGAACTCTCAACCATGCCAGGCTGGGCGGGCAGCAGCTGGTACTATCTGCGCTACATGGACCCGCATAACGATAAGGAATTCGCCAGCAAAGAAGCGATAGATTATTGGGGCGATGTAGATTTCTACCTCGGTGGTGCAGAACACGCAACAGGGCATTTGCTGTACGTCCGTTTCTGGACCAAATTCCTGAAAGACCTCGGACATCTGCCGTTTGATGAACCTGCAAAGAAGCTGATCAATCAGGGGATGATTCAGGGGCGGAGCAGCATAATGTATCGTCAGTTGATTACAATGGATCGACCTCTAACCTCCCGACATGTGAAGACCTTGGACAAACCAAATGTTACTTGGTACATTTCCAAATCTGTATATGAAAGGTATTATTACGGAGAACAGTCAGAAACGGACGAAAAAATATGTGCCCAACTTTTTTCTGCAATAACGCAGCAAGCTAAAGCACGACAACCGGATCGAGTTGGAGAAGTAAATTATGGTGTACGAATAGAAAGTCGGGTTGATGTGTCATTGGTTACAAAGAATGACGAACTGGACATTCACGCTCTCCGAAACTCCAGAAAGGAATACCAAAACGCAATTTTCACTTTGGAAGATTCCAATGGAAACCCTGTACTTGACCACCCCGTCCGCGACCAAAGGTCGGGACACCTCTCCTTAGCAGGAGGGGAGCTGCCCACCGCACCGACCTTGGATCAGGGCGGCTCTCCCCCTGCAAAGGGGGAGTACCCGAAGGGGGAGGGGGTCTATAAATGCGGTTGGGAAGTCGAAAAAATGTCCAAGTCCAAGTACAATGTGGTTAACCCAGACGACATCATTGCCAAATACGGAGCCGACACATTACGCCTTTACGAAATGTTCCTCGGCCCATTGGAAGACGCCAAACCTTGGAATACGAATGGAATTGAAGGCGTCTATCGTTTCCTCAAAAAATTCTGGAACCTCTACCACGATAACAACGGATTTTCGGTCTCAGATGAAGAACCCACCAAGGAGGAATTGAGGGCACTGCACGCAACCATCAAAAAAGTGCAGGAGGATATTGAGCGTCTGTCATTCAATACAGCGGTCAGCCAGTTTATGATCTGCGTGAACGAACTCACAGAACTGAAATGCAACAAACGCGCAATTCTGGAGCCGTTGACGGTCGTGGTCTCAACCTATGCCCCGCACATCTGCGAGGAATTGTGGGGTGAGGAAAGGCTCGGTCATGAGAAAAGCATCACATTTACGGAATATCCCACTTTCAACGAAAGCTATCTTGTGGAGGACAGCGTGAACTATCCCATCAGTTTCAACGGCAAAACGAGACTTACACTTGAACTTCCCGCGAGCATGGGAAAAGACGAAGTGGAACAATTTGTCCTTGCCAATGAGGATGTTCAAAAACGGTTGGATGGTGCATCGCCTAAGAAGGTGATCGTTGTGCCGAAACGGATTGTGAATATTGTGGTATAGGAATATATAGGTTAACTTTCGATGGTTAATCAACTCTTCCCGTCAAATGCTTTTTGAAAAAGCTCTGATCCTCATTATCCTATTTAATGTGCTCAAAACCCCTGTTTATGCACAGAAGGATTCCATTGCTGAAATGGCGGTAATTCATTGCCTGGAGAAACAGTTTTTCGAAACTGAAAGGCCTCTAACAGAAAAACTCTTATATCTTAAAACTGACGTCAGCGAAATTGATGACTTTGAAAAATATAACAAGTTCGCGTTAGGATTCTATGACGAATTTCGGAGGTCCTTTGAGTTGAAAAAAGTAGATGCGTTATTTACAACTTTGGTTGGATGCATGGACGTTGGTTTTGACAAAATGGACCGAAAAACAAGAAACCAATCAGGGTATTTTGGCCTACTGGGACTCATGACCTTACACTGGGACAGTAAAATAATTCGCAAGCTTCAATTTGGTGCAATTTGGTTGTTCACTATTCCCCAAATCTATCAAGAAGGAAATGATAGCTTGGCATCTCCGATGAACAGGTATGGTTTATCTGAATTTATTTCGTCCTTTTCTTTTTCGTATAGCGATTTTCTTGATGAGGACGAAAATCTAAAGCCTGAACCCGAGGTTGAAGAAGAGGAAGAGGAAGAGGAAGAAGAAAAACTAAGAAGAAGAACTAATAATAAGAATAATAATCAGAATAATATGAAGACGACTAAGAAGACGAG
>PVBE010716214.1_pt1 | contig 11298 bp, 7 predicted proteins | sample 1631181 | NCBI WGS metagenome assembly PVBE01 (sample SAMN08397723, study PRJNA350692) | Marine metagenome, whole genome shotgun sequencing project. | isolation source: water | place: Pacific Ocean | collected 2012-04 | reverse complement strand
TGGTACTCACTACTGAACTCCTTCATCGGCCTCGGGCCCCATGCCGGCGATACACTGATCTTCCCGCACCACTTTGCGCGGACCGCCATCCCGATAGGTTGACCAGTCCTGGGGCTGTGCCAATTCTTCAAGCTTGTCCAACATTCCCAGCTCTCTGGCGCGATCAATGATCTCCTGCCAGACACAGTTGATGTCGTCGTTTACTTCACATTTGCCATCGTGGGAACCGCCGCAAGGACCGTTGAAGATCTGCTTCGAACAGCGGGCGATGGGACAAAGTCCCATGAATTCTCCCAGGCGGCATCTGCCGCACCCTGCACACTTCTCGGCCCAGACGCCCTGCGATTCCAGCAAGCCCATGAACTGTGTATTGAGCCCCGGAAACATGGGGGTCTTTGGAAACCGCTCCGCCAGAGCCTGCACACCAACGCCGCAGCCAAATGATATCACGGCATCATATTCCTGAACTCGCTCGGCCAGCGCGTCGATAAATGCATCGTCGCACTGTCGTTCAATGGTACACTCGTCGACAACCGTGTCCCCCCGACCAATGAGTTTGAGGGACATGCGCAATGCCGAACCTATAATGCCGACTTCCCGTTCACCGCCGGAAAGGCAGACTGTAACGCAAGTACCGCAGCCAACCAGCAGGACGCGGTCGAAGTCCTTAATCATATCCCGCAGTTCGGGAATCTGTTTTCGATCAGCAACGATCATCGTTTTTCTCCTTCAAGGACCGCATCGGCCTCTGCCTGCAGTTCTTCGATACCTGCCTTCAGCCTGGAGCGATCTGCCCTGAGAGGGCTCGGTCCAAGTTTACCAATACGCTCACACATTTCAGTTGAGATTTCAGCAAAACGTGGGCCCTCCGCCGACGAGAGATTGAACATCTCCACACGTTCTGGTTCCAATCCGATCTCCTCAAGAATGCCTTTTACGCGCTCAATTCTTCTCCGGGCGCGCAGGTTCCCTTCCAGGTAATGACACCCTCCCTCCAGGCAGCCGGCAACCATGACACCATCAACACCGTATTCAAAGGCCGACAGTACATAGTTCTCCTCTATCTTGCCGGTACAGGGCATGCGCAGCACCCGGATGTTAGGAGGATACTGCAGGCGCATAGACCCAGCCATATCGGCGGCGGCATAGGCGCAATAGTGGCAGCAAAGCGCGAGTATTACTGTGTCATTTTTCATTGATCGGAATCTGCCTCCTGGTCACCACCTTCCAAAGCCCTTTTGTGCCATCTGGTCTGCGAAATCCCGGTCTTCTCTGGATAGATGGGACCCGGCGACGGTGGCGGCGAACCTGCCCACAACAGAGATTCAATGGCGCCGGAAATCTGATCGTTCGTGTAATTGTTCAATGTGATGGCCCGTGCGGGGCATCCGGAGGCGCAACTGCCACAACCCATGCAAGCGGCATTCTGCACCTCGGCTTTGTTGTCTTTGCCGACGGCAGGCGCATGGTAGGGGCACAGGTGAACACATGTCATGCAGGCAATGCACTTGTTGACATCCACCTGTGCGACCTGACCGCTGATGGGCATCTCTTTTTTCGAGAGAATCGATGCCACACGACCCGCAACCGCACAGGCCTGCGAAATGGCCTCACTGATCAGCTTGGGTGAGTGCGCCGCCCCGCAGAGAAACAGTCCTTCACTGGAGAAATCCACCGGACGCAGCTTGACATGGGCCTCAAGGAAGAACCCGTCACCGTTGAGCGGCACCTTAAGCAAGTTAGAGATCTCCTGACGGTCGTCTTGGCCCACAATAGGTGCAGCCAGCACTACCAACTCAGGATTGACCGTGAGATCGCGCTGGAGTGACAAGTCGCGCATCCTGACGGAAATTGCATCATCAGTGACCGTAAGCTGCGGGGGTTCATCCTTTTCGTAGCGAACAAAGAGAACGCCCTTCTCACGAGCCTCTTGATAAGCAGCTTCACGAAAACCATAGGTTCGCATGTCGCGGTACAGGACCACCACGTTCAGGTCCGGTTGTCGCTCCTTCAGCTGCAGTGCGTTTCTTACGGCTGTAGTGCAGCAGATCCGGCTACAGTAGGGACGTTCTTCGTCACGCTGTTCGACGCACTGGATCATCACGACGGTCGCCGACGAAGGGAACCGCAGATCGTCCCCGGCCAGTTTCTCACAGAGCTCGGACTGGGTGATGACTTTGTCGATGTTCCCGTATTCAAAACTGGTCGGTTTCTGCTCGACAGCTCCCGTGGCCACAACCACAACGCCATGCTCCACGGATAGCGGAAGCGAGTCCGGCGATTCTATGGTTGATTCAAAAGAACCAACGTGACCGTTGATCTCCGTAACGTGTGAACCTGTGTGCAGGACAATCCGCGGATGGGCTGAAATGCGTTTGGCCAGGTCTGCGACAAACGCTTGTACATTGCTTCCATCGAGCGTGCCAACGACGACTTTCTTCGCCGTGCCGCCAAGTGTGCTCTCTTTCTCCACGAGATAGACGGGAAACCCCTCGTCGGCAATGGCCAGGGCCGAGGTCATGCCGGCAATTCCGCCGCCAATGATCAATGCGCTGCTTTTGACCGGAACAGATTGTTCATGGATCGGCCGCAGGGAAACAACCCTTCCCAAGGTCATGCGAACCAGGTCGATGGCCTTTTGAGTGGCTTGCTCAGGGTCCGCGGAGTGAACCCAGGAGCACTGATCGCGGATATTCGTCATCTCCAGCAGGTAGGGGTTCAGACCCGCATCCCTGAGCGTATCCCGAAATATCGCTTCGTGGGTCCTTGGTGTACAGGAGGCCACGATCACCCGATTCAATCGGTGCTCAATGATCCTATCCTTCATCAGATCCTGTGTGTCATCAGCGCAGGTGTACGTGTTGTGCTCTGCGAGGACCACGTTGGGAAGATCCCGCGTCTGCTCGACAACAGCTGCAACGTCCACCACCGAAGCGATATTGCTGCCACAGTGGCAGACAAACACTCCTACCCTGGGTAGCTCGTCGGTCACGTCGCGCTCTGGAGGAGGGGCCTTTGTGCGAACTTTGCTTCCGCGGACCGAAGCGAGCAGGGACATGGCACGTGCCGCCGATCCACTTGATTGCATCACCGTATCCGGTATGTCCTTGGGCTCCTGAAAGACTCCGCCCACGAACACCCCTGGCCGTGACGTGTCCAACGGATTAAGATCGGTTGTTTTTGCAAACCCCCATTGATTAAGATCAACGCCCAGCATCTCACTTTTTTCGCGCAGGGTTGGACTTGGCACGAGCGCGAGGGAGAGTACTACCATGTCGAATTCTTCTTCCACGCGCTTCATGTGCGAGTCAAGATAAGTAAGCTGTAAGTTCTTGCTGTCCGGCATTTCGAAAATGCGCGAGATGAATGAGCGGACGTAGCGAACGCCGGCGTCTTGAGCGCGCTGGTAGTAGCGATCGAAATCCTTGCCGAACGCCCGCATGTCCAAAAAGAAGATCGTGACATCCAGATTTGGATCATGGTCCTTGGCTATGATGGCTTCCTTGGTTGCCGCCATACAGCAGACAGAGGAACAGTATTCATTTCCGCAGCCCACATCGCGGGACCCAATACACTGGATGAAAGCCAGGCGCTTCGGAGCCTCGCCGTCCGAGCGGCGCTGGACATGGCCGGCAGTGGGGCCGGACGCCGACAGGAGACTCTCGAACTGAACATTGCTTACCACGTTGTCGCAGAAGCCGAGGCCGAATTCGCTACGCTTGGTGGCATCGAACGCTATGAAACCGGGAGTAAGAACCACCGCACCTACCTCCAGGTCCAGAGTTTCTTCCTCCTGGTCGTAGTCAATGGCACCGGCCTGGCAGACTTTCTCGCACAGACCACATTCGCCGGTCTTGAAATACACACAGTTCTCGCGGTCAATCGTGGGGACGCGCGGGGCGGCCTGCGCATGGGCCATTTCGATATTGGGGCGTTTGAAGAGGTGTTTGTCGTACCCGGTGCGGTGAGCCACCGATAGTTCCGAAGAAAACCGCGACAGGTCGATAGCGCCTGTCGGGCACACATGCTCGCATGCGCCGCAGACCTGGCACTCGACCGTGGTCTCGTCGTAGGCAGGTTTAACCTTCCGCTCCGAGCTGCGGCCATAGAGATTGATTGCACCGCGTCCCATCACGTCGTTGCACACACGGGTACAGAGACCGCACAGAACACATCTGCCCTCCTTGGCAGCGGAGAACGATGTGGATTCCACTCCCAGTTCCGCCGCAAACTCCTTCAGTTCCTGCGAATCAGGCGCCTGAGCCAGCAGCAGTTCAAGCACGGTTCGCCTGGCTTCCAGCACCGCATCGCTTCCGCTGTGCACCACCAGCGTCCCATCGATCGGATAGCTGCAGGATGAAACCATCCGGCGCGAATCACCCACCTCGATCTCCACCAGGCAAACTCGGCAGGCCCCGGCAGGCGTCATTCCCCGGTAGTGACAGAGGGTAGGAATAGCGACACCCATCTGGCGTGCCGCATCAAGAATAGTGGTGCCAATCGGTACCTGCGACGTTCTACCGTCGACCGTAACCGCGGCCATATTTGGCAAAGGTGCTGCCATAATGTCTATACCTCTCCCATTTCACAAATACCGGCGCTGCATTTCCTGTCGTGAACATGCTCAGCAAACTCCTGTGGAAAACACTCCAGCCCTGTCAGCACTGGATCAGGAGCCATGCTGCCCAACCCACATACCGAAGCTGCTTTCATGGCCGAGGACAACCGCTTCAACTGGGCCAATGTGTGATCGGTGCCTCTGCCCTCGCATATATCGGTCAAAAGTCCCAGCATCTGCTTGGTTCCTTCGCGGCAGGACGTGCATTTGCCGCAGGACTCATCGTTAAAGAATCCCAGCAGGAAGCGAGTCATATCCACAACGCAGGTTTCCTCATCCAACACAATAATACTGCCGGTACCAACCATGGCCGGCTTCCCGGGCGCGGGCGCGGCCTCAATCAACATGTCCATTTTGTCCGGCGAGATACAGCCCTTGGAGGGACCGCCGGCCTGGATGGCCTTGATGGGCTTGTCATCCAGCGTTCCGCCGCCCACTTCGTTGATCATATCCCCGAGAGATATTCCATAGGGAACTTCGACCAGTCCGGGATTCTTTACCGTGCCCTCGAGAGAGAAAATGGTGGTTCCGTGACTCGTCTCGGTGCCCATCGATTTGTACCAGTCACTTCCTCTTGTGATGATCGGCGCTACGCTGGCCCAGGTCTTGACATTGTTGACCACCGTCGGCTTCTGCCAGAGACCTGCAACCACGGGGAAAGGCGGCCTGCCGCGCGGCTCACCCGAGTGACCCTCGATAGATTCGATCAGGGCCGTCTCCTCGCCACAGACATAGGCTCCCGAACCGCGGCGAACCGAAAGACGGAAGGACCAGCCGCTGCCCATGATGTCATCACCCAGTAAACCGCGTTCTTCGGCATCGGCAAGAGCCTTCTCCAGCGTTGAAATCGCCAGCGGGTATTCACTGCGCACGTAAATGAATCCTTCGGCAGCGCCAATAGCAAACGATCCGAGGATCATCCCCTCGATGATCGCATGCGGATCGCCCTCCAGGACACTTCGATCCATGTAGGATCCAGGCGCCCCTTCGTCCGCATTGCATACCAGGTACTTGATGTCGCCTTCGGCCTGGCGGGCAAAGCGCCACTTGCGGCCGGTTGGGAATGAAGCGCCACCCCGGCCGCTAAGGCCCGAGGACTCCACTTCCGCCAGCACATCGTCGGCGGACATCGATTCCAGCGCTTTCTGGACGGCCTGGTAGGTGCCCCGCGCAATACTCTCGTCAATCGAAAGCGGATCGATCGAACCGCAATTGCGCATGATGACTTTCTTCTGCCGCCGGTAGAAATCCAGATCGGACCATTCCGCAACATCTTTGAGCTCATCCGGAGCAGGGCCATATTCATGGACCTCTCCTGTCAGGATGTACTCCTCTTTCTCGAAGCGACCGAGGATCAGCTCCGGCTTCAGCCCTTTGCTCTCCGCGTATGCCGCCAACAGCTCCCGGGTCTTCTCCGCGGTCATGTTGCCGTAGCTCACACGTGGTCCGCCAGGCAGCACAAGGTCCAGGAGCGGTTCGCGACCGCAGAAACCGATGCACCCGGTCCTGATCACCGTAGCTTCCAGCCCGAGCTCTTTGACCGCTTCCGTAGCCGCCTTCTCAATTTCACCTGCTCCAACGGACAGTCCGCAAGTGCCTGCGCCCACGACGATCTTGAGTTGATCCGGATAGAGCGTTGCAGCTCCCGCGGAGGCGGCTTTGGCCAGATCATCACTGTTTCGAATACACTCGCTCATTCAAATCGCTCCAGAATCTGCGGAACCTGGTCCCGGGTCATACGTCCGAAACTCACACCGTCCACACGCATTACCGGTGACAACGCGCAGAGGCCCAGGCAACGAATCGTACGCAGGGCGAAACGTCCTTCTTCATCGCTTTCTCCAGCCTTGATCCCCAGGTGCTCTTCCAGCTGTTTGAGAAGTTTCTTGGAGTGGCGGGAATAACAGGAGGTGCCGTCGCAGACCTCGACTATGTGACGGGCTTCAGGGTGCAGCCTGAATTCCTCGTAGAAACTTGCAACCCGCATGACCTCGGCCAGCGGCATCTCACGTCCTGCCGCCACCTGCTCCAGTACATTTCGCGGCAGAAAACCAAACGACTTGCTCACATCCTGCAGGATTGGCATGATCCCGCCCGGATCATCACGGTGACGGGCCAGGATCTCGTCCACTTTGACCCGCTCATCTCCGCCCACTTCCCGGGGCTCGTAACCCGGAACATCCCTTACCACGTTACGCACGGGACAATGTTCCGTGCAGTCACCGCAGCCTGTGCATTTGGAAGCATCCACGCTGCGAGGAGCTATTCTGACCTTGGCTTTGAAGTTCCCGGCAACACCTTCCAGGGCCGTCACCTGGGCCATCGTCAGCAATTCAATATTGAGGTCCCGCATACAGGCCACCAGCTTGGGTGAGATCGTGCAGGTGGCGCAGTCGCCGGTGGGAAACGTTTTGTCCAACCGCAACATATTGCCGCCTATGGACGGACTTTCTTCCACCAGGTAGACCAGAAAACCGCCGGCAGACAGGTCCAGGGCTGCCTGCATGCCGGCAATCCCGCCACCTACCACCATGACAGCACCAACCATGTCTTTCTCATCAACCATTTTTCAACCTGCAAACAAAAACTAAACCATGCTCAAGAGCGGTGCGGCACTGACCATCAGTGCTTCCAGACCCAACTCCTCTTCCGCGAGTCCGAGTGCCAATCCCAGCAACTGGGTAAAATACAGAATTGGTGTCTCATGCAGCTTCCCGTGAGCTGCCGTGGCATCGGCCTGGCGGAGGTCCAGGTTGACCTGGCACAGGGGACAAGCCACGACCACGCACTCCGCACCGGCACGCCGGACCATGGAAAGCAAACGATGACTGAGCCTGCCGACTACATCAGAATTCGAAATGGACAGGCTGGCGCCGCAGCATTCGGTCTTGTACGGCCACTCGATGGCCTCGGCCCCGGTCATGGCTACGAGTTTCTCCATTACCGAAGGGTGCTCAGGATTGTCAAAGGCCACCGCCTCGGGGGGACGCGACAGAAGACAGCCATAGTAGCAGGCCACTTTCATCCCCGACAGTTTGCGCTCGACCTTATCGGCCACCGCCTCAGAGCCCAGCTTATTGACAATAACATCCAACAGATGATGGACTTCAACCTTGCCGTCATAGGGCTTTCCGATAATCCGACCGACCCGTTCCCGCTCTTCATCGCTATCATTTATCTTCTGGTTGGAGACACGCAGGCGGCCATAGCAGGAGGCACACACGGTAGTTATCGGCAACCCCATATCAGCCGCCTTCTGCAGGTTCATGGCCGGCAAAGCTGTGGCCAGCGAGGCATTACTGACATGTGCCGGGGTCGATCCACAGCAGGACCAGCCGGGAATATCGATCAACTCGATTTCCAGGGCTTTGCACACTGCCCTGGCCGATTTGTCGAGATCCCAGGCCGTAGACTCCAGGCTGCATCCGGGAAAGAAGGCATACTTCATCGCTTCTTCTCCTCTTCTTCAGCCCGCTTGAATACCTTCCGGATTTCTCCGGCCACCCTGGAAAAATGGGGCCACAGAGCCAGTTTGCGTTTCGACAGCATCTTCGGAACCTTGTCCATATCGGTAAGAAAATCTTTGCTGCGCAGCTTGTAGATAGCCATCATGCCCGCCTCGAAAACCCGGCCGTGCCAGCGTACACTGGTCAGGAATGCCTTGTTGAACTCCTTGCTCCTGGCATCAGGCCGGGCCACTTTGCGTTCAATCGCCATCATCCGCAGCACATCCATCACCCCGGTAATGTCAATATCCATTGGACAACGCGTGGTGCAGGCCTCGCACGAGGCGCACAGCCAGATGGCCTTGGACTTGAGGAGCTCCTCTTCCTGCCCAAGGATGATCAGCCGCATGACCTGGCTGGACATATAGTCCATCTCGGGAGCAACGGGGCAACCGGTGGAGCACTTGTGACATTGCAGGCATCGGCTGACCATGGTGCCGCTACGTCGCTCTACCTCGCTCAACAGCTTCGTGTTTTCACATGTAAGTGTCTCTTCCATCAGAAGAAAACCTCACTCTTCTTTCACAGTTTAAACAGCCAGTGCTTCCGCAGGTCTATTCACCGAGCCCCTCCAACTCCATTTCGATTTCATCATCGCTGTGGGGCATGACTTTCCGGTAAACTTCGGCCGGCTCGCGCAATGAGCCGTCCACCGTAAGTAAATCGCGTTCGACCTGTATGTTAAAAAGCCGTTCGTTCTCCTGCAGGTAAGGAAGAATCAACTTCCAGTCGTCACTGGACAGGCGCCGGAACATCCCGGCGTTGAGTTGTTCATCCACCAGCGTCTGATGAGGATCCCGCACATAAATCGCTCCCCCTGAGGCAAGCGAGAGAAGATTGCTGCCGGGATAGGGCAAGTCCAGTGGTTCAACAGATCCATCGTCATTGACCTGAAGACCATTGACAATGGCGAATCCGCCGCCGTTCAGAGGATCCCCGGCCATAAACGACTCGGCAAGGAAATCCAGTGCCGTACCGTTAATAACGACCTTGGGCCGTCCTACGGCATTGATCATGGGCCGTCCGGCGGCATTGCCCATGATGTAAACATCTCCGCCCTTGGCTCCGTACATGAAGGTCTGCCCCACATCGCCAAAAACCGCCAGCTTCCCACGCTTTGAAATCTGGCAGAGCTGATCCTGGGCATTGCCGTGAACAAAGATTTCAAGACCGTCCATTCCCGAAGCCAGGTAATCGCCGGGATTGTCGTAACAGTCAATCCGCAAACCGTCGGTCTCGGGACCGAAACCTGCGCCATGGAAACGCGTGCCGCGCGAGTTGTAATGGACTATGTGACGCCAGCCGGCATGATAGGCATCCACCGACAGGTAGGCATCACAGTCGCGGCCTTCGGGTTGAAACTCGCGGGCATCTATCAGGATGGCCTGCTCGTCGTTTTCGGGCCCCCGCAGGCTGTCGCGAGTTTCGAAGTCAACCCGCCGGCAGGTGCCACCTCCGTTGGTGGTAAAGAGGGGCTGTGCGTCAAAAATCAACTGCAGTCCCTGTCGCATAATAGAGAGCACCGAGCTGCGCTTCTTGGTCCCGGTTGGGTAGCGTCGGTCTATGCACAGGGTCAATGCCTCGATTCCCTGCAGGGGGTTTCGCTCTGCAGCAGCCGTCGCGAATTCGTTCACCAGCCACCGAAGCCGGCCATAATCCATCTCCACAATCTGTTCAACAAGGTACCGGTACAGGTGGCTCGAATCCGAATTGCCCAACGCCTGCTCGATCTGGCTCGCGTCTTCATCGCTGTTCTGAGAGCAACTTATTTCCGCGGAGAGATCACAGTGAACCTGGTTGGGAGCGGTATGCAGGGGCTCTCCGAACTTGTTGGTTGTGATCAGATCGTAGCCATCACCATCCCCTTTGGGTACAACACTCATAAGGAAAGCGCCGCCGTCGGTAAAACTGCCGCCACGGGCATTCCAGTACTTGTCGGCCACCGGTGTGAAACGAGAATCCTCCGCGGCCAGGTTGGCCAACGTTGCGTCGATCGCCTGCTTCTCTGAGCATACCAGGCCTATAGATACTTCTCCCTCCTGCAAGGCAAATACCTGCGGACGCAACATGGCAGTATCGGTAATTCCTACCAGTTGGAAACCCTTCTCGGCCAGGTTTCGCGCAATAATAAAGAACCAGGGACCATCCGGAGCCGCATGGGTATGAACGGTTTGGATCTCGCGATAGAGACGCTGTTTCTCGGGTGTCAGCCTGTCAAAATCCAGTTCGGACGTGGGTGCCAGCGCCTCTATGATGCACTCCATGGGATACTTATAGGTGCGCGTCATAAGGTCGAACAGCATTACAGACGTCTCAGTATCCGTCAGGAACTGCGGGTAGAGGTTGCGTTGTGCAAGGAACTCGCACACGGCACGGTAGTTGGCAAAATCACCGTTGTGTACCAGGGCCTCGTTCATGCCTATGAAGGGATGACATCCTCCGGGATGCCAGACGCGCCCCCTGGTGGGATAACGCTGGTGAGCGATCCACACGTGGGCCTTCGTGTCCGCCATCTGGTAGTACTGAACCACTGCCTCGGCGTAGCCAACGATCTTGAGGATCAGAAGGTTGCGGGCGTGAGACAGGACGAATGCGCGCTTCTCGCCCAATGAAGCGTAAAACTTCTCGTTAATCCGATTGGAATTCTGGAAGACAAACTCGTCCTCCAGCTCACGCGGCGAAAGGAAGCCCAGCTTCTTGTCCTCGGAGAATTTCTGAAGGACATCTGGCTTCACCCTCACGAAGTACCTCATCACATCGGGAGGCTTGACCTCCAGCAAGGGCACGTCGCGATAATCATCCACCGTGGCCAACACATAGGAATGCTGAACGTCGAAGAATGGTGTCACAAACTCCTTCTCTACCTCACCCCGGGCGTCCGGGTTCAATAGCGCCACCTGCAGGATGTAGCTCTCATCCAGTACTTCGCGTGAGACTCCCATTTCTTCAGGAATCAACCCGCAGGCGGCGATGCCGCCGCCCTTTCCGTTACCGCGATTGCGCATCTGGATCGATGGTTCGTAGATATTCTTGCCGCTGACCGGGATGGAACAGGCAAACCCTGTTACACCACAGCCGCCCTCGGCTTCCGGTGACTTGGGGAACCAATCGTCCCGGTCCGGCCGAAAGTAGGCGCGAGAACGGGTGATGGCCTCTGCCCTGTCGAACGAGAAT
>PVBE011163392.1_pt1 | contig 11300 bp, 9 predicted proteins | sample 1631181 | NCBI WGS metagenome assembly PVBE01 (sample SAMN08397723, study PRJNA350692) | Marine metagenome, whole genome shotgun sequencing project. | isolation source: water | place: Pacific Ocean | collected 2012-04 | reverse complement strand
CGACTTGTGGTTGAGGGGTGTGTTGTGCATGTACCTCGTGATCTGCAAACCGGCTGGCGGCAAATCGGCAAGGTCATCCCCGCTAACAACCGGCAGTTCCACCTGCTTCTCCGGATGACGTTTAAAAAAACGGCGCGGCGCATACAATGGCACGTGCGGCAAACGAATTCCGACAGCCATGAAAAACGGTCTGCCAAAATCGCGCTGGAGTTGCCCGGCAGCCCACCGTGCATTGATCAGGTCGCCAAACTGTTCCTCCGGCAGGTCGATCGGCCCGAAGTCGCGCACGCGAATACCTGGAATGGACGACACCGGCTTGGTGCGCCAACGCTGGCTGCGCGCGTCGCCGGTGGTTTTGAAGTCATGCCAGTCGGCCGGATACTCGTAGCGCCCGTGATAAATCTTGCCGCGCCCGAGTACATGGTACCCGGTGGCCTTGTAATGCGCCGGGAGTGTCACCGCATCTTTCAACACCGTTGACAAATGGTGCGGTTGGTTCAGTTCATACACGCCTGATGTGGACGGCAGCACGCCGGTCAGCAGGCTCACGCGCGACGGATTACATATCGGCGCCTGGCAATGGGCGTTGCTGAACAGCACACCGCGCCTGGCCAGGCGATCGATGTTCGGCGTGCGCACCTGCGGATGGCCTCCGAGACAGCCCACCCAGTCATTCAAGTCGTCGATTGCAATGAAGAGAACGTTCGGGCGATCGACCGCTTGGTCACCCACAACAACGACAAGCGATGCAAAGAAAAGGCAAATATGTCGCACGTGGAAAGCTTCCCCTCTGCCAAACACATGGTCAAGCATGCGTGCGCTGACTCAAATCAGAAAACAATCCCGAGGCTTAGCAGGTAACGGTCACCATTACCGTGATCCAGCGTGCCTTGACGGTCGTGAAAATCATGTTTCCATTCCAAGCGCATATGCAGTGTGTCATTGAAATTCCAATACAACGCCGGACCAGCCAACAGGGTCTCGGATCCATCATCCTCATGATGATAATCGGTCTCCCAAAATAGCGTACCATTGGTTCCTCGGGCGCTAAAGTTATAGCCAAGATCTAGGGACAAATGTGATTCCGATGGTTTCTCATTCTCGTACGCCCAAAAACTCACTGAACTCACAAAAGCAAGGCGGTGCATTTCGAACTCGTAGCCCAAGCCGATGCCAACTCCCCACTCGTTGTCATAGATTTCGTAATTATCGTCGCCAGCCAACGGCACGAGCAGCATCGGCTTGAACGTCCACGATCCGCTTCGACCATCAAGATTGAGGTATTTTTTCAACGGCAACGCCAGCGTGGCATCGCCGACTCCGCTGTCGTGCTCGACCCGTTTGCCACCCAAGCCGTCTGGCATCTCGCGCCGGGCGTCCAGCACGTAAGGCAGTTTGTACGTCAACCGAACCGACCGGTCCCAGGTGTACACCCCCTGAAAATGCAGGAGATGTACATCTTCAGTGAAACCGGAATAGGCTGTTCGGTTGCCCAACAGCAGATCACCCTCGTGGCGATACTCATCGATCAATTGCAATCCCCATCCTTTGTCCCAGCGGGGCATCATGTTCATGATCGGCTCATCGGCTGGCACCGAAAAAGCCGACAACACGAAGGCGCCACAAGCCCCAAGTCGTCCCCACATGGCTATTTGGATTTCTTCGCAACCGCGAACGAATGAGTCTTGAGTTTTCCCCTCTCAAGCGAATACCACTCGACTGCCTCATAACCAGCATCGGTGATCGCTTTGCTCAGGCTCCTCGTCTCTGCTTTCACCCCGGGCAGCAATGCCACGGTCAGCAATTGCGTCTTTGTGTCCATATCGACCCCACGCTTGTAACGGGCCGAATCAACGAACAGCAGTTTCCCCACCTTGACACGAATGCCAATTGCGCACGAAGGACAGACTAATCCCTTCACATACAACAGCGAAATGCCCTTTCGCTTTTTAAGTCTTTTTAAGGCGGCGACATCGCGAACTTCCTGCTTCGCATCAGGATCGCCGTCCGCCGCCTTGGCCGATGCCAACACCAATCCAGTCACGACCATTGTCGCAAACCACCATCTCACACTTTTTCTAATTAAATTCATTTCGGTGTTTTTTATTTTAGCAAACGTCATTTGCAAGCCAGCGGACAACTATCCGACTTTTTGTGGGAGTCAAAGCTTTGAGTTTGTATTGACCCGAGACAACAATCGCTGACAATTGCATTCTGAAGCGTGTCCACTAGCAGACAAAGGGATGCTGCCGGCACCCGAGTCGACTGCAGATTGATCGCAACTATGTGTTGTTCAAACGTCACGATGTGAATAAGCGGCCCAAAGCTTGCCACAAATCAAGCAGGAAAATAGAATTTATTTCCCGTTTGGTCTGGGTGCTTTTGGCATCCATGCGTTGGTTTCATTGAGCCAAACGGTGAGTTTTTGGTTTAACCGCTTGGCCAAGCGAGGATGATGCTTGGTTAAGTTCTTCGTTTCGCCAAGGTCAGACTTCAAGTTGTACAGTTCCACTGAGCCGTCATCGTAATTGCGGATCAACTTGTAATCGCCCGCGCGCACCGCGCCGCCCAGGCGGTTGTCCATGTGCCAGGCGTAGTTCGGGAAATGAAAAAAGAGCTCCCTGCGCTTGGGTTTACCGGTTTGTTGGAATAGCGAGACCAGGCTTTCTCCGTCGATCGGTTTTTTGTCTATCGGATTCAGCCCGGCGACCTCGAGGAATGTCGGGTAAAAATCCATACTCACCACCGGTTCGTCGGCGAACGTGCCGGGCTTCACCCGCTCCGGCCAGCGCACGATCATCGGAACGCGAATGCCACCTTCGTACAGGTGCCCCTTCGATTCGCGCAACGGCCGGCAGTCCGACACCCCTGCAAAGCCGCCATTGTCACTCGTGAACACCACCAGCGTCTCATCGTTCAGGCCCAGCGCCTCGAGCGATGCCAGCAACCGGCCAACGGCCAGGTCCATCGCCTCAATCATTGCGCCGTAACGCGTGTCGTTCAACCCTGGGCCGGTGCGCCCGGCATATTTTTTGAGCAGTGCCTCCGGCGCCTGCATCGGCCAATGCACGGTGTAAAACCAGAGATGCACCATCCATGGCACAGCCTTGTGGTCGCGGATGAAACCGATCGTCTCGTCAACCAACCGATCCGGCAGGTACTCGCCCGGCTCGCCGTCCGGCAGCGTCGCGTTACGGTACGGTGAGAAGAAACTCGGCGGGCCACCGTACGATGTGCCGCCGATGTTGATGTCGAAACCTTGATTAAGCGGCGAGTGCTCAGACGCCACCTTTCCCTGCGGCCCGGCGCTCGGCGCAATGTGCCACTTTCCAAGGAACGCATTTGCATAACCAACCTCCTTCAGCCGCTCGGCGATCGTGATGTGTTCGGGACCAATCGCCGGCACCATATCGGCCGGTTGCGGCCGGTTGTCTTTGGGGAAAAATTGCCCCGGCAGATGCGACGTCATGTGCACGCGCGCCGGGGCCTGGCCGGTAAGCACCGCCGCCCGGGTCGGTGAGCAAACCGGCGCCGCCGCATAGGCACTGGTGAAACGCATCCCCTGCCGGGCCAAGCGGTCGATATTCGGCGTCTCGACCAGTTTGTTGCCTTGGCACGCCAAGTCCATCCAGCCGAGGTCGTCCGCCATGATGAATAAAATGTTCGGCCGCCCGGCCGCCGCCCCAGTTGCATGGCCAACCGCCACCAAACCAAGCGCTGCCATGAGCGAAGCCCTCCCCGTCCAAGTCAAATTTAACCCTCGTAAAAAAAACATCACGGTGTAACGGAAGAGTAAAGGCAAATACGCCCCCCATTCAACCACGCAACTGATTGGCTTCCCGGAGTGAAACGGTGATGGTTAGCTTGAGAACTGCTTCCGGACAGAACAAAAGTCTAAGGACTCGCATCACTCCTCGCGTTTTGGGGTGATGATTTTGCCCGCGCAGTCGCAACCTCCACCGCATGCTCCTTTGGATTTTTCGAGGAAGCGGCGCACCAACCACGCGGCGGCGAGCGAGGCGATGCCGAGTGCGATCCATGTTTGCCATTCTCCGTTCATGAGTCTTAGTAACCAAGAAGGCCTGCTCCCTGATACACGATTAACGCTGCCAGATAGGCGGTCACTGTCAAGTAGACAAACTGAAACAGCGGCCATTTCCAACTGTTGGTTTCGCGCCGCGTGATGGCGAGTGTGCCCATACACTGCATGGCGAACACGTAAAACACCAGCATGCTGAGGCAGGTTCTGCCGTTGAACAACGGACTGCCATCGACGCGCCTCTGTTCGCGCAGGATGGTTTGCAAGGGTCTGGTTCCTTCCTCGTCGTCAGGGTCGTCCGCCCGATAAAGAATCGACATGGTGCTGACGAACACCTCCCGCGCAGCGAACGAGGCGATCAGGCCGATCCCCATTTTCCAGTCGTAGCCCAGCGGTTCGATGAACGGCTCGATCTGTTTGCCCAATTGCCCGGCGATGCTCTGGGTTAGCCGATCAGTGTCGTCGCCGGCATCCGGCTTCGGGTAACTGGTGGCAGCCCAGAGCAGAATGGAGATCATGAGAATGACCGTGCCGGCCTGAGCGACAAACACCCGCGCCCGCTCCCACAACCGAATCAATACAGCCCGCAACGCCGGCGCCTTGTACGGAGGCAGCTCAAGGATCATCGTTGAGTCGCTGTCGGACCGCAGCTTGCGATGGAACAGCCACGCAAACAAAAACATCCCCACCGTTCCAAGCGCGTACAGCCCCAGCATAAAGGCGACTTTCGTCCACACGCCGCCGCTACCACCCGGCAGCAACACGCCAATCATCATCACATACACCGGCAATCGCGCCGAGCAACTGGCCAGCGGCGCGACGAGGATGGTGATGAGTCGCTCACGCGGATTCGCGATGGTGCGCGTAGCCATGATTCCTGGAATTGCGCAGGCGTAAGAACTGAGCAACGGAATGAAAGCGCGGCCGTCCAGCCCAACAAGGCCCATAAGCCTGTCCATGATGAACGCCACCCGCGCCATGTAGCCTGTGTCCTCCAGCAGACCGATAAAGAAAAAAAGAAGTAGGATTTGAGGCAGAAATATCACCACACTCCCCACCCCAGCCAGCACCCCGTCGGTCAGCAAATCTCGCAAATCACCCTCAGTCATCCGGGCCTTGATCCAGTCAGCAGCCCAACCGAATCCCTCATCAATCCAACCCATCGGAATGTCTGCTACGCTGAAAATTGTGGCAAACAGCGCTGTCATCAAGCCACCGAGAATCAACCATCCAAAAACCGGGTGCAGCAATACAGCATCGATTTTGTCCGTGGGGTTTGGGCCGCCAATCGCGTGTTGCTCGACGGCGTTTCGCACCAAGTCCCTGATGCGGTTGTATTGACTCGAGACCAGTTCCTCCTCCCAACCGGGGCAATCACGCTCCAATCCTTCTCGTGCTGCCTCAACGGCTGCGCCACCGTGCGATCCCTCAAGTTCGTGGCTGCAAAGAAGACTGGCTGTGGCAGTGAGAGTTGGACTTTGCAGGGCTGATGTCTTCTCGTTCAGCAACTGGTGCGCTTCGGTCAAGGCATCCTGCAAAGGCGGCGGATAACCACCCGACTTGGCCAAGGGCAACTCCGCTTGGCTCATGGCCACCCGCAACCTCTCCATGCCTTTGCGAGAGTTGGCTTGCATCGGAATCACCGGTACACCCAACTGCTCTTGCATGCATGTTGCAGAAATCTTGAGCCCCCGCACCTCGGCAATATCCATCATGTTTAAAACCACGATGGCAGGGATGCCAAGGCCGAGCACCTGTAACGCCAGATAAAGATTGCGCTCCAAGTTGCTCGCATCGATAACGCAGATAACCCGATCCGGCCTGATTGTGTCGGCGCGCCACCCCAACAAAACGTCTCTTGGGATGGCTTCATCCGGCGTGCGGGCACTGAGGCTATACGCACCGGGCAGGTCGAGGATTCGCAGCGACTTGCCGTGCTGGTCTTGGCAGATGCCTTCCTTTTTTTCGACCGTTACACCGGCGTAGTTAGCCACTTTTTGGGATAGACCGGTAAGTGCATTGAAGAGCGTGGTCTTGCCGGTGTTAGGATTGCCAACGAGCGCAATGACTGGCGGATGGACGGCGACTGAGGTGTTAGGCATCGGGGGCGACCTTCACATGAATCAACGCGGCATCCTTGTGGCGCAACGCCAAGTGCGCACCACCGACCTCCACTTCGATCGGATCCCCCAACGGCGCGCGCCGCACCAGGCGCAACTCCACTCCCGGCAAAAATCCCATCTCCCTAAGACGGAACGAATCGCCAGTCTCCAATTGGATACTCTTAACCTTGCCGCTGGAACCAGCGCACATGCCAGATAAAGGAATGCAGGAACAAACCATCAGTTCGTGGTAGAACTTTGGAGAGAATGCGTCTCAAAAGCAATAATTAATGTTGTTTTTTTTAAATAAATTTGCTGTTGAAAAATGAGCCTGGATGAAAAACCTCAGTTTTTCTCGGAATTATTTTGCGTAATTGCTGATTTGCGCCTTCATCGACCCGACAGCAACTTGCGTATACCTCGGATCAGCACTGACTCTACTTCTGGAGCAACTTTTGAGGAACGAGGCTCCGTCTCGTACCCGCCTTCCGAGTAGGCTCGTTCGGTTCCAATGTAGGACGTCCCATAATCACCGTAAGCTGCCATTGTTACGTTTAGTTCTGGTTGCATTTTTTTAGCTGCCAACTGGTACTCGACGAACAACTCTCCCGGCATATGCAGCACGCGCACATCGCCAATTGCCAATTGCGTCAACTCAATCTTATGCCCTGCCTTGCTGCGCCGTAAAAAAGCCAATCGCTCTGCCGCCGGTACAGCAACCGGCGGGACAGAGCCTCTGGCCACGGCGGCCTCCAGCTTTGGCTCGTCAAAATGCTTCGCAACAGGCAACGCCACCGGTGCGACACTCCAGCGAAGATCACTAGACTGCACAGCAAACTTTTTTGTGCTCTCAAAAGCCAGCCTCATGCCAGTAGCCAGGCGTTCGGCCAGTTCCATACGGTTTTTGCGAGAGCCGTCGTTGTATTTGCCGGCGCCAATATTGCCTCCCGCTCCATTGAAATGAACATGCAACGCCTCCGGGATGGATTGCTGACGGATGAACCGGGCAATCCCAGGGAAATCAGGGCTTGGGATACCCATTCGATAGTAGCTTTGTGGATGGCAGGCATAATAGCTGAGCACAGCCAGTGGTGTTTCGCCGTTCCAAAATGTCAACATCGTCAACTCGGAATCGATCACGCCCTCCGGCTCGGCACGCAACTCGGGATCCTTGCATGTCGTGTATCGCACGGCCCGCACTTTGCCATCCAGACCAAGGATGCGCCGGTTGGATGCGACCTGTTTCACCTCCGCCTTGCCCCATCCGCAATGCGTTACCGGCTTGGCCTTGACCAGCGAGCCTCCCACCGCCACAGCAACCTTGGCCAGAGTGTCCCTGCAAAAATCGCCGTTGAGCCTGCCAAGGTGTTTAGCGTTGGCTTCCTTGAGTAGGCGTTCCGCAGAAAAGTCACACACTGGAGCGTCGTGCTGATGCAGCGTGTGCACAGCCACGCGGGCGGGTGTCGTGCCAGCCGCCTTGGCCAAGCGCTCACGAAACGCATCATGCGCCCCGTTGGCGATGCCCAGCCAGTCAACCGCACACAGCACGATCGGCTCCGCTTGGCCAAGCAGCACCACGCCCCGGCATCGCAACGACATGGCATCAACACGCACGACAGGATCGTACGCCATCATGTAGCCAAGCGGCGGTGTGGCATCGACATCAAAAGTGGCCACCCGCAGTTTCCCATCATCCGCCCCGGCTCGCGCTGCCAACAAGCCAAAACACAAAGCCGCCAAAACCAGCACGCCAATGCCCCTTAGAGAATTAGCCCAAGAATCAGGCATCTCCTGCCTCACTGTCCGGCCGGTGTTCATCAGTTTCATAGCATTCATAAAAGAGTTGCAGTTCACACTCCCGTAGTCAGCTTGACGCCCAAGCGGATGAGCTTTTTCGCAGCCGCACCGGATTTGGCCTCAGCATAAATCCGCAGAACCGGCTCGGTGCCCGAACCTCGTAACATCAGCCAGGCTCCATTTGCTGCGATGTATTTCACCCCATCAAATGTTTTCACTTCTCTCACGGGTGAGCCAGCCAACTTGTCCGGCGGGTTGGCGGCGCAGTGGCGCATCAGCATGGCCCGTTTCTCCAGCGGGAAGTGCGTATCAAGTCTGTCGTACCGATGCGGGCCAAACTGTTTCTCAAGCTTGGTCAAGAGTTTGTTTATCGAGTTTTTTTTCGTTGCCAGCAACTCCAGCAATACCAAGCCAGCTAGGATGCCGTCGCGCTCGGGGATGTGCCCGGGGAAACCGATGCCGCCGCTCTCTTCAAAACCCAAAAGTACGTCGCCCTTTTGCATCTCAGTACAGATGTATTTGAAGCCAACGCCGGTCTCGACCAGTTCCAGCCCGTGCGCTTCGCATATGCGATCGACCATCGAAGTGGTTGTCAACGCCTTAATCACCCTGCCCCGCTGGTTGCGATTGCAAATATAATGGTGCAGCAACAGACAGATGATTTGGTGTGTCGTGAGCGCGTTGCCGCGCCCGTCCATGCCCCCGACGCGGTCGGCATCTCCATCGGTCACAAGGCAGAGATCGTGCGGGTGTTTGCGCAGGTATGCGGCACTTGGGCCGTAGTTGTGAACGATCGGCTCGGGATGGATACCTCCAAAAAACGGATCATGTGCGGCGTTCAGCGTGGTGATTTTGCACTTGGTTGAGCCAAGTATTTTCTCAAACGCTCCCGCGCCGACACCAAACAACGCGTCATGCGCGAAGCGCAATCCGGAATTCGCGATCAAGTCGAAATCCACGAGCTTGCAGATCGCCCGGGCATGTGGACCGTGCAAATCTTTTACACGCAGCAAGCACCTGTGCCTGGCCAAGCGCAGGTTAACCGCCTTCACTGGCATGGCATCAAGCAACGCCTCAACGGCTTGGCAAGTTTCGGGCGCGGCAGAACCTCCGAAGTGCCCCTTGAGCTTGAAACCGCAAAAGCCGGCCGGGTTATGACTCGCAGTAATAACGACACCTCCAACGGCTTTCTCCGTCTTGACAGCGAACGAGACGGCCGGTGTTGGCGTTGGCGAGGCGCCCAAGATCACCTCGAAGCCGTTCCCGGCAAATACTTCCGCCGTGCGTTCGGCGAACTGATCCGCCAAAAAACGACGGTCGCAGCCAATCACGACTTTTTTCCTGGTACCCCTTGGTCGGTGCTTTTTCCAATGCTCTGCCGTCGCCTGTGCGACTCGTTCGAGATTGGCAAACGTAAACTCCTCGGCAATCACCGCACGCCATCCATCGGTGCCAAATTTGATTTCCCCCATGATTACTTGTTAAATCCGCTGTTCACCTGCGAAACGACCTTGTGCATTTTCTTCACCGCACGCGTCAGACTGCGCTCGCTGAACAAGGCAGAGCCGGCAACAAACGTGTCGGCCCCTGCCCGGGCGCATTCAGCGGCAGTTTTCAGATTCACCCCTCCATCAACCTCAATGCGAAAGTTAAGCCCCATCTCCCTGCGCCACTCGTAAACCTGCTGAATTTTCGGCACACACTCCTCAATAAAAGACTGCCCACCAAAACCGGGATTGACAGTCATGACCAAGAGCAGATCCACATCTTTTAGGTATGGCTGCACCTTGTCGATCGCGGTAGGAGGATTGACGGCCAAGCCGGCTTGCTTGTTCAACGAACGAATCTTCCAGAGCAGCGACGACACGCGATCCTCCAACTCGACATGCACCGTGAGCAGATCGGCTCCCGCTCCGGCGAACGGCTCCAAGAGAACTTCCGGCTTAGAACACATGAGATGCGTGTCAAAAAACAATCCAGAGTGCGGGCGGGCGTTGGCGACCACCTGCGGTCCGAATGTCAGGTTCGGAACGAAATGCCCGTCCATTACGTCGAGGTGCACCCACTCGGTGCCTGTTTTCTCAACCCGCTTGAGTTCGCGAGCGAACTTGCTGAAATCCCCCGCGAGAATGGAAGGTGCGATGACCATGCGCGGCACAACCTACGGAGCCACCGGCCAAGCAGCAAGATTCTTACGCGCCAATCCGGCGCATGACGCGCACCATCTCAACCGCAGTCCGGGCAGCTTCGATTCCCCGGTTTCGCCCGGCGTCAAGGCAGCGATGTTTTGCTTGCTCCACGTTTTCGAGCAGCAACACCTCATGGATCACCGGCAGTGAATGCTCGATCTGCAACTGCACCAGGACTCCGCTCACCGCTTGGCCGATATGCTCCGCGTGGGTGGTTTCTCCGCGCAGGATGACGCCAAGACAAAGGATGGCATCAACCGGCTTGACCGAGCGCTTGGCCAGCGCAGACGCTACGGCCGGAATCTCGAACGCGCCCGGCACACGCACGACTTCAGCTATTGCACCCGCTTCGGCCAATTCCGCCTTGGCCGCTCTTAGCATCGAGTTGACATAACGCGCGTTGTAACGAGATGCGACGATGGCCACCCGCCTCCCGCTTTCTAGCTCGGCTCTGGCTTTGGCGACTTTTTTCAACATGGATCAATCGACGAGGAAGGTGGCCTGTGTGGTTGATGCCTTGACGGCCGTGGGCAGCGCCTTCGGATCGAAGCGCAACACCAGAGAGTGTTTGCCGGCGGTCAGGCGGGTTTTGATCTCGCCAGCGGCTTTTACCACCTCGCCGTCGACCCAGACCTTGGCATCGTCAGCGCCATCAAGTTGCAATGTCACTTCACCGGTCTGCGCGACTTCAAATTCCGTCCCCGCGTACACGCCGACCACCCCGACCCATTGGTCAGTATTGGTTCCCTTTTTGAGCATGTCATCAGTCAGGCGGCCGTCGACGAGCGAGTTAACAGCCAGCCAGCGTTTGCGGTTGATGCCCCCGTCCGCTATCCGGTCGTCCCCAAACTGCTGGTCGCGATGGTTCGCCGCACGCAGCCGCCACAAGCGAGCGACGTTGCCCTTCGACGCATCGAACGCGCCCGGCTTGCCCAGTCGGCTCATGAAACTGAACAGGTCGATCTGGTCCTGCCTCTCCAGGCGCTCGATCAACCCGGACGGCATGAGCGAGTTGCCCTGCGTGCGCTTGCGGACATTTGCCTTGGCAACGGCAGTTGACTGGTTGGCGACATTGCGAAGGATCAACTGCGTGTCATCCTCACGCTCGAGCATTCCAAACAAAACCTGATTGTCCCTCGTCTCGACGACAAGCGAGTGGTAGCCCTCCTTGAT
>PVBE011147952.1_pt1 | contig 11300 bp, 11 predicted proteins | sample 1631181 | NCBI WGS metagenome assembly PVBE01 (sample SAMN08397723, study PRJNA350692) | Marine metagenome, whole genome shotgun sequencing project. | isolation source: water | place: Pacific Ocean | collected 2012-04 | reverse complement strand
CTCGTAAATACTTGAGTCCAGCTAAACCCTTAAATTTATTGAATCCAAGAGATCTCATTTTGGGGATCTCCCATCCTGAAAGATGAACCTGCATTGGATTATTATCCACTACCTTTTGAGGGAAAAAACCATTTGGTGTGGAAATAATCACTTTTTTTCTGGCCCATTTTTCAAGTTTTTTTAAGACCTCCATCCCTTCAGATTCTTCCATGTGTTCAATAACTTCTAACATAATAACAGCATCAAATGAATTTTCATCAAAATCTAAATCGGCTATTTTTTTATTTAAGTATTCAGAATGTATTTCCCTTTTTTGAGTTTCTTCCAAGTATGGAAGGAATGCCTCAACTCCAACTGAATGTTTAATATTAATGCAGTATTGCAATGGCGAATCTGGGCCGCATCCTAAATCAAGAACTGATTCGCAATCTTTGAGTTCTTGTTTTAATACATATACATGTGTTGGAAAAATAGTTTCAAAAAGTTTGTTGTGATAAATTGAACTTACTAAATTCATAGCAGATTATAGAAAAATTGGAATACTCAAGAAATATAATTAAACTCAATGGAACCCAATAATTTGGAATTAACTCTTAACTTATATGTGTCAACAAGCCAAATCAAAAAACTTCGTGGAATAACTAAGCAGCCTATGGAAAAAAACCAAAAAAGTGGAGCCAGCAAATTCTTTTTTCTGTACTTAATCAAAAGAAGAATCTCTCTCCACAATACACCCGGTTTGCCATAGTTTTTTAATTGAACCAGCCCCACATAATGAGAAGTCATCTCCTCATTTCCCCATTCCCTTTGCTTTGAAAATTCTTCCTCTGAAAAAACTGTATTAAACATGCTTATCCAAGATTCGGTTGGAGATTTATCATAAATCGAGGTGACAAATCTGGTTTGGCTGTCCTGTATTCCAACCGCAACTGTGTAATCCTTTAAAAACACACATTTATGTTTTTTCAAAATACCGGCAAAAGGATAAATATGTGCAGGAAATACATCATGATGAAAAGGAACTTCAAGGTACTCTCTTCTATAGGCTAACCCTGAAAGCTGTCCCACAGAATCAAAAATTTTGTTAAATTCTTCTTTCCCATCATGTATTGATAAAACAGCATCATTTTCCGGGTCGTATGGAGTCACGGCTCTCACTGGTTTATCCAAGCAGTCATAAAACCAGAAATACGGCCTTGTCACAACACCAACATCATCGTCCAGCAAAAATGCGTCATGTGTTTTTTGCAGGGCATCGTTTGACAAAAAATCATCTTGGGCCATTAAAAAAATAATATCTTTCTTGGCTCTGGAAACAATTAATTTTAGGTTTTCCGGATAACCTAAGTTTTTCTCATTTTTAGTGTACTTAATTCGAGGATCATTGTATGAATCAAGAATTTCTTCAGTTTTTTCACTTTCAGCTTTTGCTTCCGCTTGGTTATCATCTCCAATCAGGATTTCATAGTTTTCGAACTCTTGCTTGCGGATGCTATCAATTGCGTTACCAATTAAGTGAGATCCCTGATAGACTGGCATACAAATGCTGAAATTAAATTCTTTAGACATTACTTTTTGTTATTTATCTTTTTCTCATTAAATACAACAATCCAACCCATAACCGCAAAAAATACATTCCCAAAGTTAAAAGTGGATGTGATAATAATTTTATAAATTTTCCTTTCTCAATAAAAACACCAAAAAAACGATAAAAAGGCCTAAGTTGTTTACGAATATCCGGGTCGTTTTTACCCCATTTTTCTGAGTAAATATCAAACCCTTTGGAATAATATCTTTTTTTATTCAAATAATGTTGGAGATTGAAGTTTCCTTCATCATGTAAAAGGTGGGCATCAGCAACAATAGTTTTCCCTAATTGACGGATTTTTTTATCAAAATCCCAATCTTCAGGGCCAGTAAAGCGCAAATCAAATCCAGCCACTTTTTGAAAGGCCGATTTTGGGACAAATCTTACTGCGTCAATCACTGTGCCGTCATAAAAACTCCGCTCAAACCTACGCACTTTTATCCAAAAACCTGTTCCGATTATTATTTCCGGAATGTATACTCCTGTAATTTTTGTATCTTCCTTACAACGATTGACACAATTTTCTATCACTTTTGTAGAAAGTCGCATATCGGCATCCAAGTAAAGGATGTATTTCCCTTTAGCTTGTTCAACTCCGTAATTTCTTTGTGCACTCCTTTCCGGTCCCAGTTGATATACTTTTGCTCCAAATTGTTTGGCAATTTTAATAGTTTGGTCTTCCGAAAAATTATCAACCACAATCATTTCTATGGGCGGCATCGTCTGTTCAATAACACTTTCCAAACACGCGCCGATGTTTCGATCTTCGTTTTTGGTGGTAACGATGACAGAAACGTTTGGGGCAACTCCTTGGCTCACGAAGGTTCTCCGACTCCGGAATGTTCATTAAGAACCTTTGTTGTGCAAAAACCTCTTTGCTCAAAAGAACGGGAAGCACGAGAAATCAAACTGTATCCCAAAACACGCACTTTGTAAGCTCGCATATCTTGAAGCAAATGAGCGCTGTGTGCCGCTCCGGATGTTAGTGCCAAAATCCAATTTTGTGTAAAAACTCCAAATCCTAAGATAATAAAAGTCAATTCCCAAGAATGAAGTGGCACAAATATTTTTCTGTTAATACTAAAATATCCTCCGGAACGAATTAACGACCAATCCGGTTTGGCGTGGTGTTGTGACAAATAGTAAAAAAAATCAAAAAGATGATCGACATCAATACACCATCCCACCGCCAAAGCAAATGGGAGACACAGCCAATTTCCTCCAGATAGCCATCCAAGACAACCAATTAATAGAGAAAGAGGTAAATGCTCAAATAGTAAGCGATTCATTAATAAATTAGTCCACAAGTATCGGTTCGGGGCGTTTCTCCGGACCTCCTTCCCCACGGGTCAAATTAAAAATATGTTGACGCACCCTGCGAATCGCCCGTACTCCGTAAATAAAGAGAAATTGCCAATCCCGTTTCCGGAAGCTCAATAAAAAGCGGATTTGTCGCAAAATAAATAGCGGATGAAACGCAATCGAATACATTTCACGCACCGCTTGATAATACACATCATGCGGAATCGGTGTTTTCACGATGAGTTTGCTCATATCGTGGTCGTCATAGTTCTGGGTCAGCAAAACATTTTCTCTGAGACATTCTTCATGATATGCCGTGAAATCCAATGGTGTGCAAAGAGTTACTTGAAGTGTGCGGGCTAGGCCTCGGAACATCAAATCTTTGACGAAAGAAACCGTTTGATTGAGTTGTTCCTGTGTTTGCCAGTAATATCCAACCATGATTGTCAGGTGCGGATGCAAACCGTATTTGGTCATCCATGTCAAACAGCGCTCTACATGCTGTATTTGGTAACCTTTGTTGAGTCGAGCCAAAGTTTCATCATCGGCAGATTCGAGACCAATCAAAACAAAACGAAAGTTGGCCTTTGCAAGTAAAGCAATTGTTTTTTCATCTAAATATTCAAAGCGAGTGTTGAAACCGAAATAACAACCTTTTTCATGCAAACCCCGATCGATTATACCTTGCGCAAATTCACGAGCCTCTTTCCCTCGGTACCAAACACCGGAATCATCGAAAATTTCTTTAACTCCATAATCGTTGACGAGAAGTTCGTATTCATCCAAACTTTGTTCAACCGGAAGCATAGAAAACGTAAGGTCTTCACCATTGTAGCGGCAAAATGTGCATTTACCAAACATGCAATCACGGACCACACTGGAAGCATAAGTTCCAGGAGTTTGCAGATAATTTCCGTTTTCTTCCGCATAATTTCTCCATTGTACCAAATCCCGGTCGACCAAGGGTGAAATTTCCAACGGTTCCACTTGCCGAAATCGTCCTGTGTAGCGAGTATTACCGTCTTGCATTCGGATCATCAAACCTTCAATGTCACATATTTCCCTCCAGTTTAGATGATTATTTTCAATGAATGGAATCAACTTTGCCAACACAAAATCTATGTGGTTACTGCACAGAACCAAGTCCGTTGGGGACTCCTTCATAGTTTCTTCTGGACGGCGCATTGAATGATAGCCGGTCATTATGAAAATGGCTTCCGGAAGCAACTTTTTGAGTTCTGTTGTTGCATTCCAATAAAACTTCATTACAGGAGTTGTGCTTTCAAAAACAATTACATCCGGGGATTCCAGTACCAAATCATCCCGCCATTGTTGGTAACTTTTCAACTGCGCATTGCCGTCATCCCAAAACACTTGATGCCCTAATTGCTGCAACCAAGTTGCTGCTTGCGCCTGAACTACGGGCAACAAATAAGTCGGTTTCTGGAAATACTGAACATTCCGGTTTTGAGAGACCATCGCTTTCTGGCCATGATTATTCACGATGGGAGGATAAGAAATTGCAACTTTCATTTGTTCCTTAAAAAAATACTTCCGACATGATGTTAGACCCAGAAACTTTCTGTTCTCTCAATATGTCATAAACTTCATTTAACATATTCCTGTTACCGCACAAATAGTAGTGTTTGTCTGTTCCCTGCGGATTATGTCGCAAATAATCGCTCACACGCCCCTGAAAACAGCCACCGTTTTCTTGGGAAACACAGTGTACATAGCGTTCGGCGGTATAATGTGCGCTTTCGTAGTTCTCTTCCGAAAGATGTGTACCGTGTAAAATTAAATAGTCCAGCTCTGGATAGGTACGAACAAAACTATGAAAGGGTGCGATTCCTGTTCCGGTGGCAATAAAAACGTTAGACTTTTTTTTCGGAGTTGATTCCGGCAAAGTGAAAAGCCCGTAAGCCCCATCAATTTCAATTGTATCTCCATATTTCAAACGTCGTAATGCTGGAGAAACATCACCGTCTTCAACTTCCCGAATCAAAAAAGCAAGCTCGGCTTCCTGTTCACCGGAATAGGAGGAATATTCCCGATTGATACCTGTATTCGGAAGCCCTAAATTGACACATTGGCCCGCACGGAATTCCAATCCATTACGCTCAATTTGTAATTTAAATGTGCCGGAACTTAATGATTCATTCCCCAGTACTTTGTGTACTGCTTTGTGCATTATGAGATGTAAGGTTTAAAATTATGCCTGAAATTAGCAAGAAAAGTATGAGAAATATAAGTCATATCTCAGTTAGAATTAAATGTCTGTGAAGATGTTGTTGAGAGGTGTTAACAGCAAAATAAAAAATCAACTACCGCAACTTACTCACTAGTTGAGATGTAAAATATCCCTGAATGAAGCGCCAACCATACACCAAATGAGAACCGACTAAAACCAGCAAAGTCATTGCTGCAATCCAAAGATCTCGAGTTTTTGTCATTATATCAATTATCGCAAGTAAAAGATAAACAGCAAGCAAAACACCCCATATCTGCCAAAAAAACGTATTGGCAAAGCCTAAGAAAAAAAGAATTATATTTCCCAACAAGAATACACTTGGGGCAAAATATAATGGCAGCGCAGAAGTCTGTGGAAAGATTTTGGCAAAGTGACCCCGGTGGAGTCCATAACCACCAACCTGTTTGAAATGTCCGCGAAAGGTAGGGCGACGATGGTGATAAACTAACAAGGTAGGTTCATACCAGATATCGTGCCCAGCCTGAATCAAATCAAGACAAAGTTTTGTGTCTTCTCCAGGCCAAAAAGCGTTGTCAAATCCTCCTATTTCAAGGAAGACAATTTTATTAATAATCAGGTTTACTGAAGGATAATCCTTCACATAAAAACCTTCCTGAACCGGTCGATATCGGTAGGCCAAACCTCCACCACCTATAAAGGTTTCATAGAAGATTCCGGAAACCACTTCCTTTTTGGAAGCGTCCGGGGGAACCATTCCGGGGCCGCCCAATGCCGCCATATTTTTTTTGGCGAATGTTTTTTCCGCCACCTTCAGCCATTCAAGAGTAGGATAAGCATCATCGTCCAGAAACGCCAAGTATTCAAACTTTGCCTGTTCGGCTCCCATGTCTCTTTTGATCGCTGGGCTAACCACTCCGGAGGCAATGATTTTCACACGCTCATCCAAAAACTCAGGCTCTAAAGAAGGCGAATCCTCATTTGGCAAAATCAGTATTTCGTAATTATTGTAATCCAAAGCCAGCAAATGCGTTATAGACTCGCGCAGATAATCATTGATTTCCTTAACTGGAATTATGATACTGAATCCTTTCATGTGGAAAACTGATTGGTAATGATTTCAAATTCTTCTATTGAAGCTTGTTCCCAGGTGCGTATATTTTGTGGTTCTATGTTTTCTTCTTTGCTGCATTCCAAATACTTGATCACTTTTTCAGCAAAAATTTCTAAGTTGTAACATGGAACTCGAACAATAGAATCCCCAAATTCCTTCTTAAAAACATGCAAATCATAAGATAACACTCTGCATCCGTTTGCAAGGGCTTCCGCCACGGCCATTCCATAACCCTCTTCATGTGAGGGAAAAATCATGAACCTTGTCGTACTTAATAGGTTGTAAACCTCATTGTCTGGTAAAAATCCCAACATTTTAATATGTTCTGACAATCCATACTCTTCAATCTTTTCTTGGTAGGAGCTCATCGTTTTCTCATCTCCCTTGCCAATCAATCCGAGTTTTGCCTCAGGCTTATGTTTCAGTACTTTCTGCCAAACAGGGAAAAGATCATCGATGCCTTTTGAGGGATGAATTCGTCCTAAAGATATAGCATCATATTCTGAGGATTCAGATGGTTTAAGGTACGCAAGATTTACTCCGGGTTTTACGACATACAGTAGAGACTCAGGAAAACCTCGTTTTTTTAGCAAATCAACGGACTCCTGACTGCATCCTATAAAAACATCTGCAACTCTTCGAAGAAGAGCCAAAGAAAGAAGTTGAGTAGTATAAGAGAGTTTTCTGTTTGGATTATTAATATGGTAAAATTTCTGTATCCATTTACAGGTTTTCCCGGCTATCTTTGCTCGGAGTTTCAAAATACTTGCCGGAAAAGTATCACAAGGAACGTCAGAAGAGACGTAAATGATATCTGGGATAGAACGGAAACTCAAAGCTATTTTTATCCCAATTAAGATTCTTAATGCGTAAGTAGTAATAACTCCTTTGAATTCTGTTTCTTCAGTTGAAATCAAAAAATGTGCATCGGTCAGTCCTTTTGTTTTACAAAACTGTTCACCTAAAGCGGAAGTACAAATGGTGTGTTCCACTCCTTCCCAGCGCTTAGTCAACTCGACGAATAGAACGTCTCCCCCACTGCTTCCTTGTGTGTAGGAATTCATGAACGAAATTGCTTTCATTTTTTTTGATAACTTATTGCTTTTTTTTCCTGGCAATTATCAGAGAAGTGGATACCAACTTCATTCCAGGGATGTAGAAAGGAATGATGAAATTCAATTTCTTATTGATTCTCCACAAATAAGGGAGAAAAGTCATAGCAGACACAATGACGTGCTCAAAACCGCATTTTTCAAAAAGTCTTTTCCAGTTTATAGGGTGTAAAACAAACAAATGAGATTTATCAGACACAATATTTTTTTTAAATGGATAAGGTGTGCTTCCAATAAACAGTCCTCCCTCCTTGATCAAAGAGGAAATGAGCCTCAATTCCTGGAGGGGTTGCTCTAAATGTTCAAGTGTTTCAAAACAAAATACGCATGAAAATCGTTGGTCAGAGTTTTGCTTCGCAAATTCTTTGATTTCCTGATTTAAAAAGTTGAATGATTGAAAGCCAAGATTTTGTGTAAATTTTTGAGCCTCAGAATCTATTTCAAGTCCAGTATAATCACTAAAACCTGTTTCATATAGTAGCAATGCCAACCTTCCCATTCCTGAACCAATCTCTAGCACGGGAGCATCCAGATCAGAGTCAAATGGAACAATTTTTTTCACATGGCGCAATTGATTATAAACAAAGTCACTATCTTTTCTAACCCAATCCAAATTAAACTGAGCCCCCACCTGTTTTTTAAAATAATTCGAATAAGATGACATCATACGATTAAGTTCCCAATTCAATTCCATGACTGTCTGCAATTGCCTTGATTAATGGCATTAATTTCTCATTTGTTGTATTGCTGACTTGTAAATCGAGCTGTAGTTCTTCATTTTTTTTTTTCTTTCATCTCAAAAAATATCTCAGATAAATCGACACACAGATATTGAAACGCCACAAGATTATCAGGATCATGTTTCCCTTTTATTTTTACAGTTGGTACTTCTTGTGTTTCGTCCAGTTTGACTTCAAAATTTTTCGAATTAAGGAAACGTGATAGCCAAGTGCGGGCTTTGTCGTTGCTCTTTAAAAAGTAAATAATGAAAAGCAAAATGATCCCTCCCCCAAGCTGGGCATCCTGATGAAACGCCACTAAGAGAAAGGAAAATGATAATGTGAAAGAAATATCTTTAATTCTCCGTTGCCATTTTTCACTTTTTGTTTGTCCTTCAAAGCTGTTGAGCCATTTCTCCAGACCCCAGTTGAGAAGTGTACCGACTAGTATTGCCGCAGAAAGACGTTGCGCAATGTCGTCGTAATTAATTTTTTCAGCCCAGCGTAGTTGAGTAACCATCAGGATCGAAATAAAGAATATCAAAAATCCGTGGCGTTCTAAGGTTTTAGTCATTGTATGCCTCATTTTAGATGATCATAGTCGTTTCTAACCATGCTGAGAGCTAAATCTTCAAAGCTTACCTTAGGTTTCCAGCCTAATCTTTCTCTGGCTTTAGCAGGATTTGCCATCAGTATTTCAACTTCAGCAGGACGATAAAATCTTGGGTCAATAACTAGGTGGTCTTCATAATTCAACTCAAGCTCTTCAAAGACAATTTGTACAAACTCACGAACGGTGTGGGTTTCTCCTGTGCCAATCACGAAGTCTTCCGGTTCGTTTTGCTGCAGCATGGCGTGCATCATTTTTACATATTCTCCGGAAAAACCCCAATCCCTTTGCGCTTCAATGTTTCCCAGCCGCAGTTCTTTTTCCAGTCCAAGTTTGATACGTGCTGCGGTGGAAGTTATTTTTCGGGTGACAAACTCAAAGCCTCTTCTGGGAGACTCATGGTTAAAAAGTATTCCGGTACAAGCGAACAATCCGTAGGCTTCACGATAATTCCGTGTCAGCTCAAAACCAGCAACTTTGGTTATACCATAAACAGAACGTGGGTGAAAACGGGTGATTTCACTTTGTGGAGTTTCTTCGACTTTGCCAAACATTTCCGAAGAACCGGCAAAGTAAAATCGGCATTCTGGATAAGTATCTTTGATCGCGGCCAGTAGATAGTGCGTTCCATTGATGTTTGTCTGCATTGTTGAAAACTCGTCTTCAAACGAAATTGAGACAAAGCTCTGAGCAGCAAGGTGATAGCATTCATCAGGCTGAACATCCCGTAAAACTTTGTAAAGTGCCGGAAAGCTTTCTAAAGTGCCAGAATGCAAATGCAAATGGTCTACTATCGGCAAAAGCCTCCATAAATGATGGGTCGGATCTTCCAAGGCAACTCGGCGCACGATGCCGTGGACTTCATATCCCTGGGAAAGTAAATGTTCCGCAAGATAACTTCCATCCTGTCCGGTGATGCCGGTAATAAGCGCTTTTTTCTGTTTCATATTCTCCTCTTTGCCTTAATTCTGTAATAATTTTACAGTTAGCTCAACAAACTACTTAAGCGTTTTTTATATCGATCTCCCATTGTTGTTGTACTAAAAGAAGTGCGGATCAGCTCTTGACCTTTTTCGGCAAGTGATTTAGCAAAGGTAGAATCTTTGACCAGGTCCAGCATGTAATCACATGCTTGCTGAACATTTGGTTCGGCCCACATTTCTCCATGGGAAAATGGGTAATCTCCCGGCTGTACCGGGACAAGTTCGTAGTCTACTAAAAGAGCGGTTTCTGTTGTAGTGAAATCCATATTACCCGAATAACCGGTTGTAATAACGGGCTTGCCCAAAAGCATTGCTTCTGCCATCGTCAGGCCAAAACCTTCTGAGCGGTGGAGGGAGACATAACAGTCACAACATTTCATCAAAGCTGTGTTTATAGAATGAGGCAGTACTTCATGAATTTGCAAAATTCTTGAGTCACAACCAATTTTGTTTTTTAAACGGTTACGCTCCTTTTCATGACGTTCTCCGTTGATGGACTTGATAACCAAAGTGATAGGGATACTGGAAGGCCCCGGGAATGCCAATTTAAAAGCTTCAATAACAGCTTCAGGGTTTTTTCTCGCCACATGGGAATCAAAATCAAACATGAACAAGAAGACAAAATTATTTTTAGGAATTTGCAATTGAGAGGGGCATATGGATTCCGACTGGTAAGTAACAATAGGTAGCTGTAAATCATGAACCGGAAGTGACGTGGAGCGTCGAAACATTTGGCCCATAAAGCTGCTCATAGCCCAGATCTCATTAATTCCCTGCAGGCAGCCAGTCAACTGCTCTGGTAATCGGCTCAGTTCCCACGCACCGTAGAGAATGTTGTAATGACCTTGGAAAAACTGCTTCCCTAATATTTTCTTCAAAAGAGGAAGTTGATCTGCACCAATGCAAAAGATGTTGACTGAATATTCCGGAAGATGAGTGAGCCATTCATCCAAACGGTTGTCATTCTGACTGGCTTGTGAACTGGGATTGAAATCAAAAACACCGAATGGAATTTCGGCTTCTTTAAAAGCCAAAGCTGGAAGACGCAACAACGAGCCAATTCCAAATTCTCCCCGTGGATATCCTACTAAAAGAACTCCTTTTTTTTTCGGAAGCTCAAGAGGCCTGAAACGTCTCTTTTTCCACCAGCGAAATTTCCAGTGCCAAATTAGTATATCATCCCGTTTTATCCCCAACCACGAACGGCATTTTTTTGGCAATAATCGGCGAACAAATCTAAGCAAAAAGTTCATTATTTTTGTATCCTAAAATGTCACTATTGCCTGTACGCACCGATAAAAAATTTTCCTGTAATGCTCTCTCCCGCACGATATAAATTTGTGAAATGGCCCGTCAAACTCCGCCAAGGGCCGTTTTTTGTAAAGGAGTGGCGGGGCTGAGGCCTTGTTTACGCATTTCCAATCGGTTGAGGGCATTCAGGAAAGCAAGGGCACTGGCGATTACAATGTCAGTATGCGCGCCTCTTCCGGTGATACGCACACCGTCTTTTTCAACACCAACACTCACTTCACCTTGAGCATCTGTCCCGCCGGTAATTGCTTTAACAACGTATGATGTGAGCGTACACTGCATGCCTGTAATTTCCTTTATCGTATTCAGCGCGGCATCCACAGGACCGTCCCCAAAGCTGGCTTTTTTGATT
>PVBE012880044.1_pt1 | contig 11301 bp, 4 predicted proteins | sample 1631181 | NCBI WGS metagenome assembly PVBE01 (sample SAMN08397723, study PRJNA350692) | Marine metagenome, whole genome shotgun sequencing project. | isolation source: water | place: Pacific Ocean | collected 2012-04 | reverse complement strand
TGGAGATAACGGACTCGTTAACCGTGATCAGCAAGGTTCCTCACGTCAAAGTGGAAATGGAATCATTGAAATTGCTGGTATCAAAATCTACAAGTCAATGAATATCCCATTCCTTGGTAAGTATGGTGTTGATTACGGCGGTACTACAGGAGAAGTTGCCCCTGGCAACCTCGGTAGCTTCGTCGGACCTGCTATAGATAATGCTTCTGGCGCAACAGCTGGTATCAATAATGATTACGGTACTGCTGCTGAAGTAGGATCACTATCCTGCGGACTTATCTTCCAAAGAGAAGCCGCTGGTTGTGTAGAAGCAATCGGACCTCAAGTTCAAGTTACCTCTGGTGACATCTCCGTGGTTTACCAAGGTGATGTAATCCTAGGACGCTTGGCAATGGGTGCTGATTACCTCAACCCTGCTGCAGCTGTTGAGCTGTACATTGGTGCTACTGCTCCATCTGCATACTAAATTACACATACGGGGACCTTCGGGTCCCTTTTTTTTATTCACAAATATTAATATGGCTTTTCCAACAACTAATGCTAAAGAAGAATTACCTGCTCTAAATCAAATATTGGTGTCTGTTGGGCAAGCGCCTGTAACCACTCTCGACACAACCAACCCGGACGTTGCGATTGCATATGATACTTTACAGCAGGTATCACGAGAAGTGCAAGCAGAAGGATGGACGTTTAATAAAGAATTTGACTATCCTCTCAAACCTAATGCTGATAAGCATATCTTTTTTCCCACCAATGTTTTACAGATGGATCTGACAGATTACGGTAAAACAAGAGGTGCTAATAAATCTAAAAATATAATACGTAGATCAGGACCTTACACAGTATTTGCTACTAAACTATTTGTTGTTGATAATGGAACAGGTAGTGGCACTAATGGTACTAAATTAAATTTAACTACTTCTACAACTGCAGCATTTAATCCTCAAACTCAAGAATCAGGTAGTTCATCTGGTACTGGTATGACAGTTAACGTTACTATTGCAAGTAATGTAGTGACAAAAATATCAGTTGTAAAACCTGGTGTTAATTATTTACTAGGAGATAAGATAACTATTGCTAAAGCTGATACTGGAACAACTGATGATGTTACAGCAACTATCTCAGAAACTACTCCAGAATTAGCACTAGCATACGATAGAGAGAAACATACATTTGAATTTACTGACGATACATATTATTTTGATATTGTTTGGTTCTACGATTGGGTCGATATCCCAGGACCAATACAAGATTATATTACAGCCCGTGCTGCTACATTCTTTGTAAGTAGAGTTTTAGGGGACCCCACTGTATATAATATGACTCAGGAGAAAGAGCAGTATTGTCGTACTCAAGCGTTAGAGTATGAGTGCAATCAGGGACAATATACTTTCTTCGGTAATCCACATGGTGGTAATCGTTATAACAGTTACGAACCTTACAAAGCATTGACACGCTAATGGCAAATCTTACACAAACTATACCAGATTATTTAGGAGGAGTCTCAAAGTTCCCTGATGATAAAAAAGCACCAGGAGAATTGAAGGACTGTTTGAATGGATACCCAGATCCAACTTTTGGTATGACAAAAAGACCTGGGTTTAAACATATAAAATCTATAGGAACTTCTGAAACTGAATTTCAAAATGCTAAATGGTTTCACATCCATAGGGATGGAGATGAAACTTATATCGGTTGTATTAAAGGTGCAGCAGTTCGTGTTTGGAATGTATCAGCAGCCACACCGGTTGAATGTACTGTAACTAACGCAACTAATGCAACCAATTATCTAACTGGAACTAAAGCTACAGATTATGATTTTGTAACAATACAAGATACATCAATATTAACTAATAGAACAGTCACTACTGCTCTTACTGCAGCACCTTCGTTTACTGCCAATGCACAAGGTACTGTGTTTATTAAACAAGTGTTAAATTCAACTGTGTATACAGTTACAATTGGTAGTGAAGCTACTTCATTTACATCAGATGCTACTGCTACTATATCAGAAATAGTAACTGGGTTAAAAAATGCAATTCAGACTAAAATTACTAATGGTACATTAAGTGGTTTCACAGTTACTGCTCAAGATACTACTTTAGAGCTGACCAAAGCAACTGCATTTGATTTGAAAGCAACAGCTGGTTCAGATGATTCAGCAGTATTTGTTTATCAAGATGCTGTGACAACTTTTACTGATTTACCTGCTCGTGCAAAAAATGGTAGAGTCGTTCAAATACTTAATACTGATATAAATGAAGATGATTACTATGTTAAATTCCAAGGTAATAATGATACTGATGGAGCTGGTAACTGGGTTGAAACTATAGCACCGGATGTTCCTGCAGGATTTGATAAGGCTACAATGCCTCATGAATTAATAAATACAGGACTTAATGCTTTTACTTTTCAACAAATAACTTGGGACCCTCGAAATGTAGGTGATTTAGTAACAAACAATAACCCTAGCTTTATTGGTAAAAAATTAGAGCAATGTTTTTTTCACAGTAACAGACTTGGATTCTTATCTAGGGATAATATAATCTTCAGTCAAGCTGGTGAATTCTATAGTTTCTTTAAAACATCAGCTAGATTACAGATAGATTCAGACCCTATTGATGTCAACGTTTCTAGTATTAGACCTGTTGTCTTACATGGAGCTAAATCAACAGCACAAGGTTTATTATTATTTAGTAAAGATCAGCAATTCTTGTTGTTCTCATTGAATGGACCTCTAACTCCATCGACTGTATCAGTTAATGCTGTTGCAAATTATGAGATGGATACACTAATTGATCCAGTAGATATGGGTACTAGTTTAATTTTTGTAAGTAAAACACCAGGGTTTACAAGAATTTATAGTATGCGTACTAAAGGCCAAGAAGCTAATCCAGCAGTAGATGATATTGGTAAGAATGTTTCTGAATGGATACCCGCTACAATTGATAATTTACTTACGAGTCCTCAGAACTCATTCATTGCATTATACGGTACAACGAAAAATGATTTATATTTCTACAGGACTTATTCTAGGTCCATGTCATATTATAACCCAGAAGGTAGGGACCAACTATTAAACGCATGGTTTAGATGGAAATTACCAGGGGAAGTACAATTTGTTGCAGTTGATTCTGACTTAATGTATGCAGTTACAACACAAGGTGGAGAATATACACTACTTAGTGCAAGTATAAATCAAACACCAGAGGAAACAGTTCTTGTTAATTCTGATGGGGAGAAGATTAACCCTTGTATGGATTTATATGCTATCGCTAAATCAGCACCTTACCAAGCTATGGATACACTTACAATCACTACAGCTGGTAATGGTTGGACAAGTGCACCTACTGTAACACTAACTCCTGCACAAACTGGAGAAGGTAGTGGGGCCACTGCGACGTGTACTATAGCTACTGTAGGTGGTACTGCCGGAGTAGTTAATGCAGTCACCATCACAGCTGTTGGGTCTGGATATTCACAAGGAATTAACGTTGTTGTCGGTGAACCTTGGGAACAAGGCACAGCATATCTAGTAGGTGAGCAAGTTGTTAATGGGGGTAAAATATATACATGTGATACAGCCGGAGTCTCAGCTGCATCTGGTAATGGACCAACTGGTGATACACCTAATATAACAGATGGTTCAACACAATGGGACTTTGCAGGAGTACAAACTGTTATCACTCCTACGGTTTATGATGGTACTAAATGTTACATACCTTTTAAAAACGAAGCTTCTTTAACACCGGTATTGACAGTAGGTAGTGATGAATCTGAAATTGAAGATGGAGTAGATTTTGTTGAGTCTGGTTTCACTGTGAATCCTACAAGAGGTTCTGATGATACCGGAGAATACTTCTCAATATTTGACAAAGATTTATCAGCTGTTGCGGATAAAGTTGTAATAGGTTATTCATATAACTATGATTTACATTTACCTAGAACTTACTTTAGGACTCAAAGTGGATCAGATTTTTCAGCTTCTTTAATGATTAATAGATATAAATTTTCTGTAGGATTATCAGGTGTTATCGGTTTTAAATTAAAACCAGTGGGTAGTACTGAATGGGAAGATGTTTCATCTACAATTGATGCACAAACCTATCTGGCTAATGATGTTCCGTTAGAAGATCAATCAGTGTTAGTTGTACCAATCCATCAAAGAAATACTAACTTCACTTTAAGAATTTATAGTGAATCACCATTTCCAGTTTCTTTAACCGCTGGAATGTGGGAAGGAAATTACTCACCAAGATTTTATAGGAGGGCTTAAAATATGGATGAGATGAATATGTTCGTGATGGAGGAACCACAAATTGGTTCTCCAGATGATCGTAGAGATTGGTTAGCTAGGATTCAACAGCAATCCGGTATCGAAATGAGGGAGGATTTCATCAAGAATGGTGGTATCAACTTCTCCGGAATGTGGAATGATATAACTGGTAAAACAGAAGAAAATGCTGCAAATGATCAACGAGATAAGCAGTATAAATATGATAAGAAAAATTGGGAATATCAGTGGAAAAATACTAAAGAAGTCTATAAGCATGAGAAAGATGTTGTAAAAACTGCTAGAGAAAATAATGTAGCTCTAACTAATCTCCAAAATGCCTCAGCACAGGCAGATTGGCAGCATCAATTAGCTATTGATGATTATGAATTTAATCAGCAAATGGGCGCATATAATGCTTCTGTTCAGCAAACAAAAGATCAATTAGATTATAATCAAAAAGCATTAGATGTTTCAATTGAAGCTGAAAAACGGAAGTTAGGTGAGAAAACTTTACAAGCTGCATTTGATCACCAAGCTATTATACATGATCTATTTGTCTCGACAGGTACTGCAGATTTTGAGAAAGCCGCTTTAACATTAGGATTAGATAAGCAAATTAGTACCGCTGGTTACCAAGAATCTAAACAACTTAATAATTTAAATCTACAATTAGATGATCTTACGTCTGCACAATCTAGAGCTAAAACACAGTTTTTAGGTCAAAAGGCTTCCTCTGAGTTGACAAAGGATGGTATAGAATTAAAAGCAGCGATGGATATTGGTGATTATGAATTCCAAAAACAAAATTCAAGAATTAATTTTGAAGATGCTTTAAATGAGAATGTTTATGAGACGTCAGAACAGAATCAGAAAATAAAAGCAAAAGAACGTGAGAACAAACTAGCTTACCAAGGTCTTGGTTTAGATGTTTTAGAATCAGAAGAAGAGAAGAAATTTGCACAGAAAAGAGCTAATGCTGAACTAGATAAAATTAGTGCTAAGTATGCTTATGAGCAGCAAGATAAAGCGATTCAAGCACTACAAGCTCAAGGTAAGGCTAGATTAGGCCAAGCTGGTGCTTCTACAGGAGCAGCTGTGGTTGGTATTCTAGCATCCTTAGGTAGGCAAGCTACTGCTATAAATGATTCATTGATGAGAGAGACTGATTCAACAAATCTTCTCGCTGCTCAAGCTGAAAGTACAGCAGAAATGAAGAGGTTAGAAGCAGAGCAAAAAGGTAAAGCTTTAGATGAAGCTTTATTCAGTACTGTTGAGAAAGCAAGTAATAAGCTTTTCAAAGCTAATAGTGAGTTAGGTATAGCAGGTCAAGAGAGAGATTATCAAATTGGTAGATTAGATCAGAAGATTACAGATGTTGCTGATATGGCTGATCAAAACATAAAACAAGAGAGAACAAAAATTGATAATTTAAATGACTTAACTCGAAATGAGATTGAGATGTTAGCAACCAAAGGTGAGAATCTAAAAGCCGGTGTTGATATTGAGAATAATCAAGTTGCTAATGTATTGCAACATCATCGTGATGAAGCTAAACAAAAAGAAGAAAAAATTGATTGGGATGTTTTACGAGATAAAGATAAATTTAAACATAACCAAGATGTTATTGCTGCAATGTTAGATAAGGCTGCTGAAGAAACTCAAAATATGATCAAAGGTTTAACAGTAGATAAAGGTGAAGCGGATATGTTAGCACAAGCAGGTATGTTATCTGAGCCTGTAAGAGGACCAGCTGCACCACAGCCATTAGAAATACCTTATACGAAGTATGAAGATCCAATGAATCCTAAAGAAGTTGGTAAACCTCCTAAGCCTATTAAAGGACTTAAGGCAACAGGTGCTGGATTTATTAAAGGTCTTACAACTATTGGTGAATTTGTAGGTAACATCGGTAGCGCTTTCAGTCCAGGCGGCGGCGGCGGCGGCGGCAGCGGCAGCGGCCCTGGCTCTGATTTGCGATTAAAAGAAAACATTATACAAATAGGAACATCTCCTTCTGGTTTGAACATTTACGAATGGAATTACATAGGAGATAAAGTAACAGAAAGATACCGTGGTGTAATAGCCCAAGACTTAATAAGTAAAGGACGTCAAGACGCTGTAACAACTAATGCAAATGGTTACCTAGGTGTCTATTATGACAAGATCGATGTAAACATGGAGCGTATTTAAATTATGAGAGATTTTAGGTTTCAACCACAAGCTAGAAGTATTGAATTTGATCCGGTAAAAGCTCCTGATGTTACTCAAAAAATACTAAATGAAAAGAATCGTCAAATCGCTTTTATGCGTAGAAATGCATCTTTTCAAAAAGAGCATACTAGCAATTACATCAATGCTTTAAATAAAAAATTACAAGAAGAGTTAAAAGGTAAGAAAAAAAAATGGAAATGGAAGCAAGATTTAGAAGATGCTTACTTTAAACAAGAACAGGCTAATTTTAAACAAGAGTTTGAGAATGAATACGGTGAAAAATTACAAGACTCTAAACAAACTAAGCAGTTATTAGATTTTGCTAAGGTTGGTGTTAAAGCTGCTGTAGCTGTTGATGGTATACGTCGGAAGAAAGCTAAAGCATATGTAGATTCAAAGATATTCCAACACGTCACTGCTGAGACATTGAGTGAGGCCTATAAAATAAAAGCTTCTGAATCTATTTCATTACAGGCAGCATTACAGAAGGCCATATTTAATGAGGCCGTACGTACTGGAATGAGTGAAAAAGATGCTAAAAAACAAATTAATATAGATGGATATAGAGCTAATTTAACTCATAATTATAGTCTTGCATTATGGGCTAAAAATATAAAACAACAAGTAATAAGTGCACCCGAAGATGGGCAAGAAAATTGGGTTTTTGGAAGTGAAAAAAATGGAAATCGTCTTAGGTTAGGGACCAATGTTAGTGATCCTAATAATCTGACTGGTGGGATGATTCCTGCAATACCTACGAAAATTGCGGATGTTCTTTCAACGTCAAACGACACAGATCAGATTGATTTCATTATTAATGAAATTCAGAAGTCTCACTTAGAACCGTTCAGTGAGCAAAATCTTAATATGACTACTGTGAGTCTTCAAGCTAAAGAAAAGTTTAATGAGTATTTTGATGTACTAAAAGCACAGTATTATGCACCAGCTCTTGATAGACAAGAGAGACGAGAGAGCGAGACAAATTCCCAAGTTCTTATGGGTATTCTTTATGGCCAACAGACTCCTTTTGATGGTAGTCATTTTCTTAATGTAGTTAATTATTTCGGAAATGGGGATAAAGAAAAAGGTTGGGCAAAAGCGGAGGAAATACTTTTTAAAGCAACAGGGACTGGTCAATTTGATCAAGAGATGTATGATAGACTTGAAGGGATTACAATGGTTGATCCAGAGACTGGAAATGTGTATAAGGTACGTGACCGTGTAAAGATGATGAACAAGCTTCAAAATGGAATCAATCATCGAAAAGAACTGGAAAGGTTACAGCAAGAAGGTAAGAATAAACAACTCACTCAAGCGTTACAAAGAGAGTGGGACAATAAAAAATTAGTACATGGAATTGATTTAGGGACTTCTGATGCAGAGGAAATGATTGATAAATGTAAAAAATTAGGTATTGACCCATGGGACGGTTTGATAAATTGGGGGACTGCTAATGACAACGATCCTTCTGCAATTAATGAACATTTAGAGTCACTGGAGAGAAAGGGTCTTTTATTTACAGAGGATGTAATTAATGCTAAAATTTCTGGAGATGCGAAAAAAAAGTTTCTAAAACTAACTATAGATGGAGGTCAGGTTGGTGCGGATAAGCGAAATAAGAAATTAGATTTAGTATATGCGAAAATATCAGAAGCAGTTGATAACAAAGCTTATGATAAGAACGTATCTTCTCTTGTAGTGCAAACTGTTCAGAGCGATGTAACAGAGCAAATAGCATCAGAAGCTAAGGAACTTTTTCTCAAAAAAGTCTTTCCTACATATCGAGAAGCTTTTGACCATGTTGCTATGGAATGGGTAAAGAATCCAGATTTTGGTGAGCAATATGCGACAAGTAAGACGAGCAGAACTGATGGGAAAATAGTCTCTTCAGACGATTACTTAACAAGAGCTTATCAAAACATTAGTAATCCTTTAACTAGAGCACAGCAAATAGCAAAGGATGGTAATGTACCTGAATATATTACCACTGCTGCTAATGATACTTTTGTTGTCAATAAGAAAATTAATGAATTAGCTCCTCCAGGGTTTAATATTGCAGAAGTGTATAGACCTAATAATACGGTTAAAATGTTAGCACACGCAGCTAGATCAAAAACTAATTGGCGAGGCACTGATCTAGATTTTCTAAATGAATGGAGAACAGTTAACGGATTACCATCTGCGACACCTGGTGGTGAGATATTAAGTTCTATCGGATTGTATCAATCCAAGTCTGTAGTTACATCTCTTAATCAAGAACTAAGTCACAGAGCGAAGATACTGCAGAATGCAAAGGATGAAGGCGTTTCTGAATCCGAACTTATCAATTTAAAAAACCGACTTGCTGTTACGACAGTAGTAAAGGAGGAGATGGCAGAAAAATATAATATAAGTATTGACGGTTTCTACAATGTTGCATTTAATATACAAGGTAGAGATGTAACTGCCTTTTCAGAAGTATATAAGAAACCTTTAAAAGAGCTATCCTTGACAAATGTTATGGATATGCAGCAACGGGGTGATATAGATGGTGTTACTGGATTAAATATCACACGTAATGATATACAAAAATATGTTGAGGATAGAAATCTTGATCCAACAAAAATAAAATTAACTCCTAAAGTTGTAGATGATATCTTTCAAAACACCCTTGTTGGAACAACTGAAACTATGGCTAAAACAGGGGACTCACGTCAATTATTTAATGCACTTGATAAACGTCCTCTATTAGCTGATGCTTTATTTAATATAAAAAAGGAGTTACTTCAAACAGGTGTCGGATCAATTGATCCAGATGAAGAATTAGAGTTTATACGAAAAATCTTCAATGTTCACGGTATTCCAGTGGGAGATGGTAAACAAGCTGTTCCTTTATATGACCTTTCTAAATTCACAGATCAAACTATGTATAAATTGTTAGGTGATGTTTTAAGACAGTCTAGAGAAAACGTGGAATTTTTATCAGAGACTAGTGGTGCTGGTAGACAGGATATGTTAACAACAGAAGATCTTAGAACTCCACAACCTCCACAACCTCCACAACAACCTAAAACAAATTATTCAAAATCAGCCAACCCTATCACCCCATTCGATGGGCAATCAGGTTTTGTAATTCCCGACGACGAAGACGGAGGACCCTAAATGGATTATACAGATGAAGATGTACAAAGAGCAGCTAACGCTGCTTGGACACAAGAGAATGCGTTTGAGTCTGGGATCCCCGGACCAACTTCAGCTGGAGAACAACAAGTAGAGGAGACAGTTGATTTAGCTGATAGAATCTATACTAAGGACGAAGCTCAAAATCTTGTAACTCCAGAAGGGTTTCCCAAACCAACTGCTGAGGTCATCAAACCTGAAGATTTTGGTGTTCTTGAAAATACTCAAGAAGCTATTAAAGCAGTAGCAGCTGGTGGAATCGACGCAGTAAATAGTATTGGATCATTACCTAAATGGTTAGATCCTGAGTTCCATAGAAAAAGCAAAGCCAATCAGCCTTATGAATTCAAAGCTCCTTGGATAATTAATAGTAAACCTATTACACGTACAAGATGGGGACCATTCCTTACAAGTACAACAGAATTTATAGCTGGTTTATTAGGTACTGGTAAATTCTTAGCAGGAATAAAAGGTCTTAACTGGGCTGCACAATTATCTAAAGCTGGTCCGTTGAAGACATTTGCAATGAGAGGTATAGAAGGGGGAATATATGATTTAGTTAGTAATCGATCCCAAGAGGATAATATAGCCAGAATGTTAATAGATAGGCATCCTAAATTAGAACCTCTTTTTGGAAGATTTGCGACAAATGAGAGCAGAACTCCTGCTCAAAACGCATTTTTTCATGCAGGTGAAGGTATTGGAATTGCAGCTCAACTTGATGTAGCGTTTAAAATACTTGGAGCTGGTTCTAGAAAACTTGCTAAAGAGTACAGTGAGGTATTTAACAAAAATAAAGTACTGCCTGATGACTTACTTGATGCTATTGCGAAAAGTAGTGATGACGCATATGATTTAAAAACTGGTTATTTAGAAACGTTAGCTAAAAATGAGTACAATGCTGCTCAATATAGAAAAAGTAAATCTAAAGTTGGTATTGAGAAATGGAAAGAAAAGAATGATCCATGGAAGGCATTAACATTAGATGAACAAGAAACAAGGATGTATAAGTGGGCCAATAAAAAAGATATTGATTGGGGTGATAATGTCGATCTAGATAGAAATCGTCGAAAGGTGCAAGAAGCAAACCAAGAATTAGCTGAGGAACAACTTGGATATGATCTATCTCACGATGGAGGAGCAAGACCAAATCCAGCTTATTATAAAGGTAATGAGATTACTGATAATAATGCACTAACTATTGGCGATGATGTTATGGATAGTGTTAGAGATAGCATTCTTATTCGTAATAATTTTAGTGATAAATACGGAGCAGTTCCAGGTGTAGTTAGTGAAGCTCAGATTCGTAGAATGGGTTATCAACCTCCTGGTGAAGCTACACAAATACGTAATGACCTAGCTAAAGTTTTAGTTAAAAACCCTACATACCAACAATTATATAACGGTGCTACTAAAGAGGTTATTACTAAAGATTTAGCACGTGCAACTAGAGAGTTAATAGAGTTCATAAATGAATCAGGTCATAGTAGGTTAATAGATATACCTGAAGGTGATATTATTAACTATATTAAATCAAAAGATGCTGGTAATCCTACAATTATTGAAGGGTTAAGTGTTTTAAATAAAGAACAGCTTGTAGCGACTGATGTGTTCTTAGGACAACTCCTTCAACAAGCCAGAGATTTATCAAAAGG
>PVBE012154753.1_pt1 | contig 11301 bp, 9 predicted proteins | sample 1631181 | NCBI WGS metagenome assembly PVBE01 (sample SAMN08397723, study PRJNA350692) | Marine metagenome, whole genome shotgun sequencing project. | isolation source: water | place: Pacific Ocean | collected 2012-04 | reverse complement strand
CGGGCTCCTGGACGGCGAAGAGGCGGGACCCGAGCCGGAGAACCCGCCGGACAGCGACGCGGACGGACTCCTAGACATCCTGGACGACGACGACGACGACGACGGGATTCCCACCGCCCTGGAGGAGCCGGGCGACTTCGACGGAGACGGCCTGAGCAACCACCTCGACACGGACAGCGACAACGACGGGGTCGACGACGGGCTCGAGGGTGTCGGAGACGCAGACGGAGACGGAGCTCCGAACGCCCTCGACACGGACGCCGACGGCAACGGTGTCGACGACGGAGTCGACGGCAACGGGGACTCCGACAGCGACGGCATCCCGGACTTCCTCGATGTCGACGACACCGATGGCCCCGAGGCCGATGCAGACGGAGACGGGCTCAGCAACGGGGACGAGCTGGCCCTCGGGACCGATCCACAGGATGCAGACTCCGATGGCGATGGCTTCGAGGACGGGGACGAGCTGGGCGACCCGCTCGCGCCGAGCGACTCCGACGGCGACGGAGTCTTGGACCCACTGGACCCCGACGACGACGGAGACGGCATCGACTCCGCCGAGGAGGGTCCCTGGGACCCCGACGGAGACGGCGTCCCCTCGGCCCTGGACGACGACTCCGACGGGGACGGCATCCCGGACAGCGAGGAGGGGGCCGGCGACCCGGACGCCGACGGCATCGCGAACTACCTGGACCTCGACTCCGACGGCAACGGAGTCCCGGACTCCCTCGAGGGAAGCGGCGATGCAGACGCAGACGGAGTCCCGGACTTCCTGGACCTCTCCGACGACGACGGCCCCGCAGGCGACAGCGACGGAGACGGCCTGAGCAACGAAGCGGAGGGGGACGAAGGCACCGACCCGGACGACCCGGACAGCGACGGAGACGGACTCTCGGACGGGGATGAGCTCGAAGACGGCTCCGATCCCCTCGACCCGGACGACGACGGAGACGGCATCCCCACCGACGTGGAGGGGGAGCTCGACCCCGACGGAGACGGCGTGCCCAACCACCTCGACACCGAGGCGGACGGCGACGGCGTCAGCGACGAAGCCGAGGGTGAGGGCGACTACGACGGCGACGGCATCCCCAACTGGGCCGACACGACGGACAACGGCGGCCCCGCCGCGGACGCCGACGGCGACGGCCTCACCAACGGGGAAGAGGACGAGCTCGGCACGGACCCGTACGACGAGGACACCGACGGCGACGGCATCAACGACGGCGCCGAAGTGAACACCGGCACGGACCCGTTGGACGCCGACGATCCGGGCGAGGGCGACGACGACGACGCGACGGACGACGACGACGCGACGGACGACGACGACGCGACGGACGATGACGACGCCACGGACGACGATGACGCGACGGACGACGACGATGACTCGGTCGGGGACGACGACGACGACGATGACGAGGAGCCGCGCAGCCGCCGTCAGATCGGTTGCGCGTGTGACAGCGCGGACGCATCGGGGAGCTCCTGGCTCATGAGCCTCGGGCTCCTGGCCTTGGGCGCGCTGCGCGGCGCTGGACGCCCCTTCGCGGACTTCGCCTCTCGGCGCGGAGCGCCTTGCGTCTAGCGCTTCCTCCGCCGGCTCAACAGCAGGCACGTGATCAACAGCATCGTCGAGGTGTGCACCCGCACCGGCTTCCCGCCGCCTGTGCGGCAGGCCGCCTGAATCAGGTCGCCGCTGCAGCCAGTGTCCGTGGGCTCCGGGTTTGCTTCGCCGCTGCACCCCTGGCTGACGATGACGTCCTGCACGTTGCAGCCGTCTTCGCCGCTGAGGCAGCCGCCCTCTTCGCCCGCGCAGCCGTCGCCGGACAGGGCGCAGCCTTCGTCACCTCCCGCGCAGCCCTCTTCGCCGCCCAGGCAGCCGCCCTCTTCGCAGCCCGCGCCGAGCCCGCCGCCACCCTCGCTGGGGCCGATCCGGTAGCTGCCTGACAGCCAGTCCAGCAGCGCCCCGTCCGGCTCGACGTACATGTCCGCCAACCCCAGCCCCATCAACGTGGGGAGCCCGAACACGATGTTGCCGCCGCTGTCCCCCAGCACGTCCCCGGCGATGGCTCCGATGGCGATGTCGAGGATCGCGTCGAAGTTGTTCAGCAGCGCCGTCCCCACCTCCGGCGACAGCTCGTCGTACGTGATCGTGGGGTGGAACTGGTCGTTCTGCATCGCCAGCTGGATCGCCATCGCGCCGTCGCTCTGCAGCCCCATGTCGACCACCGCGACGATGTCCAACGTCACCGCGGTCAGCCGCGACAGCCGGTCCTCCAGCTCCACGTAGAACTCGATGTCCAGATCCTCGACCACCAGGGTCATGTCGCTGACGCCGTCGAACCGCATGACCGGCGGGTTCCACGGCATCGTGCGGATCAGCATCGGGCTGTCGGAGGCGTACGGCAGCAGCCGCACCATCTCCTGCTCAAACACCTCGCCCAGCAGCAGCGACAGCATCGACGTCGTCAACGCCGTCTCCCCCAACTCGCTCGCCTCGAAGCAGAGCACGCCCCCGCGCCAGACCCCGTACAGCGCCTGGTTGATGAGGTCGTCGCCGATCAACGTGTGCATGTGCCACCCGTTGTCGAAGTGCGCCGGCGTGAACGTGTTCGTCCAGTACGACCCGCCCGGGTCCAACGCCGTGATGCAGGGCGCCTTCGCCGTGTCCACGTGGCCGCCCAACGCGATGCGGATGCCTTCGCTGGAGTGCTCGATCTTCGTCGGCTCGATCCCGTACACCAGCGGGACCTCCATGATCTCGGTCGAACCCGCGATGGCGATGTCGCCCAACGCCTCCTCGGCGGTCGCTTCGAACTCCTCCAGCTTCTCCTGGATCGTCGTGTCGATCCCCCCGATCGCTTCGGCGATCATCGTCTGGATCAGGTTCTCGCCCATGTTCTCCATCCACCACGCGTTGATGGTGGTGAGGGCGCACTCACCCATCGCCATGTTGCTGATCATCGCGTCGGTGATGTCCTGCTGGAGCGGCCCCAGCTCGAAGTCGATGTACGGGTCCCCCTCGGCGTCGTACGCCAGCTCCATACGGATCGGCATCTCCACGTGCACCTGGGCGGGGTCGACCCACAGCCCGCAGGCGTCGTCGATGCAGCCGTCCAGGATGATCCACGCCGGGTTGCTGGGGTGATTCACGGACAGGTCGAAGTCCATGATCAGCAGCAGCTGATCCTCCTGCGCCACCAGCTCGGAGACGTAGAAGTCCGTGTTGATCGTGAGGTTCTCGACCCAGAAGTCCTGGCTGCACAGCAGCAGGTTGATGACCTCTTCGGGGGGGATCGAGCCGACCACCAGCGACGACGGGAGCCCCGCCATCACCTCGTCCATCACGTACGCGAAGAAGCTCGCGTTCAGGTCGAGGACCACCGCCTCTTCGATGAACTGGCCGGCAGGGAGGAGATCGGCGCGCGCGGGCGTACTCGTGCCGCACAAGGCGACCGCGGCCAGCGAAAGCGCTGCGATGGATCGCATGTCAGGTACCCGCGAGTTGCTCCCTCTCCGAGACCCTGAGTGCCGACGCTACCACGCGCCCGGAACGCGCTTATGGCGATGTTTTGGAGATGTGGTGGAGCGCGACGAGGTCCGCGACGCAGCAGGTCAGCAGCTTCGCGTACGGCAGGTGCAGGAACTCGTTGGGGCCGTGGGCGTTGGACTGCGGCCCCAACACCCCCGTGATCACGAACTGCGCGGCGGGGAACTTGGCGTGGAGCATGCCCATGAAGGGGATCGTGCCGCCCTCGCCCATGTGCAGCGCCGGCTTGCTGAAGTAGGTCTCGCTGACGGCGTCCAGCGCCTCCTCCAACCAGGGGGCTAGGTCGGGGGCGTTCCAGCCCGCGGCGGCGTCCTCGAAGTTCGCCGTCACCTTCGCGCCGTGCGGCGGGTTCGACGTGAGCGCCGCGACCACGGCCTCACGCCCCGCGTCGGGGTCCAGCGTGGGGGGGAGGCGGAAGCTCAGCTTGAACTTCGTGTACGGGCGCATGACGTTGCCGGCGTCGCGCACCGCGGGAATGCCGTCGCAGCCCGTGACCGTCACGGTGGGGCGCCAGGTGCGGTTCAGGATCAGCTCCGCGGGGGTGCCGTCCACGTGGGCGACGCCGTCCAGGAAGGGGTACTTACCCGCGATCGCGTCCGCCATCTGGCCCGCGACGCGCTCGGCCTGGGCGACGCGCGACGGGGGGATGTCGACGTGCAGCTCATCCACGAGGATCGCGCCGGTGGTGGCGTCCTCGATCCGGTCCAGGAGCTGGCGGATGACCCGGACGGTGCCCGGCACGATCCCGCTGGCGTCGCCGCTGTGCACGCCTTCGGACAGCACGTCCACGCGCACGCTGCCGCCCATCATTCCGCGCAGCGAGGTGGTGCTCCAGAGCTGCTCGTAGTTGCCCGCGCCGCTGTCCAGGCAGACGACCAGATCGACGGTGCCGATGGTGTCGCTGAACTGGTCGACCCAGTAGGGGAGGTCCGGTGAGCCCGACTCCTCGGAGAACTCGATGATGAGCACGACGCGGTTGCGGGCGACGCCCTGTTCGTGGAGCGCGCGGAGGGCGGCGACGGACGCGAACAGCGCGTAGCCGTCGTCGGCGGCGCCTCGGCCGTACAGCTTGTCGTCGATGATCTTGGGGATCCACGGCCCCAGCCCCTCGAGCCAGCCCTCCATCTCGGGCTGCTTGTCGAGGTGGCCGTACATCAGCACGGTGTCGCCCTCGCCGGTTCCCGGGCAGTCCACGAGGATCAGCGGAGTGCGCCCCGGGGCGCGGCCCACGTGCACCGTCGAGCCGGGCACGGGGTTGCGTTCCAGCCACGCCAGAGCGAGCTCCAGCACGTCGTTCATGTGGCCGTTCGCCTCCCAGTCGGGGTCGAACGACGGCGACTTGTTGGGGATGCGGACGTAGTCGATGAGCGTGGGGACGATTTGGTCGTCCCAGAAGGCCTCGACGTGCGAGCGGGTGCGGTTGGGGTCGGTCACGGCGGGGACTCTAACGGACCCGTCGCCGCCTGCGCATGAGGGCATCGCGATCAGCACGAAGGGGAACGCCGACGTCGCTGAGCCCCAGCCGTCGTCGCTCCCGCAGCACCCTCCGCCGCCCGGCAGCGGGAGCGCGGAGTCGTCGTCGTCGAAGCCCAGGTCGTCGTCGTCTCCGGGTCCGCCTGAGTCGTCGTCGTCATCGTCATCGTCGGTGGCGTCGTCATCGTCGGAGGCGTCGTCGTCGTCGCCTCCCAGCAACGGTCCGAGCCCCCGCCGGAAGTGCACGGTCGTGCCGTCGGGGTACGTGAGGAAGAACACCCGCATGGCGGCGCTGAGGGTCGGGGCGCGGTCGACCTCTTCGACCCCTGTTGCGCCGGGGACCCAGCGCTTTACCCAGGCCTTGCGGCGGTGGCCGCGATGGTGCGGCGGAGGATCCCGTAGGTCCAGGCGGGGAAGGCCTCGGGATCCCTCAGGTCGGGGAGCCGGCGGAGCACGATCATCATCGCGTCGTGGGCGGCGTCCTCGGGGTCGACCTTGGGGCCGGACAGCCGGTTGCTCCAGCGCAGGACCACCGGAAGCCACCGGTCCCCGAGGCGCGACGTGGCGACGTCGTCCCCCGCGGCGGCGGCGACAACGAGGCCAGAGTCGGCCGGGCGCCAATCGTTCAACTCAGGGGCAGCGGAACGGGAACGGCTGAGGACCGAAGCTCACGTCGTCGCCCCCGGCGGCCGACGTGTTGGGGAGGGGGTCGGACACGAAGGTGCCGCAGGGCGCATCGCCGGTGTAGTCCAGCGCGGTGACCTCGGCGAAGTGGCCCTGGTCGGTGCGGGCGGCGTACGTGTGGTCGATGTTGGTCTGGTCCAGGAGCGTGAGGTTCACCCCCTGGGAGATCGGTTCGCCGTCCACCAGCGGACCGGTGGTCACGCGGAGCACCCAGTTGGACTCCGTGAACCGGATCTGCCAGCTGTCGCCGCCGAAGTTGGAGCAGTCGATGTCCATCGACAAGTTCAGGCTCTGGCCCCCGCTCAGCTCGAGGGGGTAGGGGCCGGCGGGGCTGTCGCAGGCACCGACGGCGTCGTCGTCATCACCGACGGCGTCGTCGTCATCGCTGGCGGCCGAATCGTCGTCGTCGTCGTCGCCGCGTTCGGCGGGGGGGCAGCCGACGAGCAAGAAGCTGGAACCCAGTGCGTAGGCAAGAAGTCGAAGCATGGCGCGATGCTACCCTCGCGCCTCCCGAGGAGCGAGATGGCCGAATCAGAGCGACATGCAGCGCTGGATTTTGCGGCGAAGATCAAGGCCGCAGCCGCCCGGAAAGAGGCCGAAGAGGCGCAGCAGGAAGCGAAGACCTCCGCGCGCCACGAGCGGGTCGGCGAGGCCCTGGTGCGGCTGTTCGACGACCTGGAAGCGATGGGCGACGCCGCCGGCGTGCTCGGGGTCGTGCGCAGCGACAACAGCATCGCGTTGACGTTGGACGGCCGGCAGATTCGGATCGTCAGCGACCCTGACGATGATCAACCCGACCGGCTGTCGATTGACGCCACAGGGGTCGACCTCGCGATGGGCGGCTACTTCGGCGATGAGATCGACCGCTGGGCGATGACGATCGAGTACCCCCCGGAGGGACGCCGCAAGGCCTACACCCAGGTCTACGCGCTGCTGGGCATGGGGATGGGCTGGCTCGTCGAGCACGGGCTCGAGCTGAAGCTCGACTAGAGCTGGTGCTCGTAGCCGAACCAGAACTCGCCCGGTGAATTCAGCGGCAGGTCGCTGACGCCGTACTCCCAGCCGTACTCGTCCACGATGCGGAACGTGTAGGTGTGGGGCACGAGGTTGATGTAGGCGCAGGCGTACCACTCGACTTCGCCGCCGCCGAGCGCCTCGTCCAGCGGCGCGCTCCCCTGCGGGGTGATGTGCAGCTCGACGATGTTCTCGTAGCCCTTGAGGTTATTGCAGATGCCGTACTGGAAGGTGTCCTCGGGCACCGAGTCGTCGTCGTCGGTGGCGACGTCATCATCGTCGTCATCGGGCACGTTGCCGATGGGCAGGCAGTAGCCGTTGACCAGCTCGGTGCCGGGGCCGCACTGCACGTCCGGCTCCTCGTCCCGAGGCGGGCACCCGACCAGCAGGACGAGCATCGCGGCGAAGGTGGCAGTGCGGAGCATCTTCCGTAGAGTAGCGCGCCCATGCGCAAGGCTGAAAAGGCAGATCGAATCGTCGAGGTGCTCGAGGGGCTCTACCCCGAGACGCCCATCCCGCTCGACCACGAGGACTCGTTCCAGCTGCTGGTGGCGGTCGTGCTGTCGGCCCAGACCACGGACAAGAAGGTCAACGAGATCACCCCCTCGTTGTTCGCCCAGGGGGGCGACGCGGCCTCGATGGCGGCGCTTGAGATCGACCACATCAAGGAGCTGATCAAGCAGATCGGACTTGCCCCCCAGAAGAGCAAGGCGCTCAAGGGGCTCAGCACGATCATCACGAACCAGCACGGCGGCGCGGTGCCGAGCACGTTTGAGGAGTTGGAGGCGCTGCCCGGCGTCGGCCACAAGACCGCCTCGGTGGTGATGGCTCAGGCCTTCGGCGTGCCCGCGTTCCCGGTCGACACGCACATCCACCGGCTCGCGGCGCGGTGGGGCCTCAGCAGCGGCAAGAACGTGGCGGTCACTGAGCGCGACCTCAAGGCGGTGTTTGCCAAGGAGCTCTGGAACAAGCTCCACCTGCAGATCATCTACTTCGGGCGTGAGTACTGCCCTGCGCGCTACCACGACCTCACGGAGTGCCCCATCTGCGCGTGGACCGCGACCAAGAAGCGGATCGCCGAAGAGGCGAGGATGAACGCGTCGACGCGGAAGAAGAAGTCGAAGAAGCGCTAGCTACTGGCAGCCGGGGTCGTTGACCACGTCAGTGCTCGTCCGCGGCTCCAGCTGGAGGCCCGGCTGCACCGCCGCCGTCAGGTCGTCGAGGATGAACACGACGCAGGCTTCGCTGGTGAGATCGAAGGGGCAGGGGACGCACGGCAGACCCACCGACCCGAGGGTGTCGCAGGCGTCGGGGATGTTCACGTCCCGCACGTCGACCACGCCGACGAAGCGGCCGGATTCGACCCCCGCGTAGTTGCTGTTGCCGTCGTCGTACAGCACCCCCGCGAGCTGAGCGTCGCGGAAGGGGATCTGCACCAGCCCGTACCCCAGGATGGTCAGGTCGATCAGCTGGGCAAACGCCGTCGGGCCGGCGCTGAAGGTCGGGTCGACGAAGACGCCGGAGTCGGCCTCGGTCGGATCGAACGTCGGTGCGCAGAGGTCCTGGTCCCCGTCCGTCGAGACCGCCCCGAGCATCGTCATGTCCATGTCCGTCACGTTCGTGATCTGCGTGAGCAGCTGGACGTCGGCGATGCCGAGGAACACGCCTGCGCCCGGAGGCGAGACCACCGAGGTCGTGAGCGACCAGTGCAGCGTCACGTCCGTGGGCAGGATCGCGAACGGGTCAGAGCCGGACGCGTTCGTGGTGAAGGACCAGGTGTGCTCGCCGGTGGGCCAGGCCACGGTGGCGGTGTAGAGTGTGCTCGGCGCGAGCAGCCCGTCCGAGAGGAACACGAGGCGCTCGAGGCTGGCCTGGAGGGTGCGTCCTGCGACCTCCGCGCCGAGCGGATCCGTGAGCGTGATCTCGCCCCGCGCCCCTTCGTGCTCGAAGTCGACCACCACCGCTCGGCTGGGACTCACGCCGGTGGCGCCGTCCGCGGGTTCGTAGAGCACGGCGTTGGGGACGGGCGGGGTGGCGTCATCGTCGTCGGCGGGCGCCGCGCTGTCGTCGTCGTCGAGCTCGTCCCAGTCGTCGTCGTCGGTCCAGACCGGCTCGACCGTGGAGTCATCGTCATCGGTCGGTGTCGGGCACCCCGTGAGTACGAGCGTGAGTGCTGCATACAGAGCCCGCCTCATGCCTGGAAGGCCCCCAGCGGATCCGCGCCGTCACCGCCGAATTCGGTGAGATCGGAGCCGACGGACTGGAGCATCTCCAGGTACAGATCCGCGATGGGACGCTCCTGATCGTAGCGGGCGTGGCGGCCCGTCTCGATGCGGCCCCCGAGCTGCCCGGCGATCGCCACCGGCAGGTCGTAGTGCCAGTGACCGTTGCCGTCGCTGATCTCGGAGCCGATGTAGACCATCGAGGACTCGAGCAGCCCCCGGTCCTTGAGCTTGCCGATGAGGTCCGCCGCCTGGGCGATCTCCCAGGTCGCGATCGTCTCGATGGCTGCGATCTTCTCGGGGTCGTTCTGGTGGTGGCTCAACTCGTGATGCGCACCGCTCACGCCCAGGAAGGGGAACGCTCGGTAGCTGCTTCCGTTGCCGAACATGAAGCTGATGGTGCGCGTGAGATCGCACTCGAAGGCGAGCACCATCAGGTCGGTCATGGCCTGTACGTGCTGCACGTACAGCAGGTCCTCGGGGGGGCGGTCGGGAGGAGCGCAGGCGAGCGCGCTGTCGGTGGCGGCGATGCGGAGTTCCAACTCACGCACTCCGGTCATGTACTCATCCAGCTTCGCCCGGTCGCGGCTCCCCAGCTTCGGGTTGAGCGACTCCGCGCCCGCGAGGGCATGATCCAGGACTGACGTCCGCAGCTCACGCCGTCGCTCACGGTCGGCTTCGGTGAGCGTCGGATCGTAGCCGGCGAACATGCGATCGAACAGCAGGCGCGGGCTCGTGACCTTCGCCAGCGGGGTCGTCTCGCTGGCCCAACTGATGTTTCGGATGTAGGCGCAGGAGTAGCCGGAGTCGCAGGCGCCGACGGCGTCCCCGCCGTCGATGCCCAGCTGCAGCGAGGGGAACAGCGCCGCCTCGCCCAGCAGGGGGGCGGCTTCCTGGTCCACGCTCACGCCGTTGGAGATCTCCTCGCCCTCGGACTTGACGATCGAGCGGGCCGTGAGGAACGACGCGGTGCCGCGCGCGTGGTCTCCGGCGATCACGTCCTCGGCGTTGCGGTTGGAGAGTCCGCTCACGAACAGCAGGTCCTCGCGGAACGCCTCCAGGGGGGCCGCGATCGGCTTGAAGTCGAACTCGGCGCCGGCCGCATCGGGCGTCCACGACGGCGGGTGGATGCCGTTGGGGAGGAAGTAGAAGAGCATGCGCGCGATGTCGTCACCGCCGGCGTGAGCCGGTCGAATGCGCATCGCATCCAGGAACGGGAGGGAGATCGCGGCGGCCGCGCCTCCGAGGAACAGGCGCCGTGAGATGGGGCGTGAGCAGCTCACGGCTGCCCCCGGCGGAGGAGGAACGGGTCGCTGGTGACGATGGCGATGGCGAGCTCTTCGAACGAGTAGCCGGAGTCCATGAAGGCGGCTTCGATGTCGACCATCGGGTCCAGGTCTTCGAACACCGGCCCGCGGCCGAGGGCGTAGGTGTAGAGCTGCCGCGCGATGCAGCCGCCGAGCCGCTCGTCGGCCGCGATTACGGCCGTGAGCTCACGGGGGCCGACGAACGAGCGGCCGTCGGGGAAGGTGCCGCTGGCATCCACCGGCACGCCCTCGGAGTACTCGGTGCGGTGCACGCCGACCGGGTCGAACGGCTCCAGCGCGAAGCCGATCTCGTCCATCACCTCGTGGCAGGAGGCGCAGACGGGATCCTCACGGTGCTGCTCCAGGCGCTCACGGAGGGTCTCGGCGTCGGTCTCGTCCTCGGTCGACAGTCCCTCCACACCCGGAGGCGGGGCAGGAGGCTCCGCGCACAGCAGGTGGCCGAGCACCCACTTGCCGCGCAGCGTGGGCGAGGTTCGGAGCGGGTAGCTGGTCGCCGTCATCAGCCCGCCCATGCCGAGCAGACCGCCGCGCGGGCCGTCGGGGAAGTCGACCTCGACGAACGTGCCGTCGGCCGGAACGATGCCCTCGGGGAGGTCGAGCTCGTAGTGCCCCACCAGGCGTGAGTCGAGCCACGTCGACGTGGACGTGAGCAGCTGGCGCATGTCCCGGCCGTCGAGGAAACCGGCGAAGAAGAGGCGCATCTCCGCCTGCAGGGAAGCGCGGACATCGTCATCGAAGTCGGGCCAGGTGGCGCCGTCGGGAGCGGCGTCCTCGATCGCGCGGATGAAGAGCCACTGCCCCGCGAAGTTGTCGATGAGGGCGTCGCTCTGGGGGTCGGCGAGCATGCGCCGAACCTGGCCCGCGATCACCTCGGGGAGGTGCAGGGTGCCGTCGTGAGCGAGCGCGAACAGGTCCTCGTCGGGCATCGACGACCACAGGAAGTAGCTCAGGCGTGAGGCAAGTTCGTAGTCGTTCACCCGGTGCGGTTCGGTGCTTGCGGGGTGCTCGTCCAGTTCCACCCGGAACAGGAAGTGGG
>PVBE010741839.1_pt1 | contig 11301 bp, 10 predicted proteins | sample 1631181 | NCBI WGS metagenome assembly PVBE01 (sample SAMN08397723, study PRJNA350692) | Marine metagenome, whole genome shotgun sequencing project. | isolation source: water | place: Pacific Ocean | collected 2012-04 | reverse complement strand
GAACACTGCCGGAAGAACACTGCCGGAAGAATACTATTGGAAAAAACTGTCGAAAGAAGAGTGCCGAGAAGAGGAGAGCCGCATGATTCTCAAGGATAAGGTGATCATCGTAGCGGGCGTGGGAGACGGGCTCGGTCGCGAAGCGAGTCGGGTGGCTCTGCGCGATGGGGCCCGGGTCGTCGTAGGGGCCCGCAGCAAGGATAAACTCGAGGCCATTGCGGCCGAACTCGATCCCTCGGGCGAAAAGATCGCGGCGCATGCCACCGATATCCTCGATCCCGCCAGTTGCGAGGCCCTGGTGGCGGCCGCCCAGGCGCGCTTCGGCGGACTGGACGCCGTGGTCAACGTGGCGGCCCTCGACACCCTATTCGGAACCCTGGCCACGACCCCCGCCGAGGATTGGACCCGGGCCATGGAGACGAATGTGATGGGCACGTTGAATGTCGTGCGGGCAGCAGTACCGGCCCTCCGGGCCGGGGGAGGTGGATCGGTCGTCCTGGTGGGTTCGCGTTCCCAATGGTTTCCCCCCGATCAGCCCCAGATCGCCTATGCGTCCTCCAAGGGCGCGTTGCTCTCGGCCATGTACCACCTGGTGCACGAACTCGGCCCCGATGGGATTCGCGTGAATATGGTGGTGCCGACCTGGATGTGGGGCCCTCCCGTGCAGATGTACGTGAAGTGGCAGGCCGGGGAGAGGAAGATTCCGGAACAGCAGATCATCGACGAGATCACGGCGAATATGCCCCTCGGCGACGAGATCCCGAGCGACGACGACGTCGCCGAGGCCATCGGCTTTTTCTGTTCCGATCGCTCCCGCATGATCACGGGTGAGACCCTGCAGGTGCACGCCGGGGAAAATCTGCGCTGAGTGCGCGGGATCGCCGGAAGGCATCCGGGGCCGTCCGGGGCGCGTTCTGAAGGGCCCCCGGCGCTCTCCCCGAGCCTCCGTCCTCGCTCCGAACCCTCGCTGCGCCGACGAGTGGGATGGCGCTACCCTTCCCCGATGTTCGAGGAAATGGAATCCAAGACGCTGGCGAAGTGGCTGATTTTTGCCGCCGTCGTCTACCTGCTGCTGCCCTTCGACCTGATTCCGGATTATTTCGGCGCTCCCGGGCGCATCGATGACGTCGTGACGATGGCACTCCTGGGCTGGTACTACTGGAACAACCTGCGCCAACGCGCCGCGGCCGGAGCCGCGGAGAGAACGGCGGGAGGCGCTCGCGAGGCGGATTCGGGGCGGGGGGGGGCGCCGCCCCAGAGGCAGTCCGCCCCGGCATTTGATGCCTACGCGATTCTCGGCGTGGAGCGCTCCGCGAGTCGGGAGGCGATCCGCTCCGCCTACCGGGAGCGCATGCAGGAATACCATCCCGACAAGGTGGCCCATCTCGGCGAGGAACTGCAGCGGGTCGCTCATGAGAAATCCCAGGAGATCCAGCGCGCATACCGCCAACTCGGCGGTTGAAATGCGCTGGGATTCCTGCCCGGGAAACCCTGGTCGCGACGGCCGCGAGCGGCCCCGGTCGCGGCGCTCGCTTGCCGGCCGGGAGAGGGAAGTTGCCGCCGATACTTCGATGCGGCCGCTCGCTCTCTGCGGTTCGTGATCCGCTCTTATCGATCCGCTCCGATCCGATCTCTTCGCGCGACTCTATTCGGCGTAGTAGCGGCTGATCGTATCGATCACGCAGCCCGGGCGTTCGTTGCCCTCGATCTCGACCGTCACTCGAATTGTGGCCTGGATGCCAGCGTCCTTGGTTTCCACGGCGGCGACCAATTCCCCGGCCCCGCGAATCTTCGAGCCCACGGGTACGGGAGCGGGAAAGCGCAATTTATCGGCCCCGTAATTCACTCCCATCGAGATTCCCTGCACCTCGACGATCTGGGGCAGGAAGAAGTTGACGAGAGATTGGGTGAGGTAACCATGAGCGATGCAGCGGCCGAAGGGTCCCTCCGCCGCTCGTTCGGGATCTACGTGAATCCACTGATGATCGCCCGTCGCCTCGGCGAAGAGGTCGATTCTCTCCTGGTCGATCTGCAGCCATTCGCTATGGCCGAGCTGTTGTCCGACGGCGGGGAGGAGATCCGCGGGTGTCTTGAATAGGGTGGTCATGTCGATTCTCCGTAGCTTGCCCCGGGCCCGTGGGTCCCGTGGCTTGAAATTTCAGTCCGAGGTATTCCGGGCCGCGGCCAGGAAGGCGGGCTTCTCGCCCCCCCCGTGCAGAAGAATGTTGGCGCCGCTCACATAATTCGCTTGTGGGGAGGCGAGGTAGAGGCAGACATCGCCCACGTCCTCGGGCTCTCCCATGCGGCCCAGGGGCACCGTCGCTCCAACCGCCGCGATGCCCTCCTCATCGCCGTAGTGGAGATGGGCCTGCTCGGTTCGAATCATGCCCGCCGTGACGGCGTTGACGCGCACCTTGGGCGCCCACTCCACCGCCAGGGTGGTGGTGAGGGAGAGCAGTCCCGCCTTGGCGGCCCCGTAGGCGGCGGTGCCGGGGGAGGGGCGGATCGCGCTCACGCTCGAGATGTTGATGATGCAGCCCCCCTCCGCCTGCTCCTGCATGAGGGCGTTGGCCTGTTGGGAGAAGTTCAGGGGGGCGATCAGGTTGAGACGCAGGATCGCTTCCGAGAATCGCGGCGAGACCGTGGCGGCTTCGACGGCGGGCGCTCCCCCGGCATTGTTGACCAATACGTCGAGGCGGCCGAAATTCTCCTGTGCACATTCGACGACCGCCGTGATCTGGTCGACGTCGCGGATATCCGCCTTATGGAAGACGGCGCGGCGGCCGGTGGCCTCGATGGGGGCTTCCAATTCGCTGCGCCCGCAGATGACGACATCGGCTCCGGCTTCGAGAAAGCGTCGGGTGATGCCGCGACCCACACCCTTGCCCCCGCCGGTGACGATGACGCTCCTGCCCGACATCTCCTGAGCTTCGCCCATGTCTCGCCTTTTCTTTCCCCGCTCTCGGCTGGTTTTCCCGTCGCTTCCGGCTCTTTCAGAGACCGATCTGCTGGGCGATCAATTCCCGGTGGTAGGCGGGTTCGCCGAGCAGCGATTCGCTGGATCGCGCGCGCTTGAAGTGAAGGTGAACGTCGTATTCCCAGGTGAAGCCGACCCCACCGTGAATCTGGATGGCATCCGCGGCACAGCGAAAATAGGTTTCCGAGCAATAGGCCTTGGCGAGAGAGGCAGAACTCGCCAATTCCTCACTCCCCTCGCTGGCCACACAGGCCGCGTAATAGACAGCGGAGCGCGCGGATTCGACCTCCACCATCATGTCCGCGCATTTATGCTTGATGGCCTGGAAGGAGGCGATGGGGCGCCCGAACTGCACGCGCTCCAGCGCGTAGGCGACGGACATCTCCAGGCATTTTTGTGCGCCTCCCACCTGCTCGGCCGCCAGGGCGATGGCCCCGAGTTGCAGGCAACGCTCCAGGACGGGCCAGGCTTCGTCCTCTCCGGCCAGCAGGGCCTCCGGGCCCACGCGCACGGAATCGAAATCCAGACTCGCCAGGCGTCGGGTCGGGTCGAGGGTGGGGCGGATGTTACGCCCCAGGCCCTCGCAACTGTCGGGCAGGGCGAAGAGGCGGATCCCCTCGGCCCCGCGCGTGCCGGCAATCCGGGCGGCCACCACCAGCAGGTCCGCGGAGTGCCCATCCACGACCAGGGCATGACGTCCCGTCAGGATGAAATCCTCTCCATCGCGCTTGGCCTCGAGGTCCACGGCTTCGGGACCCGCCATGCCCCGGCTGCCCGAGTGCGCCAGGGCGGCGCGCTTCTCCCCCTCGGCGATGGCGGGCAGCCACTTGGTCTTCTGCTCCTCGCTTCCCGCCAGCGTCAACGCATTGGCGCCGAGGCAGATGCTCGAGAAGAAGGGGGCACAGAGCAGCCGTTCGCCCATGATCTCCAGCAGGGCCACCAATTCCACGTAGCCGAGTCCCAGGCCTCCGTACGCCTCGGGGATTTGGACGGCCGTCCAGCCGAGTTCGCCCGCGAGGCGCCCCCAGAGTTCGGGATCCCAGCCGAGTTCGCTCTCGCTAGCGCTGCGAACCTGCTCGGAACTGCTCTCTTCCTCGAGGAAGGCCCGGGCGCTGGCCCGCAATTCCTCTTGTTCTTCGTTGAAGCGGAAATCCATGCTCTTTGTCGCCGATCCTGGCTATGGGGATACGAATCCGATCAGGTGCCGAAAACCTTCTGGGGCAGGGGAGACTTCTCGAGTACTTCGTGAACGACCGCGCCGACTTCATCGCTCTCCCAGCGGCTTCCCTTGTCGATGAAGGGGCCATCCCGCCAACCGTCCGAGGTCCCGATCGAGCCCCCTTGACCTCGAAGATCCGGCCGCTGACGTCGCGGGACTCGCCGCTGCCCAGCCAGACCACGAGAGGGGAGACATTTTCCGGCGCATTTTCATCGAAGCTCCCATCCTCGGGGGCCACCATATCGCTGAAGATCGCCTCGGTCATGCGCGTGCGTGCGGCGGGCGCGATGGCATTGGCGGTTACCCCGTAGCGTCCCATCTCCGCGGCCTGCACCAGGGTGAGGGAGGCGATGCCCCCCTTCGCGGCCGAATAGGCGCTCTGGCCCACGCTGCCCTGGAGCCCCGCACCCGAACTGGTATTGATGATGCGCGCATCGACGTTCCTGCCGGCCTTGCTCTCGTTGCGCCAGTATTGAGCGGCGTGCCTGGCCGTGCAGAAATGCCCCTTCAGATGCACGCGAATCACCGCATCCCATTCATCCTCTTCGGCACTCACGAACATTCGATCGCGCAGGAAGCCCGCGTTGTTCACCACCACGTCGAGCCCCCCGAAGGTCTCGAGGGTCTGGGCCACCAGCGCCCCGGTCTGCTCCCAATCGGCTACATCCGCGCCGTTGGCGATGGCCTCGCCTCCCTGGGCTCGGATCGCCTCGACGACTTCTCCCGCCGGCCCCTGGGAACTTCCCTGGCCGTCGATTTCGGCGCCGAGGTCATTGACCACGACCTTGGCGCCCTGGCGGGCGAATTCGAGTGCATGGGCGCGGCCGATACCCCTGCCCGCCCCGGTTACGATCACGATACGTCCTTCGCAAATTCCACTCATGAAGATTCGAGACCTCTCGTTGATGGATCGGATGGATCAAAGTCTTTCGATGATGGTGACGTTGGCCTGGCCACCGCCTTCGCACATGGTCTGCAGCCCGTAGCGGCCGCCCCTGCGTTCGAGTTCGTGGAGCAGGGTGGTCATCAGGCGAGCCCCCGTGGCGCCGAGGGGGTGTCCGAGAGCGATGGCACCGCCGTTGACGTTTACCCGCGAGAGATCGAAGCCACTCTCCTTCTGCCAGGCCAGCACCACCGACGCGAAGGCCTCGTTGATTTCGACGAGGTCGATGTCTTCGCTGCGCATGCCGCTCTTTTTGAGCGCGTATTCGGTTGCGGGAATCGGCGCCGTCAGCATCCAGATCGGATCGGCTCCGCGCACCGAAAGATGGTGAATCCGCGCCCGGGGCGTGAGGCCATGCTCTTTGACGGCCCGCTCGGAGACGATCAGCATCGCCGTCGCCGCATCGGCGTTCTGGCTGGAAAGGGCCGCCGTGAGTCGACCGCCCTCCACCAGGGGGTTCAGGGTGCTCATCTTCTGCAATGAACTCTCGCGCGGGGTTTCATCGTGCTCGAAATCGCCCACGGGTACGATCTCGCGCTTGAAATGGCCGGCCTCGATGGCCGCCAGGGCGCGGTTGTGGCTCTCCAGGGCGAAGACCTCCATATCCTCGCGGCTGATCTCCCATTTCTCGGCGATCATCTCGGCCGAGCGGAATTGCGAGACTTCGTCCTTGCCGTAGCGCTCCACCCAGCCCTTTGAATCGTGGAAGGGATTCTCGAAGCCGTAGGCCTGGCCCGCGTACATGGCGGCGGAGATCGGGATCTGGTTCATATTCTGCACGCCGCCCGCCACCACGATATCGTTGGTTCCGCTCATCACGGCCTGGGCGGCAAAATGCACGGCCTGCTGGGAAGAACCGCATTGGCGGTCGATGGTGGTACCGGGAACTTCCTCGGGCAGACCCGCGACCAGCCAGCAGGTGCGGGCGATGTCTCCGGCCTGGGGCCCGATGGTATCTACGCAGCCGAAGACGACATCCTCCACGGCGGCCGGATCCAGATCCGTTCGCTCCATCAGATGGCCCAGGACATGGCCTCCGAGATCGGCGGGGTGGACCTGGGAGAGGGATCCCTTCTTGCGACCCGTCGGGGTCCGCAGGGCGTCGACGATATAGGCTTCGGACATCTGGATTCTCCGTTCTTTGAGGGGATCAGCGGGAAGCTTCGAGAGGCATCGGCTGAGTTCTGGAGGTCGTGAAGTTCAGGTTTCCCGGGATCTCATCGGGTGCAGATCACCGAGGAGCCATGACCGAAGAGGCCCACGTTGGCCGTGATGCCCGCGCTGGCTCCTTTCACCTGGCGATCGCCCGCCTCTCCCCGCAGTTGCCAGGTCAATTCGCAGACCTGGGCCAGGGCCTGGGCGGGAACCGCCTCCCCGAAGCAGGCGAGGCCGCCGCTCGGGTTGACGGGAATTCGTCCGCCGATGTGGGTCTCTCCCTCGCGCAGCAACTTCTCGGCTTCGCCCTGGGGACAGAGACCGATATTTTCGTACCAATCGAGTTCGAGGGCGGCCGAGAGATCGTAGACCTCGGCCAGGGACATATCCTCGGGGCCGAGGCCCGCCTCCTCGTAGGCCGCATGGGCGATCGAATCCTTGAAGGTGCGGGCGGGAGCCGGCACGGCGGCCGCCGAATCCGTGGAGAAGTAGGGCATGTCGATGGTGGTCTGGGGATAGGTGGGCGTGATCGTCGAAACCGCACGCACCTTGACGGGATCGACGCTGCGCTTGCGCGCGTATTCCATGCTGGAGATCACGACCGCCGCCGCCCCATCGCTCGTCGCGCAGATTTCGAGCAGGCGCAGGGGATCGGCGACCATCGGGGATTCCAGCACCTGCTCCAGGCTGAATTCCTTGTGGTAGCGCGCATTGGGATTCGCCATGCCGTGCTTGGCATTCTTCACCTTGACGGCGGCGAAATCCTCCTCGGTGGCGCCGTAGAGGTCCATGCGTCGGCGGGCATAGAGGGCGAAGTAGGTGGGATTGGTGCATCCCATCAGCCGAAAGCGCAGCCAGTCCGGGTCGGTCCAGCGCTCCCCCGCGTTGGGGGCCAGGAAGCCCTTGGGCGTGGTATCGGCCCCGACGACGAGCACGACATCCGCCATATCGGCCAGGATCATGGCCCGTGCGTTGTTCAGTGCCTGGGATCCCGAGGCGCAGGCCGCGTAGGAGGTGGAGACCCGGGCCCCCGACCAGCCGAGGGCCTCGGCGAAGGTGGCTCCCGCGACGTAGCCCGCATAGCCGTTGCGCACGGTCTCCGCTCCGGCCACGACTTCGATGTCCTTCCATTCGAGGCCCGCGTCGTCGAGGGCGTTATTGCAGGCCTTGACCCCGTACTCGACGAAGTTCTTGCCCCATTTGCCCCAGGGATGCATGCCGACGCCCAGGATCGCGACTTCTTTTGCCATCTCGATTTCTCTCCTTCTTTCCTCGATTCCGTTCGCTCGTGCCCGTCATTCTTTTATCTGTCTATTGCCTATTGCCTATTGCCTATTGCCTATTTGCATCTTCCATCGCCCTTCAGCATCGACTGCCCCATTCTTGTCGCTCTCACGCGCCCAGGGGCTTCCACTTCCAGACGCTGCGCTCGATCCCATCCTCTTCGTAAAGGGTTTCCACCACCAATTCGACTTCCTGCCCGGTGGTCAGCTGATCGATGGAGACGGAGTTCGCGACCTGGCCGAGGATGACCATCTTCTCCTTCTCCAATTCGACGGCGGCGATCTTGTAGGGCTTGAATTCATCACCCGAGATATAGGGCTCGGGGGGCTGGTAGTAGTGTTCCGTATAGGACCAGATCCTTCCCTTTCGAGAGAGTTCGACATCGTCGAAAGTCGTACTGCGACAGGCGGGATTCCGACAGAAGAAATCCTGCTTGGGAAAGAAGTAGGCCTCGCATGCTCGGCATTGGCTGCCGATCAGATGGGGCTCATCGCCGCTGGTGAACCAACCCTCGATGCTCGGAAGCACCGTCTTTTCAGTCATCGTCCATCCTCTTTGTCGCGATTTTCTATTGCGATTCGCTTCAATTCTTCCCGGGTCTTCTCGGCTTGCGATCCCGGAAGCCGGATTCCCGATGTCCATCCTGATCGGGGCGGGACTCAGGCCGCCCGGTAGCCGAAGGGCTCCGCGGGCAATTTTCGGTCGATCACGGCCTCGGCGATTCGAGCCCGATGCCAGGCTCCGCTCCCGTAGGAGAGATCCAGGGACCAGGCGCGTTTCATCCACAGGTGCAGGTCCTGTTCATAGGTATAGCCGATGGCGCCGTGCACCTGGAGAGATTCCTTGGCGGCAAAGAGAGCCGCTTCCCCCGCCGTCACCTTGGCCATGGAAACGTCGACGGAGCGGCTCGCGGCCCCGATGGCCACGGAATGCGCTGCGCGATAGACGACGGAACGGGCGTACTCGACCTTCACTTTGGCGTTGGCGAGTCGATGCTTGACGGCCTGGAAACTCCCGATGGGAACCCCGAATTGCTCGCGCTGGGTCGCGTAGAGGGCCCCCATATCGATCAATTGCTGCCCCACACCCAACTGCTGGGCCGCACAGGCGAGGGCGCCGCGGTCGAGGGCCGCCGCCTGGATCAGGGCCCCCTCCGCGCCCTGCGCGACGCGGGTTGCCTGCGAGGGCTCCCATGTCACGCTGAAGAGTCGCCGCGACTGGTCATTGCTGGGCTGGGCCTCGAGTTGCACGGCATCCGGCGCCAGGGCGTGCAGATCGTCTCCATCGGGGAGCAGCAGCAGGTCCGCGATATGGGCGTCGCTCACGAAGGGGCTCAGGGCGTGGCCAACGGCGAGGACCGCCCGGCCGCCCGCCACCTGTGCCGACCATTTGCGCGCGAGATCGCTCCCGCAGCGGCTTTCGAGTTCCAGCAGCATGGGAATGCCCACCGCCGCGGTGCCCACGATGGGTTCGGCGAGGGCGGCTCGTCCCGTTTCCTCAAGGGCGAGGACGAAATCCCTCTCGTCCATTCCCAGGCCACCGTCCGCCTCGGGGACGAGCAGGCCCTGTAGTCCGAGCTCTGCAAGCGCGGCCCAGAATTCCGGCGATCGCCCGCTCTCGGTCTCCCATAGGCCCCGGATTCGTTCGGGCGTACATTCGGCCATCAGAAAGTCGCGTACGGTCTGCTGGAGCAGAAGTTGATCTTCGCTGAAACTGAATTCCATGCTGCTTCTCTCGCTTTTCGCTCGCTTCCGGGCTCGCTCTTCCCGGTCTTGCTTCCCGCTATTCTCCGGTCGGGGATTCCGATCCTGGCTTTGTATCCGTTTCGGGCGCCGCGATCCCTGGGGATCGATTCTCGATCTTGGCCCCTTCCTATTTGCGGGGCAGGCCGAGGATGCGCTCGGCGATGATATTGCGCTGGATTTCGTTGGTCCCCGCGTAGATCGGACCCGCCAGCGAAAAGATGAAACCGTCCAGCCAATCGCCCACATCGCCGGCGTCGGGCGCCTGGGGGAGCAACTCCCCGCGCGCATCCAGCAGGGCCAATCCGCTCTCATGCATGCGAATGTCGAGTTCCGACCAGAAGATCTTGTTCAGGCTCGCTTCGGCACCGATCTTGTTGCCCGCCATCAGGTGGGAGACGGTCTGGTAGGTATTGAGCGCGTAGGCCTCGGCGTCGATCCAGCAGCGGGTCACCGTATCGCGTAGGGTCGAATCGACGAAGACGCCCCGGGAGACGGTGTCGCGGTAGAGATCCACCAGCTTCCTCGCCGTATTCTGGAAGCGCGCGGGGCTGCGCAGCATCAGCCCGCGTTCGAATCCGGCGGTCGCCATCGCGACCGGCCAGCCCTCGCCCTCTCCCCCCAATCGATTCGCCCGGGGAACTCGGGCGCCGTCGAAGAAGACCTCGGCGAATGCCCGCTTGCCGTTGATCTTCTCGATGGGGCGGACGCTCACACCCGGGGTATCGAGGGGAACGAGGATGAAGGTGAGGCCGCGATGTCGCGAGGATTCCGGATCCGTGCGGAAGAGTCCGAAGAGCCAATGTGCGAAGGCACCCCGGGACGCCCAGGTCTTCTGGCCGTTGATCACATAGTCGTCCCCGTCCGCAATCGCGGTGGCCTGGACATTTGCCATATCGCTGCCCGCATTCGGCTCGGACCAGCCCTGGGCCCAGACCTCTTCGCTCGAGGCGATCTTGGGCAGGAAGCGGGTCTTCTGTTCCGGGCTGCCATACTCCATGATGGTCGGGCCGAGCAGGAAGATGCCATTCTGATTCACCCGGCCGGGCGCTCCCGCCCGATAGTATTCCTCCTCGAAGATCAGCCATTCCAGCAGGTCGGCCCCGCGGCCGCCATATTCGACGGGCCAGGGAACCATCGCCCAGCCCCCGGCGTTGAGTTTCAGCTCCCACTCGCAATGTGCGCGGAATCCCGCTTCGGTGTCGAAGGAGGGCAGGGCGTGCGGGGGCACGTTGGCCTCCAGCCAGCTGCGGGCCTCCGCACGGAATTCCTGTTGCTCGGGGGTGTAGGTCAGATCCATCGTATCGTCTTTCGCTTGCGCGGGTTCCGCTGCGAATCCGCGTTCAATCCTTGGGGCCGAAGTCCGCCTCGCGTTTCTCCATGAAGGCGTCCCGGGATTCCTGGGAGTCGGGGGAGGTATAGAGCTCCAGGGTGAAGCCCTGCTCGAAGCGATAGCTCTTCTTGATGTCGAGCAACTCGATTCCGTTCAGCGACCATTTGGCCAGGCGCAGGGCCTTGGGGCTCTTGGCGGCGATCGTACGGGCCAACTCCATGGCGGCATCCCGCAGGGCTTCGCGGGGCACTACGGATTCGATGCCGCCCAGGCGCAGGGCCTCCTGGGCATCGATGGCCTCGCCGGTGTAGAGCATGCGGCGGGTCTTCTGCATGCCGAAGAGACGCATCAGATGAGTGGCGGCTCCCAGGGCACCGCGGTCGATTTCGGGCAGGGAGAAGCTGGCATCCTCGGATGCGATGACGATATCCGAGGCTCCCGAGATGCCGATTCCGCCCCCCAGGCAATAGCCATGTACGGCGGAGATGACGGGGATCGGGCAATCGTAGATGGCCGCGAAGGTGTCGTAGCAGCCACGGTTCACCTCCACGATGCGAGTTCCGTCCTCGGCGAGTTCCTTGATATCGACACCGGCCTGGAAGCCCTTGCCCTCGGCACGGATCACCACGCAATTTACTTCATCGCGCG
>PVBE011780916.1_pt1 | contig 11302 bp, 5 predicted proteins | sample 1631181 | NCBI WGS metagenome assembly PVBE01 (sample SAMN08397723, study PRJNA350692) | Marine metagenome, whole genome shotgun sequencing project. | isolation source: water | place: Pacific Ocean | collected 2012-04 | reverse complement strand
ATTCAACAACAAACTAAAACTGATCACCAGAAAATCCTACGGATTTCGTACCCAAGAAGCCTACGAGACCGCGCTCTATCACAATCTCGGCGCGCTCCCGGAACCCAACTTCACCCACAGATTCTTCTAACGAAGCATATATTTTAATGGTGAATCATCGGGATTCTTGACGCCCGTGCTGGCGAAGATCATCTCCTGCTGCAAAGAGACCGGCTTGTTATTCCAGAAATCACGATTCTCCCGCCAGATCCGTTTGGCGTTGACGATGCCAACTTGTCCTTGTGCAGCCGGCGTCAAGTCCGTGATGTGCTGCTCTGTATAGACGTCGACCCGCGAAATAAAAATACTGTACACACTCTTGAAGCCGTCCAAGTTCGGGCGACGCTGTGCACCTCGCCAGATCGCATTCCGTGCCGCTTGATATTGGCGACTCGTAAAGATCAATGTGGCGTTTACCGTGACCCCATGTGCTACCAGCTCTTCCAAACAAGCCAAGCCGCCTGCCGTCGCGGGGACTTTGATCATCCGATTCGGATGCCCCACCGACCATTTCTTGCCAAGTTCAAGATACCGCGCAACACGTACGTCGTGCGCCAAAGGCGTTGCCTGGTCTTCCAGCAACGGATCCAACTCAAAAGAAACGTAACCGTCATTACCTGCCGTTTCATTCCAGACCGGGAGGAAGACCTGCTGCGCCTGCGAGACAAGGTAGTTGGTCATCTTCCAGGCAATGGTCTCGTCATCGTCTTCTGCGGCGATCATGTTCTCGATATGCGTGTCGAATCGGCCGCTCTGAATCAAGTCGGCGACAATTGCCGGATTCGAAGTGGCACCGGTCACCCCCTGTTCACGAGCCTGCGGGACCAATTTCGGGTCGACGGAATCCAACCAGAGTTTCGTACCGCAACTGATCAGTGAACTCAGCGACCTGCTCATACCACGATTCCTCCTTGCAGACACTCATGCTGGCCCCAAAAAGACAGGAGAACAGCACATTTATTAAAAATGGGTCGTTTGGACCAAATGGGAAAGGCTTGGCGATTTGTGAGTCTGTATTGACAATTCCTTTTGTAGCAAAAGCCGCACGACCGAAATAGTGGAAAGAGGCGACTCGGAATCGAACTGCATTACGGGTGAAACCACCCTGAAAACCAGTGTCAATCGATGATAGATTGGCTGCTTGACCACCCCTGGCATGTGGTGTACTTGGCATGGACGAACAGGTGTAGCCTCGTGTAGATTTTTTGTTTGTGTTGCCCGTTTACGGTCGTGAATGCGACTGGGCCAACCCTTTGGACTTTTGTTTTCTTATGAAATCCAGTTTCTTCTCGCGCAAGACGCCCTTCTTCGGCACTCGTGCAGTGCTCATTTTGTGCGTCGTCTTCTTCTTGGCACCGTTCGCCCTCCGCGGCGCTCGTCTGGCCGTGGACCGCATGGAGAACAACATCAAGGATTGGCTGCCCGCCGATTTTCCAGAAACGAAGGACCTGGAGTGGTTTGGCAAGCATTTCATGGGCGAGCGGTTCGTACTGGTTACTTGGCCTGGCTGCACGGAGGATCTGAACGAGTTTCAGCTGTTTCTCCAGAAACTGCTCAATGAAGTCGAGACAGATGATCCGCTGGCTTACGGTGGCGATCCCAGCGAGGAACCTGATTCAGAGAAGAACAAGGCGGCCGAGGAACGTCTCCGCGCCAGACGATTGGGCGATCGACTTGGATTGTTCGTCGAGTATCGGCATGACGAAGAGACCGGACGGGTCACCACGGAGTTTTATGATAACTACGCGGGTCTTAGCGAGAAGTGGTTGCGCGGCGAAGGTGATCGCTGGTACTACGTGACGCCGGATGGAAGCGTATATTTTTGGGGCCGCGCCAACAGCGTGTGGGGCGGCCTGTGGCGCAACATTCAACGGCAGATGTCGGGTTCGTTCAAGGCGGATGGGGAACTGGTAGGCACCTACGGCAAACCGACCACAACGACGCACACCAACGAATTCTGGGCCGACCCGAGAAATCTATCGGCACGGTTCTTCAATTCGATCACAACCGGGCCGGACGCGCTGAATCAAATGAGCGTCGAGAATGGACCGCTGTGGCCGCGTTCGACGGACATCGACGATGAAGACCGTCCTCGGATCGCCCGCAAGTTGGCCCTTGAACGACTTACGGGTACGTTGTTCGGGCCCGCAACCCAGCCCGGTTTTTCTTGGACGACGGGCGCGTTTCACGACGTGCTGAGCGAGCAAACTCGGTCGCAGCTGCCGGATGACTGGGAGGCCGAGTTCGAGAGTTTTGTCGACAAAGTTGTTGCCAAGCAGTTTTCAGGCGACCGCAATGCGTTGATATCTTCGCCGCCGATCAAGCAGTCGCAGATCTGGGACGAGCTCTTCGTCAGCTGGCAGATGGATCTGCCTCCGCGCCAAACGTGCATCATTGCCACGCTCAGCGAGGCGGGTAAGAAGGATCCGCGTCGCGTCATGGGGCGAGCTCTTATGGGGAAACCGTTGGGCACGTTGCTGGCGTTGGCGTATCAATCCGGCATTGAACAAGACGATTTGAAACTAGGTGGCCCTCCCGTTGACAACGTGGCGATTGACGAAGAAGGATCGATTACCCTTTTTCGTTTGATCTTCTGGTCCGCGTTGATTGGCTTTGGACTGTCGTACATTTGCTTTCGTAGTTTTGTCAGCACACTGATGGTCTTTTTTGTCGGGGGTGTGAGCGCCGTCGCCAGCCTTTCCATGGTGTGGTGGTCTGGTGCCTCGGTCGATGCTGTGCTGATGTCGATGCCGGCGCTGGTGTATGTGCTTGGTTTGTCTGGCGCGATTCACATTATCAACTACTATCGCGAAGCTGTTGAAACTGACGGCAAGGAGAATGCACCAACGAAAGCCCTTTCGCATGGCTGGGGCCCCTGCACGCTGGCCGCATTCACGACAGCCCTTGGCTTGATCTCCTTGTACGCCAGCAATTTGCTGCCGATCAAGAAGTTTGGTCTGTTTTCAGCGCTTGGTGTCATGGCCACGTTGGTCCTGATGTTCACCTATCTGCCTAGTGCCCTGACCACCTGGCCTCCCAAAACGCCTCGGCGCGATGATGGAGACGAGTCGGAAGGACTGACGCTATCTTCGGTGGTCGAGCGGTGGTGGCTGGGAGTCGGACGCTGGGTGATTGCGCATCACGTACCAGTGCTCGTCGTTTCGATGATTGTGATGATCGGATGCGCCGTAGGGTTACCAAAAATCAATCCGTCGGTTCAGTTGCTGAAGCTGTTTGATAAAGATTCCAAGATTATCACTGATTACAAGTGGCTGGAACAGAATTTCGGAAAGCTGGTTCCCATGGAATTGGTGGTCCGAGTGAAGCCGGACGCCATGTTGAAACCGGACACGAAAGTCACACCGGTCGAAAGCCGGACGCGTTACAATTTCTTAGAACGCATTGAATTGGCCAAACGTGTGCAAACAGTCGTTGAGACCTACTTTGGCGAGGCCGGTCGAGATATCGTTGGGCCAGGTGTTTCCGTCGCGACTTTTGGGCCGCCGCTTCCAGACGCCGTGAGCCGCCAACGAGGTGTCATTAACCTGTGGTTGGAGGAGGCGAGCGATCGTTTTTACGAAGAAGACTACGTTGCCACCGACGAACAAACCGGCAGCGAGCTACTGCGTGTTAGCCTGAGACTTGGCGCCCTGAACAACGTTGACTACGGCGAATTCGTCAACGACCTGCGACAAGCCGTCGAACCGGTCATGACTGCGCATCGGTATCGCGATGAGATTCTCCGCGAAATCGAAGCGCAGACGGGCGGCGAGGGTGTCCGAGATACTTCGATCCTACTCCTGGGTACGGTCCCGCAGGCCAATACCGCAGTCGCCACCAAGATGGCAGCTTCAGAACAGGAGACCGCAAAGCAAACGGATGCTGAAACGGCACGGGCCTCTGGTCAGGCGTCAGAAGTCCCCGCGGTGCATTTGATTTCACCGGAAACTCAGACCGAGATCTTTGCCCAATCGTTGAATGATCTATTGCTGGTCGAGAATTTCCGACCGGGACGCCGGTATGACACGAAGATGTCTTGGCACGATCCAGTCGCCATGCCCATAGGCGATTGGACCGAAGAAGAATGGGAGAAGCAGCTCAACAAGTACAACGTGGTCATCTTGGTTCAGAATCATCCGGATTACCCGCTGGATTTGATTCGAGCCAAAGCGAAGTCACTGCTGGATGCGACGGACCACCGCTATGAGGTTGGAACGTCACTCACATCGGTGCAGCGAGACGACCCCGTCAGCGTGGTTTACACCGGTGTGGTGCCTGTTGTCTACAAAGCGCAACGCACGCTGCTTAACAGTCTCATCAACAGCATCGGCTTGGCGTTCGTGATGATCGCTTGCGTGATGATGGTCCTACTCCGCGACTGGTGGGCGCCAATGGGGCCGACAAACGGCATCAATGTTTCAGCCGGGCTAATCTCGATGTTACCAAACGTGTTTCCGGTCGTCTTGGTGTTCGGGCTGATGGGACACATGAGTTCGCTTGTCGACATCGGTACAATGATGACGGCCAGCGTGGCGATGGGCGTGGCGGTCGACGATACGATTCACTTCTTAACCTGGTTCCGCATCGGCATTCGCGAAGGCCTGAGTCGCCGCGACGCAATTCTGGAGGCGTATCGCCGCGTCGCGACGGCAATGACGCAAACGACCCTGATCGGCGGCCTCGGGTTATCCGTATTCGCGGCCAGCACGTTCACTCCGACGCAACAATTCGGTGTCATGATGGTCACCCTGTTGGCAGCTGCGCTCGTGGGGGATTTGATCATTCTCCCCGCAATTCTAGCTGGGCCGGTTGGCACGCTATTCTGTCCCAAGGTCGCCGCCGCACCGGGATCAATGTCGCCTTTGACAAGCGAAACCGATGAAACGGCCGCCGCCACGGGACAACCGGTGGCATCGACCAGCCCATCAGAGTCGACGTTCACAGCCCATAGTCGTACCAGGAGAGCGAATTCCGGCGTCCAACGCCGCTCGGATCCAGGACACGGGCACCCCACGAACTAATCAGGTCACTCGTACTGCAACGCGTTGATCAATTTCAGCCGCGCCGCGCGTTCGGCGGGTAGCCAGGCAGCCACCAGCACAATCGCCAATGCCGTGCAGAAGCTGCCGATCAGCAGGTCTGGGCGGAACACGAACAACACGGCGCGCCCGGTGGTTGGCAAGGTCGCCAGGTTGATCAGATATGCGACGCCAACGCCGATCAACGTGCCTGGACCAAGGCCGATCAATCCCATAATCAGCGCCTGCGAGAGAATCGTCTTGCGGACCTGCCAACGTGTCATGGCAACGACCCGTAACACTCCCAGTTCACGAGTTTGTTCCAGGATGTTCATGGCTAGCGTGTTGACCATGCCGAACGCAGCGATCACGAATCCCAGTGCCAACAGAGCCCACAGGCTTCCGATGACTCCGTTCATCATCGCATTTATGAACTGAACAAGTTCGGCATAGGATTGCAGTAGCAAACCATGATCGTCGCTGATCTTGTGTAACTGGCTTTCGACTTCTGCCAGCTTTGCATCATTCGCTTGAATGATGTATGCATCAACACCTTCGACGGCGAGCATTGTCTCGGCGACTTTCCGATGCATGTAGATGGTCAAGCCGCCACCGACGTAGTCGTTCGTCGTACCCACGATGGGTAACAGTTGCGGGCCTTTGCGTGTTTCGAGTGGAATCCGGTCGCCTCTGCCACGTCCGGTTCGTTCCGCCAACACGGTACCAATGACAACGCCACCGCGGGGAAGTTCGCGGAGTACTTCGCCCGCATCACCAGCCACCAAATCAAAATAGACTTGATCGTCCGAAGTGAATTCGCGGATAACGACCACCACGGAATTCTCGTCGGACTGTGCACGCACAAAACGCATCGTATCGATGCCGATGATGCCGTCGATACCGCGGAGCGTTTCGTCCAAACCCGCTGGCATATCAGCCGCTTCGCCAGTCGCCATATCCGGCATCGCAGCCCGCAGAAAGAAATCTCCGACAACGGCAGCTCGATACCAATGGTTGACATCGCGCACGTTGTCGATAATCGTGTTTGCCATCCCAATACCGGTGCTACCGGCGATAAACAGCACACCGATAGTAAGCGCCGTGCGACCACGATGCCGCATCAATTGCCGCTGCGCCATGCGCCCCTCGACTCCCAGCAGTGGCCGCAACAGCATGACAATAAATCGCGAAAGTGGACCCAGCAGTGCAGGAAGTAAGAGGACAATTCCCAGCAGTACGACTACTGCTGATCCGACTGAAATGCGAATCGACAACCAGCCAAGAATGCAACCAGCCAGGGCTGCCGATCCTGCGGCAATCACGATCAAGCCGAACAGTGTGGTCCAAATCTGAGGCGACTCGATCTCACCAGATGGAATGACACGCATCGCTTCGGAAGGGGAGAGCCGACTTGCTCGACGTGCAGGCAGGAATACACCAATCAGTGAAATCCCCAAACCGAACAGCGCGCCTACGGCGAACGGACCCGGTGAAAGCTCCGGCGGAGGCATACCAATCTGCAGTAGTCGTGCCGTACCACCTGCCAACAGATGCGCGCCCAGCACGCCTACCACACCGCCTATCACGGTTCCGACGATCCCCATCAGCAGACCTTCACGCAGCACCAGCAATAGGACCTGTCGACGCGTGGTGCCGATCGCTCGCAAAATGCCCAACTGCCGCCGACGCTCGCCTACGTTCATTTGAAACGTGTTGTAGATAATGAAGGCAGCAATCACCAAGGCAAACGCCGTCGCCAAATTCAACCCTTGTTCTGTAGCGAGCGTGGTGGACTCGGCAAGCTGGCTGCGCGTCACTGGTTGTCGCACGGTTAAACCGATGGGCAGTCGTGCGGCGATCTCCGCTTGCGCCTGCATGACGTCCAGCGAATCGTCGACTACGATTTGCACGCTATCGATGCGACGTTGTGACTTGAATCGGCTTTGGGCGCGAGTGAGTGACGTATAGACCAGACCACCTTGCGAAACGGCCGATCCGCCTCGCGGCTCGACCAGCCCAACGACCTTGGAGGTTTTTAGACCAATGCGCGTCAGCAGTTTGACCTCGTCGCCGACGCCGACTCCCAGCGACTCGGCGAAATTAGCGTCCATCACCACGCCCGTACCCCTGTCCAAGAATCGTCCCGCCACCAGTTCGTAGTCGTGAACCAGTCGATCACGCTCCGGCACGATACCCAACAATTGCACGCGAACCTTCTTTTTTGGCGCATAGAGAATCGTATAGCGGCGGAGTGCTGGGACAGCTTGGACTCCCGGCAACTGTTCCAATTCGTTCACCAGGGTTTGATCGAAGCTGCCGCCTCCTTCGGCAATGACCTCCAACGCCGCACGACCAGAAACGGCCAGGAACATGTCGCGTTGTGCACGTCTTGTGGTGCTGGTTGCCAGCGAGACGGACACCACGGCAGCCACACCGATCACGATGCTCAAGCACGTCAGAACCGCTCGCAGCGGGCGGTTCATCATTTCGCGAATACTGAACTTGATCAAGGCCATGGCTCAAAACACCTCGTCATTCAGGCGATCGCCGACCCTGATCGGCTCCTGTCGCGTGTCGCTTTCCACGCGCCCATCCTGCAGATAGACAATTCGGTGAGCAATCTTGGCAACATTCGCATCGTGCGTGACCATCACAATCGTGTGGCCGTGTTCTTCCACCAGGCGCAGTAGCAGGCCGGACACGATTTCGGTCTGCCGACTATCGAGATTTCCCGTCGGTTCATCGGCCAGCAGTAGGGCGGGGCGGATTGCCAGTGCGCGGGCGATGGCCACGCGCTGTTGTTCGCCGCCCGATAGCTTGCCAGGAATATGGTCGCAACGCTTGAGCATCTCAACCTGTTGCAGCGCCTGTTGGGATCGACTGGTGGCCTCAGCCGTGGACACCCCATCCAGTTCCAGAGGTAAAGAGACGTTTTCCATCGCGGTTAACGTCGGCAGCAGATTGAAGGCCTGAAACACAAACCCAATTCGCCTCCGTCGCATGAGCGTCCGTTGGTCGTCCGTTAGCGACTCAAGGTCAGTCCCTTCTACCAGGACACGTCCCGAGGTCGGCACGTCAATGCCGCCCAGCATCGAAAGCAAGGTGCTTTTGCCGGAGCCGGAGGGCCCCATGATCGCCACTAATTCGCCGCTGCCAATCTTCAGATCAATACCGCGCAAGACGTCCACCAGCGCATCGCCTTCTCCGAACTGCTTGGTGAGACTCTCGACTTGAATGATATCCATGCACGAATCCCGAGTTTACAGGGCGACGGTTTATCAGTGCGGCGGTCTTATCGGCGCGACGGTTTGGACGAATCGAACTTAGCCAGACATTGCACAGCTTCGAACAACAACCGACACGTCTTTCAAACCGCTGTTGCCTTCAGGCACATCATAACGTTCTTGCACGATATCGCACCTGGACTCGAGTCGTTTGGGGAGGACTTCAGTTCGGTGGTGCAAATTGCGGCCATCCGTGATATCCTTCGACATTGTCATGTCGTCGTTGGATCGTGTGGAATTGAGCCAACGTTTTCCAACGTTTTCCAACGAAGCTGACGAACTTCTCGCCTCAACGAATATCTGGAACTAACCAATTTTCTGGGAACTCCAATGAAGCGACCATTCCATCATCTGCTGCCGACTTTGCTGGTCGTGTCGATCAGCTGCGGGTTGATCAGCGAACTCGCCCTGGCGGACGCGCCGTGGTCGGCGGAAATCGAATCGGCATTGCTACGTGCCGGCGACAACCGGGCGCAGATTCAAGAAGCGCTCGACAAGGCATCGCCAGTCCAGCAAGAGGGGATGCGGTTCTTGGTCGCTCATATGCCGGATCGTGATCTTACCAGCATTTCCAGCGCGTTTCTGCTTGAGAACGTCCGAGTGGCATATCATTCCTGGGCTGAAGCGCCCTGGAAAAAAGAGCTGCCCAAGGACGTGTTTTTGAACAACGTGCTTCCCTACGCAAGCATCAATGAACGTCGTGACAATTGGCGGAGTGATTTCCGAAAGCGGTTCTCGGGCCTTGTCAAAGGGTCCAAATCGCCATCAGCGGCCGCGGCCACTTTGAATCAGAAGATCTTCCCTCAATTGAAGGTGAAGTATTCGACAAAACGGCGCAAAGCGGATCAAAGCCCCTACGAGTCAATTGAGTCGGGCCTGGCATCGTGCAGCGGTTTGTCCGTGCTGTTGGTGGATGCCTGCCGGTCGGTTGGAGTTCCCGCACGGTTTGTCGGTACACCGTTGTGGACGAACAAGAGCGGTAATCATTCATGGGTGGAAATCTGGGACGATGGTTGGCATTTCACTGGTGCGGCGGAACCAACGGGCGATCAATTGGATCGCGCCTGGTTTGCTGGACGCGCGACGACGGCCCAACGCGACCACCCGCTTCACGCCATCTATGCGGTCAGCTTCAAACCAACGCCGCAGCGTTTTCCACTGGTCTGGGGAAAGGACATTGACTACATCTTTGCCGTCAACGTGACGGATCGCTACACGAAAGATGTTCAGGAAGTGCCCGCCGGGAAGGCACTCGCCATGTTTCGAGTGTTGGTCGCACCTGGCATGGATCGTTGTGCGGCCAGCATCACGGTTTCGCAAGCCGGAAAGACGTTGTTTCGAGGCACGTCGAATGACGAACGCTTCGACGCCAACGATCACTTGACCGGTGTGTTGAACCAGAACCAGGAATTTGACGTGGAGGTACGAACAGCTGATCGGGTTCTTAAGAAGAAGATCAAGACAGCAACAGGCGAAAAACTGTTCACCTTTGAATTTGACGCTGGTCAGCAACCGGCCACCACGCCGGTCGATGAGGCAAAGTCCGCCGCTGCGATTGGCGCGCTCGACGAGTATCTGGCGGTTGATTTCACCAAACGACTTGATTTGAAGGAACTGCCGTTCGCCACAACACCGATTTCACGGGCTGATGCCAAACTTGCGCAACAACGTTTATGGGACGATCATGCAAAACAGATTCAGCGCGACCGTGCGGCCGAGATGAAGACGGGTAGCTTGCAGGATGGCAACTTGAAAATGCCGTTCTTCCTGAAGAAGTTTGGTGAGAAGCCAGCGGGCGGCTGGAGTCTCTACATTTCAATGCATGGTGGCGGGGGTGCGCCCAAGCCCGTCAACGACCGGCAGTGGGAAAATCAAAAGCGCCTTTATCAATTGGAAGAGGGGATCTACCTGGTTCCCCGAGCACCTACCAACACCTGGAATCTTTGGCACCAATCGCACATCGATGGAATGTTCGAGCGGCTCATTGAGAACTTGATCGTCTTGGAGGGCGTCAATCCGAATCGCGTTTACATCATGGGCTATTCGGCGGGCGGCGACGGCGTCTTTCAGCTCGCGCCCCGCATGGCCGACCGCCTGGCCGCAGCAGCGATGATGGCAGGTCACCCGAACGAAACGTCACCGCTGGGGCTGCGAAACATCGGATTCGCGTTGTATATGGGTGGCCGCGACAGCGCCTACAATCGTAACAAGGTCGCTGCCGACTGGCAAAAGAAACTCGCTGACCTGCGACGGGCAGACCCGCAAGGATATCGGCACCAGGTCAAGATCTATCCGGACAAAGGGCATTGGATGGACCGTGAAGATGCGGCCGCGCTACCATGGCTCGCCGGCTTCAATCGCAATCCACTGCCGCAAAAAATCGTCTGGAAACAGGACGACGTCACGCACGCGAGCTTCTATTGGTTGGCTGTGGATGAGAAACATCGAAAAGCAAGATCACAAGTGATCGCGACGCGGGAGCAACAGACGATTGACGTTGAGATGGGTGATGTCGACCGGCTGGTTATCCGTTTGAACGATGAGATGCTGGATCTGGATCAGGTCGTGACGATTTCGTTCCAACAGAAACCGCTCTTTCAGGGACGCCTGCAACGGACGATTGGCAAGCTGGCCGAGACCATCGGCCGCGGTGATCCGTTCCTGGTATTCAGCGCTGAAGTGGCCATCGACCTACCGCCGAACTAGAGAGCTTGCATCCGGTCATCACGGAACGGATCGGGGTTTTCTTTACAAATGAGTCAAGTTCTCGACCCCCGCAGACTTTTTCGCTGTGGAGGTTTAGGAGAGCCTTGAACATGTCCTTGGACGAAGCGGCTGCGCCGCGGGAGTGGGGAGCGGTTCTTAGCGGTGCTAGGCCTGTGTGTTGAACACTCGCTCGTTTGGCGTGTGATACTGGTGAGTTTCCGGCCGCCGTGTGTGTGGCTGGAGTTCACCTCTGTT
>PVBE011680239.1_pt1 | contig 11302 bp, 12 predicted proteins | sample 1631181 | NCBI WGS metagenome assembly PVBE01 (sample SAMN08397723, study PRJNA350692) | Marine metagenome, whole genome shotgun sequencing project. | isolation source: water | place: Pacific Ocean | collected 2012-04 | reverse complement strand
TCGCCGCCCAGCGCAACGAAATCGAACTCGCCGCCGGACCCAAGGCGATCCGGTTCAATATCGGTTATGCGTTGTTGGAGGAGCAAATCCCCGAAAGCGATACCGCCGCCTTCGCCAATCGCGAGGAGGTTGCCGCCACTACGGAAGTCCGGGTGACCAGCTATTGGCGCATCGGCGCCGGCACACGGCGTGACTTAACCGGCTCCGGCGGCACCCTCAATTGGCATGGTGCGCTGACATATGAAGACGAGTGCCTGCTATTCGCCACGCGCATCAATAAAAACTTCACCCGCGACCGCGATGTGCAGCCCGAGACGAATTTATTGTTTACAATACAGTTCAAGCATTTGGGTTGAGTATTGGCGCTCTGCCGGCGATCAAATATGTTCACTAGTGAAAGTTGGTTGCCGGAGAGCAACAGGCGGTTATAACTCTGTCATATAATGTTGTTTAAAGCTGAAATACTGCGTCCCCGCGCCTTGCTTGGCGCCGCCCTCCTCATGGCGGTGGCTGTGTATCTGTTTGCCCCGCCGTCACATATGGCGCGCGGACAGGAAGTCATGCGCATTGTCGCCGTGGTCAATGACGATGTCATATCGATTTACGACCTGGCGGCGCGGATTAACATCGTCGTCGCCTCGTCGAACCTTAAGGACGCGCCGGAATTACGCCGCCAAATCGCGCCCCAGATTCTGCGCACCCTGGTCGATGAGTATTTGCAGATCCAGGAGGCAAGCCGCCTCGATATCGCTGTCGGCGAAAAGGAAATCAAGTTCGCGATCAATCGAATTGAGAAAAACCGAGATATCGGCGCCGGTGGGTTCGACAGCTTCATCAAGTCCCATCGGCTCGACCGCGAAGCCGTCATCGTCCAGATCAGAGCGGAAATCGCCTGGTCCAAAGTGATCAACCGGCGTCTGAATGCCGCCATTACGGTCGGCGAGGGCGAAATTGACGAGGCGCTGGCGCGCCTCGAAGGCAGCCGCGGGCAGCCCGAAAGCCGGATCGCGGAAATTTTTCTTTCCATCGAATCGCCCGAGCAGGAACGGGAGATCTTGAAGGCGGCTGAGAATTTGATCGCTCAGTTACACCAGGGTGCGGCGTTTTCGGGTATTGCCAGGCAATTTTCGCAGAGTGCGACCTCGGCCGTCGGTGGCGACATCGGCTGGGTCATCGCCGGACAGTTGCCCGCGGCCATAGATGCGGTGCTGCCCAATATGGCGGTGGGAGAAATTTCGGACGTTATCCGTACCTTCGACGGGGTGCACATCGTCAAACTGATGGATCAGCGCACCGTGTTGACGGTCGATCCCTTGAATACCCGGCTGCAATTGGCGCAATTGATCATCGATGATGTTTCCGCCGACAAGGAGCTTGTGGAGGAACAGCTTGCACGCGCGCACGGCGAATCTAAAAACTGTGCCGATATGCTGCGTCTCAGCGCGGATTTCACTTCATCGCAATCGGGCGATCTCGGCGAACTTAGCCTCGGCGACATGCCGCTCGATTTACGCCAAGCGGTGCATCAATTGGAAACCATGGAACTGAGCGCGCCGCTTCCCTTCGGGGGCGGCTATAGAATCCTGATGATTTGCAACCGCGATGAAGCAAAGGTCGACCTGCCGAGCCGCAATGCGATGCGTCAAATTATTGGCAACCGGCGCCTCGAATTGCAGGCGCGGCGATATTTGCGCGACCTCAGGCGCTCCGCCTTCGTCGATTTTCGCGTCTAGCGCGTGTCAGGTTCGCTTGCACTCGCCCGACATGCTCTATCTCTTTGTAATTGAAACAAATGCGTCGTCACAGGCGATTCCGCCTGCTCGGAATTTGCTGTGGGTTTACTGTAGTGCCTAGCACCAAGCCGGAGCTCCCCAGCCTCGCCGAGACGATTGCACGCCATGGCCTAAGCGCACGGAAATCACTCGGCCAACATTTTCTTCTCGACCTCAATTTGTGCGCGAAAATCGCTCGCGCCGCCGGCCCGCTTGACACTTCGACCGTGCTGGAAGTTGGCCCCGGCCCGGGTGGCCTGACGCGCGCCCTGCTCGCCGCCGGCGTCAAACAGGTCGTCGCCATCGAGCGTGATAAGCGCTGCATTCCCGCCCTGGAGGAATTGTCACAGGCGTGGCCGGGGCGTCTTCGGATCATCGAAGGGGATGCGCTTAAAACCGATGCCGGCGGGCAAATCGACGGCCCGCTGAAGATCGTCGCCAACCTGCCATACAATATTGGTACCGCCTTGTTGCTCGCCTGGCTCAAGGCGCCGGAGCGCTATGCCAGCCTTACCCTGATGTTTCAAAAGGAAGTCGCCGCCCGCCTCACGGCCGCTCCCGGCACGGCGCATTATGGCCGCCTGTCGGTTGTCACGCAGTGGCGTTGCGAGACTCAGCGCCTGTTCGATATCGGCGCTCAGGCGTTTACCCCGGCGCCGAAAGTCACCTCTGCGATTGTCCAGCTCATCCCGCGTCGCCAGCCTCTCTTCCCGGCCGAACCGGCGGCGCTGGAGCGCGTCACAGCTGCTGCTTTCGGACAACGGCGTAAAATGATGCGTACCGCCATGAAGAGCTTGGTCGGCGATCCCGAACCCTATCTGAGCGCCGGTGGAGTCGATCCCCGGGCACGCGCCGAAACGCTCGATATCGAGCAATTTTGCGCCCTCGCCCGGGCCTTGGCGCAATACGAGACGCCGCCCGGGCAATAAATTTGCTTGCCTCGGGCGCCTGTTGGCGTTATTTCCAGCGCCGTGATGAAGACACAACTCAATCAGCGACGACGACGCGCCACAGCGCCCGCAAGGGCATAGCGCCGAGCGGAGGAATCCGCGGCGCCAACGCGCCATATTCCACCGATGAAAGTTCGTATCATGATTGAGATTGCCTGCGAGGGGCCGACGGATGGCCCCCTCATCGAAACCTTGCTGGATATTGCCTTTGGAACCGAGCGCCACACCCGGCCGTCCTATGCCTTGCGTGACGGTATCGCCAAAGCGTCGGCGCTTTGCTTCATCGCGCGCCAAAACGGCGATCTAGTCGGCACCATTCGTTTCTGGCCGCTGGTCATTCCCGGCGCCGCGAAAGGGCTGCTTCTCGGCCCGATTGCCGTCCATCCCGAACACGGCAATCTCGGCATTGGCAGTGGCCTTATCTCGGAGGGCCTCGGCGCGGCGCGCACGCACGGCTATGACGCCGTCACGGCGATCGGCGCCGCGCACTATCTCGGACGTTTCGGGTTTCGCCCGGCGCGGGAATTCGCCTTGCAATTTAGCGGCACGATCGCGCACGATCGCTTTCTGGCGCTCGAACTGGAGCCGGGCGTGCTCGATCAGGCGGGTGGGCTGATTGCCAAGGCGCCGGGCTGATTTCGCCGGCGCGTTAGTTTGCGTGTTAAACGGTGCCGCCGGTGAGGGAGCGAACGAAACTATCCAAGCCAATATAACGCTCGCGCCGCGTGCGCTCGGCATTGAGGATGGCGCGCGCCCGTGCAACGCTGTCATCGAGCGCCCAATTGATCAGCACATGGTCATATTCGCCGTAATGGCTCATCTCATCGAACGCCTTGGTCATGCGCGCCGCGACCACATCATCACTATCCTGGGCGCGCCGTTTAAGGCGGCTTTCAAGCTCGTCGAGCGAAGGCGGCAAGACGAATACGCGCACCAGATCGCGCGCCGCCGTTTCGGCTAATTGCTGCGCGCCCTGCCAATCGATGTCGAAGATCACATCATATTCATCGGCCAATAATTCCTCGACTTGGTCGCGCGGCGTGCCATAGCAATGGCCGAACACTTCGGCATGTTCGAGCAAGTCGTCCTGCTCGACCATCTGGTCGAATTTCGCCTGGCTGACGAAGCGATAGTCGCGCCCCTCTAATTCATCGGGCCGTTTCGGCCGCGTCGTTACCGAGACGGACATGTGCGTTCTCGGCTCCACTTCCAAGAGACGGCGTGCGATCGAGGTTTTGCCGGCACCCGAAGGCGAGGACAAAACGAATAGAACGCCGCGCCGACCGATGTGCCCGTACGCTTCGCCGGCGCTGTTGTTGGTCGCTTCACTCAATGTTCTGCACCTGCTCACGAAACTGGTCGATGACGGCCTTTAATTCGAGACCGATTTCACTCAATTCGGGATCGTTGGATTTGGCGCACAGGGTGTTCGCCTCACGGTTCAGTTCCTGGGCAAGGAAATCCAGTTTGCGCCCGATCGCGCCATCCTCGCTGAGAAGCACTGTGGCAGCGGCGATATGGGTCGCCAAACGGTCGAGTTCCTCGCGGATATCCGTTTTGACGGCGAGCACCGCCAATTCCTGCGCCAGGCGCTCTTCCGGCAGCGGCGCGCCGGCGTCGAGCAAAGCGGCGACCTGTGTTTCAAGCCGTACCTTGGCTGCCTCGGGGCGGAGCGCGGCACTCTCGGAGGCTCGTCCGGCGAGCACTTCCATAGCGGCCAATTGCGCGCCGACAATTTCACTCAATTGGGCGCCTTCCGCCGCACGCGCCGTGGCCAAACCGTCGAACGTCTGGCCGAGGCTGGCCAGCAGCGCCTTGTCGCGCGCCGCACTTTCGCCCTCGTTCTCTTCTGCCGCCTCGCCGACGGGTTCGATAACGCCGCGCAATGCCAGCAGGCCGTCCAGGCTCGGCCGTTCAATACCCTCGGTACTCCGATAATCGTGCGTCAAGGTGATTAAATCGTCGAGTAACTGCCGATTGACCTGTACCTGCTGCGATCCGGCATGGCGCGTCAGGCGCAAATTAACCGACAGGTTGCCGCGCTTGAAACGCTTAACGGCTGCCTTGCGCACGGCCGGCTCGAGCCGGTCCAGGCCGGCGCCGAGGCGGCAGCGCAGATCGAGCCCGCGCCCATTGACGCTCTTCGCCTCCCAGACCCAATCGAAGGTCTCGTCGCGGTCCTCGGTCTGGGCGAAGCCTGTCATGCTGTTGACGGTCAAATTACTTCCTTCCGGCACGAAGCGGCATGGCTATCATACCCCGGCGCGTTATTTTGCGCGCTCTTTTTGCAGTTTGCGCCAGCGCGCGACATTTTTATTGTGCGCCGCCAGCGTGTCGGCGAAGACATGTCCGCCGGATCCGTCGGCGACGAAATACAATGCGTTGGTGTCGCCGGGGTTAAGCGCCGCAGCCAGCGAATCCCGCCCGGGATTGGCAATCGGGCGGGGCGGCAGCCCCTTGTGCCGGTAGGTATTGAACGGGTTGTCGAGGGCAAGGTCGCCCTTGCTCAAGGGGCGCTCCAGCGGCGCCGCGCCGCCGGTGACGGCAAATATCACGGTCGGATCGGATTGTAGACGCATACCCTTGCGCAGACGGTTGACGAAAACGCCGGCGACCTGGCGGCGCTCGGCTGCCAGCGCCGTCTCTTTTTCGACGATTGAGGCCAGCACCAGCGCCTGTTCGGGCGTCTCAAACGGCAGGTCCGGGGCCCGGTTGGGCCACAGTTCGGCGACCAGGCTCGACATGCCGGCTTCCATCCGGTGGATCATGTCGGTCCGGCTATCGCCTCGGCGGTACTGATAGGTTTCCGGCAACAGCGCGCCTTCGGGCGGGGCCTCGGCCAGCACGCCACTCAGCGCCTCGGCGGCTTCGAGGAGGTGTATGACTTCGCTGCTGGTCAGACCTTCGGGAATGGTCAGGCGATATTGCAAGGTCTTGCCGGCAAGCACGATTTCCATCGCCTGGCGCGGCGTCACATGGGGTGGAAACAGATATTCGCCTGCTTTCAGGGCGCCGCTCTTGCCACTGCGCCACACCCCGAGGGCGAAGACATTGGGATCCGCCACCACGCCCGCCGAATAGAGCGCTTCGGCGATCTGCCAGGCGCTGCTGCCGGGCAACACGACCAGCGTCACCGGCTCGCTTTGTGCACCGGCGGAATCGAAGTTTTGATCGAGATAGACCCAGGCGCCGCCACACGCGGCGGCAATAATGACGACAGGAACAAGAATCCAGATCAGCGCCCGTCGATACGGTGCTGCCAGGGCCATTTAAATTAGGAGACCTCGCCGACGATCAGCGTGGCGTTGGTGCCGCCAAAACCGAAAGAATTAGACATCGCGATGCCGACTTTGCGCTCCTTGGGTTCGAGCGGCACGAGATCAAGATCGCAACCTTCGGACGGGTCCTCGAGATTGAGCGTTGGCGGAACGACGCTGTTTTTGATCGCCAGGATAGAGAAAATTGTTTCGACGCTGCCGGCCGCGCCGAGCAGGTGGCCGATCGAGGATTTTGTCGACGACATGGAGATCTGCCCGGCGGCATTGCCGAACAGGCGCTTGACTGCGTTGTGCTCAATCTCGTCGCCAAGCGGGGTCGAGGTACCATGCGCGTTAACATAATCGATCTGGTCGGCATTGAGGCCGGCGCTTCTGAGCGCGTGGCTCATCGATTTGAAACCGCCGGTGCCGTCCGGCGAAGGGGCAGTGATGTGGTAGGCGTCGCCGCTCATGCCATAGCCCAAAATCTCGGCGTAGATATTGGCGCCGCGCTTTTTGGCGTGCTCATATTCCTCGAGCACAACGACGCCCGAACCTTCGCCCATGACGAAGCCATCGCGCGCTTTGTCCCACGGCCGCGAGGCGCGCTCGGGCGTATCGTTGAATCCGGTCGAAAGCGCGCGCGCGGCTGAGAATCCGGCAATTCCAAGGCGGCAAATACCCGCTTCCGCACCGCCAGCGACCATCACATCAGCATCATCAAGCATGATCAGGCGGGCCGCGTCGCCAATTGCGTGGGCGCCGGTTGAGCAAGCTGTCACGACCGAATGATTGGGCCCCTTGAAGCCATATTTGATAGAAACATGGCCCGATGCCAGATTGATCAGGCTGGATGGAATGAAAAACGGGCTGAGCCGGCGCGGGCCGTTTTCGTGCACCAGGATGGCGCCCGTCTCGATCGTTTGCAGCCCACCGATACCGGAACCGATCATCACCCCGCTGCGGTCCTGGTCTTCTTCGCGTTCCGGTATCCAGCCCGAATCCTCGACCGCTTGGATGGCCGCACCGAGAGCGAAAATGATGAATTGGTCCATCCGCCTGGTGTCTTTGCTGGAAACATATTTTACCGCGTCAAACTCGCCCGCTTCGGAGCCTGTCGGCACCCGCGCGGCAACCTTGGCCGGCAAATCGGAAACATCGAAGCTGTCGATCGCGCTCACACCGGAGTGTGATTTCAACAACCGATCCCAGCAGTGGGCAACGCCATCGCCGAGCGGCGTGACCATGCCCAGTCCGGTAACGACCACACGCCTCATGAGCCGCCGTCCTTCCCTTGAACAACGCTGTTTTGGTATCTCTGTGAAACGGCCATGGGCCGGTCCTTGCGAGGCAGCGAAGCAGGTATCAGGTGATTTGCTCGATATAATTGACCGCGTCTTTGACGGTCAGGATTTTTTCCGCGGCGTCATCGGGGATTTCACAGCCGAATTCTTCCTCGAAAGCCATGACGAGCTCGACCGTATCGAGACTGTCAGCGCCCAAATCGTCAATAAAACTGGCACCGTCCGTCACTTTGTCCTCGTCGACGCCCAAATGTTCGACGACTATCTTCTTAACCCGTGCGGGGATATCACTATCACTCATTAAACATTCCCTCGGATGTTGCTTCGCGAACCGTTTGTTGAATTGATTATATGTTCAAACACCAGCAGGTATAGCCCAGAAATTACGCTGCCACAGACATTTTCTTGACGAAAAGCTTGGCGAATAATGTGCGAATCCCAGGTGAATTCCGACCGGCGCGGGCGCTAGGTAACATACTTCTCAGCGCATTGCCACCAGTCAACGCGTCATGTCTCAACATGCGTCACAACATCGCCATGCCGCCATTGATATGCAATGTCTGGCCGGTCACGTAAGCCGCCTCCTCGCTGGCCAAATAGACACATCCGGCGGCGACGTCGCTGACCGCGCCGATATGGGCGGCCGGGATGGCGGCGGTGATGTGCTCGCGCTGGGCGGCATTCAAGGCGTCGGTCATCGCGGTTTCGATAAATCCGGGCGCGACGCAATTGACCGTCACCCCCCGGCTGGCAACTTCGGCGGCCAATGCCTTGGCCATTCCGGTCAATCCGGCCTTGGAAGCGGCGTAATTGGCCTGGCCCGGGTTTCCCGTCGCGCCGACGACCGAGGTAATGAACAGAATCCGCCCCCAACGCGCCTTCATCATGCCGCGTAAGGATGCCCGCGCGAGGCGGAATCCGGCGCTCAGGTTAACCTCGATCACCTGTTGCCATTCTTCGTCTTTCATCCGCATTGCCAAATTGTCGCGCGTAATGCCGGCGCAATGGACCAGGATATCGACCCCGCCAAGCGTCTCCACGGCAGCCTTCAGCAGACCGGCGGCTGATTCGGCGTCGCTTAGATCCGACGGGACCGCATGGGCGCGCGCCCCCAATTCCGCCACTTTTTCTGCCAACACCTCGGCCCGGCTGCCGGAAAGCGCCAGATCGGCGCCTTGCGCATGCAGCGCCGCCGCGATCGCGGCGCCAATTCCGCCGCTTGCGCCGGTGACAAGCGCCCGTTTTCCTGTTAAATCAAACATCGCCGCATTCCCTCACTTACAAAGCCCGCAAAAAATCATCTGCCTCTTCGACCGTGCCGACAGTTATCGCCTCTAATTGCCGGTCGATGCGCCGCGTCAGCGTCTTTAACACATTTCCGGCGCCGATTTCGACCAGCTGTTCGACGCCATCGCTGGCCATCGCCAGCACGCTTTCACGCCAGCGCACCATCGCCGTCACCTGACGCTCGAGCAAATCGCGGACCTCGCCGGGCTCGCGCACCGCGGCGGCGCTGACATTGGCAAACACCGGCACCGCCGGTGGGTTCAAATCCGTTGCGGCCAGCGCTGTTGCCATGATATCGGCCGCCGGAGTCATTAAAGCGCAGTGAAAAGGCGCGCTGACCGGCAGCAGAACCGCCTTTTTGACGCCTTTTTCCGCGGCCAGGGCAACCGCGCGGTCAATCGCCGCCTTGGCGCCGCTCAGAACCACCTGGCCAACCGCATTGTCATTGGCCAAGCCGCAGACTTCGCCGTCGGCCGCTTCAGCAGCTATTTCCTCCGCCAACGGCAAATCAGCGCCCAACAAGGCCGCCATCGCGCCCTCGCCGACCGGCACCGCCTGTTGCATGGCCTCACCCCTGAGACGCAGCAAGCGGGCCGCATCCGAGAGCGAGAGCGCGCTGGCCGCCGCCAGGGCGGAATATTCGCCGAGCGAGTGTCCGGCGACGGCGCTTGCGAGATCGGCGATCTTTTTTCCGCTTTCGTCCTCGATCACGCGGATTACCGCCATCGACATCGCCATCAATGCCGGCTGGGTATTGCGCGTCAGACGCAAATCCTCTTCCGGCCCGTCGAAAATAATGGCCGAGAGCTTCTCGCCAAGCGCCTCATCGACCTCTTCAAAGACCTCACGCGCGGCGCCAAACGCCTGCCAAAGATCCTGCCCCATGCCCACTTTTTGGGATCCCTGCCCGGGAAATATGAATGCGCGCCGCACGGCCGGTAATTCTCCTATAATTGGCCCCGAAAACGGTTTTCGGGCGGGCAAAGGTTGACCGCTCCAGACGCGCTGTCAAGCGCCCTTGCGCGGCTCTCGCAATGCCCTTGCGTGGCTTGGGCAATCCTGTATAGTGCGGCGCCTCGGCAGCGCTGCGAACAGAGTGTTTGCGGCGGTTTCCGTGTATTTAGTGCACGAGTCGAGGCATATGTTTAGAGACTTTGAGGAGAGACCTCCAGATGCCGCTCTATGAGAGCACGTTAATTGCACGCCCGGACATCTCCGGCCAACAAGTCGACGGCCTGTCGGAACAATTTCAGGAAATTGTCCGCGACAAGGGCGGCGAAGTTGCGAAGATCGAGTATTGGGGTCTGCGGAGCCTGACATATAAAATTAAGAAAAACCGCAAAGGCCACTATCTGCATATGCAGATCGACGCGCCAGCGGAGGCGATAGCCGAGATGGAACGCAATATACGCATCAACGAAGATATCATGCGCTATTTGACGATCCGCGTTGATGCACTCGATCCCGAGCCTTCCGTGGTTATGGCATCCAAGGGACCGCGCGATAGCCGCGGCCGCGGTGAATATCGCGGCCGTGACGGCGAGCGCGGCGAAGGGCGGCGCGACGGCCCGCGCGACGCGCCGCGCAAAGAGGCGGCGGCAGCCGATGACGGCGCCGCGAGTGAGGCCAAGAAAACAGACAGCGAAGAGAAGAGCGGAGCAGAAGAATGACAGATACGTCGGAAGGCAGCAGTGGCGGCGGTTCAGGTGGTTATTCGGACCGTGGCGGACCGCGCGGCGGTGGCGGCGGTTTGCCGTCGGTCTCCTTTCCCCGCCGGCCGTTTTTTCGTCGCCGCAAGTCCTGCCCGTTCAGCGGCGCGAACGCACCGAAGATCGATTACAAGGATACAAAAATGCTGTCACGTTTTCTTTCTGAACGCGGCAAAATCGTGCCCAGCCGTATCACCGCCGTGTCGGTCAAGAAGCAGCGCGAACTGGCGCGGGCGATCAAACGGGCCAGGCATTTGGCGCTCTTGCCCTACGTCGTAAAATAGTCAAATAGTCGCTGCGGCGGCGCTTGGCCGGTTTGGATGTAGACACCCAAGCCGGCGCACCGCACCCAGCGAGGAGCCGTTACCCATGGATATCATTTTACTCGAGCACATCGAAAAACTTGGCGGACTGGGCGAAATCGTTCACGTCAAGAACGGCTACGCGCGCAATTACCTGTTGCCGCAGAAAAAGGCGCTGCGCGCCACGGAAGAAAACAAACAACGCTTTGAGCTTGAGCGCGAAGCGCTGGAGAAGCTCAACGTTGAGCGCCGCAGCGGCGCCGAATCCGATGCGGAATCTCTCGAGGGCAAGGATTTCGTGCTCATCCGCCAGGCCAGTGACACGCTGCAGCTTTATGGCTCTGTCACGGCAAAAGACATCGCCGATGCGTTCATCGCGAGCGGCGTCGAGATCCAGCGCCAGCAGGTGCGCCTCGACCGGCCGATCAAAACACTCGGCATCTTCGAAGTGCGCGTCGCGATTCACCCCGAGGTGATCGTCACCGTGCGCGCCAATGTGGCGCGTTCGGAGGAGGAAGCCGCGATCCAGGCCGAGGGCGGCTCCATTCTGCCGGCGCATGAGCAGGAAGCGCTCGACGAACAGGCGGAGGCGGAAGCCGCGGCAAAGGCGGCTGAGGCCGTGTTCGAGGAACCTGAAAAAGAATTACAGAGCATGGCCGATTCCGAAGAGGCCGAGGCCGAAGTCGAAGCGGCGGCCTGCGAAAGTGGTGCACCTGCCGCG
>PVBE010230402.1_pt1 | contig 11302 bp, 8 predicted proteins | sample 1631181 | NCBI WGS metagenome assembly PVBE01 (sample SAMN08397723, study PRJNA350692) | Marine metagenome, whole genome shotgun sequencing project. | isolation source: water | place: Pacific Ocean | collected 2012-04 | reverse complement strand
AATACGATCTTGCCCTGAGACTGAGATCATAATTCTCATCAAACGCATCGATCATTAAATCATTTGTATAATCGCTTTTTTGTAAAATCCCTATGGCAGCCCAATGGTTTATCTGATTTCTTCTTATCCCATCAAGATAAACAAGCTGCTTATTAATGTTTCTAGGTTTTGGTCCTATTGGCTCTACTTCGTCATTCTTCAGATGACACTCCTTGCATTGGTTTTTGTTTGGCGCTCGGTAACGAATATAGCTTGAGTTCGAAGGAGTGAGAACATTTTTTACATCAATGGTTTTGCCACCTAAAGCAAGGTATGCATCGTCTTGATCGGTATTCCAGACATAGGTAAGTGCATCCCAGCCATCTGCTTTGTGTAGTAATAGACGGGTCTCCAAGAGAAGCTCGTCTCCATCGGCTTTTTGATAAGAGAAGGTTTTAATCAATGCTGCGCCTATGGGAAATTCAAAAACTTCGTCCCCGTTAAATTCTGCAGTCATTCCATTTGGAACATATACAAAACGATGCTTGTCTGCGTAATCAGTGAACAGCGGTGTGATGAGGTCATATGGCACCACGTTTTCATTGGGCAAATGATTCATTGGATCTGAAAAGAAATTGAACTCTGATAATCTGTTAGGGGGATCGTCTGAAAGAATTGAATCGTCATTCACTGCCAATGCATTGCAAGAAATAAATAGAAGGATGATAAAGCGCAGCGAGTTAGATTTCATTGCTCTCTAATCAATGACAACTGGCGATAATGGCTCAATTTTACCTTCATAATCGGAGTGATCACGATTCAGCTGATTGGGTAATGAGAGCATGTATCTGATTGGGTTCATCACAGCAATCTTTATATCGCCATTGTCTTTAAGGACCAATTTATCTTCATCTGGTTGCCCTAAGAGCATTTGCCTAAAGGGCAAAACACCATCCCAAAATATATCCGGCATCTCTCCGTCTGAAATTTCAAAAAGTATCGATGCAATCTCTTTATCCAAATCAGGGTTGTCACCAGATCCACTTATTGAATTGTCATGTATTTGAACAGATCTAGGATGAGGGTAATACCCTGAGTCAGTGTAGTCTCCTGAGTCATCATCATTGATGTAACTGACCACAGCTATGCCTAGAGTCTCATGATTCTGAATTTGATTATCAAAAATCTCAATATCCGAATTGGCCATGATGATGATCCCTGTGCCTCTGGGTACTTCGCCGACGATATTTCCTTCGGGTGCAAAATTATCCGTGTTATTACTTTGTATCAGATTGTCAAACACTCTTACATCGTGACCACCTTGTTGAGGCAGTCCCGGTAGGTCAAAGACTAAAATTCCGCCTGTATTGTCCTCAGCTGTATTGCTATAGACATCTGCATAATATGAGTTTTCGATCTCAATCCCAGCAACATTAAACTTTGCAATTGAGTTTCTGACGATAATATTCTCTGATTGCCCGACATAGATCCCGGCATCGGATGCCCCAATCGCAATACAGCCGTCTATAAGGACATTCTTTGACTCAACTGGGTAAAGTCCATAAGCTCCATTGGTTGACTTAGGGCCGCCCGACCATTCGGTTCTGATATTGATGAAAGAGATGCCATCACTGCCTTTTACCTTGATCGCATCGCCTTTTGCATCGAGAACAGCAAAGTCTTTTAATGTGACGTTGTCTGAAGTAACCATGAGCCCTTGTGCGCCCGACATCTGATTAGAAAAATTGAGGATTGTATATTCATGTCCATCCCCGTTAATTATTATATTATCAACATCCAAAGAGAGGCTGTCTTCAAGATTGTAGACGCCAGAGGTGAGTTGAATAGTATCTCCGGGATTTGCAAGGATAAGAGCCTCTTGTAGTCGATCTTGAGAGTTCTCGGAGGGTGGGATGATAATGACTTCCGAAAAGATATTGAATGAAGATACTATGCAGCAAATAATGACTAAAAAGCCCAACTGTTTTTTCAGATATCTTACCATCCGCATACCCTTCCCTTGTTTTGTTCATCCAACCAATCTTTGAGGGGGGCATAGTAATTCAGCAAAGATTTTCCACTGAGTGTTCTCTGACCCGTGATCGTCTCAAGTGCATCGGGCCAAGGTTGACTTTGTCCAATAGCAAGCATATTTCTCAATCGTAAGCCAGCTTCCTCATTTGCATAGATGGAACACTCGTGGAGATTTCCTTCAACCCCCATCGTTTGACATAATGCTTCGTGAAATTGGTATTGCAGAACCCTAGCAAGATAATATCGTGTGTAAGGTGTATTTCCAGGAATATGATATTTTGCTCCAGGGTCAAACGCATCGGCTGGTCGCTCAATTGGAGATGCAACACCTTGATATTTTTCTCTCAACTCCCACCAGTAGTCATTGAGCTCTTCTTCACTCAGACTCCCATCAAAAACAGCCATCCTCCATTTATCAAGCATCAGTGTCCAGGGCACAGCCACAACTCCCTCTAATGCTTGTTTCATCAGTAAACCTATTGCATTTTCCTTGCTTCTTTCAGCCTCTTCTTCTGAAATGAAACCAATATTTCTCAAATAACTTGGCGTGATGGACAAAGAAAGTAAATCACCTACAGCCTCATGAAAGCCATCATTCGCACCGCTCTGAAAGATCTCAGGTAAATCGGCATATGCTTGATAATAAAAGATATGGCCCAACTCATGGTGGATCGTAATGAAGTCCTCTTCATTCTTTTCTATACACATTTTGATCCTAAGATCTTGCTTTTGGCTATCTATGTCCCAAGCACTTGCGTGGCAAACAACATCTCTATCTTTCGGTTTAGTGAACAAGGAACGATCCCAGAAGGTATCAGGCAATGGATCAAAACCCAATGAAAGGAAAAATGCTTCAGCAATTTCCACCATTTCAACTTCTGAAAGCCCTCTATCTAGAATGATTTGAGTGAGATCAATTGAACTGGATTGTTCAAAGTCAAATACGATATCTGCAATATTACCCCAAGATTGAGCCCACATATTTCCCAATAGATGAGCAGGTATTGGTTGATCAATTGGAACAATATCGTCTCCATAGTAATCATTGAGCTCTGCACGAACATGACACTGTAAGCCTTCATATAATGGACGCATATCTTCATAGACTTGATCAACGAGAATAGAAAAATCTTCATTGGTCATGTCGTATTTACTGAACCAGAGATCAGACAATCCATTGAATCCGAGATCGTTTGAACCTTGGTTGCCAATATCAACCATCCTGAGATACTTTTCCTTCATGGGTTTACTGATCTCTCTCCAGCCTTGCCACGCTTTCAGAAGCTCGTCAGGATTTCTTGAGTTATCAATAATTGACTCAAAAGCTTCAAGGTCATAACAATCATTGTCAGTGAAGCAATGTTGTCCTGTACCATACGTTGCCTCAAGTTCAATCATAATTTGTGAAAGCTCACCCGCCAGATCGTCATCGAGAGGCGGAGGCATCACAAAACCATTCTTAATTAGATTCAGAGCTCTTCGATCAGATGGGTCCAGATCTAAATCATCAAAGGTTGCTGCTTTTCTAGCATCTTCTAAGGCTTCAAGGGTATATCTCTTGGAATAATCTGCAGCTATCACTTGGGAGTCATGGCTGATAAAGTTTGATGCTAGCCAAAAAGCTGATGAAATTACAGGCCCCTCTTCAGTAGCCATCTTTTCATAATCAGATAGAAATTCTTTTGCATCACTTTGAGATACTTGGCTGCCTTGATCATTAGAGCATGCAGTAATGAGCATTAGAAAAAATGCACTTAGAAATATTTTTTTCATATGAAGATTATAACTTGATTAACTATCCACTTTTATAGCTAAATGCAAAAGAATCTGCATTTACTGTTTCTTGCGCAGCCACGCTCTGTTTTCTTGCTGTCGAGCTTTTTAATAGCGCCTATCTAGATTTATGATCCATCTCTGTTCCTTTTTTGAATACTTTTACTTCTATCACCTGACCATCTCTGTCATAGTATTCCCAAGGGCCCATAAGCTTGCCATTTTTGTGGTGACCCCGACGCTCCAACTGTCCATTGTCATGAAACCACTCGAAAAGACCCTCGGATTGACCATTTGACATTTGCCCAGAATAAAGCAACGCCCCGTTATCATGGAATCCCTGCCATAATCCATTTTCTTTTCCTTTCGTAAATTCGCCTTTATAAGCCAATTGGCCACTTTCATAAAAATACTCCCAAATACCATCTTGAATATTATTTTTAAATTCTCCTCTTATTTCCACTTGACCATTTTCAAAAAACCACTCAGCGCTTTTTTGTTGGCCATTAACAAATGTGGCTTTATTAGTCAGTTTCCCAGTTTCTTCATCAAATTGTTCCCATGTGCCCTCTTCTTTACCTTCTTTCCAGAATTCTCTTCGAATCAGATTGCCATTTTTACAATCAAATGCTTCTATCAAACCATGTTTTAAGCCATCTTTATATTCACCTCTCCATTTAATCTGATCCGAGTGCTCACCTTCGTAAAAATACTCGTATAGTCCATTTTTAATTTTCTCTTTCTTGTTCATGGGTCATTTATATCAGAAACCAGAAATATCCTTAAATAATTGAATTATAGTTAAAAATAATAATTCATTTCATTTGCTATCTTTTGTTTACTTTGGCATCTTAACTTAGAAAGGTTTTTTTTATTTAATAGAGGATAAAAATGAGTGATAAGCAACCCAATAGAGCAGTGGCGTCTGCAGTAGCCGCTGCACTGGCTATTCCAACAATTAGTACACAAGACAGCTTGGCTCAAGAGTCAAATAATGTGGCACTTGAAGAAATCATAGTGACAGCCACGAAACGTGAGCTAAACCTTCAGGACGTGGGTCAATCGATCATGGCTCTATCGAATGAAGATATAGAGAAGATGGGAATTAGAAGTATGGCTGACTATGTGAAGGCTTTGCCAAGCGTAGTCCTTACTGCTGAACGTCCTGGCCAAAATGATTTAGTAATGCGAGGCATTTCACAGGATGCTTACACTTGGTATGTCGATAGTACTGTGGCTTTATATCTCGATGAACAGCCCATGACCACCAGTTCTCAACAAGTGAGTGTTAGAGCTATTGATTTGCAAAGAGTTGAAGCATTACCTGGACCTCAAGGGACGCTGTTTGGCTCTACATCTCAATCAGGAACACTCCGTATGATTACCAATAAACCTGATCACAGTGGATATTATGGTCAGATTGAAACGTCCTATGGAACAATAAAAAATGGCGATAGCAGCTTTGATGTCAATGGTTATATGAATATCCCATTAGTCGATGACGTTTTAAGCATGCGAGTGGTGGGTTATAGCTCCAGTGATGGAGGTTATGTTGACAATGTTCTAGGCAGTAGCTTCAGTGGAAGCTATGACAATGCAGACATCGTTGAAGATGACTTCAACACCTATGATGTAACTGGTGGACGAGTTGCTTTGTTATGGAATATTTCTGAGGATTGGTCGGCATTATTGAGTCATGTAACTGAAAACAGTGAACTTGAAGGTAGCTGGGATACGGACCCAAGTATAGGGGACTATAAAATAACTCGCTTTATAAAAGAAATGCGAGATGATGATTGGCAATCTTCTGCTTTGACATTTAAAGGTGATCTGGGCTTCGCTGACCTATCGGCCACTTTGACAGATTACGATCGAGACATAGTCTATGAGTGGGACAATCATGCTTATACACAATGGAAGGATGCATATTATGGCTATGGTCTATATGACACTGGTTATGCCCTTGCATTGACTTTTAATGATCAATATCAAGAACGACAAGCTGCAGAGGTCCGATTGGTTTCTAAAGGAGATAGTAAGCTTCAATGGATGGTTGGTGCCTATTGGGAAGATGTTTATGATGAGTGGTATTATGGCACTGAGGTCCCTGACTACATGTCTACCAATGCTGCTTATTATGCGAATTATTGGGCTTGTTACTATGCAAATTATTATGACTTTGTAAGTTGCCCCATCAACACCACTCTCAGTTATACAGATACGTTCAAGCGTTCTGTTGAGCAAACAGCCTTGTTTGGTGAATTCAGTTACGATGTGACTGACCAACTAACTCTAGGTGCAGGAATGCGTTGGTCAGAATTTGAACGTGAGACTCGCAATAGGGATGCTTTCCCAGAGGGGCTGCCTCCATTTGCGGGTGGTGGAATTGAAGCGAACGGAAGCATGCATAGCGTAGGTAAATCTGATGATACGCTTTATAAGCTTAGTGCGACCTATACCATTGATGACGATAAAATGGTTTATGCATTATTTAGCCAGGGTTTCAGAATAGGCGGGGTTAATTCCCCTCGTGCAGCTGCTACCGGTGAGGTTGGGGAAACATTTGATGCGGACTATATGGATAATTATGAAGTTGGAATTAAAAGTAACTGGATGGACAACCGATTACAATTAAACGCTCAATACTTCTTAATGCAATGGTCAGATATGCAAATAGCTCATTGGGGCGGAGTTGGCCCTTGGTGGGTAGGCGGCACTGTTAACGCTGAAACAGCCGAGTCATCAGGACTTGAAATGGATATTAAGTATCAGATTACAGAAAACCTTAATATCAGTGGTGCTGCAATATTCAATGATGCAAAATTCACAAAAGAATATGTCTCACCAGCTGGTAGTGTTTACCGTGATAATATGGTGATGCCCAACTCTCCTGATAGATCAGGTTATGTTGGTATTACCTATGAAAAACCAGATGTCGCTGGTGGAGATTTATGGGTTTATTATAGCATCAGCTATCAATCAGAATCCTGGAATAGAACCGGCAATATTATTGACAATGATATAAACGGCATTTCACCGTCTCACAAAAATAGTAATTTCTCTATTGGGTTAGATAACCTTGGAGATGGTTGGAATGTGACACTGTATATAGACAATGTTTTCGATCAAGCCACTTATAGCTTTGTGAATACCAATGCCAATACTTATACCGATTTATTTGGTACAAATTCACAACGCAATGTGAGAAGTTTGGCTCAACCTAGGACCACTTGGTTAACTGTAAGAAAAACATTCGGTAAATAGCATTAATCTAGAAGCTATATAAAATAGCATGGTTAAGCTTATTGCCAGTTCTGTGGTGAGAGGTGCTGAACAAGGCCAAAGTCATGGTGGAGTCTACGTCATAGATTTTGAAACTCAAACGATCAACCAAACCATTGATTGGAATACTTCAGGAATTGATTGGCAAGGCCGAGGCTGGGATCGTGGCTTAAGAGGCATAGCTTTTGATGGAGAGCAAATCTTTATTGCTGCAAGTGATGAATTATTCCAATACACGCCTGATTTTCAATTAATAGACTCATGGCGTAACCCGTATCTCAAACATTGCCATGAAATCAATATTTTCAAAAGAACCTTATACCTTACTTCAACTGGATTTGATTCTATATTAGGTTTTGATCTAGATAGGCGATGTTTTAATTGGGGCATGTATATAAGGACAGAAGGTGTCAAATATAATCCATCAATTTTTGATCCACAGAATGAAGGTGGACCAATGATGTTGAATAAATTACATCTTAATAATGTTTCTTGTAATGATAACGGAATGTATATCTCTGGATTAAGATCTGGGGGAATGCTTCATTTTAATGGTAAGTCAGTAAATATGGCTGTGGAGTTACCGCCTGGAACCCATAATGCTCAACCCTTTAGAGATGGTGTCTTATTTAATGATTCTGAGGCTGATGTGCTTCGCTACACGGGAAGAGGCGAAGGTGATGAAGACCGTGCAATGTGTGTACCAAAATATGATCCAGAGAAGTTAACGAACATAACAGTAGACAAGAGATTAGCAAGAGCTGGATTTGCTAGAGGTCTCTGCAAGATTTCTAATTCTTTGGTTGCCGGTGGATCTTCACCCTCAACTGTCACATTGCATGATCTAGCCAAAAATAAAACTCTAGCCTCTGTTCAATTGAGTAATGATGTTCGAAATGCAATACATGGATTGGAAGTTTGGCCATATAGCTGATATTTTAGTTTTTGATTCTAAAGTCCGGCATGCTTTGAAACATTTGGTAATTCGTCGATTATCTCGCCAAGTTGTTCTTTCCATAATCCCAAAAATTCTTCATAGTGACGCCATGTGCCAAGTGCTCCTTTATAGATCGGCTGCCTAACCTGCTCTGAACTTGCTGTTTTCACAGCTCGATCCGTCTGATGAAAATCAATACAACTTTGCTCAAATGGAAGTCTACAGAAATCCAATATTCGTCTGACTTGAGAGTCTAAATCTTCGACTGTCTCTTCATAATGTACATCTAAGATTTTACCCGGTAGGACCATATGCCAATGTTTAATCATGGAATCATACTGTTGGTAGTAGTGTGCCAAATCTAGCATGTCATAAGTAAAATTCTGACCCCTACTAAATAATTGTTTGTATCCACCCAAGCAGCTATCTAGTGGGTGACGCCTCGCATTAATTACCTTAGCATTTGGCAAAATCAGGCTTAATAGCCCTACGAGAGGAAAATTATTGGGTAATTTGTCTGTAAAAAAAGGCTTATCTGTGATGCGATGTCGTTGTGCTTCATCAATATATTGCTTACCGTAAGCATGCAAGTCTTTATCACGAAGTTCTAGAACTGCTTTTGGGTATCTGATTCCATCTGTTCGGTGCTGCCCTATTGACTCTGCGATATTACCCAAAATGGGTAACTCTGATGTTCCTTCGACTTGACTGTGGCTAGCCAGTATTTGCTCTACGAGAGTTGATCCAGATCTTGGTAATCCAATGATTAAAATTGGATCAGGGCAATCATGGCCAGAATTGGAACGATCTTTAAGAAATTCCTGATTAAAAACTTCTTTGACTAGGTTATAACGCATTTCCATTTCAACTGGAAAATGTTCAACAGTTGTTCTCTGTTTTTGATTGCCTGTATGGTAATAGTGCCAGGCTTTGGAATAATCCTTTTTATCTTCAAATGCCTTACCAAGTGCAAATCGAAAATGTATTTCTTCATTTTCTGGCAGATTTACATCTTCCAGTTGATTTAACATAGAGTCGGCTTCACTATCTTTAAACTCAAATATTTTGAGATTTGCCATGCTCCAATATGCCTCACCAAAATCGGGCTTATTTATGATTGCATTTCGATAAGCATCTAGTGCCTCATCTTGGTGTCCTAATGTCTTGAGTGCATGACCATGGCCCAGTAAAACATTTGGAACATCGGGATTGAGTTCAATAGATTTCGCATAAGCTTTAGCACTTTCATCAGGATACATCGCCAGTCCATATGCACTTCCAAGTCCGCCCCATGCAGCAGCATTTTTAGGATCAAGTTCAATTACTTTTTTATAAGCAGTAATCGCCTCCATTATTTTTTCTCTCATTAATAATGATGCAAGATCAAACCATCCAGGTGTGAAATCTGGAGCTTGTTGAACAGCAGATCTAAGTAATGCTTCAGCATCTTGTAAATTCTTCTCGCTTTGTCGATATGCACGAGCCAAATACCTCATTGCATTAACATCATTGGGTGATCTTTTGAGCAACTCTTTCAAAATAGAAATTGCCTCCTCAACTTTTTCATCGTTAAGAAGATCTGCTGCCTCTATCACGGCTTGTCTATTTGGGTTGCTTTCTATGTATGTTTGGTATTGCTCATCAGCCTCTTTGCCTCGACCCAGTGCAGCCAATGCATGTCCGAGTTTTTTATGAGCCAGAGGCAGGGAAGGTTGAAGCTTTATAGCCTCTTGAAACTGAGGAATGGCTTCATCAAAACGTGATTGCATTGCAAAGACACTGCCCAAATCCTCATAGAGTTGTGGGTATTTTGGTGATAAGGATACAGCAAAACGGAGTTTCTCCTCTGCCTCTGAGAGTCGATCTTGCTTCATTAGTGCGTGACTGAGCAGCCTCAGGTGTTCAGTGCACCCTGGATTATCATTTAAATAATTTCGGCAAACCTCTTCTGCCCTCAAAGGTCTATTTGAACGAAGAAAGCCGATCGCTTGGTTCAAGCTTTGATCTTTGTCAGTGGTTGGTTGATTCATAGAAATTTATGGATTTATTCTGATTTAATTAAATCTTGCGGAACATAATCAAAAATGAATGAAATACGATCTTCTTTACTCATATTCATGACGCTGTGAGACTTCTGATTATTGATTTCATAAGCATTGCCAACCTCAAATTTGTATGGTTTTCCTTCAATCATAAATCGAACAGCATCATTGGTTGTTATTGGCAGATGTATTCGATGCCCCATGTGAAAGGATTTTAGAGCGTCTATATGCGGATTGATCCGTCCACTGGCTTTTAGCTTTGCTGCCATTGCCCTCAGTACGATACCTCCTGGTTTATAATGTGTCTCAATAACATCATTGATTAATGGCATTGCCACACTCGCTAATCGTTCCCAACCGACCTCACGATGCACATCACCATCTGGCCACTCTTCATCACAGAACAACATCACAATTGATTCGGTATCTTGGTGAACTTCATATGTTTGCTGTCGGATTAATTGCTCTCTCCAAGCGATTGAATCTTGTGAAAGGATGCATTGAATCAGTGCTTCGACATCAACTTTTCCTAAGTAACGAACTGGTTTACTTATATCCATTTATCTACAGAATTATTTGTCATAGCCAGATTATAGCTTTTTTTAAATTTGTTGTATTTGTATGGTTTTGGAAGCTCTGGCGGAGAGGGAGGGATGTTCGGAAACCTTCATTAATATCAATGATTTGCCCTACAACTCCTATAAATATTAGGTAATTACACTACATTGTTTGCTGCAGGCTTGCTACTTTTTGCTACATTTGCTTATATATCTGTATGGCTAAAGACACTAAACACCTGAAGTTTAATGGCAGTAGTTGGGTATTCCAAAAGCGCATAACCCCTGAAGTTGCCAAGCTTCTCGGTTATAAGTCATTGGTCTACACAAAGTCTTTAGGAGTAGACTCCTTAAAAGAAGCAAGAGCCTTAAGGAATGCTCAATTAGTTTACTTGGATAGACTTCAGAAAGCAGAGAACAATAATCCTTCTTCTCACGATGTTCTTGAGAAATATAGATCAATGGATACTGAATCTTTAGATCAGCTATTCGAAAAAGTAAGCCACGAAATGACTGATGAATACCGTCATATTGGACATCCCGAGTGGGAAGCATTATCAGATCAAGAAAATAAATAGAAAATCTAAATAACTTCGATAATAAATATTTAAAAATTAAGCCTAAAACCACTTCCTTGTCCACCATGATATAACTCCTGAAAAACATAACAATATGGTTGCAATGGCCATATAGTCGTT
>PVBE012078588.1_pt1 | contig 11303 bp, 13 predicted proteins | sample 1631181 | NCBI WGS metagenome assembly PVBE01 (sample SAMN08397723, study PRJNA350692) | Marine metagenome, whole genome shotgun sequencing project. | isolation source: water | place: Pacific Ocean | collected 2012-04 | reverse complement strand
GATTCACAAGCCGCGCCTGCTGTTGCTGGACGAACCGAGCACCGGCCTCGACCCGGCTGCGCGGCGCGAACTCGCCGAGCAGCTTGCTGATGTGCGCGACAAAGACGGCACGACGATCCTGCTGACCACGCACATCCTCGAGGAAGCGGACGAGTGCGATAGGCTCGCGATCCTCGATCAGGGCCACAAGGTGTGCGAAGGCTCTCCCGGAGAACTCAAGTCTGCGATTCCGGGCGACGTCGTCACTGTTGATGCACCGGAAACGAAACGGCTTGCCGTCGATATCGCTGCGGCGCTCGATGTCTCCGGCACGACCATCGGCGCCGGGATTCGCTTCGAGGCCAGGGACGGCGACGGCCTCGCTGTTGCCATTCGCGACAAGTTCGCCGGGCGGATCACGTCGCTGACGATTGGCCGGCCGTCGCTCGAGGATGTGTTCCTTGCGCACACCGGGCACGCCTTCCGCATCGATACCGAGACGGGGGAAACGACGTGAGTGCGCTCGCTGCCAAGAGCCTCGCATCGCGCGAGCTCAAGTCGTTCTTCCGCCAGCGCTCGCGCGTGATGGCCGCGGTGCTGACGCCAGTGGTCCTGTGGCTGATGCTCGGATCAGGAATGGGCAGCTCGTTCCGGTCCGAGGTCTTTCGCGGCGACTTTCTCGAGTACTTCTTCCCCGGCATCGTCGTTTTCTCGGTCGTGTTCGCAGGCATGTATTCGACGATCTCGACGATCCAGGACCGACAGGCGGGCTTCCTGCAGTCCGTGCTCGTCGCGCCGATCCCGCGCGCTTCCCTCGTCCTCGGCAAGGTCGTCGGCGGTGCCACGATTGCCCTCATCCAAGGCGTCGTACTGCTCGTGCTGCTGCCGCTGGCCGGCGTCGAGCTGTCACCGGTCGGCCTCGTCCTCGCGATTGGCATCCTCGCCCTCATCTCGGTGGCGATGACCGGCATGGGCTTCGTGTTCGCTTGGCGCATCGACTCGGTGCAGGGCTACCACGCGATCATGAACCTGATCCTGATGCCCATGTGGATGCTGTCGGGTGCCTTCTTCCCGGCAGACGGCGCGTCTGCTTGGGTGCGCGGCGTTATGGCGGTCAATCCGCTCGCCTACGGGCTTGCGGCCTTGCGTCACGCACTCTACTGGGGCGATGAGACCTTGCGCGCAGGATTGCCTGCCATGTGGCTGTGTGTCGGCATCACCGCGTTGTGCGGGTTGCTCGCCGTTTGGGCGTCCGCCCGGGCGGTCGCCAAGAAGCCATTCTGATGACTCCCCTTCGCTGGGTCCGCAACCTGGTCGGCGTCGCGGCGATCACGCTCGCGGTCCTCTTCGCCCCACGGTGCAGCCATGACGAACCGCGACAGCTGACCGTCTACGGCGATGTCGGCACTTTTTCGTTCGAGAACCACGACGGCCGTAGCGTCGGGCCCGAGACGCTGCGCGGCGCGCCGTGGATTCTCGATTTCATCTTCACCAGCTGCACGGGGACGTGCTCGGTCATGTCGCAGCGCATGCAAGCGTTGCAGGGCGCGTTGGCCGACGTGCCGGATCTCAAGCTCGTGTCGATCACCTGTGATCCCGACCGCGACACGAAAGAACGACTCGCCCAGTACTCCAAAGGCTACAACGCCGACCCAGACCGTTGGTTCTTCGTGACCGGCGACAAGCAGAGCATTCAGTCGTTCTCGATTCAGACCCTCAAGCTCGGCATGCAGGAAGCGACCAGCGAGGAGCAAGCCAAGGGGATGGAGCGGATCATCCACTCGAGCCGGCTGGTGCTGATCGATGCCGAAGGTCGCATCCGTGCCTATCACAACGGCACCGAGGAGGGCGCCGCCAAGCGCGTCGCCGACGATGTGCGGGCGCTCCTCGCCGAGCGATGATAGGGCTCGGCCTCCAGGAGTTGCCGACGCTCAACGCCGCGCTCAACGCGGCCAGCGCCGCCTGTGTCGTCGCTGGCCTGATCGCGATCAAGCGCAAGCAGGAACGCCGACACAAGCGCTGGATGCTGACCGCCGTCGCCCTGTCGACGGCATTCCTGGTCTCCTACGTGATCTACCACACGACCGCGGAACCCAAGGCCAACTCCTTTGATGGGTGGGTGCGGACGGCTTATCTGGCGATGTTGTTCTCCCACGTTGTCCTGGCGGTGGTTGTGGTCCCGCTCGTCGTTGTGACTGTGGTGCTGGCGCTGCGTGACTCACGGGCGAAACACCGTCGGCTTGCCCGGTGGACGCTGCCAATATGGCTCTACGTTTCGGTGACCGGCGTCCTGGTCTACTTGTCCCTCTACGTCTTCCAGTAGTCCCGTCTTTGGCCTAACCTACTTCGCTCGCAGCACGATGTTGAAGAAGACCAGCCACCTGCTCCTGTGCGTCACCGCTGCATTGGCCGTCGGTGACTTCTTTGTTCCGATCCGCGTCGCCGGGCGTCCGTCGCCCGCGAACCAGGCCTGACCGTACGCTAGGTGCTGATGGGCGAGCCGACTAGCGAGCCAGTCAACGACGCCCCGGCGCCGCCGCGCAAGGGGCCACGCGTGATCATCCTGATCCCGCTGCTCGTCGCGTGCATCCTGTTGCCGTTCGTCTTCTGGAAGCAGACGTGGTTTGGCGAGGCGCTCGGTGCCGAGGACATCATCACGCGGATCGACGCGATCAGTGGGCCGAACACACAACAGCGGGACCTGCGACGCGCGCAGCACGCGATCGAGCAGATCTCGAAGCGGGTCGCCACGCACGCCAAGACCGGCAAGGGCGACCCCAAGCAGTTCTATGCGAAGGTCATTGCCTTGGCAGGTCACGAGGAGGCCGTCATCCGCGAGACGGTTGCCTGGCTCATGGGCGAGGACGCAAAGGAGCCGAGCTTCGCAAAGCCGCTACGCGCGCTCGTTGCCGACGACCAGCCGATCGTGCGGCGCAACGCGGCCTTGTCCCTCGGCAAGCGGCGCGACCTGGCCGCGCTGCCGGTGCTGCGTGCGATGTTGTTACCATTCCCGATCCAGGCCCCAGCCGCCGGCGAGATCGTCGGCATCGTGCCCAGCGTTTACGGCGTGTGCCGCGGCGTCGAGATCGCCCGCATTCGCACGGCCAGCGGCAGTGTCGAGACCGTGCGCACGCCCGTGCTTGGCGGCAAGACGGGCCGTGTCCTCGCGAGCAAGGGCGGCACCGTTGCAGCGGGTGCGATCATCTGCTCGGTCATGCCGAGCAGTCGCGAGGTGTTCTACGCGCTCATCTGCCTGCACGAGATTGGCACGGCGGCCGAGCTGCCCTTGCTCAAGCCCTACCTCGAGCCGAGTGCCGATTACGGACGCAAAGTGGCGGAGCAGGCCAAGAGGACGCGCGTCGCGATCGAGAAACGAACTGGTCAGTAGCGCTTCGAGCAAGCGGGCCCGGCGTCGGATAGCCGCCGGACGCGCGCGAAGATCTCAGTCGACCTCGCCGTACTCCGCTTCCCACTCGTCCGTCGCGACCATGTCGATGGCGTCCCACGGGCAGCCGTCCAGGAAGAGGCCGTCGGGTCCCTTGCTCGTGCACTTCTGGCAGCCGATGCAGGTATCGGGATCGACCCAGACGCGGCCGAACACGGTGTCCGGATCGTCGACGTAGACCATGCAGGCCGGGACAGGGCAGTAGCCGAGGCAGACGGGCGAGCCGGCGCACCCCGTGCACGAATCATTGATGAAAGCGACTTCCTTCGGCTTGCGTTTCCGCTTGCCGGCGGTGGTTGGCTTCTTCTTGACGGCTTCGGCCATGCGCGGAACCTAGGCTACCGTGCGTCCTGGGACAACTGTCGACGCCACATGCCGACCCAGAGGTCGCGCAGGGTTCCTTGGCGTCGGATCGCGATCGACTGGAACTCGTCCAGCCAGGCGGCGAGCGTGGCCGGTGAAATCGCCCACCGTGATGGAGTCTTCCCTTGCCAGCGGGACCTCAGGCGTCGTTGCCAACCGTGCAGCGAGAGCGGGTGGAAGGCAGATAGCACCAAGTTGGTGCGACAAACACGGGCGAGTTCGGCGACGACTTCCCGTTGCGCCTCCGGTGGCAAATGGTGCAGGAAGCGGAAGCAGACGACGCTGTCGAAGGCGCCGTCGTCGAAGGGCAACGACTGGATCCGTGCCTTGGCGACCCGTCCGGGTCCAGCCTCACCCAGCATCGCGCTCGAGGCGTCGACGCCGATCCACGTTGCGCCGTTCTCTTCGAGCAGAGGGCGGAGCCGACCAGCTCCGCACGCGGCGTCCAGCGTGCAGCCGAGGTCGACGTCGGCGACCACAGCCGCGACGAGGTTCGCTTCGGCGTGGTTGCGATGGCCGCTGCGACCGACGAAGGCCGCCGCCTTGCCGGGCTCCTCGTAGCGCCAGGAGGTGTCGTGCGCGTGGCTCAGATCGCTAGCCTCCGCCGGCATAGGTCGAATACGCGTTGCTCCGCCTCGGGCCGGCCGGCCGCGCGCAGAAAGAGCCGCGCGAAACGCTCGACGAAGTCGCGCTGGCGTAGCCCGTCGGCGCCAGGCGAGCGGAAGAAGCGCACGATGGCGCGGCCGAGCTCGCGGGCGCTCGGCCGTGGTCCAAACCGCGCGTTGTGAAAGTCGAGCAGCTGATAACCGCCGGGCGAAGCGAAGACGTGGTCGAGGCCGAGATCCGGCAGGAACACGCCCTTCGAGGTCACCGACCCCAGGTGTTCGGCGACCTCGAGCACCGTCGTCTCGGGGAGGTCGTCCGTGTCGGCGAGTGCGTGCCCGTCGAGCGATGCTGTCAGCAGTAGCGAACGCCGCTCGTGTCCGAACGAGGTTTCATCGCCGGCCGCGAGCACCTCCGGCGGCCGAAACCCCTCCGCGTGCAGCTTGTCGATCACGAGCCGCTCGCGCATGGCCTGGCTCGTGCAGCGCGGCTGCTGCAAGAAGCGCAGCTTGAGCTCGTTCTTGGCCTGCACACCGAAGAAGCGCTTCAAGTACGCAACGCCTCCCGGTGTTGTGATGCGCTCGACGCGCCTCAAGCGGTTCCGGTCGACGACCTCGCCGTCGAGACCGTCCCATACCGAAGCGAAGCCACCCCGCGCGAGCGCGGTCAGCCAGGCATGCTCGGGTGCGGTCCAGATCCTGCTTCGCATTCCCGGACATGATGCCGAAGATGCACCGTTCATGCCGAGAAAGCCCCACATTACGCGTGAGCTGGTCGCCCGCTTGCCGAAGTCTGACTTGCACGTTCATCTCGATGGGAGCATGCGGCTTGGCACGCTGATCGAGCTCGCCAAGCGAAAGGGCGTCAAGCTGCCGTCGCAGAGCGAGGCGGGGCTCAAGGAGCTCGTGTTCAAGCGGGCCTACCGCAGTCTTCCGGAATACTTGAAGGGTTTCGAGTACACGGTCGCGTGTCTGTCGGACGCCGAGGCGCTCGAACGAGCCGCGCAGGAGTTGGCTGAGGATTGCCAGGCCGAAGGCGTTTGTTACCTTGAGGTCCGTTTCGCGCCGCAGCTGCACGTGCGGCGCGGCTTCGATCTGCGCGCTGTCATGCGCTCGGTGTGCAAGGGGCTGCGTGCGGCCGAGAAACGCTACAATCGACGCCGCGAAGTGCGCGACGGCAAGACCCCGGCGTTTCGCGCCGGCGTGATCGTCTGTGCGATGCGCTTCTTTAACGAGCACTTTTCGGAGCACTACCGCGCCTACTTCGAGGCGCTGCCGATGACGGCTCCGAACCGCATCTTCGCGCTGGCTTCACTCGAGCTCGCCAAGGCTGCGATCGCTGCGCGCGAGACCGACGGGCTGCCGATCGTCGGCTTCGACCTCGCCGGGCAAGAGCGCGGCTTTCCGGCCGCTGATCACCGCGAGGCCTACGCGCTCGTTCACCAGCACTTCCTTGGCAAGACGGTCCACGCCGGCGAGGACTACGGGCCCGAGTCGATCTTCCAGGCGATCACCGAGTGCCATGCCGATCGGATTGGCCACGGCACTTGGCTGTTCTCGACGCGCCGCATCCAGGATCCCTCGATCACGGACCGGCGTGCCTATGTCGACAACCTTATTCGCTACGTTGGCGAGCACCGCATCACGCTCGAGGTGTGTCTGACTTCGAATCAGCAGACCATCCCGGAGTTTCGCAAGGACCTGAGTAAGCATCCGTTCCGGCACATGCACAAGGCGCGGTTGTCGGTGACCTACTGCACCGACAACCGCCTCGTGTCCAATACGACCGTCACCGACGAAGTGATGCGGGCCGTCGAGGCGTTTCGGCTGCGGCCGAACGAGCTCAAGAACCAGCTGCTACATGGCTTCAAGCGCAGCTTCTTCCCCGGCGACTACCTCGAGAAGCGCCTCTACGTGCGCCAGGTCATCGACTGCATCGACGCGATCTACGGCGAGTTGAAGATCCCACTCACTTGACGCGTTCGACGAGGATCGCTTCGCGCAGTCGGCCGTGAGCTGGCGGCTGGTGTCGTTGGCATCAGGTATCAGATACCCGCCGCCAACGAGCGTTCGACGTAGCGGTCGGTCATACCAGCGATGTAGTCGCACACCGTTCGTTCGAGCCCCTCCCGGTAGATGCGCCGCTCGAACCGGTCCGGCATGGCTGTGGGGTTGGCCGTGAATCGATCGAACAGGGCGTCAATGCCCTCCGATGCCTGCTCCATCGTGCGCAGAACTTCCGGGTGCCGGTAGAGGTCCTGCCGTAGCGTCGCCAAGAGTTCCGAGATCTGGGTGCGGCGCAGCGTTGAATGAGTCGCGAGATAGCTCGGTGTCGCACTCACGTCGTTGGGTTCGCGCAGCTCGTGCGCGTTCTCGAGCACCGAGTCGGTCGCGACCACGAGATCTCGCACGAGCACGGTCACCATGGCGCCCACGGTTTCGCGGCGGATCGTGCGCGAGGTCGAGGGCGTCGTGTCGCTCGCTAGCGAGGGGCTCCGCTGGCGCACGCGCGCGAGCGCCTCCTTCGGCAACGCGAGCGCGGCGAACGCCTCCCAGTCGACGAGGCCCGAGCGCATCGCGTCGTCCATGTCGTGGCACAGGTAGGCGGCGCGGTCGCAGAGGTCGACGAGTTGTCCCTCGAGGTAGGGTGTCGTGCGCCGCGGCAGGTCGTCGGCGATTGGGAAGCCCTCGGGGATCCTGCTCTTGAGCAGGCACAGCCGCGTTTCGCGGCACAGGTTGAGGCCGTCGCGCCCGGCGTAGGTTTCCTCCAGGCTGTCGAGAACTCGGAGGCCCTGCGCATTGTGTTGGAATCCTCCGTGGTCCTGCATGCGCGCGTGCAGGGTTCGTTCGCCGGCGTGTCCCAAGGGTGGATGCCCGAGGTCGTGTGCCAGCGCCACCGCCTCGGCGATGTCACTGTTGAGCCCGAGCGATGTACACGCTGACCGAGCCATCTGAGCGACTTCGAGCGTATGCGTCAGGCGCGTCCGGAAGTGATCGCCTTCTGCCGCGTGGAAGACCTGGGTCTTTTGCTGCAGGCGCCGGAATGCGGCCGAGTGCAGGATCCGGTCGCGATCACGCTGAAAGCACGTGCGCAGTGCGTCGGGTTCCTCGGGCACGCGCCGTCCGCTGTTGTCGCGCGCCTTGAGCGCGAGCCGAGACAGTACGTGCACCTCCCGTTCTTCGATGTCCTCACGGTTGAGCATCGGCGACCCACTCGGCCCAGCCGTTCGGTGTCTCATGCAGCTTGAGCCGCGTCACCTGGATCCCCCGCGAACCGATCGCAGCGTCTGTGTCGATCGTGCGTTGCAGGACTCCCACGAGCCAGGTGGCGATGTTCTCGGCTGTCGTGTTGAAAGACACGACGTGGTGCCTGTTGTCCTCGGCGCGCAGGAAGGCGAGCAGAGACGGGTCCTTGTCGTAGACGAGGAATGCATGGTCGATGTTGTCGTCGATCCAGGTCTTGCAGAGCCGCTTGATGTCGCCGAAGTCGACCACCATGCCGTAGCGATCCAGATCGGGGGCGGTGAACGACACTTCGGCGACGTAGCGGTGGCCATGTGCGTGCCGGCACTTGGAGGGATAGCCGTCCCCGAGCCGGTGCCCCATGTCCCACTCTATGCGTTGTGTGATCGAGACGGTCATGCTTCCGACACCCAGGCCGCGCGACAACCGGGCTCCTCCTCGACCTCGACCCGGGTCAGCCTCGCGTGTGTCGGCATGCGGGCTTGGATCGTCTCGAAAACCGCCCGTGCCACCTGCTCGGCGCTCGGGCTGCTCTCGGGAGTTTCAAATGGGGGTTCCTCGTTCATGTGACGACCTCGCCAGCCTGCCACGGCCTCCTGAAAAGCCGCATCGAGGTCCAGGAAATCGACCAAGCACCCCGACGCATCCACTTCCTTGCCGCTTACCGTGACCCAGACCCTCCACTCGTGCTCGTGAGTTGGTTCCGTCGCGCCCTTGTAGTGGCGCAGCCCGTGGGATGCGGCGAAGCTCCGCTCAATCGTGACCTCGTACATATGGCGTGGTCATAATCCTAGGCCCCTCAAGGCCAGATAGACCAGTCGAGACACATGAGCGAGCCCCTCGCACTGACCGAGACGATCCGCGCCAGGACCTGCCTGCCGTCGTGCGCCTCGGCGCAGGAGCCCGCGCCGGCCTTGTCGAGACCAGGCCGAAGTGGGTCAACATCCGTGTGCGTGAACGCGCCGGGTGGGTAGAGAAGGATCAGGTCGGGCTGGATTGACGGCCCTCAAGGGCGGTAGGTCGGTTGCGATTTCGCGCATAGAATCGCAGCCTCGCGCGGCCCTCATCGCGTAACGTCATTGACGTGCCCTCTGTCTTCGCGCACATCGCCGAGCTCGTCACCGAGAAGCGCTCGCCACTCGTGCTCGGGCTCGACCCGCGGTCGGAGCGGATGCCGCACGGCTACGTTGGCAACGAAGGCGTGGTGCGCTTCCATTCGCGGTTGATCGAGCTGGTGGCCGACCACGTGGTCGCCGTGAAGCCGCAGATCGCTTTCTTCGAGCAGCTCGGTGAGGACGGGCTGTGGGTATACGCCGAGACTTGCCGCCTCGCCCGCCAGGCCGGGCTCGTTGTGATCGGTGACATCAAGCGCGGCGATATCGGATCGACCGCGGAAGCGTACGCGGAAGCGCACTTTCGCTGGGCCGACGTGGTTACCGTGAACCCCTACCTCGGCGACGATTCGCTTGAGCCGTTCTTCGCGCGTTGTCGTGACGACACCAAGGAGGGCGGCAAGGGCGTGTTCGTTCTGTGCGCGACGTCGAACCCGGGCTGGAGGCGGTTCCAGACAGTCGAGGACCGGGATGGGCGACCCCTCTATTTGAGCGTGGCGGCGGCGATCGCTGAGTGGAACGACGAGCTGCGTGGTGGCGACGTCTGGGGTCCGGTCGGGGCCGTCGTCGGTGCGACGCATCCGGAGGTGCTCGCCAGCGTGCGCCGCGCAACCCGGCACAGCTGGCTGCTGGTACCCGGCGTCGGGGCCCAGGGCGCGCGCATGCAGGATCTCAAACACGCCTTCGATGCCGACGGTCACGGTGCTCTCGTGCCGGTCAGTCGCGGACTCGCGAGCTGCTTCGAACCGAGCGACGTCGGCTGGGAGAAGCGAGTGCGTGACGCTGCCGAGATGCTCGTCGCTGAGGCACGCTCCGTGGTCCTCGACGGATGACGCTGCGCGTGCGGTGCTCGGTGCCGTTCCAACGCCTGAACATGCCGCCGATGCTGGCTGGCTTCGACGCGCACAATCCGAGCCTCGGTCGATTCCTTCCACGCCGACCGCGCGATGTAGGGGAGTTGCTCGAGAGCGCGCGGGCGCGCATCGACGGTGGGCCACACGACGCGGCGCGAGCGCAGATGGCGGAGTCTCTGCTGCGCTACGCCGCGACGGCTGGTGCCCCGGCCGCTGTCTTGGAGGCGGCGCAGGCGCTCGCCGAGCCCGGCACGATGGCAATCGTGACCGGGCAGCAGCCGGGGCTGTTCGGCGGTCCGCTCTATGTCTGGCACAAGGTTGCGACTGCGCTGCGTTTGGCGCGCGAGGTGCGGGCACATCCTGGCGCGCCGCGCGTCGTTGTCGTGTTCTGGAACCACACGGACGATCACGACTGGGGCGAGGCGAACCACACGTATCTCGTCAACGCGGCGCTCGACTTGCAGCGCATTCGTGTGCGCACCGGCACAACTGGTTGTGCCCTGTCGCGGATGCACGTCGGTGACGACGTCATGGGTGTCATCGAGGAAGCGCGCGATCTGTTGCCGGCGACGGCGGAAACGGAGCGCGAGCTGGACCGCCTGCGGCCGCGCTCCGGTGACGCGACGCTAGGCACCCTGCTGTCACGCCTCCTGTTCGACAGCTTCGGCGACGAGGGCTTACTCGTGCTCGATCCGGCAGCGCTGTCGAGCGAGCAGCGCGCCCCGCTGTTAGAGTGGCACACACGTGCTGCGGACCTCCGCGTTGCCATGAAGACCGCGGCTGCTGAGCTAGCGGCCCGCGGCTTCGACGTTGCGATCGATCCGGAAGGCGCCTTCATGTTCCGCATCGAGCCCGACGGCAAGCGTCGCGCGGCGCCCGACGGCGAGGTTTGCCCGTCCGGCGACACGCCGAGCCCGGGCGTCTTGCTGCGCAGCGTTTGGCAGGACGCGATCCTGCCGACACTCGCCTACGTGCCGGGCCCGGGCGAGGTCGCGTATCTCGCGCTGCTCGGCTCGTTCTACGAAATGCTTGGCGTGCCGCGGCCGCCGCTCGTGCCGCGAGCATCGATCACACACGTTGCACCACGGCTGTTCGAGCACCTTGAACGCTGGCAGCTGGCCCTACCGGACCTCGAGCCCGGGGCCAAGGCGGTCGAAGCGCGCATCGCCTTGCAGGAAGGCGTCGACGAGGCCGAGGCCGAGGCCGAGGCCGAAGGGCCGGAGCAACAACTCGTCGCGCTCGCAGAGGACATTCGCGTGCAACTGCGTGCGCTCGAGCCGTCGGTGGCCGAGGTGGATCAGCGGTTGATCCACCAACTCGTCCGCATCAGCTCGCGGACGACGAGCGAGCTCGGGCGCTTCGTGCGCAAGCTCGAGAACCAGAGGCGCAACCAGGCGGGCCGTTACCGCCAGCACGCGCGGCGGCTCTGCGCCGAACTCATGCCGCGCGGCCGCATGCAGGAGCGGGTGCTGCCGGCGCTGCCCTTCCTCGTCCGTGAGGGTGAGGGTTTTGCGCGATCTTTGATCGATGTAGCCGACCCATTCGCGCGTGAGCACCTCCTGGTGGGTCCATGCGAGCCCTCTGCCTAGCGCCGCATCCCGACGATCTCGAGGTCTGGATGGGGGGGACGCTTCGGCTGCTGCGCGAGGGTGGCGTCGATGTTCGTGCTGTGATCGCGACCGAAGGCGAATGTGGGACACGGCAG
>PVBE010662058.1_pt1 | contig 11303 bp, 6 predicted proteins | sample 1631181 | NCBI WGS metagenome assembly PVBE01 (sample SAMN08397723, study PRJNA350692) | Marine metagenome, whole genome shotgun sequencing project. | isolation source: water | place: Pacific Ocean | collected 2012-04 | reverse complement strand
TAAACTATCTAATTAAATTAATGAAAAAAATTGCACTAGCTCTCGCAGCTTCAATAGCGTCTGCTCCTGCAATGGCTGGCGTTTATATCAACGCTGAGTCAAACGCATCTTATACAGGTAACGATTATACCTCTAGAACTACTGATCTACATGTCGGTTATGAAGGAGATGTAGGTGCACTTGGATATTACATTCAAGGTGGTCCTGCTTTTACTTCTCCTGATGGAGCTGACGGTAACACAGATTTCTCTGGCAAAGGTGGTTTATCCATTGCTGCTTCTGAGAAGTTAGACATCTACGGTGAGGTTTCTTTCCTTACAGATGAAGTTAATGATACAGCTTATGGTACAAAAATAGGTGCCAAGTTTAAATTCTAATGTCACACCAATCAACAGATGGACGTGCAATGGTCACGTCCTTTTCACCTGAACCTGAGAAAGTTGATACTAATCCTAGCGATCAACAACCTCCAGGTGTTGACGAGGAGGTAGATTATAACTCCTTGGAAGAAGCCCTCTTGGGTGAATAAAATCAATGAATTATGGATAGTGGTCTTTTTACTCCTATCCTTTTTCGTAATGATAGAAACATTACATGTAAACTATCATCGGTCAGAAGCACCTCAGTGTCGGACTTCTGACTAATTGGCTTTAGCCCTGTACGCAGGATACCTTTAGCCGTCTAGACGGTGGGAGAGACCACGAAAAATGATCAAAAAAATTTCAGCTGAAGACGTATATATTTTAAATTTTATCCAGATTAATGGCACATCAAACTACCAGTGGCTCTAACACAGCCCTGTTAACAGGTCCAGGTGCTGATAACGGTGTTATAGCAACTACCGCTAACCGTAGAGCCCTGTACCTCAAGCTGTTTTCGGGTGAGATGTTCAAAGGATTCCAGCGCAATACAATTGCTAGGGATCTAGTTATGAAGCGTACCTTAAAGAACGGTAAGTCTTTACAGTTCATTTATACAGGTCGCACAACTGCTGAATATCATACACCAGGTAACAGTATACTAGGTAATAGTGATAGCGCACCTCCAGTCGCAGAGAAGACAATCACTTGTGATGACCTTCTCATCTCCAGTGCATTCGTTTATGAATTAGATGAAACTCTGGCGCATTATGACCTACGTGGAGAGATATCTAAAAAGATTGGATATGCTCTTGCAGAAAATTATGATAAGAAGATCTTCCGTGCAATCTCTAAGGCTGCTCGTAAAGCATCTCCTATCACCAAAGCTAACTATGTAGAACCAGGCGGTACACAGATCCGTGTTGGAACTAATGCTCAACTCTCTGATGCTTATAACTCAGCTTCATTGATCAATGCTTTCTATGATGCCGCAGCTGCACTAGATGAGAAGGGAGTAAGTTCTGAAGGTCGTGTAGGTGTACTTAACCCACGTCAATACTATGAACTAATTCAAGCCGTAGGCTCTAATGGATTAGTGAATCGTGATGAGCAGGGTGACTCTCTACAGAAGGGTAATGGAATCATTGAAATTGCAGGTATCAAGATCTACAAGTCAATGAACATTCCTTTCTTCGGAAAGTATGGTACTATCTATGGTACAACTGCTGGAACAACAGATGCTAACGTAGCTGACCCAGGTAATTCTGGATCTTTCGTTGGCGATGCAATGGCAGATGAGCATAACGTTACTGAAAATGATTATGGTCAAGCTGCTAAGTTTGCTAATTCTTGTGGCCTCATCTTCCAGAAAGAAGCCGCAGGGGTTGTCGAAGCTCTTGGTCCTCAAGTGCAAGTAACTTCAGGGGATGTATCAGTCATCTACCAAGGTGATGTTATCCTCGGACGTCTTGCTATGGGTGCAGACTATCTTAACCCAGCCGCTGCTGTTGAACTGTTCGCTGGAACAGCAACTAAGCCAGCTGCATTCGGTTAAGCTTAAACTTTTAACCAACATATGGGGAGTCTTCGGGCTCCCTTTTTTTTAATTACAAATATTTATACTTATGCCTTTTCCAACCACTAACGCTACTCAAGAATTACCAGCCATAAATCAAATACTAACGTCATGTGGTCAGGCTCCTGTAACCACTCTAGATCAAACCAACCCAGACGTTGCGATTGCTTACGATACACTATTACAGGTGTCAAGGGAAGTACAGGCTGAAGGCTGGACTTTCAATAGAGAATATCACTATGAGTTTACACCATCAGCTGATGAATCTACATTGAATGAGATAGCAATACCAAATAATATAATACAAATAAAATTAACAGAGAATGGTGCTAACGTAGATTTTGATGCCGTAAGAAGAAGCGGAAAATTATACGATAGACAACACCATAGATATACTTGGCCAGATCATACTACAGTAGAATGTGATGTTATATGGGAATTTGATTGGGTAGATATACCTGAACCTATACAACAATTCATAACTGCTAGAGCTGCTACTATAACATCTAGTAGAATTGTAGGAGATGAAACTCAATATCAAATGCTACAACAACAAGAAGCTTTTGCTAGATCTACTGCATTAGAATATGAAACACAACAAGGTCAATATACTTTCTTCGGACACCCACAAGATAGAACTAACTTCTATAATAGTTACAAACCATTCCAAGCCTTAGCACGATAATGACAACAGTAACTCAACGAGTAGATAATTATCTCGGTGGAGTATCTAGACAATCTGATGATAAGAAAAGACCAGGGCAAGTCCGTGAATGTCTTAATGGTTATCCTGACCCTACGTTTGGTTTAACTAAAAGACCAGGCTTAAAGTGGATTTCTAACTTAGGTACTGGTACGACATACGATTCCTCTAAATGGTTTTATATATCTAGAGGAACAGATAAATTTATAGGATGTATTACACCTAAACCAAGTAGTGGTAATGGTACTGTAGCTGTATGGAATGCCACAACAGGAGCTGCATGTAGTATGACATATGGTAGTGGTGCTCAAGCTTACCTTACAGGAGCTAGAGATAATTACCATGTATTGAATTTACAAGATACATCTATAATATCGAACAATTTAATAACAACTGCTGTACAATCAGCACCTTCTTTTACAGCTAAAAAACAAGCTACTTTAGTATTAAGTGGTACTTCTATTAGTACTGCATATACTGTAGTTGTTGCAGGACAAACTGTTAATCATACTTCTAATGGTACTGATAAATATAGTGATGTATTAGGGGATTTAAAGACAGCTATTGATGCATTAAGTATAGCTAATTTAACAACAACAGTTTATAAAACTACACTACAATTATCTAATACAGCGGCATTTACTATAACAGCTACAGGTGGTGAAGATGGAGCTTCTATTAGAGTTTTTCAAGATCAAGTAGCAAGTAGTGCTGAATTACCTATGGAGTCCTTTAATGGGCATACTGTTAAGGTAATGAATACTGCTAACATAGTATATGATGATTATTGGCGTAAATTTGTAGCAGATAATGGTACATCAGGAGTAGGTCACTGGGCTGAAACTATAGATCCTTCCGTTTCTGTAGGTGTTGATGATACTACTATGCCTCATGAATTAGTATTAACAGGTACTAATGCATTTACATTTAGAAAAGTTACTTGGACTAATAGGTTAGTAGGTGATGATGTAACTAATCCTCAACCTAGTTTTATAGGTAATAAGATTCAATCTTCTGTATATGATAATAGACGATTAGGATTCTTATCAAATGATAATGTTACATTAAGTCAAGCAGGTGAAAAGTTTAATTTCTTTCATGACTCTGCACAACAAGTATCAGATTCTGATCCAATTGATTTAAAAGCATCAACTATTAGACCAGTTGATTTAACTGCTGCTATACCAACTACACAAGGTTTAGTTTTATTCTCTAAAACTCAACAATTTATAATGACATCTGAAAGTGGAGTGTTGACACCATCAACTACTACTATCAGATCAATTTCTAATTATGAAATAGATACTAATGTCAACCCAGTAGATACAGGAACACATCTGAATTTTCTAAGTAAAACACCAAGTTATACTAGAGTTTTTGCAATGCAAACTCGTGGTCAAGATGAAAATCCACAAGTTTTAGACGTTGGAAGAATAGTAAATGAATGGGTTCCATCTACAATAGATACATTAATTGCTAGTGCAGAAAATGAATTCATAGCAATGTCAGACCAAGCTTCACGGTATATTTATTTCTTCAGAACTTATAGTGATGGGGAAAAGAATCTAATGGAAGCGTGGTTTAATTGGCAAGTTTGTGGTACTGTTCAATCAATAGCTGTTGATGAAGATGACATGCTAGTGGTTACTAAGCAAGGTAGTCAGTTTACATTTAGTAAAGCAAGTTTAAGTCAGAGTCCAGATGATGCTATAATTGTAAGTAATAAAGGTCAGAAGATTAATCCATGTATAGATTTATATGCTGCAGCTGATAGTTCTCCATATAACAGTATAGAGTCAATAACAATAACTGCTGGGGGTAGTGGCTATTCCTCACCACCTACAGTTGTTATAGCTGGTACTACAGGTCCAACAGCAGGTACACCAGGATCAAGTGCGTCAGCTACTGCTACGCTTACAGGAGGAGCTGTAACAGGTATTACCTTAGCTAATGGTGGTACAGGTTATACTAACGGTGCTGTAGTGTCATTTACAGGTGGAGGAGGGTCTGGAGCTACGGCTACAGCTTCTGTCTATGATGGTACTAAATGTTACTTAAAGTATAATGATGATACATCCTTAACACCAGTTCTTATTATTAAAGGTTCTGCTACTACTGGTCAGTTAGTTGAATCAGGTTTTACAATTACTCCTGATAGAGCCTCTGATGGACTAGGAACTTACTTTAAAGTTCCAAGAAAAGATCTAACTAGTGTAGCTAGTGATATTATAATTGGATATAAATATGATTATGATATTAGTTTACCTAAAACTTATTATAAATTAGATGAAGATATGACGCAATCTGATTATTCTGCTAGATTAACAATAGCTAGAATGAAGTTTGCTGTTGGTCTTTCAGGTGTATTAGGTTTTAAACTAAAATCTACTGGTACAAGACAAGGTAAAAAAGTATATACTGGAGATGATTCTACAACAGATTTCTCTTGGATAGAAGATGATATAGCATATGTAGATAGAGACCAAATAAAACTAAAGATTAATAACTTTGAAAGCACATCCTTTACTTTCGTTAATGATACAACTATAAGACTTAATTCTATTCCTAGCCAAACATTTACAGCTAATGGTTCTACCTCAACCTTTACTTGGACTTTCGATAGGGATAACTTAAGCTTAATTAAAGTTAAGAAAGCAGGAGTACTACAAACTGAAGGTACTGATTTCCAGTTTACTGGTGAGAAATCTATCATATTTATTGATGGAAATGGAGCACCAACTAATCCAACTAATAGTACTGAAATTAAAATCTATAGTGCAGATGATATTCTTATCTATCTAGATGAATGGTATGATTTAAATCCAACACCAATGGCTGATACTTATTTAGCTAATGATGTTACATTATCAGAACAATCAATATTTAGCATACCAATACATCAAAGATCAGATAATTTTGAATTAAGAATATTTAATGATACACCATTTCCCGTAGCATTAAATTCAATGATGTGGGAAGGAAATTATTCGCCAAGATTTTATAGGAGGAAGTAACTTATGTTTATGGCGTTAGGTGCCTTAGTAGGTGCGGCAGCAACAGGATTTGGTACAGGTGCACTGGCAGCAGCAAGTATTGGTGCAGGTATCGGAGGTGCTATTGATGGTGGTCAAAGATCTGCATCAGCTGCTAGAGCTCAAGCAGAAGCAACAAACGATGCTTCAGAAAGACAATACTATTATGATACCGCTGCTTGGCAAGCTAGAAAAGAAAGACTTGTAGCAGATAGAGATTTTGCTATTGAAGAACTTATCCAAAAAGCAGCCAATGAAGGTAAATTAGCACAACATAAAGATGCTTTAAGTGCTCAACGATATGCATATGATATACAGATACGTGATCGTGAACAAACATCTTTAGATGCACAATATGAAAGATCAGATGAAGTTTATAATGCACAGCTTTATTATAACTCTTTAGCTGAACGAGCAGGTATCCATGATGAATCAATTAGATTAGAAGAAACTCAAATTGAATCTAGAATTGATGATGAAGAATTAAGATTAAAAGCTCTTATGGATGAAGGTGAAATTCGATCTAGAGGTTTGAGTGGATTAACGGCAGATAAAGCTGTTTATTCAGTTTGGAATAAAGCAGGTAAACGTATAAGAGCACTGAATGATACATTACAAAGTGCTGGTCGAACTTCACGTGCTGTTATAAATGAAATCAAACGAGATAAAGAAACTGCAGATTTAGCTGCTTATGCTGCTAAAATGTTAGATCCAGGTATATTACCTGAAGTCATTGAACCAATAGCAACCCCATTAACTGATTGGATTATGCCACGAGCATTAGAAGAATATGACTTTGGACCAGCTCCAGTATTAGGAGCAACAGCAGATCCAAGTGCAGCAGCAGGTCGAGCATGGGGAACTACTCTTACAAGTATTGCCGGTTCTGTCCCAACTTATTATGCAATGGGTGACAAGGCAGGCCTTTGGGGTAATTAATTAACTAATAAATAATTATGAGCAACACATCATACTATAAGCCTACGGGCAGAAGAGGTGGGTTTAGACAAGGTACTCTAGGTGATAGTACTAGGCAAATTGAACGCCAAGCTAGAACTATTATTGATTCTTTAAAAGAAAATCAATTAAGATATCAACAAGTGGGTAGTGAATTAACTCAAGGGTTAAAAGCTACTCATAGTAATCAAGCAGAAAATAGTCAGATTCTACGAGATTTAGACAATAAAAAGTGGCAAACTCGTGAAGATGCTATGTCAAAAAGAGGATTACGAGAAAAAGAAGCTCTACAATCTTTAGCTACTGAATATGGTAAAAAGGCAGAGTACTGGGGGCAGTTCACTAAAACGGGTGCATTGAATTTAGCGAAAGCTTCAACTACTATTTTAGAAGAACTTGATAGAAGACGAGGTGAAAAGATACTAGAGGAAGTAGAACAATCACCAGAATATGAATGGAATAGTAATGTTCTTGAATCAGCTTCTGATGAAGTTAATAGAGAAATAACTGTAGATGCTAAATTTGCTAATAAAGATGGTGAATATAAATTAGCAAATATTTTATTAGATAAAAAGGAAAGCAATAATATCCATTATAATAATGTAATGGCAGATAGAATTATTGCAATGAAGACTCACGAAAGAGCTTTAGAACAAAAATTCACTGAAGAAGCTAATAATCCAGACCCTAAGAAACGTTTACGTTATAATTCTAAAACTGCTGAAACATTATTTGTTGAAGGTGCTAGGGAAATTATACGTGCTTATGGATTAAATCCTAATTCTAAAGGTTCTAGAAAAATAATTGATCACTTTAGAAGTGTTGGTCAGAAACAAGCAGCAAAATTTCAAGGCTATGAACAAATAGCAGAAGATGAAGATAGATTAAATAAGCTTTCAAATAAAATTAAATTTAATACTGATCAAACAAAAGAAGCTGAATACTATGAAGATTTTATAACTGCTTATAAAAACTCATGGGCAGTTACTAAAACTGGAGAGTTTATATTACCTTCAGATAAATTAAATTTTCGTACAGATGGCTTCCTTGAAGGTACAAAAGCATTAATTGATAATGGTGTTTTCGATCAAGGACCAGCAGGAGCTGGTAAGCAGAAATTATTAAGATATTTAGAACATAAACCTTGGGATAAGGATGGTGATGGTAAAGTAAGTCAATCTGAATTATGGGATAAACAAGATCATGCAGAAGAAATTCTTCAACACTGGTATTCAAATAATACAGAAACAAAACGGAAGGAATTATTAAAAAAAGATGCTACTACTAATCAAAAAATAACTGCAATTAAAGCAGCTATAGATCCAGAAAATGTAGATAGAATTGATTTAAGTACATTAAAAGGTGAAGAGGCTTTTTTTGATAAATTTGTACGTGCTGAAACTAATGAAGATGTATTAAGTTATGCTTATGAAATATTATCATATAGTAAAGCTAAACAAGGTGATTGGGATATAAGGCAGAATTTAAAAAAAGCACATCAACAAGGAGATTTAGCTGAGTTTTTATTTCAATATATTAGATTACCAGATACTGTAAGAAGTTCTTATTCTAATATGTTTGCAGATATTAAAGATTTAACAGCTGCTTTTGGTCCTGGTAATGAGGCTAAAAAGGATATTAAAGATTGGGCTGAAACATCAATACAAAGAATTATTGTTGAGTTAGGACAAGTCCCACCAACTAAATTAAGTGCTAGTGCTGAAAGAGAGATTGAAAAACTACAACACTCTTTCTTTTATCATTTTGCTGCATTAAATACAATAGAAGATCCATTAGAAAGAGTTGCTAAAGCAAAGGAATTAGCTATAGAGCCATATCAGCAGAATACAGGTGTAGGTAAACATTATAAACCAAATGATTCTTATAAAAATCCTGAAGGAAGGGAACAAAGGTATAATATAAATGGTCTGGTTGAATTTGCTGGATCTTATGAGTATGAAACAGATGAACAAGTTTATACTACAGAAGATCTTCTCGATATTTTAGTAAGTGAAGACGAGTATGTAAATAGACGAGCTTTCATGCAGGATCAAGAAAATATACCTAAAGAAAATCTCAATAGAATATCAGCTCTTATAGGGGATAAAAGATTTATTTCTGATAAACAATTATCAAATATAGTTGGTTATGTACATCGTGGTACTGATTTTGGTTCCGAACCTGGTGAATGGTCATATCCTAAAAATCTAATTTTATTATCCCAATTAACCAATGGTAGACATACACCTAGACAATTATTAAACCAAGCTCTTAAAGACAGAGGTTTTACAGATAAAACTAATTTTATTCCTGTTGATCATACTGATTTATTACAACTAAGAGAAAAAGAAATAGGAACAAACTTTAAAAAAGGTATTAATCCTAGACACTATAAAAATCTAACCGCTTATCTTTATTCTTTACAGAGAGGACCGAATTAAATGGCTGAAGTTATGAACGAACAAAATCCAGAAGAAGAAACTAAAGTCATTGAACCTGAAGTAGATACAACTAATTGGTTTAAACAAAATACAGAAGGTAAATTTCCTTCTCCATTTGGTGGTACTATAGGATTCAGCTCTGTTGATTTAACAGATGAAACAAATGAAAAACAGATGTTAGAAGAATATGATCAATGGCAAACATCAGATGAAGAAAATAAAGATATTTTAAGAGAAAATTGGCATCAAAAATACTATGGAATGAGTTTTAAAGATGCTTGGTATAAAAAGCAAGACCAACGGTTTGGAGCTAAAGTATTAGAAACAGCTGCTTTACCTGGAATGGCTCTTGCTGATTTTGCTATGGATGCAATGGGTACAGTTATACCTAAATTTGATAAATTAGATGATAGATGGGATCAAGCTACTAAATATGATGATCATGAAACTTTATTAAATGCTGATTTTGCTAATGGTCTTAGAAGTATATTATCTATAGTACTCCCTAGTATGATGGGTGGGGGTTTAGTTGCACAAGGAACTAAATCATTACCTGCAGCAATGCCAGCATTTACAAAAGGTTTAGTAAGGACAGGTGCCTTTGGTGCACAAAACATGGCAACTATCGGATTAAGTGATGTTGGAGAACATGAAAATATTACAGGAACATTAAGTCAAAGTTTTCCTGGAATATTTGGACCTGAAGGATGGCTTCCTATTCCTGAGTGGTTAGCAGTTAAAGAATCAGATAGTCCAAGTGTTAGAAAATGGAAGAATATTTTGGAAGAAGGAGGTTTAAGTGTTTTTGGAAGTACTCTTGGTGCTTTTCTTGCTGTAACAAATAAGATAGGACCACTAGATTTTTTTTGGCCATTAAATAAAAAAGCTGAAAAATATAAACAATTAGAATTATTAAAATTCTCTGAAATAGCAGAAGCAGATAAACTTATTAAAATACAAAAGATTGATGAATTATTAGCAACTAATAAAATAAGTAATCCTAATAGAAAAACATTACTTCAGGAAAAACGTAATATTATAAAATCATTTGGTAAAATTAAAAACCCGGATGATTATATAAAACGAGATCTTGATTCTAGAGTTAAAGAAGCAGAAGCAACTAGATTACAACGTTTACAAGAATTAGATCCAGATGTTAATCAATTAGAACTACCATTTGATCCAGATCTAAATCCTGGATGGTTAGATGAATCAGGCGAAGCACGTCAAACTATTCCTCCTGCTAATGTAGCACGCAATATGGCAGATACTAGTGCTCTTAAAAAAGGAGATATTGATCCTAGTGGTAACCCTGCTCCTTTAATATCTAATAGTATGTTAAGTAAAGGTTTAGGAATAGGTTCTACAAGTCGTAAGGTTGTAATGGGAATAGCAGAACATGCTAGAGATATTGGACCTTTTGATGGTATTGTTGATACTATGAGGCAGTCTCCAAAGGATATAGAAAGAACAGCATGGGAGATATACACAAGTATTATGGCTCCAGGTAGTACTTTAGAAGATATAAAAAAATTATTTTTAGAAAGATCGTATTACGGTAAAGTAGCTTATGCTACTAGAGAACAAGCTCTAGCAGCAAAATTAGCATTAAGAGATTTAACTGATAGATTTTTAGGACGTGAAATAACTGAAAGTTCTGCAAGAGTTATGGATACTCTTGGTAGAGAAGTAGCTACTATGTCTGAAGGTATAAAGATAGCAAAACCTTATGTAGATGAATATAGAGCTATGGATCTAATCATTGATAAGATGCAGTTTCTTATGAATGAACACGGTCTTAATAAATATATAGCAGGTTTTCAACTTCAAGAACAAAATCAATTTTTAAATATAACAACTGGTAAAGAATTCAATCAAGTTATAAAAGAATTATCTGACCAATTCGTTGCAGCAGAAAATGCTTTACATGCTAAAAATCAAAGATTTACTGATGAACTAAGAAAATTAAAAGTAGATAAACCGCAAGCTTTAAAACCTTTAGTAGAAATCTTTTCACATACTGATGGAGATGTAGATACATTAGCTAAATTATATAAATGGACTGAACAACAAGTAACTTGGACAGGTATGTTGAAAAGTCCTAATCCTAAAGAATTAAATTTATTTGCTAAAGGATTATGGAGTGTAAAATATAATAATATTCTTTCTGGTAAATCAGCTATAAATGCTACTAAAGCTAATACTTATCAACTTATACTTAAACCATTCACTGCT
>PVBE011034807.1_pt1 | contig 11304 bp, 6 predicted proteins | sample 1631181 | NCBI WGS metagenome assembly PVBE01 (sample SAMN08397723, study PRJNA350692) | Marine metagenome, whole genome shotgun sequencing project. | isolation source: water | place: Pacific Ocean | collected 2012-04 | reverse complement strand
TGCCTGAATTGAGTCAGATTGCACCAGGATTCGGCGTCATTGCTACTGAGGTTAATGGTGACGGGAAAGCTGACATTTACTTGGTGCAGAACTTTTACCACCCTCAGAGAGAGACTGGAAGGATGGCCGGTGGGATGAGTGTTTTATTGCTTGGGGACGGTTCGGGTTCCTTTAATGAAGCCTGGCCTCATAGAAGTGGGTTAGAAGTTCCAGAAGATGCGAGGGGACTTGCTTCATTTGATTCGAACGATGATGGGTGGGTCGATTTTGCGGTTGGTATCAATGATGGGAAAATGAAATTGTTTCAGAATCAGGCAAGATCTGATTCCGGGTACAAGTCTTTCATGATCCGACTCTCTGATGGGCCCGGTAATCCTACTGGTGTTGGAGCAAGGGTCCGCGTTGTATTAACTGATGGATCTTCGCAGACCGATGAGGTCAGAGCCGGTGGCAGTTACCTGTCCCAGTCTTCATCTGGGTTATTTTTTGGTCTGAGTGTTGGCAATAAGGTCAAGAATATTCAGGTTCGGTGGCCTGACGGAGAGGAGACTGCCCACCAGTATCTTTCTGGAGAGCATAAGGTAATTATTACTCGGACCGCTCAATAGCGGCACTGATGTTGAAAAGACGCGTTCTCCAAAATTATAAGATTAGCGACTGGACTTTAATTCCAGGGTTGATGACTTGTGTTTTGTTTTCTGCGGTTTCTTGTAAGGAAAATCCTGAAGAGAAACTGGAAGATCATTCCCAAATCGAGAAAATTGAATCTATTAAGATAGAGAATACTGAAAAGGATGAGGAAGGTCATCAGAAGATGCTCAGTTTGCTTGCCGGGGTCCGAGACTTAACTTCTACGAAGAATCAGTATCTGGGTGATGGTCGAGCAAGGAAGGTCCGAGAACTCCTTGCCAATGCGACTCCTCAAACGCCGGCCAAGGAGAACTGGTTCCATCATCGCATACTCGGATGGGCAGAACTTAATCTTGGGAATGAGACTGAGGGCATTAAGCATTTGAAGCTCGCCTATGATCTTTTACCTGCAGTGAAAGATTCGATCGAAGAGAAGAGGGCCATGGAAAATATTTTTATGCTCGGAGTTGCCTGGATGAGACGAGGGGAGACAGAGAACTGTTGTGCTAGGCTCACGCCCGAAAGTTGCATTCTTCCCATCCGTGGAGGAGGCATTCATTCGAAGGAGGAAGGTTCCCGGAATGCCATCATATACTTTGATGAACTTCTCAAGAAGGCTCCTGCAAAATCAGTCTGGCATTATAGGGCAAGGTGGTTATTAAACATTGCTTGGATGACTCTCGGTCAGTATCCGGGATCTGTTCCTGAGGAATATTTAATCCCTGAAGCATCTTTCCGCAGCAATTACCAGTTCCCCGTCTTACATAATATTGCTACTGATCTAGGCATTGATACGTTCAACTTGTCAGGAGGAGTGGTGATTGATGATTTTAATAATGACAATTATCTAGATCTTTTCACGACCTCATGGGCATCAGATGCGTCCCCTAAGCTCTTCATTAGCCGTGAGGACGGTTCGTTCAGTGAGCCTACAATTTCGACTCAACTTGAGGGAATTTATGGAGGCCTTAACCTTGAGCCGGCGGACTTTAATAATGACGGGAACCTCGATATTTTTGTGCTTCGAGGTGCCTGGCTTGCGGCTGCCGGCAGTTACCCTAATTCTTTACTCAGGAATAACGGGAACGGAACATTCACGGACGTGAGTTTTAATCTTGGGCTCGCTAACATTCATCGTCCGACTCAGACCGCGGGTTGGGCAGACTTTGATAATGATGGTGACCTTGATCTTTTTGTAGGCAATGAAACTACTCCTGGAAATAATGCTCCTTGCCAGTTGTTTAGGAACGATGGGGAACTCGGTTTTGTTGATGTTGCTTTGAGTGCCGGTGTCACAAATGACAGGTTCACTAAAGGAGTGAGTTGGGGAGATTATGATAATGACCGGTACCCAGACCTTTACGTTTCAAACTTCCGTTCCGAAAACAGGCTATACCATAACAATGGAGACGGGACCTTCACGGACCTAGCTCCAAAACTGAAGGTGACTGGTCCTTTTTCTAGTTTTCCTGCTTGGTTCTGGGACTATGACAACGATGGGAACTTGGACATTTTTGTTTCAAGCTATTCTGGGAACATTGAACATGTTGCCGCTCACCGGCTAAAAGAAGAGGCTGATTTTGAGACGCTGTGTCTTTACCGTGGCGATGGTAAGGGAAATTTCATCAATGTTGCTGCTGATGTTGGGCTTCAGGACCCTGTACTTCCTATGGGATCGAACTTTGGTGATATTAATAATGATGGATACCTTGATTTTTATCTGGGGACCGGTGATCCGGGATTCGGTAGCCTCATGCCGAACCTGATGTATTTGAATGTCAGTGGTAGAAAATTTGTTGATGTGACCATGGCTTCTAGGCTCGGTCATCTGCAGAAGGGGCACGCAGTATCTTTTGCTGACCTCGATAATGATGGAGACCTTGATCTTTTCGAACAACTCGGAGGCGCGTACCCTGGTGATGCTTTTAGTGACGCACTTTTTGAGAATCCTGGATTTAAGAATCATTCAATTACTGTCAAACTCGTCGGCAAGAAAACGAACCGATCAGCTATCGGTGTAAGGATCAGAGCTGACTTCAATGAGGCTGGAAGGATGCGTTCAGTTTATAGGCACGTTTGTTCTGGCGGTAGTTTCGGTGCGAATCCGCTTCGACAGACCATAGGAACGGGCAGTGCTGGAAAGATACAAAGTCTTGAAATCTTCTGGCCCCTGACGGGCAACACTCAGAAATTCACAGAAATTCAATGTGACCAGACCATTGAAATTGTTGAAGATTCAAATACATATAAATCTCTTAATCTAGTTCCGAGACCCTTTCTGAAAGAAAATTCCAGATAAGATTTTTAAAGAGATTCACTTTACTTTTGTTGTTAGGAGAGGTTTTTTATGCTCCTCCTCTTTCAAATAATATCTCTCAACAAAAATAACCTTCCCCCTTATCATGAGACAATTTTCTCTTCTGATTTTTTCTGCCCTTGTATTATCATCCTCAGTCATTGCCGATGTACTAAAGATTTCGGATGGTTCTCGACTCTCCGGAAAGATTATCAAGGTCGAGGATGGTACAATTAGTCTTAAGACAACATACGCAGGAACGATCAAGGTAAAGCAGAGTGAGGTCCTTTCATTTGAGACAGAGGATCCGGTATTAGCAAATCTTAAGGGAGGAAAGACAGTCACAGGATCTGTGAAGTCTAAAGGTGATAAGCTGAGAATAGGAGAGGAGAATCCAAACTCGCTCGTGAGTTTGACTCAGATCCTCAGCCTAAAACCTGATCCTGGCAAGAATCCTAAAAAGGATTGGATCTTCTCTGCAGGATTGGATCTGCTGGGGAAGCAGGGAAATACCGAGGAAATGAGCATCGGAGCTAATGCTTTGGTTGCAAGGAAAGGTCCAAAAGATGAACTGAAATTTACTGCTGAATATGAGGACAGGGAAAAGAACACTGAGAAGACTGCAGATCGAATAGCTGGTGGAGCTTCTTATGAATATTTTTTTAAGGATTCACTTGGTTGGTACCTGAGGTCCGAGCTTGAAAGTGATGACATTACTTCCGTGAATTTACGTTCGACTACCGGTGCCGGTGCTTCTTATAGATTACTTAACAAGGACAAGCAAACGTTGGTCGCCAGATCAGGTCTCGGATACCGATTCACTGACTATGAAACCTTAAAGGATGATGAGTCATCTCTGACTCTGGATCTGGGCCTGACCCATAATTACAAATTCAACGACATAGTATCGATCGCTAATCAGTTGAGTTACGTTCCTGGGATCGGGGGTTCAGGTAATAACCGATTTGTTCATGATAGTACGCTCGTTTTTCCGATCGGAAATGGTGATCATTGGAGCTTGAAACTTGGCATTAAGAATGAATATGAGACCGAGCCTGCAGTTTCTGAGAAGTTGGACACGACCTATTACTCAAAGATGAGCTTCACCTGGAAATGATTATTTGGACTTTTAATCGAAGGTAATTTCAGGCTTCTTACGGACCGAAAGCTCTGTCCTGAGAAAGTTTGAGTCCTTGAATCCGAACGATTTGGCCAAAAAGACTTCAGGGATTCTTTGAGAGGTTGTCTTGTATAGTTCGACACTGTCATTGTAACCCTGACGCATTAAAGCCACTTCATTCTCAACGCGTCGCAGTTCCTCCATCAGTTTACCTAGCATTTCTTGTCCTTTAAGTTCCGGATACTTCTCTGCCAAGGCAAACATTCGTTCTGTTAATTGGTTTTCGGTTTGCATGATTGTGTCAATTTCCTCCGTGGAGAACTTTTTTTTCTGACTGATCGATGTTCTTAATTCGCTAATTTGCCTGTGAACTTCCTTCTCGTGTTCGAGGTATGATTTTGCTGCAGACTCGATATTAGGGATTAATTCTGAGCGTTTTTGTAGGGAAACTTCGATGTTAGAATGAGCTCTTTTGACCCTATTCCTTAAGAATATCAGATCATTGAACATGAGAATGAATGTACTGGCAATGAGGAAGGCCGGAGCGGTCAGGGACGATAAGATAAAATCGCTCGGTGAATAGGAACCGGTCCCGGCAAAATAGAGGAGAACCAGTGTCACTATGCCGATGAAACCGCAACTGATTCGGAACAGGCCGGCTCGACTGATCTTAAGCATGGTCTCGTTCTCGGTCCTATCTGAGATGAGGAAAGGAAAATCATCATCGTCACCGTCTGCCATCTGGAGGGTCTCTCCTGCGATCGGTTCGATCACGGCCGATCCGAGGAGATAAATTTCCTGATTTTCAGCAATGTGCCATTCATAATAGGTTCGGCGTCCTGAGCTTCTTCTTTCTTTTTGCTCACATATGAATTCAGCACCGAACGGAACGACTCTCGTGTATCCTTCCTCATCCTTGCAGAGGAAAGGAACCATCTCTGTACGGTCCTCAATGGTGACCGTTTTCTTGTTCTTACCTGAGCCGCGTGTTTCAGTGATCATGTACCGGTAATAGAGGCATTTTTTTTTGGTCAGTGGACCAATGACCCGGTGCGCATTACCTTCATACAGGACAGTAGTTCCTTTAATTTCTGAAGGACCGAAGGCCAGTCCTGTCGAAAGTGACGTGGGAACATTTTCAATGTATCTCTTGGTTTTGATTCTTTTGAAGCCGAACAATGTACCGAATATTCCCCCGGCCAAGGCAAGTAATCCACCGCCCCATGACAACCATTTAGGCATGGGGCTTTTGATAATTTCTGAGTCATTCGGGCGCTGTTCCTCGGGTTCGAAAATGGATTCTTGTTCATGTATTTTCCAGAACTTTGAAAGATGCCTTTCCGGGAACCGTTTGAGGATGGCGTTGTTTCTTTCAATGGCCGCAGCATAGTCATTCCTGATTCCAATGGCGCGGGCTTTGGGCCTCTCATCTTTGATGGCCTCTGTTAATTGAGGGACCGATTCCCATTCAAAAGGTTGCCCAAGTATTTTAAGAATTGCCAATTTGGCATTGGCTTCATGACGCTTAAGTCGTTCATCGCCGTCTTTAATGTCAGCGGACATCATGTTGATTCCCATCACAGTGAGGATCAGTACATTCAGGGCTGATAGTATAGACAGAAATACCAGGATCCGGTGAATTTTGACCATGAAACATAAGAAAAGGACCCCCAAAGAAAGGCATGCTAGGCTAGTGAAAGTGAGTAGGACACCAATGCCTCCTTGCTTGGTCCGGGACGATACGGCGTTACCGTCACTGAGGATCGGAGAATAGGATCCTTTTTCGGAAAAGTTGAGCTCGTAATCACCTCTCTTGATTAAGGCCATTGCAAAGACGAAAATTTCCTCTCCAATGTCTATTCTTCTTTCCGTCCAACGATAATCTCCACTGCGCCGACGATAGTCTGTTCCTAAGCTGGGACTTTCCCTTGCCTCTTTTAATAGCGAATCGAGCGAGACGAGCACGTCTCCAGTCTTGTCTTTGATTCTGAAGAATCGTACGTGCCGGGTTCCTGACTCTACTGTTGACCAACTCTCGTTCCCATCCGAGTCCTCTGAGCGTTTTTCCTTTTCATAGTAGCAGTAGAAACATTTCGTGCCGCTGTATTTTCCGCTGACATAAGTTGAGCTTCTTCTGTCATTACCGAACGTTGAATCGCTGCGCCGCCTATTTTCTTCAGATCTAGATTTATTTTCACTTCGAGGGTCATTCTTTTTCGGACCAATGGTTCTAGATTTGGGTTCTTCGCTATTGTTTTTAACTGTAGATTTAGGTTTATCGCTATTGGCCTTAAATGTATTACTCGAACTGACTGCTTTGCCCCGTATGCTGACCTCACCCTCAATGAGTGAAAGGACATCCGTTTGCGGTATCCTTTCAAGTTGTCGCATATCACGAACTTTTTGATACCCTTTTTTCTGAGCATAACAACCACCGATGAAGAGAGGGATGATCAGCCAGAGCCATCGAGCCTTTATTGGACTCTTTTCATATTCCCCTGATTTCTTCTTCATCTACTATATAAACAATTAGCTTATTGAGGTCTTATTCCAAAGCAATTTTGAAGAATGAAAATTATTAAACAAAAGGGTTCTCGCACAATGGTCAGAATGTAGTTAAGTTTTTTTTTATGCCTTTAAAATCCCTTACCATAGTTATTTTTTTTATTTTAAGTGCATCTAGTCTCTTGTGCGGTGCTGAACCGAGCTCTGAGAACGAGGAGAGGATCAGAGCCTATTTTAAAAGATTTCCTCAGTCAGATGCCAATAATGACGGGGTCTTAACATATAGTGAGCTTATGACTCATCTGAAGGAGATGAGGAAGGCAAGGAGTCAAAACAAGGACGAGGATAAGGACGATGGGTTCAAGAAAGAACTGGATATCCGTTACTCTGATAAGCATAAGCGCAATGTGTTGGATTATTATCCGGCCAAGGCTTCCAGTGATCTTGCGCCAGTTTATGTATGGTTTCATGGCGGAGGTTTTAGTGGAGGTGACAAGAAGAGTGTCAGGAAAAATGGAGGAAAAATGATCAGGACATATCTTGAAAACGGATATGCTGTGGTGAGTTGTAATTACCCTTTCATTGATCGCAAGAATGATGTTCTAAGAAATGGCATGATCGATGAGTACGTTGAGAATGATTACATCTCAAAAGATGAGCCGGAGCATCAGAGTTCTAGGAACGAATATCTTAAGATCATGCGTCATTGCGGTCGTGCCATTCAGTTCATTCGCTCCAATGCTAAGGAATGGAACATTGATCCTGGAAAAATCTGTGTTGGAGGCGCTTCTGCCGGAGCCCTCATCAGTCAATGGCTTGCCTATAGTGATGATCTTGCGGTAGCAGATTCCAAGGATCCTGTTTCTAGGCTCAGCTCTAGGGCGCAAGTTGCCATTGGGCACGTGCAACCTTTAGGGACCGATTCATTGGTTATGAAGTACATGGATAAGGGGGAGGCTCCATTATTCATTTATTCAAACGCTCCCAAGACAGACAAAATCCATCACCCGATCAATGCTCTGATGATTCGGGACAGAGCCAATGAGCTTAAGATTCCTTGCGTTGCGGTTGGAGGAGGAAGGAATGAATTGCCTGTTCCGGAGGGAGAGGGATCATGGTTGAGCATGCAGATAGAGTTTTGTGCCAAGCAATTAAAGATAGAGTCTCCCAAAGTTGATTAAATTCTCCTCAGTTTTACTGAGGAAAATTGTTTTATTTATGATGTCATCAACTATTCGTTTATTTTATTCACTGGTTATTCTTTTTTCTCTTTCCATCGCATCATTAGCTGTGGATCAACACGAAGAAATTAATCTTTGGCCATCCGGTTCCGTTCCTGATGAGCCGGGAGGAATCGAGAAAAGAAAGAAGCCTACTACAGTCGATAAGGTTGGAAAAATGAGGATCGCGTACGTCGACGATCCTTCCATTACCGTTTATAAGGCTCCAAAGGACAAGTCCAATGGGGCTTCCGTAATTATTTTTCCGGGCGGAGGTTATAATATTTTGGCATGGACTCATGAAGGGACTGAGATCGCAGAATGGTTGAATTCTTTAGGCGTTTCCGCCTTCATACTTAAGTACCGTGTCCCTCGTCGCGATCCTGAAAAACCGCACGTATTACCGCTTCAGGATGCTCAAAGAGCCATTCGAATCGTGCGCTCAAAGTCTAAGGTCTGGGGCATTGATCCGAACAGGATAGGTGTTCTCGGATTTTCTGCAGGAGGCCATCTTGCCGTCATGAGCGGGACCCATTATAAGGATAAGACCTATGAGAAGATCGATGATGCTGATGACCTAAGCTCTCGGCCTGATTTTCTGATACCAATTTATCCGGCATATCTGGGTAACAAGAAGAACAAGGATCAGTTATCAGATCTTGTTGATATAAACAAGAGTACTCCACCAACCTTCATTGCAATTACGCATGACGACTCGGACCGGGCCTATTATTCAGCGCTCCTTTATGCTGCTCTCAAGAAGAATGGAGTCGTTGGTGAATTGCACATCTATTCGAAGGGTGGGCACGGATATGGTATGAGGAAATCGAATAACCCGGTACATACTTGGCCTGACCGTTGTGCGGACTGGCTCGGATCAATGGGGCTCCTAGGACCTAGGCAGAAGTAAGTTCTTACTGAGCCGCTTCGATTAGAGCTTCGGGTGTCATTGAGAGTTCAGTCATGACAGTTCCCCCAGGTGCACTGATGCCGAAACGATCAATGCCGATGACTTTTCCTTCATCCCCAACATATTTCCACCACAGTCCACTGACCCCAGCCTCGATGGCGATTCTTTTTGTGCATGAACTTGGGAGAATCTCTTCGCGATATTCTTTAGGCTCTCTGTCAAACCGTTCGAAGCATGGCATCGATACGACTCTGACTCCGTCACCAATTTTTTCAGCGGCGATCATGGCATGTTGAACCTCACTACCACTTGCCAGTAGTATTGTGGTTAAATCTCCTTCTTCTTTCTTTGCGATGTAGCCTCCTCTGAGTGTTCCAGATCGGCGCTTTTCAGCGCTAATTTCATCCATGTTAGGTATTCCCTGTCTCGTCAGCATTAGAGCAGTGGGTCCGTCACCTCGTTGCAGAGCACCGACGAATGCAGCTGCCGTTTCTTCGGTATCTGCTGGTCTAATCACATCGAGACCAGGGATGACCCTGAGCCCGGACACAGTTTCGACTGGCTGATGAGTTGGACCATCTTCGCCGACCCCAACAGAATCATGAGTGAAGATATAAATGGTTGGCAGGTGAGCAAGTGCTGCGAGCCTGATCGAGGGTCTCATATAGTCAGCAAAAACGGCAAAAGTGGCCCCGCTCGCACGGAAGATACCATCATAGGCAATTCCGTTCATGATTGAGCCCATCCCGTGCTCCCTAATTCCAAACCATATATTACGACCTTCAGGGCTATCATTTTGTGGTTCAAAGTCAGTAGCTGACTTGATGTAATTTTTTGTTGAACCGTAAAGGTCAGCGCTTCCCGATACCAGCATGGGCATGGCTTCAGCGATTGGCTGAAGAACTTCACCCCCAGCTGCCCTAGTGGCAAGCTTAGTTTCAGGGTCAAAGGCCGGAACCAGATCCATCAGATTTTCAGGGACTTTACCGCTGATCCCATCCGAAAGTAATTGAGCCTTTTCGGGGTTTACTGAGCTCCACTCATTAAATTTTATGTTCCATTCATCGTATTTTTCAGCAAGACCTTTGGCATGTTCAGTAAAGTAGGATCTGACACTCTCTGACACATGAAAAGTTTCTTCAGGGAGTCCGAGTCCTGACCTTGCTGATTCCGCGAATTTTGCACCGCCTTCTCCGTGACCTGCGGCTGTCCCTGCCACTTCGGGGATTCCTCTTCCAATTTCTGTTTTGCAGATGATCAATTTAGGCTTCCCATTGTCATCGGACTTGGCTTTTGCTATTGCCGCATTAATTGCGTCCAAATCATGGCCATCAATCGTGTTTGTGTCCCAACCCATCGCTTCGAACCGAGCACCGGTCTCTTCGGTCTGGGTTTTAACGGCCATCGCATCTAGCGTTACGTCATTGGAATCATAAAGTAATATGAGGTTGTCGAGGTTGAAGTGGCCAGCAAATGCTGCTGCCTCGGCAGCGACTCCTTCCTGGAGACAACCGTCACCGGCAAGAGCAAAAATATGATGGTCAATGATTGTGTGACTTTCTGTATTGAATCGTGACGCGGCCATTTTTCCTGACACTGCATAACCGACCGCGTTGCCTATTCCTTGTCCTAGGGGCCCTGTCGTGGCCTCGACTCCAGGAGTTTCGCCAAATTCTGGGTGTCCCGGAGTCTTGCTTCCGAGTTGGCGGAAATTGATTACCTCTTCCAGTGGAAGATCATGCCCCGACAAGTGCAGCCAGCTGTAAAGGAACATAGAACCGTGTCCAGCAGATAGGATGAACCTGTCCCTATTAATCCATTTTGGATCAGCGGGATTATATTGAAGGGATTGACCATATAAGACAGCTCCAATCTCTGCCGCACCAAGCGGAAGACCCAGATGGCCGGATGAGCATTTATGAATAGCGTCAATGGCTAGTCCACGGGCGTTATTTGCAGCTTCTGCTAAAATTTCTTTCATTTTCACGGGTAGATAATTTATGGCGCAGTTTGAATCGTGCAAGGGGCAAGAATTTCATCGCTAAATGCTTGTCGATTAAGGGGCAATATGAGAAAATAATAGTCAAAATAGCTACTATGAAAGCCCTTACTTCCACAATTTTTGTCTTATTAGCCTCTTCTGTGTATATCTTTGCTCAGGATTCGATTGGCTTTAGTTTTAATAGTGACCGCGATAATACTGCCATGGACGAGACGACAGTGGCTGGTGTTGTTCCTTCGCCTGGCTGGGTTAGCACTGATGGAGGTGCGGATGCTCAAGGAGGTGCGAATGGCTCCATCGATAATAGCGGGGTCACGGTTGAGTGGAGCTGTAATGGAACTTGGAACACCAACAATGGTGTCAGTAACGGAGACAATCAAATCATGAACGGTTACATTGATGCGGTCGGTGCTGGGGGATATTGTGACGTCAATATCAACGGAATTGATGCTTTTACCTTTGGTGAAAATTACGATATCTACGTTTATTTCGGTAGTGACGGGAACGGTAGGACAGGTAAAGTTTCCTTACAGGATGGGGAAATATATTCCTATACTACTTTTTCTCAGCAGGGTGGAGGATTTCCCACTAACTATATCAGGACTGAGGACGCTGGCGATG
>PVBE010359947.1_pt1 | contig 11305 bp, 7 predicted proteins | sample 1631181 | NCBI WGS metagenome assembly PVBE01 (sample SAMN08397723, study PRJNA350692) | Marine metagenome, whole genome shotgun sequencing project. | isolation source: water | place: Pacific Ocean | collected 2012-04 | reverse complement strand
GTATAAACAAAAAAAATATTTCTGGTCAAGCATTAAAAAGAAAAATAATCGAGGCTTCACGAACACGGCCAAATATTTAAGTTTATTTCTGTTTTAAGATTTGACAGTCTCGTAAAAAGTCATTTGCGAACGCCTTTGAGCATTTTGGGATAAAGCGTTTTGATAGGTGGTACGTTAAGAATTTCAAGCTGCTTGAGGAGGTTACGACGAATTCTTGAAATTTAGTATCACCTACTCTAAACGCCCCAAAATGGTCATTTAGAGAGCAATATGATCTTTTTATGAGTTCATCAAGACTTGGATTTTCAGAAAAGGGCAGGGAATCAGGATCTTCGCCTTCGACATTTGACAAAGGCAGGTCCTCTGGAAGTTTGCGGTGAGAAACTTGAGTATTTATTTACACTGGTATAAAAAGCGCGACCGGTTACATCTCTGATTTGAAAAAATCTTCCGGCTCGGCCATTGCACCTGGCTGTTTGGTATACTCCGTGGGTGCAGTTCCCTCCTTGAAACATTCAAATATCGTTTTTTTTGATTCGGGAATCGGCAAAAGGCCGGTTTTAGCGTCGATTTTGGAAAAGACAATGCCCTCGGGAACTTGAAAAACCCTTATGGGTCTGTCGGCAACCACTTCCTTCATAAAACCGAGCCATATGGGACTTGCCGCCCTGGATCCGGTTTCGTTCTTTCCGAGGGAACGCCCGTCATCAAAACCGACCCAAGTTCCGGTGATATAACGGGGGGTATAGCCGACAAACCAGGCGTCATAAAGATTATTTGTCGTGCCGGTTTTGCCGGCCACAGGCCGGCCCAACGCCCGTACTCTCCAACCGGTTCCATTTTTGACTACGCCTTCAAGGAGGCTCGTCATGATGTACGCGGTACTTTTATCGATAGCTTTTTTTCGCACAGGAGTGATTTCCTCAAGAATATTCCCATTCCGATCGATGATTTTTGTTATAAAAATAGACTCAACGCGAAAACCTCCGTTGGCAAAAACCGAATAGGCATTAAGCAATTCAAGCAATGATACACCCGATGATCCCAAAGCAATGGAAAGATTTCTGCTCAGGTTGGAAGTGATGCCAAGTTTCTTGGCATAATCGATGATATAGTCAATCCCAATGTCTTTTAAAATCTTAATTGTAACCACATTTCGCGACTTGGCCAGGGCCTGGCGAAGCAGGGTCGGACCGAAAAATTTTTCCTTGTAGTTTTTGGGTTTCCATCTGAAGCCACGCTCGGCATCCTGAAATACGATCGGTGAATCGATGATCATGGTTGCAGGGGTATATCCCTTGTCGAGGGCAGCTGCATAAATGATCGGTTTAAAAGCGGAGCCAGGTTGCCGTCTTGACTGGATTGCCCGGTTAAACTGGCTTTCTCTGAAATCCCTCCCTCCGATCATTACCTTGACCCTGCCGGTTTCCGACTCGATGGCCAGCAGTGCCCCCTGAACCTTCGGTACCTGTTCCAGGGCGAGTGTCCATAGATCCGAATCTTTTTTCTTGCCTTTCAACTTTACGAGGATAACATCGCCAATCCTTAAAATATCACCCACATGTTTGATGAATGATTCATAGGAGGCGACCTCGGGGTTTGGCTCTCTAGCCCATTTCATATTCGCAATACCGATAATCCCCTTGGCATTTCCCATGCGGATCGTGATCTCATTTTTTCGGTCGTTTACATCAATCACCACGCCTTTTACGGTCTTTCCCTTTTCCAGTGGGGTCTTATCGAACTCGATTTGGAGTTTTTTTGAAAATGTTTCGATTGCTTCCGGTGAAAAATGGTTTAGAGGGCCTCGGTATCCCTGTCGTTTATCCAGTTCTTTTAACCCTTTTTTTATTTCCGTTCGTGCAATTTGCTGCATCTCGATATTTGCCGCAGTATAAATCTTGAGCCCTTCATTGTACAGCATGGCCGGACCATATTTTTTTTCAACGTAGCGCCTGACCTGTTCTGTATAAAAAGGGATCTCTTCAATATACCAGTTCCGTCTGGGTTTTATATCAAGCTTGACATTTATGGCCTCGGTCGCTTGGATGTTGTCGATATATCCCTCAGCAACCATCCGATTTAATACGTAAATCTGGCGCTCCTTTGCTTTTTCCGGAAATTTAAAAGGAGAATATTTACTGGGTGCCTGGGGCAGGCCGGCCAAGATGGCGCATTCGGTCAAGTTTAGCTCCCTGACGGATTTTCTAAAATAATTCTCGGCAGCCGCTTCCACACCGTAGGCGCCATGCCCTAAATATATTTGGTTTAAGTATAATAAAAGAATTTCATCTTTATTAAATGTTCGATCAATCCGATGCGCGAGGATGGCTTCTTTTATCTTTCGTGTATAGCTTTTTTCCGGGGTTAATAAGAACGATTTGGTAACCTGCTGGGTTATGGTGCTCCCTCCCTGAACGATTGCGCCGGCTTCAATATTCTTGAAAAAAGCCCTTATAATAGAAAGAAAATCGATTCCTTCGTGTTTATAAAATCTTGCATCCTCGGCAGCGACAAAGGCATCGATCAGCGTTTTGGGAATCTCGGACATCGGAATAACAATTCTCCTTTCGTTGTAAAATTCAGCGATTTTTCTGTTATCATCTGAGTAGACAGTTGTAATGATGGGCGGATGGTAATCTTTAAGGGATGAAATTTTAGGGAGATCTTTGCTGAGATAAAGATAGATACCGGCGCTGCCCAACACGCCAAGGACAGACAAAACAACCGCAGACCAGATGAACCAGCGGATCGTGGTGGTAATGTATTTCCGTTTTTGGGTCAGGGCCCTTTTTTTTAAGATCTGCGAAGCGCTCTTTTTTTTCGATCTCATATAATCACGGATAGCTTTTTAAAAAGGTTAGATTTGAATCGCCTGGCCCCGTGAACTTTACACTTCAGGGCCCTATGATCTTCAGGTCTCGCGGTTTCGAATGAGGTCTAAAGACATTTTATCAAACATCGTGCCGCTTATCAAGGATCTATGTAAATCTTAAAAAAAAATTGACTTTGTTTCGAGTTATGTTTACTCAACGGATTCGAATCAACTGTTTGCAATTTAAAAGGTAAAAACTTCTCAAAAGGATTAAAATAAAGTGGAGAATCTAAGTCGGATGATAAAACTTGATTTTGATAAGATGAACGGTCTATTACCTGCGATTGTCCAAGATTATAAAACCGATGAAATCCTGATGCTGGGTTTTATGAACGAAGAGGCATGGAAATCGACCCTTTCGACAGGCCGGGCGACATTTTTCAGCCGTGGTCGACAGGCACTTTGGGTAAAGGGGGAAACTTCCGGCAATATACAGATCGTAAAAGAGATTCGTGTTGATTGCGATAATGATACGGTTCTTCTGATAGTCGAGCAGATCGGTGGGGCAACATGTCATACCGGCTATAGAAGCTGTTTTTTCAAAAGATTGAAAGAGGGGGCTGTCGAGGTCATCGGAACGCCGGCAATTGACCCAAGGGAGGTGTATCCTAGATGAAAAATAAAATAAAACTGGGCATTCCAAAGGGGAGTCTGCAAAATGCAACCATTGCACTCTTCAAACGTTCCGGATGGATGATTCGTGCCGAAGGGAGAAGCTATTACCCCGAGATCAACGACGAAGAAATTGAGTGCGCCATCTGTAGGGCCCAGGAGATGTCACGTTATGTTGAAGGCGGCACCCTGGATGCCGGGCTTACCGGCAAAGACTGGATTGTTGAAAACAACTCGGACGTACAAGTTGTTGCCGACCTTGTTTATTCCAAGGTAAGCTCTCGCCCCGCGCGATGGGTTCTTGCCGTCCCTTTTGAATCCCCCATTAACAAACCGGAAGAACTCCAGGGAAAAAAAGTGGCCACGGAGTTGGTTCAATATACAAAGAAATATTTTTCAGATCGAAACATTGAAGCAACGGTTGAATTCTCATGGGGAGCTACCGAGGCGAAAGTAAGTTCCGGGCTTGCGGATGCGGTTGTGGAGATTACTGAAACCGAAAGCACCATAAATGCCCATGGACTTCGTATTATAGAAGAGTTAATGCAGACCAACACCCAGTTTATTGCCAACCACGATATCTGGAAGGATCAGGGCAAAAGAAAAAAAATTGAACAGATCTCACTCTTATTAAAAGGTGCCCTCTTAGGTGAACAACTCGTGGGTCTTAAAATGAATGTTCCCAACACACACCTTGAAAAGGTAATATTGCTGCTCCCAAGTCTCAATGCCCCCACCGTTGCACCGCTGTATCAGTCCGACTGGTTTTCGGTGGAGACAGTGGTCAACTCCCATAAAGTGCGAGAGCTCATACCCCTGCTTTTGAAACACGGTGCAGAAGGGATCATAGAATACCCATTGAATAAGGTGGTTTAGTGTCTTTAACCTGAAACACGGGATAGAAAGGGGATTGGGAAGATTTCAGCTCGGACCCGAAAAATTACTTCGTTCATCGTCATGGATGTTCTAGAAAAGGCTCAGGAATTGGAACGTGATGGGATTGATATTATTCATTTGGAGGTGGGTGAGCCGGATTTTGATACCCCTTTGTGTATCAGGGAGGCTCTCTCCAAGGCCTTGGAGGATGGACATACGCACTACACCCACAGCCTTGGCATGCCGGCCTTGAGGGAAGTGATTTGCAGGCACTATTTTTCTAAATACCGTGTTTCGCTAAGTCCTGACCAGATTGTTATTACTTCAGGAACTTCCCCTGCCATGTTCCTTCTTTTTTCTGTGCTTCTTGAGAAAGGGGACCAGGTAATCATCTCAGATCCGCATTATGCCTGCTACCCCAATTTTATCATTTTCTCGGAAGGGGAACCGGTTATTGTACCGGTCTACGAAGAGGACGGGTTTCAATACAGGCCCGAAGCCATTCAGGAGAAGATTACAAATAGAACCAGGGGAATTTTGATCAATTCTCCATCCAATCCTACCGGGAATCTACTTTCAGCGGACCGTATGGGGGCGATTGCCGAATTTTCGCCCTATATCATTTCAGATGAAATCTATCATGGCTTGGTGTACGAGGGGGAGGCGCATTCTATTCTTGAATTCACCGATAATGCGTTTGTTTTCAACGGGTTTTCCAAACTCTATGCCATGACAGGGTTAAGACTCGGATACCTGGTGGCGCCAAAATCGTTCATCCGCCCCCTTCAAAAACTTCATCAAAATTTTTTTATTTCAGCCAATTCGGTTGTTCAGATGGCAGGTATGGCCGCGCTGGAAAATGCTGGTGAAGATACCGCCCGTATGATACAGATTTACGATGAGCGTCGACGTTACATGATCCACCGTCTAAAGAAAATAGGATTTGGAATTACCGTCGAACCGACAGGCGCCTTCTATGTATTTGCAAATGCAAAACACATTTCAACCGATTCGTATACCCTGGCCTTTGACATACTTGAAAAAGCACATGTGGGTGTAGGGCCGGGAATCGATTTTGGGAAAAACGGCGAGGGTTATCTCAGATTTTCCTATGCAAACTCTATGGAGAATATTGAGGCCGGGTTGGACCGGATAGAGAAATACCTGCAAGGGGAGCCATTGCTTGGGAAATAGATGACCAGGGATTGTTCCGAAGCTGATTTGGTATGATTATCACCTCCGCCCATTTTGTTACCAGTGCTGTACGATCGCCACAATACCCATCCAGAATTCTACCGGAAATTGCCTTTTCCGGCCGGTCAAATGTGGGAAAATCTTCTCTAATCAATACACTCCTCAATCGCAAGCATCTGGTAAAGACCAGCTCCACCCCCGGGCGAACCCGCCTGATTAACTTCTTTGAAATCAATGCGTCCTTTTTATTTGTTGATCTTCCAGGGTATGGGTATGCAAAGGTTCCAATCTCCGAGAAAAAAAAATGGCGGCCGATGATCGAAACATATTTGTCAACAAGAAAGACATTAAAAGGGGTTATCCTGGTCCTTGATATCCGCCGTGTTCCCGGACAAAAAGAGCATCAGTTTATCGATTGGCTTTGCCACTTCAATATCCCAAAGATGTTGGTAATTACGAAATCTGACAAACTCTCAAAGCCTAACCGGATAAAAAATCGAAAATCTATTGCTGAATCTCTCTCGGTTGACGAAAATGAATTGACGCTTTTTTCGGCCAAGTCCCGGTTGGGAAAGGATGATGTTTGGGAGGGTATAACAAATTTGATCGCAAGCGGGTGAGGTGAATGGAAAAAAAGAGGAAGATGAAGCCGATGGACTTTAAATCTGGTTTTATCGGTATTGTCGGTGCGCCCAACGTGGGGAAATCGACCCTTTTGAACCGGCTGCTCGGTGGTAAAATTTCAATCACCTCAAAAAAACCGCAGACCACGCGCAACCGCATACTTGGAATCGTCCAACGGCCGGCATCCCAGATCATCTTCATCGATACCCCAGGCATTTTTAGTACTTTAAACAGGTTCAATATCAGAATGGTCGAAACCGCCCTTTCGGTTTTGGGTGATGTGGATATAGCACTTTTGATGATCGACGCCTCAAAACCGGACCCATGCTCAGAACAGCTGGTGGTTAAAAAGCTGAGAAACCAAAAAAAACCGGTGATTCTTGCATTTAACAAAATAGATATTATCGAAAGATCGACACTTCTATCCAAAATAGATGCATGGGCAAAACAGTTTTCCTTTGAAGCAATCATCCCGATTTCAGCCAAACATGGAACTCAGATGGAGGCACTGCTTCGTGCCATGGAGGTGGCCCTACCAAAAGGTCCGCAATACTTTCCTAGAGATCTCATTACCGATATGCCAGAAAAGTTTATTGCTGCAGAAATGGTGCGTGAGAAAGTATTCCGTTTCACCGGGCAGGAAATTCCATATGCGACCGCAGTTACCGTTGAATCTTTTGCAGAGGATAAAAAGCGATCACTAGTAAAAATCTATGCCAGCATCCATGTAGAGCGGGATTCACAGAAAGGGATTGTCATTGGAAAAAACGGGTTCAAGCTTAAAAAGATCGGCGAGGCCGCCCGAATAGAAATTGAACGAATGATGGGGTGTAGGGTGTTTTTAAAACTGTTTGTCAGAGTCCAGAAAAACTGGAGCAAGGATATGAAGACCTTGAGGGGATTAGGTTACTGATGATTCTTTATCTTTATCCGGACAAAAGCGGGCAGATTCATCTGTTTCGTGAATTGAATATAAACTCATCCCCATACCGAAATATATTCCAATGTCGACGCCCTGCGGCGTCATTCCCATGATCTGGAGAAGGTGTCGGGAAGTTAAAATCGCATGGAAACATTTTCAATCGATTTTGATGAAGGTCATATAAAAAGGGAACGCCAGAAAGCTAGGGAGCTGAGGGGATCTCAATGGTGGAAACGCCGTTTGGCAAAGGGCCTATGCCATTATTGCCAAAGGGCCTATTCTCTCGCAGAACTTACCATGGACCATATCGTCCCGATATCCAGGGGAGGGAGGAGTACAAAAGGGAATGTGGTTCCTTCCTGTAAGGCGTGCAACAATAAAAAAAAATATCTTCTCCCCATGGAATGGGATGCCTATTTAAAATCCGGCGATAAAGATTGACAGCCTCGTAAAAAGTCATTTGAGAACGACTTTGAGCATTTTGGGATAAAGTGTTTTGATAGATGGTGCGTTAAGAATTTCAAGCTGTTTGAGGAGTTTACGACGACTTCTTGAAATTTAGTATCACCTATCTGAACGCCCCTAAACGGTCATTTAGAGAGCAAAATGGTCTTTTTACGAGTTCATTAAGATTAGGCCGGACAATCCATTCGATTGCGCTATTCCCCTTCTCTGTTACAACGCTTCATCCGGTTTGACATCATTTGGTAAGTGTTTATTTTAACGAAGAAAAGAGATTTTCTTTCTTAAATCTTAGGTAGATAAAAACAAAACAACAGGAGCCATGATGCGTTTGGATAAATTCACTTTAAAATCACAGGAATTGATTCAAAATGCCCAGGGTTTGGCATCACAACAAACCCATCAACAGATTGAACCGGAACATTTGCTCAGCGTCATGCTGATGGAACCCGAGGGAGTGGCAAGAGCCATCCTCCTTAAACTGGGCATCTCTCCTGATAGTGTTTTCAAGGAGGTCTCCATTTTTATTGAAAAACAGCCGAAAGTGAGCGGTGCGAGGGATGTTTATATTTCCCCGAGGACAAAAAATGTCCTTGATGCGGCATTTTCGGAAGCCTCTAACATGAAGGATGAGTATGTGAGCATCGAACATGTTCTTCTGGCTATTTCAGGTGAAACTGCTGGAGAAGCATCAAGAATTCTGAACCGATATGGAATAACCAGAGAATCAATTTTAAAGGTCCTTATCGATATTCGTGGTGCTCAACGGATAACCGATCCTAATCCGGAAGAAAAATATCAGGCCCTGGATAAGTTCAGCCGGGATCTGACCGATTTGGCCCGTTTGGGTAAACTCGATCCGATAATCGGTCGCGATGATGAAATCAGGCGTATTGTTCAGGTGCTTTCCAGACGGACAAAAAACAATCCTGTGCTCATCGGCGAGCCGGGTGTCGGGAAAACAGCCATCGTTGACGGTCTCGCCCAACGCATTGTCGCAGGAGATGTTTCAGAAACATTAAAAAACCGACGGGTTGTGGCGCTGGATATGGGAGCCCTCATTGCAGGGGCCAAATACAGGGGCGAATTTGAAGATCGGTTAAAAGCGGTTCTAAAGGAAATTGAAAAAGCAAAGGGTGAGATCATCCTTTTCATAGATGAGCTGCATACGCTGGTCGGTGCCGGAGCCGCTGAAGGGGCCATGGATGCGTCCAATATGCTGAAACCCGCCCTCGCTCGTGGGACCCTTCGGTGCGTTGGCGCCACTACACTCGATGAATATCGAAAATATATTGAAAAAGACGCAGCTTTTGAACGGCGATTTCAGCCGATAATGACACTAGAACCGAGTGTAGAGGATACCATTTCCATTCTTCGTGGGCTCAAAGAAAAATACGAGGTTCATCATGGGGTCAGGATCAAGGATTCAGCGATAGTTGCTGCGGCAACCCTTTCAAATCGTTATATCTCTGATCGCTTTCTTCCGGATAAAGCAATCGATCTTATCGACGAGTGTGCCTCAAAGCTGAGAATTGAAATTGACAGCATGCCGACGGAGATAGATGAAATCCAGCGTAGAATTACACAATCGGAGATCGAAAGAGAAGCCCTAAAAAAAGAGTCTGATCCTGCATCTCAGGAACGGTTGCAAAAATTGGAAGCGGAGCTGGGGGCGATGAAGGAAGAGATAACTTCGATGAAGGTCCATTGGCAAAGTGAAAAAGATGTTATCCAGACGATAAGATCAATCAAAGAAGCATATGAACAACTCAACATTGAAGAGCAGCAAGCGGAAAGGGAAGGCGATTTGTCCAGGGTAGCCGAAATCAGGTACGGAAAGGTGGTGGAGTTGCAAAATCGTCTGGAAGAGGCCAACGAAAACCTCTCTCAACTCCAAAAAGACCGAAAAATGCTCAAAGAGGAAGTCGACGACGAGGATATTGCCGAAGTCGTATCTAGGTGGACTGGGATTCCGGTTAAAAAAATGCTCGAAGGTGAGCGGGAAAGACTGGTCCGCATGGAAGACCATCTGTCCCTTCGGGTTGTCGGACAAATCGAGGCGATATCCGCCATTTCGAATGCGGTTCGTCGAGCAAGATCAGGATTGCAGGATCCGGACCGGCCGATCGGCTCATTCATTTTTATGGGGCCGACCGGGGTGGGCAAAACCGAACTCGCCAAAGCGTTGGCTGAATTCATTTTTGATACCGAACAGGCCATCGTCCGGGTCGATATGTCAGAATATATGGAGAGACATGCGGTTTCAAGACTGATCGGGGCTCCACCCGGGTATGTTGGCTACGAGGAAGGCGGGTATCTGACAGAAGCGGTCCGAAGGCGGCCGTATTCAGTGATCCTGTTCGATGAAATCGAAAAAGCACATCCAGAAGTTTTCAATGTATTGCTGCAGATTTTAGACGACGGCCGTATGACAGATGGACAGGGAAGAACCGTCGATTTTAAAAATACGATCATCATCATGACCTCCAATGTGGGGACTCGCTGGATCCAGGAGATGGAAGCAACAAATCGTCTGGGGATGGAAGAAAAGATAACGGAATCTTTAAGGGCACATTTTAAACCCGAATTTTTAAACCGGATAGACGAAACCATCATATTCCAGAATCTGACTCCCGAACAAATCAGTAAAATCGTTGACATACAAATGAAAATGCTCAGTAAACGGCTTTCTGATCAGCATATTGAGCTCGACCTGTCGGATCGTGCAATTTTATTGCTTGCAAAATTGGGGTATGATCCCATCTACGGTGCGCGACCTCTAAAGCGAGCCATTCAAAAGTATATCGAAAATCCGCTGGCAACTGAAATGTTAAAGGGAACCTTTACTGAAGGAACCCGCATCAGGGCAGATGTGGAAGGGAATCAAATTGTCTTTAAGGCGATATAAAGGTGAAAATTGCCACAATTGACCCACCTCCTTTGTCGGTGCGTTAGGCGATAGTTGATTTTCCTTGACAGAAAAAAAAGGGAGTGATATCGCCTCCTTGTTCAGAGCAATAAAGGCACGTAGCTCAGGGGGAGAGCGCTACCCTGACACGGTAGAAGTCACGAGTTCAAATCTCGTCGTGCCTACCATGTATATCAAGGGTTTACAGTGATCAGTTGCTGTAAACCTTTTTTATTGGTGGTTTGTGGGTAGCTATCTCTATAGAACATTGAAAAATAAGAGTTTCTATGACGTGGCGATTGAAGTTTTTTCAGCATTGGTCTCCATTTGTCTCAAAAACCGCCCTTTCGAGCCTACAAGCTGCCTCCTGATTGACTGGTTTCATCAGGTTGATCATAAACATTTAAAGTCACCGTTTGGCTTGAATGACCCAGTTGGGATTGGATGTGTTTAATGTTTTCACCTTGAGCAATTAAAAGACTCGCATATGTGTGTCTTAAATCGTGAAATCTGATTTCCGGTAATTTTGCCGATTCCAATACGGGATAAAAATAGCGCCTGATAGGATTGTTGTGGTCTATTGGGCGACCTTTGCCATTTGGAAATACGAGGTGAAGCTTACAGGGCGGCCACACCTTTTTCCAATTGATAAGAACTCGCTTTTTGAGATCGTGTAGATTGAAATTCTATAATTGTGTATGGAAAGCATGCAAACCGCGACAATGCAATGGCAATGTGTATTCTGTCGAATTTGTATTTAAATGATCAAATTATCCATTGCTTCGGGAACGCACCGCGAAACCCCGATCGCCGTAGAAGTAGCCGCGGTAGC
>PVBE013013649.1_pt1 | contig 11306 bp, 9 predicted proteins | sample 1631181 | NCBI WGS metagenome assembly PVBE01 (sample SAMN08397723, study PRJNA350692) | Marine metagenome, whole genome shotgun sequencing project. | isolation source: water | place: Pacific Ocean | collected 2012-04 | reverse complement strand
GTCTTGTCCTCGGCCGACAGGACGGCGTCGACGACCAGCTTGGGCATTGCCTCGATGGGAACGAAGACGCGCTTTTCGCGGGCGAACTCGGCCAACAGCCGGCCGTCGCCGGCATGGACGCGGGTCACCATGGGCGGCCAGTAGGTAGCGAGCTGCTTGTAGTCGGGCAGGCCGCGACCGTAATGGTGCAGCACCCAGACGAACCCGCCTGCGGCCACGACGCCGAGAGTGGCAAGCATCAATGCCACGGCGAAGACCGCTTTCATGTTCCTACCCCGCGCGAGTTCCGCGAACCACCGGCGGCACCCACGCCGCCGATCATCTCCCGTTAGCACACAAATATGACCGGTTTATGGCCGATTAAAGGTCTGCCGCCGGGTTTATGGCCGATTAAATGCCTGCTGACGGGAAAAATAGCCGTCAACCGCGCGGACAAACGCGGCGGCAACCCTGGCGCGATGCTTGGTGCGGCGCAGATTGCGCTCGTCGATCGGGTTCGACAGATAGCCGAGCTCGACCAGCACCGAGGGAATATCGGGCGCCTTCAAGACCGCGAATCCGGCGAACCGGTGGGTGCGGCGCAGCAGCCGCGTGGTCTTGGACAGCTCGCCGGTCAGGATCTTGGCGAAGATCGCCGACTGGTTCATCGATGAGCGCTGGGCGAGGTCGATCAGGATGTTGACCACCTCGCGGTTCTGGCCGGCGAGCTCGACGCCGGCGATCATGTCGGCCTTGTTCTCCTTGGCCGCGAGCGCCGCCGCCTCCTTGTCCGAGGCGCGCTCGGACAGGGTGTAGATCGAGCCGCCGCGCACCTTGGGGTTGGCGATGGTGTCGGCGTGGAGCGAGATGAACAGATCCGCGCCCGCGGCGCGCGCCACGGCGATGCGCTCGCGCAGCCGGATGAACACGTCGCGGCCTCTGGTCAGCACCACGCGGAACCGGCCGGTCGCCTCGAGCCGGCGCTTGAGTTCGCGCGCCTGGGCCAGCATCAGCGTTTTCTCGTAGACGCCCGAGACCCCGGTCGCGCCGGGATCGACGCCGCCGTGCCCGGGATCGATGGCGATGACCCGCTTGGCGCCCCTGGGCTTGGGCTTGACGGCGGGCGCGGGAACGCCGCCGGGCGGCGGACCGGCGACCGAACGCGGCAGCTGACGGCGCCGGAACTCGGCCGCCGCGACACGCTTGATGTCGATCACCAGGCGGTGGCCCTTGCCCGCCCTGGGATCGAGGCGGAACGTCTTGGCGACGACGGCGGGGCCCTGGATATCGAGGACCACGCGCGATGCGCCGTCAGAGAACAGCCCGTAGCGGAGATCGTTGATCAGCCCGCCCCTGCGGACGGCATTGGCGGACAGCCGCCAGTCGACCTCGGGCAGGTCGACGACCACGCGGTAGGGCGCGGCCAGCGTAAACGCCTGAAACGCCACGCGCTCGCTCAACTCGATCACGAACCGGGTCTTGGACGGATGCTCGCCGATACGCACGGCGGTCACCGTTGGCTTGGCGGCGGCGACGTGCAACGGCACCATCGCGGCGATCGCCAGCAAGCCCCCAATCCGCCAGGTTCCCCGAACCCTAGCCCACATTATGAGGACACCTTTTACCTAACGGCGGGAGATATATAGGGAAATCGGGGGGTTAGGCAATGGGGAATTGAAATGGTGGGCCCGAGTGACACGAAAAGGGGCGGGTCGAAACCCGCCCCAATTCCTCGTCCCGCTTGCGCGGAACGCCTGTAGCCCTACCGCCCGTACTTGGCGAGCGACTGGACCCAGCCCTTCATGCGCGAGCGCGCGTTGGCGAGCTGGTCGTCGTCGAAGAAGTCGGACGGGTCGATCTTCTCGATCGGATAGACCGGCCGCAGGAAATCGCTCTCGAAGCCGAACGGCACCGTCGCGTCGATCCCCATGCCGCCCTCAAAGCGCGTGTTCGACGCGGTCCATTCGCGGTCGCCCGCCGTCATGCGCTCGGCAGGCATGAAGGTCTGGCCGCGACCGCCGGGCAGCGGGTTGAGGATGTCGGTGTGCGGGTTGACCCGGGTCGTCAGGCACCACATCACGTCGTCCATGTCGTAGGGGTCGGTGTCTTCCGACACCGCCACGCACATGCGCGCGCCCTGCGAGGTCGACAGGATGGCCGCCATGAAGTTGCGCTGCCAGCCCTCGTCGATGCGGTTGCGCTTCTTGACCTGGATGACCGCGCCGCCCCAGTCGGTCATGCAGTAGGGGATCACGACGTCCTGGATGATGCCGGGCTGCATGCGCTCGCACAGCTCGTACATCGCCGATTCACGCACCGTGGTGTCGATGTTGTGGTCGTCCAGCATGTGGACGCCGAGCGCGAACACGATCGGCTTGGACGCCGGCTCGCGCATGGTCACCGCGGTGACGTGGAAGGTCGGCGCCTTGTAGGCCTTGCCCATGTAGCCGGCCCATTCCGGGTGGAAGTGGAAGCGGCCCTGGACGCCGGCCTCCTCGGCCTCGCCGGTCTCGTAACGCCGGTCGCGCGGGTTGACATAGCCCTCGAGCACGATCTCGCAGTCGGCCAGCGCCATGGCGTCGACGGTGCGCGCCTTGACCAAGCGGACCGGCTGGCCCTGCACCGCGCCGGCAATGCCGATCTCGTCGCAGCCCTGCGGCAGGATCACGTAGTCGAAGCCCGCGCCCGCCAGTAGCGTGCATGACGGCGGCACGCCGAAGCACATGGTGATCGGCACCGGCTCGTCTTCCTTGTAGTACTTGGAGACCACCTGCCACATGTGCGAGCCGGGCGAGATCTGGAACGTGCCGACATTGCCCCAGCGGAAGTTCATCCGGTTGTAGCCAAGGTCGGTGCCGCCGTCGAAATGGGCGCCCGAGACGACCCGGTTGCCGGACCCGACGGTGAGCTCGGGCTCGTAGGTGGTGTGCCGGATCGGCACCATGAACTCGTTGACGTCGGCCGGGTTCTCGATGACATGTTCCTGGCACGGCGCCTCGCTCTGGTCGACCTCGATGGGCTTCATCGGGTGCGACAGGGCGTAGGCGAGCTTCCTCGTCCGGTCGGTGTTGTCGGCCCAGCCGAACATCTTGTTGATGACCTCGATGTCGCCGAACAGGTTGGTGACCAGCCGGTGGTTGGGCTTGCCGACCACGTTGTTGAACAGCATCGGGCAGCCGCCGTCGAGGTGCTTCTGAAGCGCCGTCAGCTCGAGATCGGGATTGATCGGCTTGTCGGTCTCGAGCAGGTCGCCCTCGGCCCTCAGCCATTCCAGGGTGCCGCGCAGATCGACCACCAGGTCGGAGGCGGCGCCGAGGATTTCACTCTTCGCAGTGCTCATGGATCGTCTCCTTGTCGTCGTCCCGGAGAGCCGCGTTTGTCGGCGGCGGGGACGGTTCGGTGCCGCGTTACTCGGCGGCGGAAACACGCGCCGCGGGGGCCTGCCATGGCGGAAGGCCGCACCGCGCCGACGCTCTTCCCGCCCGGGCCGAACGGGCGCCGGACGGGTGATGGGAAAAGTATCAGAGGCCGCGTGGTACGGAAATTAGTAATTGGGTATCGCAGCTATCTCGTTTCGAGATCGGTCAAGGTTCACCTAACGCCCTGCCACCCATGTTTCTTTCAAGTCGTCGCGCTTGACCTTGCCGCGGTCGTTCTTGGGGATGTCGTCGACGAAATGGATCTCCTTGGGGCGGCGGAACTCGGGGGTCGCGGTATCTTCTCAGCAGCGTCCCGACGCACTCGAAGGGAATCGCCAGGTCATGTTCGGCGCCCGGCTCGGTCCCGCCCACCTTGGCTGCCATCGTTTCGGACACCTCCCACTACGCGACCTATTCCGCGGCGGCAATCACGCCATGGCTTTTTGCAAGCCCTCATCGAGCTTGTCGAGAAACTGCTGGGTGGTCTGGAAGGCCTGCTCGGGCCCGATCAGGATGGCGAGATCCTTGGTCATGTTACCGCCCTCAACGGCCTCGATGCAGACCCGCTCCAGCGTCTCGGCGAACTTCACCACGTCGGGGGTGTCGTCGAAGCTGCCGCGGTAGTAGAGCCCCCGCGTCCAGGCGAAGATCGAGGCAATCGGGTTGGTCGACGTCTCCTTGCCCTGCTGGTGCTGGCGGAAGTGGCGGGTGACGGTGCCGTGCGCCGCCTCGGCCTCGACGGTCTTGCCGTCGGGCGTCATCAGCACCGACGTCATCAGGCCGAGCGAGCCGAAGCCCTGGGCCGCGGTGTCGGACTGGACGTCGCCGTCGTAGTTCTTGCACGCCCACACGAAGCCGCCCGACCACTTGAGCGCCTGGGCCACCATGTCGTCGATCAGGCGGTGCTCGTAGGTGATGCCCTTGGCCGCGAACTTGTCGGCGAAGTCGGCCTGGTAGACCTCCTCGAACAGATCCTTGAAGCGGCCGTCATAGGCCTTCAGGATAGTGTTCTTGGTCGACAGATAGAGCGGCCAGCCGCGGTCGAGGGCGTAGTTCATGCACGACCGACCGAACCCCCTGATCGATTCGTCGAGGTTGTACATGCCCATGGCGCAGCCCGACTCTTCGAAGCTCATCACCTCGTACTCGACCGCGTCGCCGCCATCGGCGGGCTCGAAAACCATCTTGAGGAGGCCGGGCCCCGGCACCAGGAAATCCGTCGCGCGGTACTGGTCGCCATAGGCGTGGCGGCCGATGACGAACGGGTGGGTCCAGCCCGGCACCAGGCGCGGAACATTGCGGATGACGATCGGCTCGCGGAAAATGGTTCCGCCGACGATGTTGCGGATGGTTCCGTTGGGCGAGCGGTACATGCGCTTGAGGCCGAACTCCTCGACCCGGTCCTCGTCGGGCGTGATGGTCGCGCACTTGACGGCGACGCCGAATTGCTTGGTGGCGTTGGCCGAGTCGACGGTGATCTGGTCGTCGGTCTCGTCGCGCTTCTCGATGCCGAGATCGTAGTATTTCAGATCGACATCGAGATAAGGCAGAATCAGCTTGTCCTTGATGAATTGCCAGATAATCCGCGTCATCTCGTCGCCGTCCATTTCGACGATGGGGTTGGCGACCTTGATCTTGCTCATGCGATGGGCTCCAAGGTGATTTGATTGGTACTCGCGCGCGCCTTACGGCCCCGGCGGCGCGACCGTAACATCGTCCCGGGGGAGCGCAAGCGCCGTCAGAACCGCGCACTTTTGGGCACGAGGCTCGGCGGCTCGATCCGGTCGAGAATTTCGAATACCGCCTCGGGGGTTTCGGCCACTTCGAACAGGCCCGCGGAGGCGGTGGACGCGAACCCGGCATCGACGAGCGACTCGACCAGGGCTTGGAACGGCCGCCAGTAGCCGCCCGGGCTCAACAGCACCATCGGCTTGCCGTGAAGACCGAGCTGGCGCCACGACAGCGCCTCGAACGTTTCGTCCAGCGTGCCGATACCGCCCGGCAGGACCGCGATGGCGTCGGACAGATCGAACATCATCTGCTTGCGGATGTGCATGGTGTCGACGACGTGGAGCTCGGTCAGCCGGTCATGCCCGACCTCGCGCTTGATCAGGAACTTGGGGATGACGCCGACCGCCTCGCCGCCGGCGCCGAGCACGGTGTCGGCGATCAGTCCCATCATGCCGACATGGCCGCCGCCAAAGACCAGCCGGACGCCGCGCTCAGCCATCAACTCGCCGAGCTTCCGTCCCGCCTCGGCGTAGATCGGGTCGTTACCGGCCGAGGCCCCGCAAAACACGAGCAACGATCTTACTTGCAACACACTCCTCCAATACGGGCCTCCAATACGGGCGCGAGCCCGAGACAATAAGCGATCGGCCACCCCATGGCGAGCGGCGGCGTCACGAATTTCGCCGGCGCCGGATCGCTTGACCTCGGTACCGATTGCGGGAAATCTGCCACCGTGGCTTCACTAAATGGCATTCGGGGGATTGGGTGCCACGCGCTCGCGCGGCGCGTGGCGGCGGCCGTGGTGGCGGTGTCCGCGACCATGCCCGCCTGGGGCCAGTCGGCGATCGAACGAGGCGCCTATCTGACCGCCGCTTCGGGCTGCGTCACCTGTCACACGGACGCCAAGGCCAAGACCCCCCTCTTCGCCGGCGGCGGGCCGCTCGTTACACCATTCGGGACCTTCTACGCCCCCAACATCACACCCGATCCGGAGCACGGCATCGGTGGCTGGTCGGACGCCGATTTCGTGCGCGCGCTCGGCGAGGGTATATCGCCCGGCGGGCGCCATTACTTTCCCGTCTTTCCCTACACCACGTACACCAACATGACGCCCGACGATGCGCGGGCGATCAAGACGTATCTGTTCAGCCTCGCGCCCGTGGCGCGGCCGAGCCGGGCGCACGATGTTCGGTTTCCCTTCAACTGGCGCTTCGCGCAAACCTTCTGGAAATGGCTGTTCTTCGAGCCGGGACCCCTTCGAGCCGAGCCCGGCCGGGGGGCCGAATGGAACCGGGGCGCCTATCTGGTGCACGCGCTCGTTCATTGCGGCGAATGCCACACTCCCCGCAATGTTCTAGGCGGAATAGATGGCAGCCGTTGGCTGGCCGGCGCGCCCGACGGCACCCAGGGGGACGCCGCGCCCAACATTACGCCCGACACAAAGACCGGGATCGGCGGATGGAGCGCCGAAGAGATTGCCGACTACCTCGAGATGGGAATGGACCCTGACGGCGATTTCGCGGGCTCGTCGATGGCCGACGTGGTCGATCGCTCGACCAGCAAGCTGACCGATGCCGACCGCGCCGCGATCGCGGTATATCTGCGATCGGTTAGACCGATCCATCACCAGCGCCGTCAACAGGGCTCAAGCGCCGAGTAAGGGCGAATTCCGCTCTGTCCCCGTCGATTCACCGGCGAAACGCCCAGTCACCGATTCGGCCTTTTTGGCGACAATGGATTGCGAAAAAACGCCCGCTGTATTAACCTATAAGCGTAGGAAAAAATAGGGAGGGGTAGCGTGATTAATCGACCCCTCATCGTGGGCGCGACGGGCGCCGTGATTGTCGGTGCGGCGATTGCGCTCACGGTGTATTTCGAGTTCGAACCGGGCGCGCAGCCGCAACAGGTCGCGGTCACGCCAAAGGCGGTGGAATCGCCCGCGCCGACGGCGATCAAGCCGTCGGCCGAAGCCCCCATGAAGGCACCGGCCGAGACCGCGCCCCGGCTCGCCGCGCCCGAGATCACGAAGAAGCCGGTTCGCCCGTCGTTCGACGTAGTGCGCGTGAATCCAAAGGGCGACTCGGTAATAGCGGGGCGCGCCGCGCCCAACGCCGAAGTCACCGTGACGGACGGCAAGCGCGAAATCGGCAAGGTCAAGGCCGATTCTCGGGGCGAATGGGTATTGGTGCCGAGCAAGTCGCTGCCGTCGGGCACCCATGAGCTGTCGCTCGAGGCAAAGGGCAAGAAGGACCAGCCCAAGCTGCTGTCGGAGCACAAGGTGATCCTCGTCGTTCCCGAGCGCGGCAAGGATATCGCCGGGCGCCAGACCGACAAGCCGTCGGGCCCGCTGGTCATGGCGGTGCCGCGCGACGAGACCGGCCCGACGACGGTGTTGCAGAAACCCGAAACCCCACTGAGACCCAAGGTGGCCGCTCGCGAAGCGCAACCCGAACCGAAGCCGCCGCAGACGACGCCGGCCCAAACCAAGTCGGCCCAGACGAAGTTGGCCCAGACCGGATCGGCCGAAACTGGGTCGGCCCAAACCGGATCGGCCGAAACCAAACCGGCCCCGGGCGCTCCTTCGCCGGCGGAGGTCGCGGCAGCGGCCGGTGAGACGGAAATGGCGGCGGCGCAGGCCGCGCCAGGTTCGGCGGACGAAGCCGCGCGGCTCAGCGAGGTGGCTCCGGCCGCGGGCGGCCCCGCCACCGGCGCAATACCCCGATCATCCGACCGGCCGCGGCCGCTTCAGTCCATACCGCAGCGTCCCGCCGGGCCGGTCCAGATGGCCGCGCGCGGACAGGACGAGGACCCGTTGACGTCGGTGCTGTCGCTCGACGCCATCGACTACGACGAGACGGGCAATATCTCGATGAGCGGCCAGGCTCCGGAAGGCGCGCACGTGCGTATCTATCTCGACAATCGGCCGATCGGCGGCGCGACGACCGGCGAGGCCGGCGTATGGCGGCTCGCGCCGTCGACCACGGTGCCGCCCGGGCTTTATCGGATGCGCGTCGATCAGGTCGACCGTACCGGCCGCGTCGTCGCCCGGGTCGAGACACCGTTCTCGCGCGCCGGACCGATGGGGAATCTGCCGCGCGGTTCGATCGTGTTCGTGCAGCCGGGCAACAGCCTGTGGCGGATCGCCCGGCGCAGCTACGGCCATGGCGTCCGATATACGGTGATCTATGAGGCCAACCGGGACCAGATCAGGAACGCGGACTTGATCTATCCGGGCCAGATCTTCGTCGTTCCCAAGGTCAACTAAGGGCGGCCACTTTTGCCGTGCCGCCGTCTTGCTCGCCGGCGTCTAGGCTTGAGCGCTGGGTAGGGCGCGCGCCAATTTTGGCCAGGAGGTCGATTAACGGCTTTGCGGCCGAGAGCACGGCGCTCGCCGCCGCCACGACGCCCGCCGGGCTCGGAGGATTACCGATCGGAGCCTCGCCGCGAAGCACGATTTGATTGCGCTCGCCGGCCTCGAGCTTGACGATCCCGGAGGATGGCAGATTGGCGAGTATGGCCCTGATCATCATGCGCGCGGTCGGTGATTCGACGCTGAAGGGAACGGAACCCACGACGCCCGTCACGGAAACCACCGGGCCGTCCGAAGTGTCCCGCGCCACTGCACTGATACGGCAACCCAAGTAGCTGAACGAGATCGAGATCGGCAGTTTGAGCGCGATGCCGGGCAACGACCGATCGACGACGATCGGTGATTCATAATTCGTTAGTGACACTTGTTGGGTCTCGGTGGTCAACGTGGAGTGGTTCGGACGGCGCGCTTCCGGCCGTTCTTTCGTCCGGAGCACGGACCGGATTCCGGTCGCGCATCGGTAGCATCGGTTGCTTAATTTTCGGTAAAACCGGGAATGCCCGGCGCGTTTCAAACGCGGGAGTCGTCCGTTGCCCACATCTCCTTCAGCGTCTCCCGCCTGACTTTGCCACGATCGGATTTGGGCAGCGCGTCGATGAAACGGACCTGCTTCGGCACCTTGAACTCGGCAAGCGTCTCGGCGCAATGCTGGCGAACGTCATCGTCACTCAATGCCTCGCCCGGCTTCACCACCACGTAGCAGACGATTTCCTCGCCGTATATGTCATCGGGGATGCCGATCGCGGCTGCCTCCAGCACCCTGGGATCGCTCAACAGCACGTTGTCGATTTCCAGGGGCGCGATGTTGACGCCGCCCCGGATGATGAGGTCCTTGGTGCGCCCGGTCACGGTGACGAAGCCGTCGTCGTCCATCACCGCGAGGTCGCCGGATCGAATGCGAACACCGCTCAAGTCCTCGAACTCGCCGTCGGGCGAGATCGTGCCGAGACACGTCTGCGGGCCACCGACGGTGACCTCGCCCTCGACGCCCGGCGCGCATGTCGCGCCATCGCCATCGACGATGCGGAAGTCCTGATGCTTGGCCGGCGGCCCGACGGTGCCCATGCGGCGCCGGTAATGGCGGTTACCGCAGATCCAGCCCGCCTCCGACATGCCGTAGAGCTGCAACAGGGTCACGCCGTACATGCGCTCGAACTCGGCCCATTGCTCGGGGCTCAAGGGTGCCGTCGAGCAGGTCATCAGCCGCAGGCTCGGGACGTCGGAAGCGGTGATGCCGAGCGGCTCGTTGAGCAGCATGTTGACCACCGTCGGCACGCCGGCGGCGAAGGTGATCCCATGATCCTTGATCCACTCGAAGAACCGGCTGTGCGAGAATCGGTTGGCGATGTGGAGCGTAAGCCCGGTCTGCAGCCACGGCAGGAAGCTCAGGATCTGTGCCGAGTTCCAGCCGAAGGAGCGGTATTCGAGCGTCCTGTCGTCCGCCGTGAGGCCCAGCATGTCGAGCGTCGAAAGCCCGCTCAGCCAGTAGGACAGGTGGTTGTAGACCACGCATTTGGGTTTAGACGTCGTGCCCGATGTGCAAAAGATGGCCGCCAGATCGTCGGGCGCGTAGTCGTACCCGATCTCGTCATCGTCGGAGCCATCCGGCCGGCCCGCCAATCGGGCGAAGAATTCGTCGGCCTCGGGCGAGCCGTCACCGTCGCGCCGCCAGCCTGAGAACCGCATCACCGGACAATCGAGGCCCTCGGTCAGCGCCTTGCCGTCGAGCGCCTCGTGCCACAGCACCAGCGACGGCTCGATATGGCCGAGGATCTCGGCGATATGCGTCCGGTTGATCTCGACGTTCAACGGGCACACCACGGCGCCGATGCGCCAGATGCCGAGCCACAGGATCAGCTTTTCGAGATTCTCCTCCGACAGCACCGCGATCTTGTCGCCCTTGGCCATGCCGAGCTCGTCGAGCAGGTGCGCGACGCGACCGACCACCTCGTCCAGCTCGCCGAAGGTGATCGAGGCATCCTGGTCGAGATCGACCAGCGCCGTCTTGCCGGGATCACGGTCGCGGTACTCGCGCAGCAGCGACCGCACCGACGCAAAGGGAAGCGCCATATCCGGTGGAAGATTCTGATGGCTCATCTATAAAGCGGTCCGATCCGCGAACGTCGATACGGGTACTCAGCGGCCGTTGAGACCGCGCCACGACATTTTCACCGCGACGAGCCGGTCGTCAAGACCGCCCATGCCGACCGATCCCGTCCTGGCGGATGAATTTTGCGTTCGGGTCGACGTCCACCATCAAACATCGGCTTGGCGTAGGAAGGCGAGAGTGCCCGTGGTCGCGTCGCGCAACCGGGCTCAACCACAAGCAGGCTCCGCCCGGATGTGGGAATTCTATCTCACCAGCGTCGAGATGATGTTCCGCACGGGAAGTCAGCTCGTCTTTCACATGCAGTTGGCCCGCAAACGCGACGCCGCGCCGATCAATCGTGATTACGTCACGGACGCCCAGCGGGCTTACGCGAAACTGTAAGCCGAGAGTTCATTTCCGCCACTCCTCGGCCCGTGTAGTCGAATATCAGCGGCGCTCAGTCGCCGTCGTCGACCGGTGATGGCCGACGCTCACACGGCAAGGCGTCGCTCTCAAAGGAAAGCACGCAAGCACTTTCCAGGATCTCGCGCAGCGCCGCCCGGCCGCGGTGCAGGAGCACCCGCGAGTTGGCTTGCGAGATGTCGAGGGCCGAGGCGATTTCGCCGTGGCTCAAGCCTGCCCGGTCATACAAGGCGACGACTTCAAGATACGGGCTCGGCAGGCGGCCAAGGTGTTCGCCGATGCATTCCGACATCTC
>PVBE011899222.1_pt1 | contig 11306 bp, 7 predicted proteins | sample 1631181 | NCBI WGS metagenome assembly PVBE01 (sample SAMN08397723, study PRJNA350692) | Marine metagenome, whole genome shotgun sequencing project. | isolation source: water | place: Pacific Ocean | collected 2012-04 | reverse complement strand
CTCTCAACGGGCCGCAGGAGTGTGTTGAGGAGATGCGGACAACCTACCGCAACCGGCGTGACGTGCTGGTTGAAAGCTTCGCGCGCGCCGGCTGGGATATCCCCAGCCCTGCCGCCCCCATGTTTGCCTGGGCGCCGATCCCGCCGCAATTCGCCGCTCTGGGCGCGCTTGAATTTTCCAAGCTCCTGCTGCAGGAGGCCAAGGTCGCGGTCTCGCCGGGTCTCGGCTTCGGCGAATACGGCGAAGGCTATGTGCGTATCGCGCTGGTGGAGAACCGTCAGCGCATCCAGCAGGCGGCGCGGAACATCCGACGGTTTTTATCCTCCACGCAGCCGAATGCGACTGCGGCCGGGGAGCGCCTGGTAGCCAATTGAACGGGCCGTTGAAAATTGCCGTCGCCGGCCTCGGGACTGTCGGCTCTGGTGTGCTCCGAATTCTGCAACGGAACGGCGCAGTGCTGGAGCAGCGCTGCGGCCGCGCCGTGCAGCTTACGGCCGTATCCGCGCTCGAACTCCCCGCAGATCCCGAAATTTCCATTGGCGACGCGGTCTGGTTTGATGACGCGGTGGCCATGGCGCGCGAGGCGGACGCCGATGTGGTGGTCGAGCTGATCGGCGGCTCAGACGGCGTCGCCAAGGCGGTGTGCGAGGCGGCAATCGGCGCCGGTCGTCATGTGGTGACCGCAAACAAGGCGTTGATCGCCACGCACGGCACCGAGATCGCCCGGGCGGCGGAAGGCGCCGGCGTCGGGTTGGGTTACGAGGCCGCCGTCGCCGGCGGTATCCCGATCATAAAGTCGCTGCGCGAAGGGCTGCCGGCGAACCGGATGACCTCTGTTTACGGGATTCTGAACGGCACCTGCAATTATATCCTGTCGGCGATGCGCGACAGCGGGCGAGAATTCGAAGATGTCCTCGCCGAAGCGCAGTCGCTGGGATACGCCGAGGCCGATCCCGGCTTCGACGTGGATGGCATCGACGCCGCGCACAAGCTTGCCATACTGACCAGTGTGGCGTTCGGCTGCGAACTGAATTTCGACGACGTCTATATAGAAGGCATCCGTCATGTATCGGCGCAGGATATCGCCTTCGCCACCGAACTCGGCTATCGCATAAAATTGCTCGGTATCGCGCGCCGTACCGCCGACGGCGTCGAGCAGCGCGTGCACCCCTGCATGGTTCGCCAGGAGACGCCGATCGCGCATGTCGAGGGCGTCTACAACGCCGTCGTCGCCGAAGGCGACTTCGTCGGCACCTGCGTGTTCGAAGGCCGCGGCGCGGGCGCCGGCCCGACCGCGTCGGCGGTGGTCGCCGACCTCGTCGATATCGCGCGCGGCATCCGGATTCCGGCATTCGTCGTGCCGGCGGCGCGGCTCGCGCCGGCGCGGACCGCGCCGATGGACCAGCATCACGGCGCCTATTACGTCCGTTTGATGGTGGTCGACCAACCGGGCGTCATCGCCGATGTCTCGGCGGTGTTGCGTGACGAGCAGGTGTCAATGGAATCGATGTTGCAGCGCGGCCGCGCGCCAAGCGAGCCGGTGCCGGTGGTCATCACCACCCACGAGACCCGCGAGGCCTCGATGACACGCGCGCTGGCCAAGATCGGATCGCTCGATTCAGTGGTTGAACCACCCAGGATGATTCGGATCGAATCCCTGGAGAGATGACATCCCGAGGAGGGGGCCCCGATGAGCCAAGATGATCGAATGGACCGTAACCTCGCTCTCGAGGTGGTTCGCGTGACCGAGGCGGCGGCGCTCGCCGCGTCGCGGCTGATGGGACGGGGCGACGAGCGCGCCGCCGATCAGGTCGCGGTCGATGCCATGCGGACCGCTCTCAACAGCCTGGCGATCGACGGCACCGTCGTCATCGGCGAGGGCGAACGCGACGAAGCGCCGATGCTCTTTATCGGCGAGAAGGTCGGCGCCGGCGAAGGCCCCAAGATCGATATCGCGCTCGACCCGCTCGAGGGCACGACGATCACCGCCAAGGGACTGACCAACGCGTTGGCGGTCATCGCCATGGCCGAGGAAGGCGGATTCCTGTACTCGCCCGACGTCTACATGGACAAGATCGCGGTCGGCGGCAGGCTCCCCGACGGCGTCGTCGACCTCGACGAAACACCGGCGAACAACCTCGCGAATCTGGCCAAGGCCAAGAAACTCGAGGTTTCCGACATCGTCGCCTGCATTCTTGATCGACCACGGCACGAGGAGCTCATCGCCAAGGTACGCGAGGCCGGCGCGCGCATCATGCTGATCACCGACGGCGACATTTCGGGCGTCATCGCGACGTCGGAGGAGGAAAGCGGCGTCGACATCTATCTCGGCAGCGGAGGCGCGCCCGAGGGCGTGCTCGCGGCCGCCGCCTTGCAGTGCATCGGCGGCCAGATGCAGGGACGGCTGATGTTCCGCAACGACGACGAGCGCAACCGGGCGACGCGCTGCGGCATCACCGATTTCGATCGCAAGTACGGCCTCGACGACCTTGCCCACGGCGAGGTGATGATCGCCGCCACCGGCGTGACCAACGGCGCGATGCTGAAAGGAGTGCGCCGGTTCTCGGGCGGCGCGGCGACCCATTCGCTGGTCATGCGATCCAAGTCCGGCACCGTCCGCTACATCGAGGCGACCCACAACTTCGACCGCAAGACCGGGTTCGATCCGGTCGACAAATAGCCCTATGGAAGGCGTGCTCGACGAGGCCGGAGCCGCATATCTCGATGTCGAGCGGTCGGTTACGGGCCGGCGATGGCGCGCGCGCGGCAACGACGAGCGCGCCGGGCTCGCGCTGGCCCAAAAGGCTGGCTTACCGGAGATCGTCGGCCACGTGCTGGCGGCGCGCGGCGTCGGCCTCGACGAGCTCGGCGCGTTTCTCGATCCGACGCTGCGCGACCAGCTGCCTGATCCGTCGAGCCTGCTGGGCATGGACGCGGCGGTGGCGCGGATCGTCCGCGCCGTCACCGACGGCGAGGAAATCGCCGTGTTCGCAGACTACGACGTCGACGGTGCGACCTCGGCGGCTTTGTTGGCGCGGTTCTTCGGCGCCCTGGGCCGCGCCGTCACGGTTTATGTCCCGGATCGGCTGACCGAGGGCTACGGGCCCAACAGCGCCGCGCTCCGTGGCCTTCGGGACCATGGCGTGAGCGTCGTCGTCACCGTCGATTGCGGCACGACGGCGTATGAGCCGCTGGCCGAGGCGGCAGCCATTGGGCTCGACGTCATCGTCGTCGACCACCACGTCGCCGAGCCCGAGCTTCCCGAGGCGGTCGCGGTGATCAATCCCAACCGCCTCGACGAGGCCAGCGAGCACGGCCAGCTCGCGGCCGTGGGCGTGACGTTCCTCCTCGTCGTCGCGCTCAACCGCGCGCTGCGCGACGCGGGCTGGTACGGCCACGGCCATTCCGAGCCGGCCCTGATGTCGTGGCTCGACCTGGTCGCGCTCGGGACGGTCTGCGACGTCGCGCGGCTGACCGGAATCAACCGCGCTCTGGTCGCCCAGGGTCTCAAGGTGATGGCGCGGCGCGGCAATCCGGGCCTCGTGGCGCTCGCCGACGTCGCGGGCATCGACGAACGGCCGACGGCCTATCATGCCGGGTTCGTCTTCGGCCCGCGCATCAACGCCGGCGGCCGTGTCGGCGAGCCCGGCCTCGGCGCCCGCCTGCTCGCCATCGACGATCCCACCGAGGCCGCGGACCTGGCGCGGCGTCTCGACGGCTACAACAAGGAGCGCCGCGAGATCGAGGCGAGCGTTCTGGAAGCCGCCATCGCCGAGGCCGCCGGCCAAGCCGAAGCGGGCGAACCTGTCATTTTCGTTGCCCGGCCGGACTGGCACCCCGGCGTGATCGGTATCGTCGCCAGTCGCCTGCGCGAGCGTTTCAGCCGGCCCGCCTGCGTGATCGCGCTGGACGATGGGCTCGGCAAGGGCTCGGGCCGGTCCGACGCCCCGGTCGCGCTTGGGCCGGCGGTGATCGCGGCGCGCCAGGCCGGACTGCTGGTGAGTGGCGGCGGCCATGCCCGGGCGGCCGGTTTCACGGTCGCGGCGGACGGCGTCGAAGCGCTCCGCGAATTTCTCGCCGATCACATCTTGCGTCAGCTCGACGGCCGCTCGCCGGCGCCAAACTACGATATCGATGGTGCGCTCGCGCCATCCGGCGCGACGATCGAGCTGGTCGAGCTTCTCGACGGCATTGGGCCGTTCGGCGCCGGCAATCCGCGTCCCCGGTTCGCGTTTACCGCGGTCCGCGTGGTCAAGGCCGATATCGTGGGAACCGACCACGTACGCTGCGTCCTGGCGCCGGCGGCGGGTAGCGAGCGGCTTACGGCGATGGCATTCCGCAGTGCCGACATGGAGCTCGGCCGGGCGCTGCTCGGGACCGGCGGCACGGCGATCCATGTCGCCGGGTATCTGCAGGTGAACACCTGGCGGGGAACGAGCTCGGCGCGGCTCGTCATCGAGGACGCGGCGCGCATTCGCTGAATTCGGCCCGGCTGCCCAAATTTTGCCGGATTTCGGCCAAATCGTGGACGCAATCGCTGATTACACCCATCACCGACCATCGCTTCGAGAGCCAGGACATGGACTCAAGCTTCGTCGAGTGGGCGCAAATTGCCGTCATGCTGATCGGCTTTATCGGATTGTTGACGATCTGGCGCTATTGATGGACGAATGCCGGAAGGCGTTCAAATCCACTCGCTGACGACAAACCGACTGTTGTATGATCGCGCTAACGCGGCCGGTTCGCCCACGCTCGCCGCCAATGGGGGGGATTCGGCGAATCGGACGGCCACATGGGTCCCGATGGTCGATCAGCCCTCACCAGCCAAGGCCAACAGACGAGCCTGCATCGAGCGCCTGAAGCGGATGGCGCGGTATCGTTGTGTGATACCGCTGAAGCGGAGCCGCCATCCTCCTGATTACGTCGCCCGCAGCGTCTCCGCCGGGCTGTTCTGGGCGATGACGCCGACAATCTCGGTCCAGATGGCCTGTGTTCTGTTGCATTGGCTGGCGGTTCGCAAGCTCCAGCGCTGGGAATTCAACGTAATCCACGCAATGGCGTGGACCTGGGTGACCAATTTCGCGACGATGTTCCCGGTCTACTATGCATTCTATGTCACCGGGCAGGTGCTTCTCGGCAATTGGAGCGACCTGACCGGCTACAGCGGATTCCTACAGGCGTGGCCAGACTTGGGTGTGCCCGAGAGCAGCAACTCCGACGTCAACCTTCTCGTGCTGATATGGAATTACGTCTTTAGCTTTCTGGAGTTAGTGTGGAAATACGTCGTTATCGTCATGAAGACCTGGGGGTTGCCGTTGCTGGTCGGCTGCATTCCCTATGCCATCGTCGGAGCGTGGCTCGGCTATGCATGGTCGATGCGGATCGTCGTCAATCATCGGCGGTCGGTGCTGGATCGCAGGCTTCATCGCCACGACAGGCAGGCGGCCTCTGACACCCGGGGCGATGCCTGATCGGCGGCCGGGGCCTATCCCGCAATTCGGTCAATCGCCGAACGCGAGCGCGCGCCATTCGTCCTCGTTCAGGATCGTGACGCCGAGCTCCGCGGCCTTCTTCGCCTTCGAGCCGGCTTCGGCGCCGAGCACCACGTAATCGGTCTTCTTGGACACCGATCCGGCGACCTTCGCGCCCAAAGCCTCGGCGCGCGACTTGGCCTCGGCCCGCGACATGGTCTCAAGCGATCCGGTGAACACGACGGTCTTGCCGGCGACGGCGCTGTCGGCGGCGGGCGCCTCGACCGCGTCGATTTCGAGTACGCTCGCGAGATCGTCGAGCGCCTCGCGGTTGTGCGGCTCGGCGAAGAAATCGAGAATGTCACCGGCCACCGCGGCGCCGATGCCCTCGATCGCGATCAGCTCGTCGTAGGTCTTGCCCTCGCGGGCCTGGGCGCCGTCCATCGCCACGCGCCAGGCCTCGAGCGATCCATACTGTCGGGCCAGCAGCCGCGCGGTGGCTTGGCCGACCTGGCGAATCCCGAGAGCATAAATGAAACGGTCGAGCCCTATGCGCCGGCGCTCTGAAATCGCCGCGAACAGGTTCTCGACCGACTTCTCGCCCCACCCGTCGCGGTCGCCGAAGCCAAGCTCGCCGGCTTGTTCGCGACGCTCGAGCCGGAAGATATCGCCCGGCGTCTTGATCCACCCTTCCTGCCAGAACGATTCGATATTGCGGGCGCCGAGCCCCTCGATGTCGAAGGCATCGCGCGAGACGAAGTGCTTGAGCCGCTCGACCGCCTGGGCGGGACAGATCAGGCCGCCAGTGCAGCGCCGGACGACCTCGCCGTCCTCGCGCATGGCGAGGCTGTCGCATTCGGGGCAGCGGTCGGGAAACTCGAATGCGCGCGCTCCGGCTGGGCGCTTGTCGAGGACCGCTTCGACGACCTGGGGAATGACGTCGCCGGCGCGCTGGATGACGACGGTATCGCCCTCGCGGACGTCCTTGCGCGCGATCTCGTCCTCGTTGTGAAGGGTCGCGCGGCTGACCACGACGCCGCCCACCGTAACCGGCTCCAGATTCGCCACCGGGGTCAGCGCGCCGGTGCGCCCGACCTGAATGGTGATCTCGCGCAGCACGGTCCGTGCCCGCTCGGCGGGAAACTTGTGGGCGATCGCCCAGCGCGGCGCCCGGCTGACGGTACCGAGCCGCTCCTGCCAGTCGAGCCGGTCGACCTTGTAGACCATACCGTCGATGTCGTAGGGAAGCGCCGCCCGCGCATCGACCATCTCGTGGTAAAGCGCCAGCACGTCCGGTGGGCCGTGGCAGAGGCGCGCCAGCGGATTGGTACGGAACCCCCATTCGTTAAGGCGCGCGAGAAATTCCCATTGCGTCTCCGCCGGCATGGCGGTGACCTCGCCCCAGGCATAGGCGAAGAAGTGAAGGCCGCGCCCGGCGGTGATGCGCGAATCGAGCTGGCGCAGCGATCCCGCCGCGGCGTTGCGCGGGTTGGCGAAAAGCGCCTCTCCCGCGTTCTCGCGGGCGGCGTTGAGCGCGATGAAATCCTGTCGCCCCAAGTAAACCTCGCCCCGGATCTCGAGGACATCGGGCACGTCGGCGCCGCCGAGGCGAAGCGGCAGATCACGCACGGTACGCAGGTTCGCGGTGATGTTCTCACCGACCGAGCCGTCGCCCCGCGTCGCGCCCACGGCGAGATGTCCGCCCTCGTAGCGAACCGCCGCCGAGATTCCATCGATCTTGGGCTCACCCACGACGTCGATCACGGCCTCGCCGTCCAATCCGAGGTAGCGGCGCACGCGGGCGAAGAACTCCGTGACGTCGTCTTCATCGAAGGCGTTGTCGAGCGACAGCATGGGCGTTCCGTGCTCGACCTTGGCGAAACCCTCGGCCGGCGGAGCGCCGATCCGGAACGACGGGCTGTCCGGCCGCCGCAGATCGGGAAAGCGTTCTTCGATCGACTGATTGCGGCGGCGCAGCTCGTCATACGCCGCGTCGCTGATCTCGGGCGCGGCGTCGCTGTAGTAGAGACGATCGTGCCGGGCGATCTCGCCGGCAAGCCGTTCAAGCTCGGCGGTGGCCTCGTCGCGAGTCAACTCGGCGACGGCGCGGCTCGCGGGATCGCTCACGCACGCACCCCGGCGAGCAGACTGTCGGCCGCGGCGCGCGCCTCTTCGGTGACGCGGGCGCCGGAGAGCATGCGCGCGATCTCCTCGCGACGGTCGGGCGCGCTGAGCTGATCGACCTGGGTCACCACGTGGATGCCGTCGTCATCCTCGCCCTCGGCTTTCAAGACCCGCCAATGCGCGACCCCGAGGGCGGCGACCTGCGGCGAGTGGGTCACGACGAGGACCTGAATGCGTTCGCCGAGCCGGCGCAAGCGCTCACCGACCGCGGCGGCCGTGGCGCCGCCGATACCGGAATCCACTTCGTCGAAGACCACCGTCGGCACGCGGCTGGTCTCGCTGAGCACGACCTTGAGAGCGAGCATGAAACGCGCCATCTCGCCGCCCGAGGCGATGCGCGCGATTGGACCGGGCGTCTGGTCGGGGTTGGTCGCGACCGCGAATTCGACCCGATCGATACCGTGGGCGCCCCAATTCTGCTCGTCGAGCTCCACGACGTCGGTGCGAAACCGGGCCTTGTCGAGCCGGAGCGGGGCGAGCTCTCCCATGACCGCGTCGTCCAATGCGCGCGCGGCTTCGCGCCGCGCCGCGCCGAGCGTCTTGGCCGACACCAGAAACGTCTCGCGGGCACTCTCCAATGCGGCGGCGAGGGATCGCAGATTCCCGGTCGCCTGATCAAGCGCGTCAAGCCGGTCCGACAGCCGCTGGTGCAGATCTGCGAGACCATCGACCTCGCACTGGTGCTTGCGGGCAACGGCGCGCAGTGCATGGAGCCGATCGTCGAGTCGCTCCAATCGATCGGGATTCGCCTCGAGGTCGGCGGTCACGCTCTGCAACAGCATGGCGGCATCGGCCGTCTCCGCAAGCGCCCGATCGAGCGTGGCGATGGTCTCGTCGAGCCGACCGGCGGCCTTGTCGGCGATGCGCGACAAGGCGCGGTGCGCGACCGCGATGCGCGCGTCCGCACCCTCGCCGCCGTCGAGCGCGTCCAACGCCTCGGTCACGGCATCGGCCAATTTTTCCGCGTTCATCAGGAGCGCACGGTCGGAAGCGACCTCTTGTTCCTCGCCGGGACGCGGCTCCAGCGCCGAGAGCTCGTCGACCGCGTGGCGCAGCCATTCCTCCTCGGACCGGGCGCGGGCCTGCTCCGCCTGGGCGGCCTGCATCGCCTCCTCGGCGGCCCGATAGGCGCCATGGGCCGCGCCAACCTCGATCCGTTGGTCGCCGAGGTCGGCGAACGCATCCAGGGCGTCCCTGTGGTTCGCGGCATTGAGCAAGCCGCGGCTCGCGAACTGGCCCTCGATCTCGACCACTGCATCGCCGATCTCGCGCAGAAGCGTCACCCCGATCGGCTGGTCGTTGACGAAAGCGCGGCTTCGGCCATCCGCGCCGAGGACGCGGCGAAGGATGAGCGGCTCACCGGGGTCGGGCAGGTCGAGGCCGTTGCGCGCGAGAACGTCGCGAACCGGGTCGCCGTCATGCGGCTCGAGAGCGAACTCCGCCGTGACGGTGGCGGCGTCGCGGCCGTCCCCCTTGGTGCGGCGCACCAAAGCCGGGTCGCCGCGCGCGCCGAGCGCAAGCCCGAGCGCATCCAAGAGGATCGATTTCCCCGCCCCCGTCTCTCCGGTGAGGACGCACAACCCGTCTTGAAAGCTGAGATCGAGGCGATCGATCAGGACGACGTCGCGAATGGCGAGCGCAGATAGCATTCCGGGTCAGAACACCCAGTCCCAAGCACGCGCAAAAAAGCCTTTCCGTTCCTCGTCCGGGCGCTCTTCACCGGAGGCCAGGGCGTAGCTGTCGATGTACCACTCGCTGCCCGGGTAGTTATGACCGAGAACGGCAGCGGATTCTCGTGCCTCGTCGACGACGCCGAGCGCCGTATAGGCCTCGACCAAGCGATGCAGCGCCTCGGGCACGTGGGTCGTAGTCTGGAACTCGCTGACCACCCGGCGAAATCGGTTGATGGCGGCCAAGTAGTGACCACGCCCGAGATAGTATCGCCCGATGTCCATTTCCTTGCCGGCAAGATGGTCCCGCGTCAAATCGATCTTGAGGCGCGCGTCCCGGGCGTATCGGGTATTCGGGAACCGCCGTAGGACCTCCTGCAGCGAATCGAGGGCCTTTTCCGTGATCAGCTGGTCGCGGGCGACATCGGAAATCTGTTCATAATAGCTGAGCGCTTTCAGGTAGTGCGCGTAGGCGATGTCGCGATTTCCCGGATGCAGCTGGATGAAGCGATCGAGCGCGATGATCGCCTCGTCGTAATCGTTGGCTTCGTAATGGGCGTATCCGGCCATGAGCTGCGCCTTGGTCGCCCAGACGGAATACGGATGCTGACGCTCGACCTCGTCGAACAACTTGGCGGCGGCGGTATAGTTCTGCCGCTCCAGCTCGTTGACCGCATTGTTGTAAATTTCGTCGACCTGCCGTTCGACGTATTTCGGCTCGTCCTGGGCGCACGCCGTCACCAGCGCGACCAGCGCGACCATCAGCAGGCGCCTCGGCACCGCAAACGTAGAGTTTCCTTGACTTATCATCGCGGTTCGACCCGCCTCGCCGATCACCGTCAACCCTTGTCCAGCACTATATCACGTCTCGGCTGGAACCTTAAGGGACTTGGCGGAACTCGAGGGAAGTGAACGCGGTCCCGAGCGGGCCGGGAGCCTCGATCAAAGGCGAGTGGTATCGGCGCCGAGCAAGAGCCCCGGCGACGGCTCGTCCTCCTCGATCCCGGGCTCGACATAGGACCACGCGTCCTGGTCCGCGAACAGCGCCTGCAACAAGGCGTGATTGAGCCCGTGTCCGGAGCGCGCACCGTGGACGTGACCAAGGATCGGGGCGCCGGCAAGATAAAGGTCGCCGATGCAGTCGAGGATCTTGTGGCGAACGAATTCGTCCTGAAAGCGCAGCCCTTCCTCGTTGAGCACCTGATCGCCCTCTATGACGATGGCATTGTCCAGCGAGCCACCGAGTGCCAGACCGAGGCTGCGAAGGTGATCGACCTCATGCGCGAATCCAAACGTCCGCGCGCCCGCGATATCCGACTTGAAGGCGCCGTCGCCCATATGAATAGCGAGCTTTTGGCGCGACAGCTTGGACGAATCGAAATCGATCTCGAAGCTGAGCGAGAAGGTTCGCGCCGGCGTCAACGAAAGAGACTTCTCGTGATCGCCGACCGAGATTCGCTTGTCGACCCTGATAAAACGCTTGGCCACGTTCTGAACCAGCGTACCGGCCTGTTCGATCATGGCGACGAACGGCCGGGCGCTGCCGTCCATGATCGGCAGTTCGGGGCCGTCGACCTCGATGACGGCGTTATCGATCTGGCAACCGGCACGCGCCGCCATCAGGTGCTCGACCGTCGAAACCGTAATGCCGTAATCGTTGCCGACCGTCGTCGCGAGCCGGCTGTCGGCGATGTGGCGCCAGGTCACCGGTATGTGTGAACCGCCGTTGGCAACATCCGTGCGTCGAATGGTGATCCCGGCTCCGGGTTCGGCCGGGCAGATAGCCATCTCGACCACCTCGCCCGAATGCAGCCCGATGCCAGAGCAATGCGTCATCGACGACAATGTTCTCTGCTCGACAGCCGGAAATTCGCCCATGTTCGACAATTCGCCGCGGTATTCGTTGGTGGTCAAATTGACGCCCCCAAAATTTATCCTCGCCGCCCCTCGGGATTTTCGCAACGAGAGAAACCCTCGATCG
>PVBE011890446.1_pt1 | contig 11306 bp, 7 predicted proteins | sample 1631181 | NCBI WGS metagenome assembly PVBE01 (sample SAMN08397723, study PRJNA350692) | Marine metagenome, whole genome shotgun sequencing project. | isolation source: water | place: Pacific Ocean | collected 2012-04 | reverse complement strand
TTCAACAGCCGCATCCAGGCCATTAAGTCGGCCGCTCGCGGCTTCCGATCCTTCGAGAACTATCGAATTCGAATTCTCTTCTACTGCGGAAAGCTCCATCTGACGCCCACAATCACCCACTAAATTCGGCGAAGAACCCCCTTCGGGAGAAGGTGCCGAAGGCCGGATGAGGGGTGGCTGATTTCATTTGCAGTTCGCCCCCTCATCCTATCCTTCTCCCCGAGGGGACTTCTTCGCTTTCAAGCCTCTCTTGCTTCAAGAGTTAAGATCCGTCTCTCCCTCTGGAGATCGTGCAGCTTTCAAGTCGTTCTTGCTTCTCGAGTTAGCATCCAGTCACCTCTCCCAAGGGGGAGATAACATGATGTGAAAACCGCTGCAAACTGACAACTAAAAAGCGAAAAAGTCTGCGAGGGGAGAAGGGACTCGCTGCCGGCTCTTTCTCGTAGTCAAAAGCGACAAAGTCTGCTTGGGAGAGATGCAGGATCTTAACTGGACAAGCGAGAAAGACTTGCAAGCTACACGACCTCCCTCGCGAGACGTCGCGGCTTCAGCTACGGGAAAGCCCTCGGTCGTTATTTGGCTTGTGAATTCAATCGTGCTATTCTGAGACTCGACTGTGTTCCGCATCGATCGTAGGAAAACTGGACTGCGCCGTTTTCGCTGACCTCGTGCAGCTTTTCTCAAACTCGATGTGAGCGTTTGAGTGCCCCTGATTCGCTGCCAGAGGAGGAAGCACATGCGTTTACTGACATGTATCGTCATCGCATGTTGCACCTTGGTAACGTCCGTTTACGGTGCCAGTGTGCAGGTTGTTTCTTCGTCGCAGCTGACCGAACCGGCTCGGCATGGAATCGGCAAGCTGTGCGAGGCGATCACTAGCTGTGGTCCCCAGGTTGAGTTATTGGACCGCGTCGAACAGGCAACTGGTTCGCATGTGATCGTAGCGGGGCTGGCGAACGACGAGCAACTGGCTGCGTGGATTACCGAGGCCGGTTTGGCGTTACCCGAGCAGCCGGAATCGTTGGCCGTTCGGCATATCCGCAACGGCAACCGTCACACCGTGGTGCTTTGCGGAAAGGACCCAGTGGGACTGATGTACGCCGCGTTGGATACGGCGGAACGGATTGGCTGGTCGGACGACGGCCAGCACTTTTTCGCTCATATCCGCAATACGTCGGAATCACCTTGCCTGGTCGACCGCAGCATCTCGACGTACACCATGCAACGCCGCTGGTTCGAACAGCGGCTGTACGACCCGTCGTACTGGGAGCAGTATTTCGACATGCTGGCGGCCAGCCGCATCAACAGCCATGTGATCATATTCGGTTATGAATGCGGTGGCTTCATGGCACCGCTGTATCCTTATTTCTTTAACGTCGAGGGGTTTCCCGAAATCCAGTTGACGGGGATCACCGACCAGCAGCAGGCTCGCAACACCGCGGCTCTGCGGCGCGTGATCAAGCTGGCTCACGAGCGCGGGATTCGCTTTACCATCGGGATCTGGGACCACATCTATCGCGGGGGCGTCCAGGGAGGGGGCGTCGCGGGCGCTTCGCAGTTAGTTGGCAGGCGGGTTCCGCATCTGGTCTACGGGGTCACCGGCGAGAATCTCCCTGCCTATACGAGAGCCACCCTGAAAAAACTGCTGACCGTTTTTCCCGACATCGACGGCATCCAATTCCGCATGCATTGGGAATCCGGGCTGACGCGGGAAGAAACGCCGCGTTTCTGGCACGACGTGTTTGCGACGCTGCACGACCTCAATCCCGCCATCCGTTTTGACCTGCGGGCCAAAGGTCTGCCGGACGTTGTGATCGATGACGCAATTGAGCAAGACTTGCCATTTCGCATTACGACGAAGTATTGGATGGAGCAGTTGGGTATGCCCTTTCACCCGACGCACATCAACCCCCAGAATCAACGAGACCGCCGCCACGGCTATGCCGATCTGATGCCTTATCCCAAACGGTACGATCTGCATTGGCGCGTGTGGAGCGGCGGGACGGCCCGATTCCTATTGTGGGGCGATCCAGAGTATGTGCGACGGTTTGTCGACAATGCTCAGATCTATGGCGGTAACAGTTTCGAAGTCAATGAAATGCTGGCCACCAAGATGCTGGGGGAACCGCACGACGAGGAACCGTTTCAGCTGCACACCCCCACTTACCGACACTACGACTACGAATTCCAGCGATACTGGCACTACTATCAGGTGTGGGGCCGCGTTTCGTACAACCCTCAGACCGATCCCGAAATCTGGCAGCGCGAGTTTAATCGCCGCTTTGGCGAACGGGCGGGGCCGTTGGTGATGCGGGCGCTGCATCGCGGGAGTCAGATCCTGCCGCGAATCGTCGCCGCCAGCTACAACTATCGCTACTTTCCCACCACACGCGGCTGGGCCGAAATGATGCGGCTAGGCGATCTGCCCCAATACGCCAAAGGAACTGGTACCGATGTCGAGCAGTTTCAGAGTTACCAGGAAGCTGCCCGCCAGCTGCTCGCCGGTCAGCCGACGGCCCTCCGCACGCCACAGCAGACGGCGGCCTGGTTCGCCGCGGCAGCTCGCCAGCTGCTCGAAGACATCGCTGCGGCAACCGCTGTGAGCGAAGAACGAAAGAGACAGGCGAAACTCGAGCTTCTAACCACCACGACTGATCTGCGAATCCTTGCGCACCTGGCGCAATACCACGCGGCACGAATGCAAGCCGCTGTCTGGTACAACGTCTATTTGCAGTCGGAGGACGAGTTTGTCTTGGACCAATGCCTGGCTGCCGAGTCGAATGCCATCGCGGCGTGGAAAAGAATCATCGCGGCGGCGGGTGATGTCTATCCTGATACGCTCAAGTTTGGCGTTCATCGCGTGGGGTTCAGCTGGCACTGGAAAGAGGAACTGGCCAAGCTGGAAGATGGATACGAAAAGCTAAGTAAACTCCCCCGCCGGACGCGGCTCGACACCACAAAGCGCGACCGACTGTTGCAGCGGATCAAATCGCCGGTCAGGCCGCCGTCGCCGATCCAAGTCGAGCGGGCTACGTCAGCGACGCCCGGCCAGGATTTGGTCATCTCCGCGGCGGTTGATGGATCGCCCCAGCTCCAGTGGATTCGGCTGCGGTACCGACATTTGACGCAATTCGAGGATTACCAATCCGTGGAAATGGCCTGGGACCCGGGGCGAAAGGGGTTTGTAGCCGCGATTCCCGGCAACTTTATCGTTCCCCAATGGGATATGATGTACTTCGTCGAGGCAGTCGACCAGCAAGGGCACGGGTGGAAGGTGCCCAGTTTTGAAGAAGAGACGCCGTATGTGATCGTGCCGGTTAAACGGTAGACGATCTTAGCTGGCTGTGTCAGGATGCCTGGAGTGTAAATTCAGACAGCGACTGGATTTGACCATACAAGTATACCAAAATAGACGCGAGTTCTGCCGCCGTGCCCCTCTGGCCCCGAGGAGATTGAACGATGAAATACGTTATGCGATTGGCCGCTTTGCTGATAATTGCCGCAATCATGATTGCCTGGTCGGGCTCAAGCGGTCCGCGTGAAAGCCAGGCACAGGCAGAGAGTAAGCAAGCTTCCAGTCCGGAAGCATACCGATCGCCGAATTACTTGGCCCTCTCGCCAGATGGCAAGACGCTTTACGCCACCGACCATACGGGCGGCAACGTTTCGATTCTCGACACAGCCGGCAATGCGAAGTGCGGAGAGATCGACCTGCGAGGCAAGCCGACTGGTATTGTCCTCTCGGCAGACGGCGACACGCTGTATGTCGCCGAACACGGAAGCGGCACGGTCGCCGTCATCGACACAGCCAAGAATGCAGTGGCGGCCCGAATCTCTGTCGGCCGATGGCCCACCGCGATGGCACTGGCCGGCAAGGCCAGGCGGCTGTACGTCTGCAATCAGGATAGCCATACCGTTTCCGTGGTCGATTTAGCGCGGGGCACCGGAAAGCAGATCAAGCTGGTTCCGGTGATCCGCGAGCCTAGCTCCGTCGCGGTCACTCCCGATGAGCGATTTGTGGTGGTGGCTAATCTGTTGGCCTACGGCCCCAATACGGAGCCGACGCTGGCGGCCAAAGTGAGCATCATCGACGCTGGCAAGCTGGCCGTCTCGGCGACGGTCAAACTGCCGCCAGGCTCCACGATAGTCCGCGACCTTTGTGTCAGTCCGGACGGAAAATGGGCCTATGTGATTCACGGATTGGGCCGCTTCAACCTGCCCATGACCCAACTGGAGCGAGGCTGGGTTAATACCTATGCGCTGAGCATCATCGACATCGCCAAAGGAAACCGTCTGGTCACGATGTTGCTCGACGGCCTCAATCAGGGAGCCGCCGATCCGCACTCGGTAGTCTGCTCCAGCGACGGCGCGCGGCTTTGGATCAGCCATGCCGGCACACACGAAATCTCGATCCTCGAGATCGGCCGCGTCCACGAACTGCTCGGTGGCAAGATGTTTGAAGAGCTGGCGTCGCTGAAGGACGGTATGCGGCCAAACGTTTGGGTGCGGATCCAGAAGGATCGAAAGGTGATCGCCGAGTTGGAGAATGATCTGACGGCGTTGCACGTCGCCGGCGCGATCCGCCGAGTGCCTTCCGGGGGGAACGGCCCGCGGGGATTAGCGCTCTCGCCGGACGAGAAGAAACTGTTCGTGGCCAATTACTATTCAGGCTCCGTCGCGGTCCTTGATGCGGCTAAAGGTAGACTGCTGGTAGAGGTATCCATGGGCTCGCAGCCGAAACCAGACACTGTGCGGCGCGGTGAGATCCTCTTCCACGACGCGACCCATTCGTTTCAGTATTGGCACAGCTGTGCCACCTGCCACCCCAACGACGGCCGGGTCGACGGCCTGCGTTGGGATTTCGTGGACGACGGGTTCGGCAACGCCATGAGCACGCCTCCTGTGGTCTTGCTGCACAAAACCGAACCGCTCCACCGCCTAGGGACGCTGGCCACGGCGCAAATCCTGGCCCGATCCGGTCTGGCTAATACCCACATGCGGGTGCCGACGGACCAAGAGGTGGAGGATCTGCTGTCGTATATGGTTTCGCTACAGCCGGTTCCCAGCCCGCACTTGACCGCCGAGGGCAAGCTCACCGAGGCGGCTGCCCGCGGCAAGGCTCTCTTCGAGGGCAAAGCCGCCTGCGCCGAGTGCCACCCGGCTCCGTACTTCACCGACCGCAAGATGTACGACGTGGGTGTCGACCCCGAGACCGAAGGCGGCCAGCCTTACGATAACCCTACACTCCTCGAAATCTACCGCACCGCACCCTATCTGCACGACGGCCGGGCGCTGACCCTCGAAGAGGTCTTTACGACCAACGACAAACTTGGCACGCATGGCAAGACCAAGGGGCTTTCCGCACAGGAGTTGGGTGACCTGGTAGCTTACGTGCTGTCGCTGTAGGGAAGTATCGAACCGGTTCGGCTTGGATGTTGCATGCGAGACGTCAACGCAGCCGTGAAAGGCACGAGACGCAGGAGAGAATTCCAACGAACTCAGGAAGATGATCATGAACTGTAATGGCTGGTGTTTCTTGGTTGGAGTGCTTCTCCTGGCCAGCCTGCCTTCCTCGGCAGAGTCAGCCGATCCTGCGTGGTATTTGAAGAAGGAAACGTGGCAGGAGACAATGCTGCGCTCGCGGGAAGCGTTGGTCGAAGCGGAGCGGGAAAAGGCGAGCACGAGCCGTTTGAAGTCGTATACAAGCGAGATTGTGCGCGGAGGGGAGGTAGCCAGACGCATCAGTGTCCCGGTCTCTGGAGCAAAGGAGTTGTTTCTGTTTGTCACCGGCGCGCCGGATACCGTTTGGGGAGCCGCGACTTGGGCCGATGCCAAACTGATTGCCAAAGACGGCACGGCGAGTCTCGTGGGTCAACTGGACGGGCGGCAGGTGGTGGAGGGCCGTTTTGACGTCGATAGAAATATGAAAGCGGGCGTCAGCGGCCCGCTAAAAATCAATGGCCGCAGGTTTGACCATGGAGTCCATGTCTACGCCAACAGTGAGATTTGAATCCCGTTGTCTTCAAAAAGGGGTCAGGTACCGTTGTGCGAAGCACCCTTCGGGCCGTTCCGGCAACGGTACCTGACCCCTTTTTGAAGACAATTCCTGACCTTCGCGGAGACCAGGGCGCGCTGGTCGTTTATCGGCGCACACCTGATGCCAAAGTGATTCGCGATCGTAGCAAAGAAGAACTGCTGGGAAAGTATGATGCGATCTTCGAACCGAGCTACCTGGCATTGCGGAGCTTTGTGCGCGTGGGAGGACCGGAAAGCGACCTTCACCTGCTCAATCCCATGGAGTTCCACGCCAACACCACCGAGTTGGTCCAGATGCTTGAAAAGGGACACCACAACGTCCACCTCGACGACGAGGCATGGGACAGGTTGATCACGTGGATCGATCTCAACGCGCCGTGCCACGGAAGCTGGAGTGAGTTCACTCCGATTCAAGACTCGACGGTAGGCCCCCAGCGCCAGCGGCGGCTGGCTTTGCGGAAGCTGTATGGCGGAATCGTCGACGACGGGGAAGATGTCGTACTTGTCGAGGCCGAGCCGATCGAACCGATCGTGCCCGAGCCTGTGCCCAAAGTGAAGGCCGAGCCGGTCGAGATTCCCAACTGGCCATTTGGAGCGCCCGATGCCAGACGACGACAGGCGGCCGCAGGGCCAGTGTCCCAGACCATTGATCTCGGTGGCAACGTCACGTTGCGACTGGCCAAGGTCCCCGCCTGCAGCTTCGTCATGGGAGAGCCGCAGGGCGAAAAGGACGAACGTCCGCCGGCGGCGGTGACGATTGCGGAGCCGTTTTGGATGTCTGCTTTCGAGATAACCAACGCCCAGTTCCAGCAGTTCGACCCGTCGCACGACAGCCGTTTCGAACATAGAACATCTTGGATTTTCAGCGAGGAATACTTGGGCTGGCCCGTCGACCGTCCTCAGCAGCCGGTAGTCCGCGTTAGCTGGAATGAGGCCATGGCTTTTTGCCGTTGGCTTTCCAAGAAGCTTGGCGCGGAAGTGACGCTGCCGACCGAGGGCCAATGGGAGTATGCCTGCCGCGCGGGCACGGTCACGCCGTTGTTCTACGGGGACCTCGACGCCGATTTCTCGCGATTCGCAAACGTGGCCGATGCGACCATCAAACGTCTGGCCTACGAGGGATGGAGGCCAAAGCCACCTGACCTGGTCCCGCGTGATGCGCGTTTCGACGACGCCGCGCTGGTCACTGTGGAAGTGGGAAGTTATCGGCCTAACCCGTGGAGCCTTTACGACATGCACGGCAACGCCGCCGAATGGACCCGCTCGACCTACGAGCCTTATCCCTATCGCGAAGACGACGGCCGGAACGAGGTTGCCAATGATGGCGAGAAGGTAGTCCGCGGCGGATCGTGGTATGACCGGCCTAAACGCTGCCGCTCGGCGTTCCGGCTGAGCTATCCGGAGTATCAGCGGGTTTACAATGTCGGTTTCCGGGTTGTGGTGCATTCCGCCAAACCTCACGAAAGCGGAACAAGGTGACTTCTTGCCCCGTAGGGGCCGAAACAGATCAGCCCAGGCGGGCACCGACCGTAGTTTGGTCGGCGCAGCGCCGCCCTGGGTTCGGTTTCAAGGATCCAAAAGCGGATGTCCGAGTATCGGCAGTCCACTCGCTCTCCTGCGAGACCTGCAAGGACGGACCGAATCCGATTGACGCGATCCCATTGCTGCTCGACCGGATCGAACTCGACGAGAGCATCCGTGTGCGTCGCCAGGCTGTTGCGATGCTCGCGCATCATCGAGCACCCGATGCTCGCGTGCTCCCCGTATTTCGGAAGATTCTGACGGAAGAGGACGATCGGAAGCTCCGACTTCACGCCGAACAGGGCGTAAGACGATACGCCGAGGCGGGACTCCGCGAGTGATCTTATGATTCGTGAACGGGTGACACCGTTGCCTGCTCGTACAGCTTGCGCCACTGTTCGGATCCGTCGTCATCCACCCGCGAGAGATTCACGCCCGGCACAAACGCGGGCAGATCGCCGGCGTTGAACGCGTCCCACAGTTGCTGGGTGTGAGTGAACCAGCTCTTTGTTCCTGAGGGCCAGTCGAGCCGTAGCAGCAATCCAGGATGGGGATACGGTTTCTCCTTCGCTTCGATGCGATATTTCTCGACGATGTTCCAGTTTACCGTCACTCCGATTCCCGGCTGATCGGGAATCCCGCTCATCCCGTTCGAAACGACCCACGGCTCGTCAACAAACTGATCGGCGTACATGTGGTTGCAGTGGATCGCTGGCCAGCGTGCGTGTGACAGCACGGCCTGAATGTGCAGGCAGTACGTCGCTGCGAGATTCGATCCCACCCATTGAAGCCAGAACGGTTTGTTGAACTCTGCACAGGTCCGGCCGCGGCTCAGCGCGTTCCTGATTCCCCCTTCCATCACGAAACCGTCGCAGATGTCGCGTCGAATCTGAGTCTGAAATGCCGGCCGATCGATATGGTGAGCAATTGGAACGCTAAGATGATTGCGTAGCGCACGGTTGCCTTCGACATCTTCCTGTGCGATCGGACTCTCCCAGATGGCGACCTTTTCGAAGCGTTCAAGTCGCTTGCACAGAGGTCGTACAATAGTGGGATCGAGTCCAAAGTCGTTGAAATCCATATCGAGTCGGAAATGGCCCGGAACGGCTTCGGACAAACGGGCGATCTGATCTTCCAGATCGAACCACGGGCGTGCCTTGGTTTTGAAGGTCGTGTACCCGTGGTCGACGGCTTCCTCACATTCGCTGATCCAGTCTTCCACTGGCATGTCAATGGCCCACCAGCCAAGGTGAGCGCTGGATCGGACCTTCCGGCCGAGGAGTGCCCAGACCGGTGCGTCGAGCGATTTGCCAACCGCGTCGAACAATGCCATCTGCAGGCCGGCCCCGAGCGAGTCGTCCCACATGACGACCGCTGGATGCTGACCATTGGCACGCCCGACCGCTTCGTCTGTCACGCCGCCCCATGTATAGTAAGGCATCGTCTCGCCGACTCCGACAACGCCGTTGCTGAGCGTAACCCTGCACAATTCAAATAGCGACCAATGCGGAATCTCGCGGACCATGTTTCGCCAGGGAGTTTCCTTCAGCGGCAGGTCGACCCAGATACGTTCGATCGATTCGATTTTCATTGGTGATCTTTCTGATTCTCTTATCCCATGCGTGAGCGACTATGACGAATTCGTCAAACCTTTGGTTAGAAGTATATCGCGGAACTGGCGAGGTTGTGCCTCGGACCGATGCGAGCTATCGCTCGATTGCCTCGCCCCGCTCCGCGACCCCTTTCTGCAGACTTTTTCGCTTTGGAGGTTTGGGAGAGTCTGGAACATGTCCTTCTCCCTGCGGGAGAAGGTGGCCGAAGGCCGGATGAGGGGTGGCTGATATCATTTGGCAGTTTGCCCCCCTCATCCTATCCTTCTCCCCGAGGGGAGAAGGGACGCGCTGCCGGCTTCTTCTCGTAGTCAAAAGCGAAAAAGTCTGTCTGGCCCCAAGGTAACACAACATGACCGTCCGCATTGAGAACATCCGCTGTGTCGCGACAGCCCCTGCAGGTATTCGTCTGGTCGTTGTCAAAGTCGAAACCAGTGACGATGGCCTGTGCGGTCTTGGGTGCGCTACATTCACTCAGCGACCGTCGGCCGTGATCGAAGCTGTGGAGAAATATCTTAAGCCGTTTCTCCGAGGACGAGACGTCGACGAGATTGAAGATATCTGGCAGTCCGCGTATGTCAGTTCGTACTGGCGTCAAGGGCCGGTGCTGAACAACGCGTTGTCCGGTGTTGACATGGCGTTGTGGGACATCAAGGGCCAGCGGGCGGGTATGCCCGTCTACGAGTTGCTCGGGGGCAAGTGTCGCATGGCAGCATCGGTGTATGTGCACGCGGCCGGGAGAGAGTTTTCGGAAGTGACCGAGACCGCGCGCCAGCTGATCTCTCAGGGATTCCGATACATTCGCGTGCAAGTTGAGGTGCCGGGGCAGGCCACCTACGGCACGAAATCCGATCTGCAGACGCACGAGACCATTGATAGTCCAACGGCGCCGCAGAACTTATTCGAACCTGCCGACTACGCGCGGCTCGCGCCGAAACTGTTTGAACACGCCCGCAACGAACTTGGCGACGAAGTCGAACTGCTCCACGACATACACGAACGCCTGCCGGCCTCGTTGGCGATCCAGCTTGCAAGAGATTTGGAACCGTACCGGCTGTTCTTTCTCGAAGACGCACTGCCACCCGAGGACATCAACAGCTTTCGCCGACTACGCTCGGCCAGCAGCATCCCGATCGCCATGGGTGAACTGTTTACCAACGTTAACGAGTACCTACCGCTGATCCGCGAACAACTGATAGACTTTGTCCGCGTCCATCTGTCGGACATCGGCGGTTTGACTCCCGCCCGCAAGCTGGCCGCGCTGTGTGAGTTTTTCGGTGTCCGTACCGCCTGGCACGGACCAGGTGATACTTCTCCCATCGGCCACGCGGCGAATCTGGCGCTTGATCTGGCGGTCCCCAACTTCGGTATTCAGGAATTTACCCGCTTCAACCAGGCAACGCTTGACATCTTCCCGGGTTGTCCGGAATTGCGGGACGGTATGCTGTGGCCAAACGATCAGCCGGGCTGGGGTGTTGAGATCGACGAGAAACTGGCGAAGAAGTTCCCATATCCGGACCATCCCTTCAACGGAGCGTGGCCAGCGATACGAAGACGGGACGGAAGTGTGATTCGTCCGTGACAACATGACGCGGTATCAGCGGATCGCTTGTCGGTAGGTCGGGAATCAGGAGCGTCAGCGACGCAGTTCCGGCAACGCAAACAGTTTGTATTACGGCGTTGCCGGAACTACGCTTCGCTTGTTCGCGGCCTACACATTTGGTTCACACGAAAATCAACGACTACCGGCAGAGCCGGTAGTATGCGGAAGGCCCCTGAAAGGGGCCGACAACGGAAACACGCACTTCTCCCGCTTGCGGGAGAGATGACAGATTCGTGAAACTTACAGCCAATTGGTTGCAATGAGATAAGTACCATTCCAATCACTGTGAAACGGCGGAGCCTGATGGGTACGCACCAGCAGAGCCAGCCATTTTCACGGGTGCATTTATTTGACCCGACTTTGGCTCAACGAAAGCGGAAATCGAGCTTGTAATTGTACAGCCACGGGACCTCTGGTTGCACACTTTCTTTGAGGAGCTTTTCGGGCATCTTCTCGTACCGGCTGCGCAACCTCTCGGCATTGGGAGCGTTGTAGTATGTCACGACGATCGTATCTCCTCTTACGCGCACATCGCC
>PVBE010735631.1_pt1 | contig 11306 bp, 6 predicted proteins | sample 1631181 | NCBI WGS metagenome assembly PVBE01 (sample SAMN08397723, study PRJNA350692) | Marine metagenome, whole genome shotgun sequencing project. | isolation source: water | place: Pacific Ocean | collected 2012-04 | reverse complement strand
CTGTCTTCGACGAGCTCTGCGAAAACGGCGGCATGATTATGGATGAGTGGAACAACCACGCGGGGGCGGATGGCTGGTCTTATCGAAAGTACGCCTCGAGGCACATCAACATTCGCGAAGTGGTTCATCCCAGGGGCGGGCACGTCATCTTCTGCCCGTTCGATCCCAAAAACCATGCGGACGCGGTCTACCAGGATATTCTCCCGCTTGCCGCCATGTCGCATCGAGCCTGGGATCCGCTCAAAGGCAGTCGCCCCTACGCCTTCTACGCCCGTTTCGCTACCCGCTTCGCCGGTTACCTCTGGGACAACCAGTGCCGCCGCGCCAAGGACGCACGCGATTGGGTCGACTGGGGCGAGGCGGACACAAAGCTCTTCCTCTGGGACTCGTATGTTTACTGGCGACCCCGCGGCAATGACGCCACAGAACTGATCATGCACATGGTCAACGTGCCGCCCGAACGCGTGGCCTCATACAAAGACTGCCGTGTCCCTCCGCCACTCGTCGACACCAAGTGCGTGCTGCAATTGCCCGAAGGCCTGGACGCGCAAGAACTCTGGGCCGCCACGCCTGAGCCAAGCACAAGGAGTGAAAAGATCGCGATTCAAAAGGAGGGCCGGAAGCTCGAGTTCACCGTTCCAAAGCTGAGGTTCTGGAATGTGCTCGTGCTGAAACTGAAGGGAACGGTGCGATGAATCCCATACCCCGACGAGGCCCACGTCGCGCAAGCTTGTCACGCAGCGAAGTTGGAGTAACGCCTTTATTAGGCGGGTTCTGGAACAGCCTGGCAAAGCCCGACCCGGCTGAAGCCGTTACTCCAACCCCGTCCTCGATTGCTCGCACGTGTCCGAATAGAGCTTGCAAGGAGAGGCACAAGCATGACCTTACTGACGGCCTCAGGGGTAATCGGTGGATAACATCGTTGACTATAGCCTCAATCACCATCCTCCTCGCCCTCCCCTCCTTCGCAGAGAACGCCGCCCCGCCTGCGGAATCCTTCAGCTTCCCTCCTTCTCCCACACGCATCCACATCGCCAAGGGGCTCTGGTGGCAGCATTTCCGAATCACCGAAGCCGGTGCGCTCATGGGCGGAGCGATCTACGACGAATCGTTCGATGTCTTCGGTCGCACCAATTACCACGGATACGGCAAGACACTTGGCGATTTCCCCAAACGTCCCGCGGAGTTCTTTCGCCATCACGTCATCGTGATCACCGGATGCAGGGCCGCGGCTCTCAGCTCGGAAAGGCAACAGCATCTTAAAGACTGGGTCCTGAAGGGCGGCGGGTTGCTCGTTACCGGCGGCGTCCAGGGGCTTGGCCGGGGAAATTACCGCGGAACCATCCTCGAAGAACTGCTTCCGGTTTCCGTTTCCCAGGAAGATGACTTCAGGAAAACATCGCCAGACGCTGTTCTCGCTCCCACCGCCAAGGGGTCGGAGTTCTTCAAGACCCAACCCTCCTGGCGGCAGAAGCCGCGCCTCTTCTACATGCACGTCGGCCTCTCCTTGAAAAAGGGAGCAACGGTCCTCCTGAAATCTGACAGCCACCCGGCGCTTGTGACGTGGGAGACCGGGGAAGGCCGGGCCGCCCTTTTCGCCGGAACTGTCTGCGGGGACCCGAAGCCCGGTGAACTCGCCTTCTGGGACTGGGACGGTTGGCCGGTGCTTCTTTCCCAGACGTTGCAGTGGCTTGGGACGCCCCCGCCGGCGAATCCCAGGGACAACACCGTTCCGCGCGGCAAGGCTTACCGGGCGAAGCTCGAACAGCTCAAGGAGCTGACCGATGTCGACGTCGAGGGTCTCTTCGGTGACGAGGAAGCAGAAGTCGATGCGCCCTCTGCGGAGTCGGACGAGCCAGATGTTCTGGAAACCATCACCAGGCTTGCCAGCCACTGCCGTAGTCGCGATTACGCGCTTGCCGTCGTAAAGGCTCTCGATGAGTCCGGTACGCCAATCAAGATCGAACAGTCCGAATCGCTCTTCGACTCGATCGGCCGATACGTTTCCGGGGAAGAATTCGGCGGCCCGGCCAAGGCGTTGGCGACGTCATCCAACAGTGGGCGCGTGGCGCTCGGACTTCGTGTGCTCGCACGTGCCGAGATTCCCGATGGCAAGGCGCTGGCCCTTCCTTACCTGGCACGTGGGTTGTCGGGCCTGCCCGGCAAAGGACGGACAGACTCCCTTGCGCCCGCAATGCAGGTGGCGACTGGCGAAGACGAACGCCTTCGGCTCGCGGCCGTGCGCGCCCTGGCCGAATATGCCGACGAGACGCTTCGGACCGCCGTCAGGAAAAGCGCAGCGGAATGGCAGCAGCAGAAATCCCCGTCGCCCGCGATCGCGGAATTGCAGAAAGATCTTGCGGAGGAGATCCAGCTTGTCCTTTGTCTCCTGGGCGATGGTCAGTCCGCGGTGAATGTACTCAACCTGATGGTGCGCAATCGCCGGAAGATCGACGAGAACCTGGACATCACCCAGCAGCCGATGTACGTGCCGACGCCCGAAGCCATCAAAGAGCGCAAGCGCTATGCAGCCGAGATTCCCCACTTGCGCGCAAGGAACTCTCGTCTGGCCGCTACGTTGGCGAAATTCCCCCAGAAGGGACTACCCATCCTCGCCTCGAGCTCGGCCACCTGGGTCGGCGCCTTTGTCTCTGAATATCTCCAAGCCTGTCTGGCTCGACGCTCGTCCAAAGAGACACTTCCCGCTGAGGTGCGCAAAGCCCTCACGCAGATCATTCGGGAGTGCGACCTCTCGGCAGTCAGGGCGTTGTGCTTTCTGAGACTGAATCCATCTCCTCAGGAAGCAACCGACCTGCTATCCCAACTCGCGAGAGGGGACGAGCCGGACGCGCTTTTCAGTCTCTCGCAATGCACTGCCCTACCAGAATCCGCACAAGCGGGTCTGGTCCGCCTTGGCCTCGATCACGAGAGTAAGAAGGTGCGCCACAAAGCCGCCCACTCGATCGTCCTTTCGCCACCGAAGGACCAGGCCGCACTACTGAAACAGGCCAAATCGAAGTCCAGCGACGACGAAGACCTGAAAGCTATCCTCGCACGTTGTGGGCGATGAGGTCCTAACGCCGCCTTCGGCCGCTGCGGGACGTTCTTATTTGCCTGGGGTGGCGGAACGGCCATCACTCCGCGGAAGCGGTCGGATCGGACCGAATGCACGGTCACCGTACAGGAGTCGGCGAAGATGAGGCGAACCGACCTCTCCTGGAGGCACGTGTTGCTGGGATATCTGAGCCCGGCGAGGAGGGGGTAATCCCTTCTACTTGAAGAGGTCGGGCTGCTCGGCCGCGCGGATGACGATCTCGTGGCGGCCGGTCAGTACCGGAACGGCGAGAGTGTCCTCAGCGGGATTGATCCGCATCGCCCCGCCGCCGTAGCCGGGAGCGCAGCCCACACCGTCGATCCACAGGGCGGGCATGCCGCGGGGGATCGGCGGGTAGGTCATGTAGATCATGCGCTCACGACCCTCGGTGACGCCCCGCAGCCCCGTCTCGTCCGCGGTGAAGTCGAACGGGCCTTCACCCCAGACCGTGAAGCCCTTGTAGCCGAGCTTGCCGCGTCCGGGCCCGAGCACGAGGCGCGCGCCACCGCGCTTGAGCACCTCGACACCGCCGCCGGCCGCGCCCTCGTAGACGATGCCCTCGCCCTCCTGCTTCAAGCGGCGACTTGTCCACTTGATCTTGTACTTCGGGCCCCGCACCTTGACGGTCTTCTCCTTCAACTTGGCGGTCGGCACGGCGATATCGAACGGCGCCGGACCGGTGTGCGTCATGCCCTTGTAGCTGACCGCGCCGTCGCCGTCGGCCGTGGCCAGCACGAACTGGACCTCGCCCTTGCGAACGCGCACGGCCCCCGACCGGCCGCGGAAGGCGACTGCGTGTAGGAGCGCCAGCCGGCGGGGAGTCTGATCTCGAGGGTCGTCTTCAAGGGTGATCCTTCTCTGCCTTCGAGTCTGCGGCGGGGGCATAGATCATGGCGGGGCCGGTGATGCCCCCCGTGCCAAGCTCGTTGACGGCGCGGTTGGAGATCTTGACAGGCAATGAATGGAGGCAATGAATGGGGTCAGACCTAGGTCTGACCCGAATGGCGCTGACTTAAGCCATCGTGGCACGGGCGTCTCGCCCGTGGAGGATTGTAAGTCCTTTGACCACGGGCGAGACGCCCATGCCACGATGGTGAAAGCGAGGACAAGACCGCTTAAGTCAGCGCCATTCAGGTCTGACCCAGGTCTGACCCCAGGCTGCACCACGATGACATTCACCGTCCGCCGCCTCGATCCGAAACGAAACCAGTTGGTTCTTCCAATCCTGATTCAGATGCTCGCGAAGCAGCAGCGTCTGTTCGCCGGAATGGGCGTAGGACGAGAGGAGGAGGATTACTGGAAGTAGAAGAAGTCTCATGTAAGGCTCAACGAATGAATCACCGCTTAAACGCCTGCAATCTCCTCCCCAGACTTACATTCGACGCTCCTTCGATTTTGAAGACTGTCAATCGCAGACGGCGGGCTTTGATGGTGTCAAGCTCGTGGATGGATGTTTCGTAGCGATTCTTGTGGTTTTCTGCGAGGGGGCGGTACGACTTGCCATCGTACCATTCGAGTCCGTACGAGGTGGGGAATTCCTTGCGGCTGCCCCAGTCGATGCGGATGGCGTTGATTTCGACGGGCTCTTTCCAAATGATTTCTGCAGTGTGCGGCAGCGGCCCGGTGCGCGACCAATTGCCGCCTCCTCCCAGGGCGTGAGGGTTCCGGCCGGTGCCGTAAATCCTTGTGCCGGCCCGCTGACACACGTTGTCCTTTCCTTCGATGGTCTTATCGAAGGCCGTGAGCTCGGCTTTGAATTGTTCGTAATCTCGCTGGTTGTCGAGGAAGGCCTGATTCAGTTTCCGTCCGGTCTTGCGGACATGAGTATCGGTGATTGGCCTGTCGTGGAAGACGATGGAGTTGAATTGCACGCGGTCGTGAAAATTAAATCTGCCGAGATGGGGCCAGCCGCTGAACTGCTCGCCCAGTCCCTTCTCCTGGCTCGTGACTCGCACAAAGTTGAGTCGCCATCGGTCGCCGTCTGCCGGTTTCTTTTCTGCGGTGGCGAAGGGGAACTTCATTTCCATTTCCCACCAGCCGTCGCCGTGATGGGTGCGGCACTCGAAGCCCTCCCTCGATGCCGGTTTGCTATTGTGCATGTGGCCGACCAGTCGCATAGGGCCGACGATCTGGCCGGAGACGTTCACCATGGTCTGAAAATAGATCGGTTCGCTGGGCGCCCAGAAGATTTCGAGCAGATCATGGTAGAACTTCGACCAGGAGGCGGTCGAGTAAGTGAGAAAACCGGTATCCTTCGGGTTGCGTTCAATGACCGCCTTCATATTCGGTTCGATGCAGTGGGCGGAAACGTAGATATTCTCGTCGTCCCAGCCGATGCGAAAACGCGTTTGGCGAGTTCGTGCATAGTTTCTGCTGGTGGCGATCAGGAAGCCGGTGACTTCGGGCAGCGATCGCCAGGCGGGATCATCGGCGCGGCCGTCGATCTTTGGCACCTTGCTGATGCGATGACACGGATAGACGCCCTGCTTCTGATTCTGGTGTGCGACGGCGTAAGACCAGTCCAGACATTTCGCCGCGTAGGCGATGCGCTGCTTCACGTACCAGGTGTTGGCGCGCTTGTTCGCCTTTCTTAAGTGGGCGCGCATCCGCTCCACGATTTCGGCGGGGAACGCTTCCGGCGTGGGCCGGTAAGTTCCCACCGGGCCGGTGATGGCGATGTCATTCTTGATGATGTGATCTTCGAGGGTCCGGTAGAACTTGAGCATGGGCCTGGCCGCATCCAGATAGAAACCCTCAAAGAAATCGTCGAGGACGTCGGCCGTGGGCTCGCCTGGTTTCCATGCAGTGCGCGCCCAGGCATAGACGCTCCACGGGCTGCTGCGGCAGATGTCGCCCATGGCCTGTGTGCCCACGGAAGTCATGCCCAGCTTTTGAAAGAAACGGTGATGGTCGGCGATGGCGGAGACGAGCGGCACGAGCGTATACCATTCGCCCGCAGGCCGGCCGGACGTGGTGTCGGTGTGGATAAGCACGTAATCGTATATGCCGGGCAATTTGCATTTGGCGGTCCATGCCTCGATTTCATTTTTGTAGCCGAGATTCTTCGGAGAACCGGCGGGCAGGTTGTGTTTCCAGTGGAGCGTGTAATCCACCATCACGTTTGCGGGCAGCTTTTCGATGGCCGACGGCGGCTTGCCGTGGTTGGCGTAGGCAAGAGCGAAGATTCCTTTGCCCGGCAGTTCCTGTTGAATTTGCTTCGCCACTTCGCCGATAAGGTGAAAGTAGTGATTCGAGTAATCGAAGGCGAGAGCCAATTCGTCCGGTTTTTCCGGCTGCACTTTGCGCGGCTGCCCGAACAGCCCGGTGCAGCGTTCACATTCGCAGAAGGCAGGCACGTCCTTCGGATGAATGGAAAAGCCCTGCAGTTCCGGGCGCCCCTTGCTCATTGACTTGATTCGCTCGACCACATGCGAGATGACTCCAGGATGCGAGGTGCATGGGACTTTCGTCCAGCCTTTGCGGTAAGGGCCGGGCGTCCATTCCGGATGTTTTTCGATGACGCTCTCCGGGATGATCCGGTCGAAATTATGGATGTAGCCAAAGCCGAGATTCATGCGGGGCGGGATGCCACTAAGGGTAGAGCTCAGCCCGTTGCCCCAGGAGTTGTTGAAATGATGCCGGACAAAAAAGAGCCGGCTGTCCGGTGAATTCGTTTTCGAGGCCAGCCGGTCGGCGGGAAAATTGGCGTAACGAGTTCTGAACGGAGGACGGTAGCGGATGGGTAAAATCGAGCGCGGGAATCGGCGCAGCCGGGGAACGTAATCGCCGTGCGAATCCGGATAGAGCCACCGCACGCCGAGCTGGTCGAGCAACTCGTATACCCCGTAAAGCACGGCCCTCTGGGTGGGGCCGGAGATCACGATGTCCTCCCCTTCTTCCACGACGGAGACGTCTTCCACCCATGCCGGATCGAGCTCCGGGTAGGGCAGTTTGGGTGGATCCGGAGTCACCAGCCGGACGCGCAGGCCCCGATAATTCCCAGCTTCTTTTGGCGAGACGATCCGCGCCGGGACGTCCAGCAACTCGGTCAGGTAGTAGGCGAGTTCCCTGGCTGCGAGCTGAATGGTCGAGGGAGCATCATCGTCAACAGTCACCGCGCTCCAGCGATTTTCTGCCACCGACCTGGATGCGGCAAAGATCCCCAACTCCGCAATCGACCACGGATAGCCCGCAGTATGCTCGCCGATCTCGATGCGGACAAACCTTCCGCGCCGCGGCTCAAAGGAAACATCCGTCTGCGGATGAAACCGGATCGCTGATCCATAGTCCGGCTTCTTGTCCGAGCCCTTTCGAAGCTTCTGCTGAGTGACCAGTTCAAGCGTCTCCGGCGACTCCCCGACCAGAATCCGCAGCGATCTGGGAAACCACGTTTCGTGCCTGCCGGGCGTCATGAAGACCCGATGCACAAAAACGTTTTTCTTCAGATCGATAAGAACCCCCAACCCCGCGCTCTGGTGAGCTGGACTCGTCCATGCCGTATCGAAGTTGTTATCGACTGCCTCTTCCATCAATTGCGAATTTGGCCCGGACATCTCCCATCGCCTCGGCAAGAGTGGACGAGCCTCCAGCATGGTGCAGAGAAAAAAGAGGAGTGACAAGATGGTCGGGAAGGACATTTTCATGGATTGCAGACTGCGATTTCTTGATCGTGAAAGATGCACTCCGGCATCTTACAGTAGCTCGCTCTGTCTTTCAGTAGCTCGCTCTGTCTTTCTCTTTATTCGTTGTTTTCTAATTCATTGCTCCCGAAGGGACATGCCACCGCCGTTGGTGGACGCCCTTATCTTCATACATTCGTGGCGGTGCATTGAATCTATCGTTTCTTCGGACCTGAAGCTCCTTCGGCATCTAGCAGCGACAGGTTGCCTGCGTTGGCCTGTCCCCGCTTGAACTCGACCTCGTACGTCAGAAGGTGCCGCGCCCAGTCGAAGCCCAGCACCTCCTGCTGCTCAAAGACGACCTCCGCGGCCCGCGCCGGCACGGCGCACAGGGCAAAGGTCAATGCGTACGTCGCCGCGTAGGTCATTCTCAGCGCAGTCTGCCTAATCATTCTGCTTCTCCCTTGTTTCAGGGGCAGTAGCCTCTCGGCCAATCCTACTGTTGGCTGCGACCACAACCAACTGGGCCTCAGCACTCCAGCCGAATTCTCCCAATGGCACCCGTCCGGATGCCTCGAATCGTACGCCTTCGTCTCTAAGCAATTTCCGTTGTTTGGGCACGACTGACGGGGCCGCCAGAGCCCCATTCGCGGTGGCGCGTCGCTTCTCGACTTCGCCTTTCACCCATGCCCTAATCGTGACGCACAGGCCCTCCTTGACACGCAGCTTCTGCGAGAGACTGACGCCATATCAGACCTTCACACAGTGCCGGCCGGAGCACGCGGTCCCCTTGCCTTGGTTCAGGAACGGTAACGCCGAGTGTGACGGCGTGTAGGAACACCAGCCGGCGGGGAATCTCATCTCGTGGGTCGTCTTCATGGGTGAGCCTTCCCAGCCTTCGAGTCTGCGGGGGCGGGGGCATAGATCATGGCGGGGCCAGTGATGCCTCCCGTACCAAGCTCGTTGACCGCGCGGTTGGAGATCTTGACCACCAGCATGTTCTGTTTGCCAAGGGCCACGGCCGGAGTGGCATCGAACTCCCAGGGCCGGCCGATGGGCGCGGCTCCCTTGGCCAGTTGCTCCAATGCTACCCCGTTGATCCAAGCCTTGGCTGTATCGTCGATGCCGCCAAACCAGAGCCTCAAGTCGCGGCCTCGGTACTTGACGGGCACCATGAAGCGGGTCCGGTACCATGCCTCGCCCTTGTAGTAGCGCAGGCCCTGGTTGCTCCATGAATCGCTCTTGGTCCTCAGCATGGTCCAGTTGCGATCACCCATCCCCGGCTTGTGGAAGGCCAGCGCTTCCCCACCGTTGAGCGGGTCGAGCATGAACTGCCATTCGTCTGGCAGCTCCACGGCGATCTCGCTGCCGCCGGTGGTCCGCTCGACTCCGCTCTCGACCGTGCCGGACCAGAACCGCTTAGTGAAGCCGGGGGCGTAACGCGGGTTGAGGATGGGGGGGACATGTTCGAGCGCGACGGGGATGAGTTCCGTCTGCATGTAATCGTACTGCCGCTTGGCCTCCACGAAGTCAAAGGCATTGACCGCGGCCATCATCGCCAGATTGACGGCGCCGAAGTCGTAGCCGATCCGCACCATGTTGACGCGCCTGGCAAGGACCGGCTCCCTCCGCGCCGCCTTCTCGGCCTTCTCCAGCGAGCGTCGCAGGTCTTTCATGATACCTGGCGTCAGGATGTGGGGGATGTCGAAAACGTTGCCGGTGTGATAGTCGGCTTCGGCGTAGGCGCGCTCCAAGCGTTCAAAGTGTTCCTGCATCGGCTCCGCGGCCGGACCGTAGAGACGGGCAAAATAGTCGTTCAGCAGCGCATCTACGTCCAGTCCAGGGTCCCACATGATCTTGGCCGCCAGGTAGAGCGACGGCCCGTGGTAGCCCCAGGCTGGTTTACACTCGACCCGACAGGCTTTGAACCCCTGCCGGTGATAGTAGGGATACTCGCTTCGTATCTGGCGGATCATGGTGAAGGGGAAGCCCTGGTCGGCGAGGTTGAAGAGGTAACCGCGGTACATCATCTCCAGGCCCAATGCTTGCCACGCATCAACGATCTCCTTGATGTAAGCCCGTTCCGGACAGAGCGGGTTGTCGATGGCATGGAACCGGCAGACATCGATCGGCGCCAGGACCGGCATGATCTTCGGGTTCGGCTTCTCGCGCACGGGCGGCCGCATGTACTGCGCATAGCAGTAGAAAGCGATCCCCACGTCCGGATGCGTCTTGTTGACCTCTTCCAGGACGATGTTGAAGAACTTCACGAAGCGGTCGGTCACCGAGACCTTGCCGTGCAGCGGATCCATGTCCCCGGCATCCCACGGATCGTCGCCGAAGCCGGCGCCGTCCGCGGGGCCAATCGGCAGGTACTTCAGATCCGGATACTTGTCCAGCCGCCCTCGTGAGGCCGCGATCACGCGCCGCTGGACCTCCGGATGACTGACTCTTACCTTGCTGGTGGGTCGGCCGTTGATCTGCATGAAGAGCTCAGGCTCCTTCTCTCGATCGACCCTGATGCCAAGCCCGTGCCCGCCCGCGTTGAACCCGCCCATCCGCACCCGGCGGAACCAGGTCCTTCCGCTCTTCCCTCCCATGTCGCTGAGAATGCGCCCGGCAAACCCCGGATGCTGGATGGTCGCCTGGCACTTCAGCGTCACGGTATCCCTCGCGGGGACGACCGTGCCGATCTCTCCGGGCATGAACCAGCGCACGCCCAGTTGCTCGAGCAACTCGTAAGCGGCAAACAGAGTTCCCTCCGGAGAAAGCCCAGCCAGCAGGATGTCCTTGAGCGTGACGCGCAGCAGAAAGGAAGCGGGATCGTCCCCGCCTGTCTTGATCTGGCCCGCGCACTGTGGAGCAAACGAAAGACCCACCCTGATGGGCATTGCATTCCCGAGCGGCTCTTTCTCTGTCCGAATCGGGACGTCGGCGCCGGACATCTGTTTCAGGTGGTCCGCCAGCTCCTGAGCGGCCAACTGCTCGTCCTTGGCTGGCTGTTCGGGCAGGACGATGGCCACCCGCGGGGCGCCTTTTTCGACGAGTGTTACCTCGGCGTCTTCGGCTGCCACCGGTGATAGGCTCATGGCAATTGCGATCGCAACAGCCGTGCAGAAACAGAAAAGGCGCTTCCAGGGCTGAGCTGACAGATTCGTTCGTAAAAAGTCGGTTGCTACCTTTCTCGCCCCGAAGGGGCAGTCACATATCAGCCCAAGGCAACGCCCTGGGTTTGTAGAGATGCTTTGGCATGAGCCCTGAAAGGGCGAAACAGAGGGTTGTGATACATTCATTTGTGACGCCCTTACAGGGCTAAAACTGCATTTCATATCTATTCCCAAGGCGTTGCCCTGGGCTGGTGTGTCTTGGCCTTTCAGGCCGGAAATCGGCTGAACTCGACGTTTTACGAGGGAATCTGACATCATGCATATCCTTTCACGGGGCTTCTCCCCCCATCAACTGTCGATCTGGCTTCGGCCAGGCTGTAGACGATTAATATTAGCGCGTCGGTGATGGGTGGAAATTTGGGTGACTAACAGGCGTTCTTCGATCCCCTTCAGCGTTAGCCGCGCACCGCACGTTCGATTTCCTTG
>PVBE013007052.1_pt1 | contig 11307 bp, 5 predicted proteins | sample 1631181 | NCBI WGS metagenome assembly PVBE01 (sample SAMN08397723, study PRJNA350692) | Marine metagenome, whole genome shotgun sequencing project. | isolation source: water | place: Pacific Ocean | collected 2012-04 | reverse complement strand
TCGGTGAACTTGTATCCCCCCGCCAGCTTGACTGGTTTGACTCCGTCAGCGACGAGATCCTCAATCTTGGCCACGAGAGAACCACTTCCCCACACCTGTAAAAGCAGGATGGTTGCGAAGATTGAGTGTGAAAAGAGGTATTTCATCATTTCCCGTGTGTTTTGATCAATCTGGCAAAGGAAAATGTGCCGCACACACAGTGCGACTCGATCTGTTCTCCCTAAAGACTAATAGCTCAAGTAGAGGATTTCTACCTGCAATTATAGGCGATCCCGCCAGAATTGCTCCACTGTCTTGGCGGCAATGCGGGCGTCCCGCTCCTTGGAATTGAGGAGAGACTGGAGCAGTTCCTTGTTCACCACGTTGTGCTGTTGATGAACCCAAAGGCCTTCGAGTCGGGCATTGGGCTCTTTGTTTTTCTTTAGCCAGTTCTGGGTGGCCTTGATGACGTCGTTGGTGTCGCGCTCACTCAGTTCGACTCGTGCCCTGAACCGAACGTTGTAGGTGTTATGCTTGAGAAGATCGAGGAGATTGGGGATGGATTCGCCGTCTACCTTTATGTGCTCCATGAGGGGGCGTCCCTTTACAGTGACGCGATAGATGCCACCATGGGTTTTGTCACGGTTGGGGTCACGCACGTTGAATTGCATGTGGCCGATGATGACGTTTTGCCAGTCGGACACGTAGAGGGCCCCGTCGTCGCCGATCTCGAAGTCGGTGGGACGGAAGTTACGGTCCTTTTCGGAGACGAGAAGATCTTCGATCTGCGTGCCTTGGACTTTGCCGTTTTCATCCGTGGCGAGAGTGTATTGCTTGATGCCGAGGAACCCGATGGAATTGCAGACGAGGAAGTTGTCGTTGTTGCGTTCGGGGAAGTGGTCGCTTGACAGGATGCCGCTGGATGGCACGGGGCGAACAGTCTTCTTGAGAAGGCCCTCCATTCTAAAGCCTCCCTTGCCGTCGGGGCGCACTTGGTAGGCTCTACCCCCGGTTCCATCAGTAGCAAAGTGGTACCCCCAGTGGTTAAAGCTGATCCCATGAGGATTTGGGCTATTACCTGCGTGTATGGCATATTCCGAGGTGCGCGGGTTGAAGCGGTACATGGCGCTGTTGCCGTGCTGCTGGGGGCCTTTCCAAGGGGTTTCGACGTTGGAGACGTGGAACACGCCGCGCTGATAGTATACGTAACCGCCTGGGCCGAAGACTAAATTGTTCGCGGTGTGATGAGTGTCGGCTGAATCGATGCCGTTCATTATCCGTATGCGAACGTCTGCCTTGTCGTCGCCATCTGTGTCCTTGAGGAAAATGAGGTCCGGGGCGGAAGCCACGATGACTCCGCCGTTCCAAAAGGTGAAACCGGTTGGGTTGTGGACCTTGGCGAAGATGATCGCCTTGTCGGCCTTCCCGTCACGATTTTCGTCGGGCAGTATGACGAGGGCATCGTTCATTTCCTTGAGCGGTTCCCACTTCGGGTAGGTTGGCCAGGAAGCCACCCAAAGGCGACCTTTGGGTCCAACGCCAAGCTGGACTGGATTGATTACCTCGGGGAACTTTTTCGCGGAGGCGAAGACGTTGGCCTCAAGTCCTTCGGCCAGTTTAAGTTGAGCGACGGTCTCTTCCGCTGATATATAGGTGCGCGAGCCCTCCTTGCCACCGGGGTTTTCCTTAAGGTGAGTCACAACCTTAATGGGAGGCGGAACGTTGGAGTCGTTGGCCACGATGGTTTTTCCCGTGGCGGCCGCGTGGACCACCTTGTCGCGGTTGGCCGTCATGACGTCGATCATGCTGAGTTCGTGAAACAGGACGTCCTTGTTGGACTGTTTGTTAGTGAAGCGCAGGCCAGAGCGTCCGCCCCAGACGTCATTGCCGTCGGTCGCCCGGTAGCGGTTGAACCAATGCCAGTTCTTTTCGAGCACGGCGGATTTGGTTTGTTCCAAATGCTTGTGTTCCACTGGGGCGGTTTTCCCGAACAATGCCTTGAAAATGACTTGGGCGATTTGTTTGTTCCCCTCGTTGGTTAGATGAATGCCGTTTAGTGTAAGGGTTTCGCCACTTGCGGCATAGAGGTCTTGGGAGGCCTTGAACAGGTCGACGTATTCGACTTCCTTTTCTTTGGCCACCTCGGCGGTTGCGGCGGCGTAAGCAGCGAGGTGCCTGTTTTGTTCCTTGCCGTCCGGTAAGTTGGGGCTTTCGAGGTTTTCGTGGGCGATGGGCGAGAAAAGCACGATGCGCGGGGCGCTCTTGCCGTTGTATTGCTTGCCCTTGGTTTCGTCGATCCACTTGGAAAGGATACCCTTGTAGTTGTCGGGGTTTTTGTCCCATGACTCGTTGGCCCCGAAGAAGGTGAGTATGACGTCCGCCTTGGAGATGGTCAGATAGTCGTGGGGATTGATGAAACCTCGATTGCGGGGGCGCTTGTCCACTTTGTCGCCAGCGAAACCATGATTGCGAAAGACCAGTTCCTTGTCGGGCATGGCCAACTGGGCGTAGGTTTCGAGCCACCCATGATGCTGCATGCGTTCGGCCAAGGTGTTGCCGAGGAGCACGACGTGATCGCCTTCGTTCACATCCAGCGCCTGGGCGCTGGGCGTCCCGCCGAGCAGTGCGAAAGCGGAGAGCGCCGCCGCGGCGAAGGCCGCAAGATTAAGACGTTTCGCAGACATCTGCGAAAGTTTCTTCTGAATGAGCGATTGTTTCATCGTTCTGTGTTGGGTTCGTGTTTATTGGCTTAATTATATCAGTCCACGACGTGGATTCAAAGGAAAGCAGGGTTGAAAAGAGGGAAGCTAGGCACCGCTCTCACCTTGGCGAGTGTTTTCTTGTGTTTCACCTGACTATTTTTTCCAAGCAAAAGGCGGGACTCAAACGAGCCCCGCCTTTCTAGATTTTAAAAATAATATAAGTTACGCGCTTACTTTTCGGCTTCTTCTTTCTTTTTTCCGCCTTTGCCTTTCTTTCCGCCTTCCTTCTTCGGTGGGCGCTTCTTGGGTTCGTCTTTCTTGTTGGCCATTCTGGCATCCCTGACGCGTTTCTTGTCCTCGTCGCTGATCTTGGCCCGCTCATCCTTGTCGAGTTTACCGTCCTTGTTTTCGTCGTATTTCCCAGTGATCTCCTTATGCAAGGCCCTTAATTCTTCCGAGACAGCAGGCCCTTTCTTCCTTGGGCCACCAATGCCGGCTTCACGGATGCGCTTTTTGTCCTCGTCGCTGATCTTGGCCCGTTCTTGAGGGGTGATTTTACCATCTTTGTCGGCGTCGTATTTCTCCTTGATTTCTTTCATCAAGGCCCGCTGTTCTTCATTTAGAACAGGCCGTGGTTTTTTGCCCTTGGCGGGTTTCTTGTCGTCATCGGCGGCGAATGCGGAGCCTAAGCCGATGGCGCAGGCGGTGAGCAAGGTAATGAATGTCTTCATGGGATTTCTTTTTTGTTTGGATTGGGTTGTTCCCCGTTTGGGACAAGGGGCATGTTTTTGGGATAAACGACGCACTATTCCAAAAGGTTGCGCTTTTCTCAATTACTTTCGGTAAACTCACAGCTTTTCCTGCTATAGAATTCCCCTCCTGATCTTAAACGGCTTGCTACTTTACTTTGCGCGGTTTTTTCTTGAGGCATGCCAACCTTGAAAAGACGTGGATTCCTGAAGTCGGCATGGGCCTTGCCCGCCTTGGCTTCACCCCTTCATTTGTCCGCCCATCCGTCCACAAAACACAAACCCAAGATCAAGCTGGGAGTTTCCAGCTACTCCTATTGGCATTTCCGGCCGCCCAAGGTTTCCATTCAGCAGGTCATAGACAAGGCGGCTCATCTCGGTGTGCAAGGAGTGGACGTCCTGCATCGCCAAATGGATTCGGAGAAACCGGATTACCTGCAGAAACTCAAGCGACATGCTTTTCTCAACGGGGTAGACCTCATTGGCTTGTCCATTCACCAAGATTTCGTGGAACCCACCGCAGAGGCCCGCAAGCGCAACGTGGAGCACACCAAGAAGTGCATCGAGCTTGCTTTCCAAATGGGCATTCCCTGCATTCGCCTTAATTCCGGGCGTTGGGGCACGGCGAAAAATTTCGACCACCTCATGGAGTTGCGTGGCAAGGAACCCATCCTCAAGGGTTACACTTTGGACGATGGTTTCCGTTGGTGCATCGACTGCATCGAGCAGTGCCTACCCAAGGCGGCGGAGTGCGGGGTGCATCTCGCGCTCGAGAATCACTGGGGACTGACCCGTACGCCGGAGGGCTTGCTTCGCATTGCCAACGCCATCGAATCACCATGGCTCGGCGTGCTCATGGATACGGGGAACTTCCTGGAAGATCCCTACGAGAAGTTGGAGCAAATCGCCCCGCAGACCACTTTCGTGCAAGCCAAGACCTATTACGGGGGAGGGGAGTGGTACACCCTCGATCTCGACTACGACCGCATTGCCGCGATCCTGCGAAAAGTCGACTACTCGGGGTACGTATCCCTCGAGTTCGAGGGCAAGGCTCCGGCCGACGAAGGCGTTGCCAAAAGCGTTGCCATGCTACGCAAGGCGTTTGCCTAGACATTTCCTCAAGGACTTCTCAAGAAGGCGAGGAGATCGGCCACGGATTGGGGCTTCAAGGCGCTTTCCATTCCTTCTGGCATAAGGGAGGAGCCGAGGGATCGAACACTTTCAAGATTCTCCCTCAAAACCGTCGTTTCCTGACCCGCCGCCGTGCGAATGGTGAGAGCGTTGGCTGTTTCCGAGGCAATGACGCCGGTTAGGGCAGAGCCGTCTTTCCTGATCACGAGGTAGGCCGTGTAGATTGTTTCCACTGCCCGGTTCGGATCAAGAATGCCGATAAGCCAGTCATTCACTGGTTTGGCGGAAAAGGCGGTCAGGTCGGGGCCAACCTTGTTCCCCTCTCCCTTGAAGCTATGACATAACTGGCAATGTGTCTTGAACAGCAGTTTCCCGCTATCGGCGTTGCCTTCTAGTTTTGCGACTTTCTCGTAAGCGTGGACAACCTTTTCACGATTGGCGTTGATGGCACCTAGAAGGCTTTTGGCCTTTTGAGAGATTGGGGCGCTTGGATGTTGGAGGAGTTTCTGCTTATGGGCCGGACTGATCTGTCCTGCTGTCAGCCTGCCGTCCTTGATGGCGTCGAGTAGTTTGTCGGTTGACTCGTCCTGGTTGAGGAGGTGGTCCGTCACGCCGACCCGTTCGTTTGGTCCATAAGAATTCCATTGGGCCAGCAGGGCGGAGGCGGTCAAGGAATGGCTTAGTTTTGGAAGGGCGTTCAAGGCTGATTTGCGAATGAACGGCAACTTGTCCGCAGCAAGGAGTTTGCTCAAGAGTCCCATGTCCTCTCGTTGCCTGGTTGGCCCTCGCCCCAGAAGTTTGATCGCAGAAATCTTGGTGGCTTCCTCTGCATCCTCGTCTTGAGCCGTTGCCCGAACATTTGAAAAAACGGTTTCGATTGCCTGGATCCCGCCCTTGGAATTCTTGGCCAGCCTTTCTTGAAACTGATCCAGACTTTCCTTGCGTTGCCCGATTGCATCGACAAAGCCTGCCATCAGGGTGAATTGTCGCTCGAGATCCTTTTCGGCGGCAGTCTCATCCAAGACCTTGGCAAGGGGTCTCAAGTTGTCATCAAGGATGGCGAAACGAATAAGATCGGAGAGGAGATTTGCAGGTGCTTTTGCCTGTGCCTGGAATATTATTTTAAGCATGACGGCAGCATGGGTCAGGGACGAACTCTTTATCGCCACCTGAATCCGCGGTTCTCCTGAATTGGCAAGCGCAAGCGCAACCAGAGCTTCCGCTGCCTTCGGATCCTTCCATTCACCCAAAGAAAAACCAACTTGTCTGCGGACCCTGAGCGATTCGTCTTTGATTCTTGAGGCAATTAAATCCGCATGCTCCTTCTCGCAGACACGAACTGCGTGTTCGCGAACACCGGGATGCGAGTCTGCCAAGGCTTCCTTCAGCACTTTGCCATCCAAGCCATTCAGGCCTTCAAGAATGCATAGCGCCTGAAGGCGAGCTTTGGGGTTTTGCGCTGTCAGGGCCAGCTTCCTCAAGTCATCCAAAGCGGACGGGTCTTTTCGGTCCAACAGCAAGCGATGAACGGTGTCGCGTTGCCAGCCGTTTGGACTGTCCAGCAAGGACACGAGTTCCTTGGCGGACTTCGTTTCCAGGATCGGCGCCTTGCGTAGCTTGGAGCCTTTGGGAAACACTCGCCAGATACGCCCTCTGTCAGCTCCTTCACGTAGGTTTACCCTGCTTTGCATGGTTGGGGGTATCCACTGCGGATGTTCGATGACAAGGCGGTACATGTCGGCCACGTAGAGAGCGCCGTCGGGGCCGGTCTTGGTCATGGTGGGTCGAAACCAATTGTCCGAGCTGGCCAGGAATTCGGACTTTTCCTCCCCTTTGGCTCGTCGACTGGTAAAGGTGACGCCATCTGGCTCCAAGACTTCCCGATGGACCAGGTTATGGACCGGTTCGCTGATGAACACGCTTCTCTCGAATTCAGTTCCGAAAAGCCCACCCCGATAGGGTGACGCGCTGTTCGCGCTTGTCACGTTTCCGTATTGGTTGGGGCCATTTGGTCTTTCCATTTGGGGACTAATGGGGAAGCACCGGCGGGAATCCCTGTAGTTGAAGAGCATTTTCTTGGTTTCCCGGGCAACCAATTGACGATTTCTCGAAATATAATGGTGAGGTAGGTGAACGTGCCAAAGCCAGTTCGGGTTGTTGTTTCCAAACCAGTTCCCCCAGTCGTCCCTGCGCAAGCCGAACTGAGTTTGGTTGAAGAGGGTTTCCATTTCGCCTGTTACCTTGAAACGAAAGTCGCGCCCGTTGATGTTTACGCTTTTGCCTGATGCGGTACTTTTGATAATGCCTCCACTGTCTCCGTTGGCGGCGTAAATCCAATTGTCCAGGCCAAGTTCAAACCCGTTCATCCGGTGCTGTTGGTTGCCTTCCCTAAAACCCGAAAAGAGCACTTTCCTCAGATCGGCTTTGCCGTCGCCATCGGTATCCTCGGCATAGAGGATTTCCGGGGCTGCGCTGACGAGGATACCCTTGCCCCATGCCATGACCCCGGTAGGAAAATTGAGTTCGGAGAGAAATACGGTCGAACGGTCGTATTTGCCATCCCCGTTCGTATCCTCCAGGAACCGCACCACGCCTCCTGATTTCCCCTTGCCGTCCAAGCCCAGTGGATAGTCACCCATCTCGGCAACCCAGAGTTTACCGTCCGCTCCCCAGTCGAAGGCGACCGGATCAAGAACCAGGGGTTCAGCGGCCACCAATTCCGCCACGAAGCCCTCTCTTGGCTGCAGGCATTTCAGGGATTCTTCGGGCGTCCTCGCAACGGGAGCGTCAAAGGCCAGTAGTTGCTTGAATGAGCGCCTGTCCACCACGTTGGGCAACTTTGCGGTATCCTCGTTCTGCACCCACAGGTGATTGCTGTGAAACCAGGCTCCATTATTCGTATGTTCACCGCCTCGTGAAATCATGGGGATGGCTTTGCTGTCGCTCCGTTTCCCTTCCCGCACGGTGTAGCTCCAACCTGGATGCCAACCGAGCCCGGCATTGATGTGCGTTTCCCAAAGGTGAATGCCCCAGTGCTCTTCATCGGAAAACACAACGTCATCAAAGCCGTCCTCATTGAGGTCCACAAACCGCAGGCCTTCGCTCGTGTGATTTATACCATCGGGCAGACCATAGGCCCGTGCCTTCCAGCTTTTCGTTTTTGCATCCCAACCGTAAACTTTTCCCCCGATCAGCTCGCATACGCCGTCATTGTCAATATCGCGAAGGAAGCCTATTTCGTCGTTCGGTTTGCCGATTTTGGCAGAGAGGTTCTTTAGGTTTTCGACTATGTTCTGTTCGGCGTCGATTGCAAACCAGCGGCGGGAGCCGGCGCCCAATGAGCGCACGGAAAAACTTATGGGGCGCGTCTTCTTAACGGTGTCTTTCTGCAGAATGAAAAAGAAGTAGCCGCCGGAATCGAGATCCGTGATCCAGGTCGGAAGGTAAATCACCTCAACGGAACCGTCCTTCGCCTGCCAACGGGAAAATTCTCGAGACAGATCAAAATGCAACGCATCCCTACCATCCACCGCCAGCATGAAACCTGCGGTGCTAGGTTGGCTTTCGTAACCAAGGCCGCCGGTGAGACACAACGTGATGGGCTTGTCCGGATTGGCTTCCACCAATGGACTTTCCCAGTTCAATGCTTTTTCCTTGGACAGTTGGCGGATCAGGTGACGGGTGGTCATGGTACCGGTGAAGTCGTACCAATCGTCCTTCTCCCCCTCGTTCTTGGTAATCCGTTCCAGAGCCGGCTTGGTATTGGCGATTAATTGGTGGGTTTCCTTGAGGCCGGCGGGCGATTCGGCGGATTGCTTCAAGGCATTCGTCTGCGCGAACTGCCAACCATCTTCCTTGAAGGTCCAGATTTGCCCGTTACCCTTCGCGTCCATCATCGAGGCCTCGCCTGATTTTTCCAGTACTCCGGCAATAGTTTCCGTTGGATCGAAGGGCAGCTTGTGTTCGGTCCAAGACGATTGTTTCGGATTCCAAACGCGTGCCAGGTTTTTTTCTCCAATCAGCACGTCCATGAACCCATCATTATTGACATCGAGAACGCGAACCGCGTTGTCATTGCCAGCTTTGTCGCGCAGCGAACTGCCTATCAGCAGATTTTGGTTCAATAGCTCGATGCATTCCCTGAAATTCAGGAACTTCACTTTCTTGCCGTACGTCTTTTGCGCATAGTCGACAAATTCGACCAACTGGGCGCTGCTGCTCCAGCCTTGCGGATGAAAGACAAGGTTCATCACGCCCTGTTTTAGTACGGTGGCGTCGAGCGCGCGTTTCCAGTCCTCGAGCATTTGGGGTTGACGGTCGCCGATGAGGTTGTGGGCCTCCCAGTCGCTTGGCGCAACACAGGGAAATTCCCAGCACAATCGATTGATGACGTATGGGTATGGGTAATCCTCAATGGTGCCCACGTAAGAGCCCATGGAGCGCATGCCGGGGCGTGTGGAATCCTTTGGAAGGTACTTGGCAAAACGTTCCTTGCCGTCGGCATCCAGAACCAGCTTGCGCGGAAGCGAGCTGTCACTTGAAGTTATGACGTTGAATACGGAGGTATCAATCTGCAGGTAGTTTCCCTTGGTGCTGGTCTTGTTGAAAATCTCCGCGAAAAAACGAGGACTCAGGCTATTCATTGAATCGCAGCAAGGCATGCGGTAAGCGACGGGATGATTCCCGGGAATCCCGTTGAGCAGGTCCACCCCGCCATGAACGACATCGGAGGCTTTGCGAAAGTTTCCCTGCTGCAGAAGCGGGCATGGGTGAGTAAGTGTGTGGACCTCGATGGACAGCCCTTCCTTTAACCATGTTTGGGCTTGAGGGTGATCAGGGTTGAAGGAATTGGTCATGATGCTGACGGGCGCCCTCCCGTCGATTTTCTTTAGACGCTCGATAACGGGGCGGAGGAAAGCTTCGTACTTTTCCGGGCCTCGCATGTCGTCGATGCCGAGGGTGACGACTGCCTCCACTCCTTCTTCTCCAATCCACTGAGGGGTAGTCAGTTTCGGGAAATTGAGATGAGGGTGAAAAGGATCCCCCTCACTTAGGTACGTAAGCCGATTGGCGGGGCTTCTTGAAACATGTGTACTTGCCTGCAGCGGGCACGAAATGAGAAAGGCAATCAGGAGGTTGACTGTGCTTTTCATCATCCGGAATGCCTTTCGCGGGGAATCTTGGCATAGACCCAATTCGCCGCCGACTAACTCGTGGGTTTGATGTCCCAACCGTCGCGGTAGTTGCGGCGAAGGAAGTGACCGAGGTCGCCCTTGGGGCCAGTCAGCTTCATGGGGTCGGGTTGCCACTTCAAGTGGTCGCCCTTGTGGCGAACGGCAATGTTTCCGAGCAACACGGCCTCGGTGAGTGGGCCAGCGTAGTCGAAGCCATCACTGGGTTGCTTGCCCGAGAGGATGCCGTCGAGCCAACCATGGAAGTGATCTTGGTCATCCGCCGGTTGGTAGGCGTAGTCGGCGAACTTTTCCTGCGGGTGCAGTTTGGGAGCTCCGACGTGAGGAAGGACGAGGGTGCCCTCGTCTCCGATGAAGAGGGACCCGCTGGCGGGAACCCTTTCGTTGCGGGGAAGATGCCGGCCGCGGTCTTTGGGCAGGCGATTTCCATCGTACCAAGTAATGGGAAGCGTCTTTCCGGTCAATTCGTTACCTGGAAACTTGTACTCCACGACGTTTTGAGCGGGCCATACTTCGTCGTTCATACCGGTGTGATAAGAACACTTGATTTCAGTGGGGGCACCTGTAATGCGCAGCGCCGTGAACACCGGATCCAGAATATGGCATCCGAAATCGCCGAGGGCTCCGTTGCCGAAATCCTGCCAATCGCGCCAGCCCCACGGATGGTAGACCTTGCCCTCGACGTAGGGACGATCAGGAGCTACTCCGAGCCAAACGTCCCAAGCCAGAGTCTTCGGCACGGGAGCGGGTGGCGGCCGGTCGATACGCCCCGATTTGCCATGGCCCGATGCGGCCACCCAGGAATGGACGCGTTGCACTTTGCCGATGGCGCCCTTCTGGATGAGCTGGACTGCAGTGCGATAAAAGGTGTGGGAGTGGATTTGGTTTCCCAATCGCGTGATGACCTTGGACTTCGCTGCCTGCAGGCGCATCTGTCGCGCTTCCCATACGTTGTGGGTAAGCGGTTTTTGACAAAAAAGATGCTTCCCTTGCCGCATGCAATCGAGGCTTACGCGGGCGTGCATGTGGTCGGGAATGCCGACGGTCACGGCATCCACCTTGTCGTCCATCTTGGCCAGCATTTCCCGATAATCCTGAAAGATGGGAGCGTCGGGGTTCAGCTTGTTGGCCTTCGACGTGCGGGCGAGGTCGACGTCGCAAAAGGCCAAGTACTTTGCCTTGGCGTGACTGGACATGGCGCTGAGGTCCGCCCATCCGCGTCCATCGGTGCCGACTGCCGCGAGCTGTAGCTGCGAGTTCAGGTTGCGCCCGCTCACGATGGCGTGAGCGGCCGCACAGATCGAAAGAGAAGTGGAGGATTGAAGGAAACGTCGCCGGTTCATGTTTTTTTGCCTTTCTGAAAAGTAGTGGGTAATTCGGGTTAAGTAATTGTTCTCCTTACTTCTTCATCTTGGGCGGCTTGGGTAAAGGAGCCCAACTGGCTTTTTCACCGCTGGCCTTTATGGTGTTGTTGATCCAAGTGCGAACGGCAGCCGGTTGGGTTGCGCGACCACCTCCATGAATGATGCCAAACAAAATGTGTTTCTTGGAGAT
>PVBE012325531.1_pt1 | contig 11307 bp, 6 predicted proteins | sample 1631181 | NCBI WGS metagenome assembly PVBE01 (sample SAMN08397723, study PRJNA350692) | Marine metagenome, whole genome shotgun sequencing project. | isolation source: water | place: Pacific Ocean | collected 2012-04 | reverse complement strand
GGTCATGCGATTGAGGATGTTCACACCGATCATCGCTTCCCTCCTCTGCCCTTCTTCGGACCGTGAGCGGAGTCGGGGGCCGAGGCGATGCGAAACTGAACTGACTGAGGCCACTCAATGGGCCGATGTGGCCTCGGCCCGAGCCGTGCAACAACGCCCCTCGGCGGCGCCGTCCGCGATCCACTGCCGGACGGCCTCCCGCTCGTCCTCGCTGAGCTCCTCTCCGATCGGCATCTGGCGCGACTCGCCGATCGGTCCCAGCAGGACCATGTACAGCCCCGAGGAGTCGGGATCCCCGGGCACCACCCGCACGGTGTCGGCGATGTCCTCGGCTTCGACCCCGACCAGTCCGGCGTACGAAGCGGCCTGCGTGCTCAGGTCCAGCCCGGCCTGCGGGTCGACCTCCCCGTGGCACGAACCGGCGGTGCAGCCCTCGTCGAAGATCACCGCCTGGATGGACGACAGCGTCGGTTCGAGGGTCGGGCCGCAGGAAGACAACAGCACAAGCGCGGAGAACGCCCCCGCCACAAGCCGGGGGAGAGGACGGCCGGACATCATCGAGCGAGCGTAGCCTGGTCCGAGGAGCACTCCAGTTCGCCGTCCTCGAACAGCGCCGCGGTCTGCACGCAGAACTCTTCGAAGCTCGATCCGGGGACCTCCACCCGGGGTTCAGCGGGCAGCATGTCGGGCATCGTGACCGCGGCGATCTGGAACTCGGGGCTCGCCAGGAACGCCGAGCACGCCCACCGCAGCGTGCCCTCCAGGTCGTCGACGCTGCCCAGGGAGGTGTCCAGCGGCTGCTCCAGCAGCGCCTCGAGCAGCTCCAACTCCCGGTCGGAGTAGATCACCGGCACCGCGAGCAGCCGGTCCTTCAGGGCGAGGACGGCGTCCTCCAAGGTCGCGTCGTCCTCCTCCGCCTCGAACTCGTCCAGCTCCTCGAGCAGCACGTCCATCCACATCGGCGGCGGCTCCGGCGCGTCGGGGGCCGCCCCGCAGCCGCCGACGGCGTCGCCGCAGAACCCGGCGCAGCGGGCGTCCCAGCGCACGTCGCAGCAGTCCGGATCGGTCATGCAGACCGCGTACTCGCAGGAGCAACCGTCACACCCCGCCCCCGCGCGCGGACTGCAGCCGTCCTGGATCTCGTGCTCGGCGGTGCACGCCCCGAAGACGAACTCCCACGCCATCAGGCCCTGGAAGTCGTTGCCCTGGAAGCCCTGCATGCTGTCGGTCAGGAAGAAGCCCATGTCCTCCTGGAGGCGGCCCTCGGGGCCCGCGTCCGGCGGTGCCGGGAACTGCGGCCACTGCGGCCACTGCATCGCCGCGGTGACGCTCGATACCAGCACCCGCGGGCCCTTCCGGTGGACTATGTCGCCCGGGTTGTTGTAACGCATCACCGGATCCTCGTGGTCGACCACCCACGGGTTGTACAGCTGCTCCATCGCGTACGGCGAGGCCTCCTCGCCCTCCAGGTCGGACGGCGCGACGGGGTTGAAGTCGGGGTGGGACGTCACCACGACGATCATGTTCGCCAGGGAGAACCCGCCGTCGATGAACGCCTCCGTGAGGCTCTGCAGCATGTCCCGCTGGGCCTCGTTGCGGGGGAAGTGGTTCGGCAGCGTCAGGGGGGTGCCGTACACGTCCTTCCAGACCACCTCGGACAGCCGCGCCGACACCAGGTACGCCAGCGACTCGGCCCCGCCGACCTCCCCGGTTTCGTCCATGTCGAGCCCGTCGCGGAGCCCCTCGAAGCCCTCCCGCAGGGGGCGCTCAATGTCCCAGATCGACGCCTCGGGCCCGTAGTCGGTGATGAAGTAGCCGTCGTGATTGAGGGGATCGCTTCCGGTCGCGGACGGCGGGTTGAACTTGCCGCACGCGGGGTGGATGCCCCACGGCGCGATCGCGTCGGGGCCGAAGTCCCAGGCGCCGTCGTAGCCCCCGGCGTACTCGCAGGTGTCGGGGTGCCAGAGGCGGCAGCGCTCCGCGCAGAACTCGGTCCAGCTCTCTTCGCAACACCCCGGGATGGCGCTGCAGACATCCTGCTGGCAGGCGCAGTCGCCGCAGCCCTCGTAGCCATACAACGCCGTGCAGCCGTCGAACTCCTCGGGGAGCGCGGGGGTGCAGCCCAGTTCCGCCTCGTTGCACAGCTGCACGCAGGCCGGCTGCCAGGAGTCAGTGCAGCACTCGGGCCGCTCGTCGCAGACGTACTCCTCGCACGCGCAGCCGTCGCAGCCGGGGCCGTTGCTGCCGAAGCAGCCGGTCAGCGCCTGGTCGTATTGCTGGGACTCCACGTCGTAGCCGCCCAGGACCTGGTGCTTCCGAAAGAACGTGTACAGATCCTCCGGATTCCGCCCGCTGTCGGACCCGAAGATGGCGCGCTCAAAGCCCCCGTCGATCGGCCAGGACCGGTCCAGGCTCGGGTCCTCGTGGTCGGTCACGGCCGCGACCGAGTTGTGGCAGGGCATGCAGGTGAGCGACCGGTTCAGGTACGTCTGCTCGAAGTGCTCCCAGAGGTTCCGTCGGATGATCGTCGCGGCGTCGATCCCCCCCAGCGGGATGTCCTTGGCCATCTGCGAGAAGAGGTGGACGCGGTAGATGGGCGAGAGGTCGTCCAGCCGCAGCGACGAGCGGATCAGGTCCGCCATGGACCAGGCCTCGGCGAACGGCTCCTCGTCCGGAGCGCGATCTCGCACCCACTCCGCCAGGGTGCCGTCGTCGTTCTCCAGCCGGATCCGGCCGTAACACCCGGCGTTGCCACGCTCGCCCGTGCGGTTGATGAAGAGCGAGTCCATCAGCAGATCGGACCACCGCTCGATGTAGTCGGGCGAGTGGGTCATCGCCCGGACGAGCGTGGGGCGGTCGGACTGCTCGATGACCTGCACGAGCAGGTCGACCTCTCGGATCGACAGCGGATTGCGGCCCCACATCACCGGCACGAGCCTGCGGACGAACGCCTCGTCGCCGGCGTCGGGCAGGGGCGGAGGGTCGAAGATTTCGACCGGGCAGGCTGTCACGAGCACGAACATCATCACCGCGGCCAGGCGAAGGCCGGTGCGCCTCCCGCCCGTCACGGCTGGTACCCCAGGACGCGCTCGGCGAGGTAGGCGACCCCTTCGAACTCGTCGTCGGTAGCCGCCGTGGTCTCCGAGACGGAGAAGGACTCCGCCGAGAAGGGCCACATCCCCTGCATCTGGAGCATCGCGGTGCGGAAGTCGCCGGGGGAGATGGACTCGGTCGCAGCGCCGTTCTCGCCAATGGCGCCGACGATTCCGGAGTTCTCCTCATCGAAGGGGCCGCCGAAGCCGACGACCACGTAGCCGTCGACCCAGTGGTTCAGGCCGTCGCCGACCGCGTGCGGGGTGCGCCCGAACTCCGTCGTCAGCAGCACGGTGTGCTTGTCCAGGTCGAGCTTGTTCGGGTCGCCTTCGCCCGGCTCGTTGATGCGCGCGACCAGCTCTTTCATGGTGTGGACGGTGTTCCGCGACGAGTGGTGCACGTGCTTGAAGTGCGTGTCGTAGGCCGCCCCGCCGACCGCCGGGAGCAGCCCACCGTCCAGCACGGTGGTCCACTTTGGGGCGTCCGTCGGGTGCGTCATCAGGTTCAGGGCGAGGCGCAGGGACATCGTGGTGAAGTCCCGCTCGCTGTAGTCGCCGCAGTCCTCGCCCTCGGCGCCGACGAACGCGTCCTCGCCCAACAGCGCCTGGAACGCGTCGGCCCGTTCGAGTGCCCGTCGGGCCGCTTCGTAGTTCTTCATCCGGGGGGCTCGGACCGCCTCCTCCGCTCCCGGGGGGACGAGGCGCGAGCCCATCCGTTCGCCGTAGTAGCGAACGAGATCGTCCAACGCATCGGTGCGCCCCGCGACGGTCGCGCGGTCGAGCCCGTCGGACGTCAGCCCGTTCGCCCCCAGACGCAACGAGACCGGGCGCGCGGCGGCGCCGTGCAGCCCCACGGCGGAGGCGACCTCGCCGTTGAGCGCGGACAGGTCGGACAGGCCCGGGTACACCACCGTCGACCAGGGCGTCCGCCGGGACTCGTCCTGGCGGTCGGCGAAGAAGCGCTGAACGTGGGCGGCGGTGGAGGCCAGGCGGGGGCTGCTGTGGAGCAGGCCGCACATCGCCAGCGGGACTCCGGTCTCGTGGGCCGCCTGATCGTGGCGCATGACCCACATGCGCATCCGATTGATGATGTCGGGCCGCTCCCGCAGCGGATAGAGCCACGGGCCCAGGTAGACGCCCCTGCCCGCCGAGTCGGACGCCCATGGGCTGGACTCCAGCAGGGGGCGGTCGGCTCCCCCGCAGCGGGCGAACTGGTCGCTGACGTTCTCGATGGTGTCCTGGAAGGCCCACCACATGCTCCCCGCGGTCGGTCCACCGGCGGCGGGATCCCCGAACTCCGGGACCACGTAGAAGCTGTCCCAGGGGCACAAACCGCCGAAGAGGAACAGCTCCAGGACCCCCTCGGGCCGTCGGCTCACCGGCGGCATCAGGCCCTCGCCGCCTTCCTTGATGGAGGCCCACGGACCGGTGGGCACGCCGTCGACGACCTCCCCCTCGCTGGAGCAGCCGCCGGCTCCCAGTCCCAGCCCAATCCCTGCGGCGGCGAGGCTTCCGGCGCGAAGGAACGACCGCCGGGACTGCGCCGGGGTCCAGATGAGGGGAGAACGGCGAGCCGATCGTTTGGCCATGCTCGAATCTACCAGGGCCATCCTGACCCGCCGGAGGATCGTCATAGGCCCGGGGCCGTCCGGCGCCCCCCTGACGGTCGTCATCCTCCCCCCTCCGGGGCAGGCCGCCGGTCCGCTAGCCTCCTCGCAGTGGAGGTCTCCTCATGAAGCTCTCGGTCGCCTGCAACTTCGACGACGCGCTGCTGGATGGGCTCGCGCCGTACCCCGTGTACGAGGTCTACGGAAAGCTCACCGCCGATCCATTCGGGCGTGTAGGCGGGAAGCAGACCGCCACCGGATTCCTGCTCCGGGCTCCTCGCGCCCCCCTTCCTTGATACGAGCGACCAGCCGTGGGTTACGCTCCCGCTCAGTCAGGACCTCACCGGCAGGAGAAGACATGGGTGGACCCGTTGGCAGGACACTCGGCTGCGCCCTGCTGGGGTTGTCGCTCGTGTTCGTCGTCGGCTGTCCCATGAGCCCGACCCGGTTCAGCCCGGCCTCCCCTGCGGCTCCAGTGTCCTCTCCCTCTTCCCCCGCGGAGTCGCTCGTGACCAGCTACACCCCACCCGCCCCGACTCCCCGCACCATGTCGGGGCCCGGCATGAGCGATGGGCAGCTCTCGGCGGACTTCACCGAAGTCGCGGTCAAGACCACCTCGAGCTTCGCTCATGACCGTGGAATGGCCTCCAGCGTCGAGCGGATCGCCGTGGGCGGAACGGCCTGCACTCAACACGAGGTCCTGAAGGAGCTCGTCGCCCTCCGCAAGGGCTGGACGGTCGCAGGAGGGTCGAGCGACGACGAGGCCATGGCGACCATGAAGGCCTTCGTGGAGGCTTGGGACCCCATCCTCCCGTACTCCAATCTGCTGAGCCGTGAGCTTGGGCTCTACGCCCTCGACGACGGCGACAAACTCGTCGTGCACTCGTATGTCATGAGCTGGGATGGGGGAAACCACGGCCGACAGCAGGCCCTCGAGGTGGAAGCCTACAGAGTCAGCGACGGCTCCTACTTCGAGCTCAAAGCAGAAGCCGACAGCTTCGGCCGGCCGCTGGAGAAGACGGGTCCTCAGCCGGTCGATCCCAAGATCCCGCGGCCCAAGGACCTCACGCGGTGATCAGCTCGTGAGGCACCTGGGAACGGGACCGGCGAGCGCAATCAGATCCAGATCGAGCACGAGATCGCTCCACCCAAGAGAGGCGCTGGGGCGAGCTCGGTGCCCAGCAACGACAAGCCCCCGGTCTCATCGAAATGAGGACAAGTGGCGTGGAGACGCCCAACGCCTGACGGCCACGGCCTGACCGGCGCTTCCTGGCTCGGCTGACCGTCCGCTGAACCCCACCGGCATCGGCAAACCGAGGTGCTGATCCATTCGTTATCCCACCCTGCCGCCCAGGCGTAGCATGCCCGCGTGACCCCCCTCATCCGCCTGGTCTTCCTCGCCCTCGTCCCGGCGCTGCTGCTCGCCACTCCCGCCGCCGCGGATCCCGACGGCCCCGCCGTCATCGTCGTCACCGACGAGGTCATCGCGCAGGACGTCGAGGCGGTCGGCGCAAACCTGACCACCATCGCTGGCGGGACGAACTTCGCGATCAACAACCACGTCTGGGGGGGCGGCTTCGAGCCGATCGCCTGGCGCAAGCCCGTCCGCATCGACCGGGCAGGCGCCGGCTGGTTCGAGTGGGACAGCCACGGCGGCCCCGGCAACTGGAACCTGTCGTGGACCGGGTTCGGCAACGGCGCGACCGTCCGCTTCTACCGCCTGGTCGATGCCGCGGCCGACCCCCTGCCGTTCGATGGCGACTACAGCGACGTCGAGGCTGCAGACCGCGTCGTCTTCGTCGGCTCGAGCGTCGTGCCCACCCCGTCCGATGCCTTCCCGGACGGGGGCTGGATCGCCGACGACGACCTGGATCGCGTCCACGTTGAGGACACCGACCTGGACCTGCTCCCCGGCGACTACGCCTTCATCGACATCGTCACGAACCACCTGCCGATCGAGACGACCGCGCCGGATCTCCGCGAGTTCTGGGCCGGTGACGACGGGGGCATGACCCCGGTCCGCGGCGCGTACACGGCGCTGCGCGTGCCCCACCCCGAGCCCGTCCCCTCCGACATGCGCGAGCCCGGTCAGACCTGCCTGCGCGTCGAGGTCGGCGACGGCGAGGTGGGGATCGGGCAGTACGTCTACTACCGCCACGACGACGGGGAGGGGCAGTGGTACAGCCAGCTCCACCCCGGAGCGCCCTACCGCGCCGAGGTCTGGCTGCGCCAGGAGGGGCTGGCCGACGAGGGCCGGGTCGGCGTCTTCTTCACCGAGAGCTACGCCGGGCTATCGCAGGATGAGCCCTGGGTCGTCACCGATGAGTGGCAGCACTTCACCTACGACTTCGTGGCGCCCGAGCACCCCACCGACAACGTCTGGCACATCGCCCAGGGGCTGCAGTTCACCGGCCCCGGCGCGCTGTGGATCGAGGGCCTGGTCGTGTACCGCAACGACGAGGAGCACGGCTTCGCCCCCTTCGGTCCGCACGCGGTCAGCTTGGATGAGCTGATGGCGTCGATGCCTCCGACCGGCCCGAAGCCGGTGATCCGCTTCCAGCCCACCACCTACCAGCCCCACGCGATGCTCGAGTCGATGCTCGGCGACCACGGCAACTCGTCGTACCGCGTCGCCTGGAACGCGTCGATCGGGAACGGCCCGGACGTCACGATCGCCCAGGCGCTGACCTGGGCGCTGGCGACCGGCGATGGCCCCGAGGACCGCGCCGTGCCCATGCTCGTCTGCCCCGAGGAGTACAGCGAGCAGGAGTGGATGGGGCTCGTGGAGTACCTGGGCGTGCCCTACGACCCGGCCACCGACACCCCCCAGAGCAAGCCCTGGGCGCACCGCCGCTACGTCTACCGGGGAGGGGACGGAGCGCCGTGGACCGACGAGTTCCGCGAGGTCCTGCTCGAGTTCGGCAACGAGACCTGGCACAACGGCGCCGGCGGCTACGGCTGGGACGGCTTCGGTCCGCCGGGCGGGGTGCACTCCGGCGGCAAGGAGTACGGCCTGTTCGCCCGCTACATGTGGGACGAGCACGTCGCGCAGATGCCGGAGTGGACCGAGTACGGCCTGGCCGACACCATCAAGTTCGTGCTCGGAGCCAACTACCAGGCGGACAGCGACTCCTACGGGGAGCTCGCCGCCCAGCAGGGTGCGCCCGTCGCCTACCTGGGGCACGCCAACTACGTGGGGCCGAAGTGGGAGACCGACGACGAGGGCTCCACTGTCTTCGACGACCACGGCGTGCAGGAGACGCTGGTCGGCATGCACACGGGCGTGAAGGACCTGGTCGACGCCGCCGCGGCGATGCGGGACGAGCTGGCCGCGGCGGGGGACGCCGACTACACGCTGATGGCCTACGAGGGGGGCCCCGGCGGCTACTGGACCAACCCCGACGACCCCGAGGTCGACGAGCTGTACGGCAAGTCCCTGGCCATGGGCGTCGCGGCCCTGGACGCGTGGCTTTACAGCAGCAGCCGGGGCTACACCCACCAGGCCTACCTCGCGTTCTCGTCGGGCCGCTGGTGGAGCTCCCACACGATGCCCGAGGCCGGAGGGCTGAGGCCGCATCCGGGCTGGCTCGCGCTGACCCTGCGCGGCCGCCACGCGCGGGGCCGGCAGATGACGAACGTCGACGTGACCGACGCGCCGACCTGGACCCGCGAGGACGAGGACGTCCCCCTGATCTCCTCCTACGCGCTGCGGGACGAGGACGCCTGGTCCGTCTTCGTGCTGTCCCGGAAGCTGGACGGGGAGCACGACGGCTACGACTTCGGCGATGGCCATACCCCGACGACGATCCATCTGCCCTTCGAGGCGCCCAGCGGGATCACCCTGCACCGGCTGGCCCGTCCGGACGGCACCGACGCCGACCCGCGGGAGAACAACCGCGACGCAGCGAACGTCGCCATCGTCTCCGAGGAGCTGGACCCCAGCACGTTCAACTCCGAGTTCGTGGTCGAAGGCGGGATGCCGCCGGGCACGGCCTACCTGTACGTGTTCGAGTTGGCCGGGTCCGGGGACGACGACGACGGGCCCCCGGGGAGCGAGCCCGCGACCGACGGCTGCGGATGCGGCGGGGGCGCCGGGGCGATGGGCCTGCTGGTGGTCGGCGTGCCCGGGTTGCGACGGCGCCGTCGGAGGGGGAGCCCGTGATGAACCGATGCCTTCGTTCCTGCGCATCCCCGCTCCTGGTGATGGGTGCCCTCATCGCGGCTGTGATCCCCGACGTGGCGCTCGGTCAGCAGCTCCAGCCGCTCTCGCCCCGCCACCTCGTCGTGGCGCTCGAGGACGGGAGTGATCCGCAGACGGTCCCCTCGGACTGGACCGTGACCAGCGAGACCGATCCGGCGTTTGCGGACCCCCGCAACCCGGTGGCGGTGGGCTTCCGTTCGCGCGCCGCGGCCCTGATCCCCAAGGGCTGGCCCTATGCGGCGATCCTGGAGCACGAGGTCTTCCTGGAGCTGCCCGACCCGGTGCGGCCCGGCGCGACCTACCGGGTCCGCTGCGAGTCGCTGGGGCTGGACCTGGACTGGGCATCAGCGCCCGACGAGGTCCTCACTCCGTCGATCCACCTCAACCAGGTCGGCTTCCTGCCCGATGCCCCCCTCCGCATGGCCTACGTCTCGGCCTGGCTGGGCACCCTCGGCCCCATGGAGCTCTTCCCGGACGAGCGCGCCTTCACCGTCGTGGACGTCGACACCGGGGACGCGGTGCTCCACTCCGAGCTGACGCTGCGCATGTCCGCGGACGCCTCGGGGGAGGACGAGTACGACGAGAACTACACCCACACCCACGTGTACGAGGCCGATCTGGGCGCGCTGGATGCCCCGGGCCGCTACCACTTGGTGCTGGCCGGCACGGGGCGTTCCTTCGAGTTCGAGGTCGGGCCGGCCATCTACGACGAGCCCTTCCGGACCTCAGCGCGCGGGCTGTTCCAGCAGCGCTGCGGGACCGCGCTCCTGCCCGAGCACACCGACTGGCCGCACGGCGAGTGCCACGTCACCGACGTGGTGCTGACGACCGCGGACCACAACCTCGTCGGCAGCGACGCGTTCGGCGCGCTCGTGGCCCAGGCGACCGCCGAGGTGATCCAGGTCCACGGCGGCCACCACGACGCCGGCGACTACGACCGGCACGTGGGTCACCTGCGGGTCGTCGACGACCTGGTCGACCTCGTAGAACTCGACGCGGCGCGCTTCTCGGGGGAGGGGATGGGGCTGCCCGAGAGCGGCAACGGCGTGCCCGATCTGCTGGACGAGGCGCGGTGGGCCATCGACCTGTACCGGCAGCTCCAGCGGGCCGACGGCGCGATCTCGCGAGGGGTCGAGACCGACGGCTACCCGGTGGACTGGGGGACCATGCCCGAGGACGACGTCGTGGACGACAGCGGCGGCACCCGCACCTGGTACGCCTACGCCTACGACGTCAACAGCAGCTACCGCTTCGCCGGTGCGGCGAGCAAGCTGGCCCGGGCGCTGGCGCCGTGGGACGCCGACGACGCCGACGAGCTGGCCGCCGCCGCCACCCGCGCCTGGGACTGGGCCGAGGCCAATCCCCCGCAGGCCTACTCCGCCAACGCCGCGCTGCGGGCCTACGCCGCGGCCGAGCTGCTCCACACCACCGGCGACGAGCGCTACGACGCGGCGTTCCAGCTCTCGAGCCCCTTCGGGACGCACGGCCTGGCGTTCAGCTTCGCGGACTGGGACGACGGCGGTTGGATCTCGGGCTTCCACGCGGCGCTCTGGCGCTACGCCGGGTCGGACCGGGGCGGCGCGGCGTTCCGGGAGGCCTCCCTGCGGGCTCTGACCGAGCGCACGGACCTCTGGATCGCGTGGGGTGACCGGACGAGCTACCGGATCCCCAAGCAGCCCTACCAGCCCATCGGCTTCGGTTCGGCCTCGACGCCGTTCGCCTCGGCGCTGCTGTTCCGCATGCACGCCCTCACCGGCCAGCCCGAGTACCGGACCTGGGGGATCACCAACGTCGATCAGGTGCTCGGGGGCAACCCGTCAGGCCGCAGCTGGACCACCGGGATCGGGGACAACCCGGTCCGCCGGCCGCTCCACCACCCCAGCCTGGCCGACGGGATCGACGAGCCGGTCCCCGGCATCACGGTCTACGGACCCGCCCACTACGAGGACAACGGAGGCATCCACGGTTCGGTCATCGCGGCCTTCAACCCACCGATCGCCCAGTGGCCCCGGCTCGAGCGCTTCGCTGACGTCTCCTACTCGCCGTTGGTCAACGAGTTCACGGTCGGTGAGACCCTCTCGCCCACGGCCTTCGCGCTGGGCTACCTCGCGGCGAGCACGGGTGTTCTCGACGAGGTCGACGACGACCCGTCGGGCGACGATCCGGGCGATGATCCGGGCGTCGACCAGGCTCCTGAGGGCTGTGACTGCGCCTCGTCGGTGGGTGGCGCTGGCGCGGGCGGGATCGGGTTGTTGCTGTTGGTGATGGGCGTTGGTGCAAGGATCGCCAGGTCGCGAGGGGCCGCCCTCGGAATGTGCGAAGTTCGCCTGCTTGAGCTGAACGGAGCCGCCCATGTCGAACAGCAGGTCGAAGGTCCATCCGAACTACAAGGCCCGCCATCGCGTTC
>PVBE011213202.1_pt1 | contig 11308 bp, 5 predicted proteins | sample 1631181 | NCBI WGS metagenome assembly PVBE01 (sample SAMN08397723, study PRJNA350692) | Marine metagenome, whole genome shotgun sequencing project. | isolation source: water | place: Pacific Ocean | collected 2012-04 | reverse complement strand
CGCCTCTGTGTGGACCTGCACACCGGAGCCTTCGCCGCAGGACAGACCTATGTGGCCCTTAGCCGTTGCCGGTCTATCGAAGGTCTGAAACTGAAGCGTCAAATCTCGCGCGACGATGTCCGGTGCGACCCGCAGATCCAGCAGTTCATGGCCGCGCTCGGCCCTTCACTCGTCAACCGTGTTCTCGACCCTGGAGCAAGCGAAACCCGGGAATCCGAGTCTTGAACATCCAGGGGCCAAGGCCGGCAGGCTCGCCGGGCTGCGCTGCTAAGCGTGTCTAAGCTTCTGGGAGCGGTCTTCGTCAAGATCTGTGCATTTTCGCGCGTGGCCCTTGATGTTTAGGGCCTTCTGCCTGAAACTCTAGGGCTAGCTTTAATTTTCGTCATAAGAGGTCCTCACCTTGCAGCCGTAGCTGAGCCTTGAAGCGCGCTTGGAGCGCCCTTCGCTTACCAAAACCAGACGCCACAGTTGCGTCTGGATGGAAGGAGGGCCGTTCATGGCATCAGGCTGCGACGAAAATTATCACGAGCACCGAGGCGAGGCTGACGTCAGCCGCGCCTCCTCTCGCCCCTCGGCGAGCCGGGCGCGGGTGGATCCGCGCCTCCGTCCGTGCCCTGGGTGCGGCCAGCGGTTGACGACAAAGCGTCAATGCAAGCCTTGTCGGACAAAGCTGAACTCTGGGTCTAAAAGGAAAAGGGAGCAACATACGCGGCGCCTGGCGCTTGAAACGAAGGGCCGGGCAAGGATTTCACCGCGCGCTCCTTTGCGGGAAAGATGTTGGTTCTGTGGTTCTGTTGCGGTACCTGGGAACAATGTTTGTTACAGCCACAGCGATGTTGAATAGGCGGCTAAGCAGTCACTTTTTCTACCAGGATGGGAGCTGATCAAAAACATCCGAACGCAATCGGCAGCTGAACGTGTCGAGTCTCGGATGCTTCCTGTGAGTTGGTTGCCATCGCACTCTCCTGTGGTGGCGGGGGCCAGTCGAAGACCTGGCTCCCGCCATTGCTCGGGTGAATCTGCCGGAAGGCCGGCGTCCGGGACGCCGACATCGCCGCCGCCGGCTACGGGGCCCTGCTCGAACTGCGCGCCTTCACGTCGAGATGGGCCTCGCCGTCTGCGACGCCTACGGCGAGCGCCTCCAGGGAGTCGACCTTGAGCACGACTTCCACGAGGTCGAGACCCTCCAAGGCCCCGTCAAGGCTGATCAACTATGGAAATAAGCTAGATAGCTTGAATCGCCTTTATCGCGATTCGAATCACGGTCGCGACATTTTCCCCGACGTTTTTTCTTGGCTTGTAACCAGCGATTGTCGGAAAATTTAGCTCTCGCGACACCGAAGATATGTTGCACATCCGTATTTCGATCGCGCCGTTACTGCGGGCGGACAGGGGGCCGGCCAAGAGGTCTCTTCTGACCGGTGCCTCGTCTTCGACCGCGCCAGCGAGAAGATCGTTCTCAAAGAGATTGGAGCCGATATCCAGCTACCCCTCGCCCCAGCATGGGCGATCACCATCCACAAAGTTCAAGGACAGACGCTAGAACGCCTCTGTGTGGACCTGCACACCGGAGCCTTCGCCGCAGGACAGACCTATGTGGCCCTTAGCCGTTGCCGGTCTATCGAAGGTCTGGAACTGAAGCGTCGAATCTTGCGCGACGATGTCCGGTGCGACCCGCAGATCCAGCAGTTCATGGCCGCGCGCGGCCCTTCACTCGTCAATCGTGTTCTCGACACTGGAGCGAGCGAAACCTGAGGCGGAAGAGCCTTGTTTGACATGCTTCCCGTCGATCGGGGGAAGGGGCACCATTGCGCACCGGATGCCCCGGTTGTTCTGAAACCGTCAGTTGGATGTGGCCTTGTGAAGCGTAGCGGCGGATAGGATGTCGCTTTACGTGTCTGATTCAGTTTCACTGAGTTCCCGGAGAAGCGCCGCTGTCGAATCGATGTAGCTGAGCTTTGCCTCAGTAGCCTCGAATGAGGTCAGCTGTAGGTCGTCCGGGGCTAACATCCCTTCAGTTTTTTCGCCTGATTGACTCTTCCAAGCGCTCCCAATCCGGAGCGCCACGTCTTTCTGAATGGCCAGCCACTCCCTCCTAAAGCGGTGCGAAGCCTTGTGCGAATCGCGGTTTCGTAGGTGCTGGAGTTTTTTCTTCAAGTCGAGCGCTGAGTCGGAAAAATTGGAAAGGCACTCATCCTGAAATTCCAACTCTTCAGGGTTCGCGTCGGCCCTTTCGAACAAGGCCTGAAAAAGGTGGAACCCGACTCGCGTAAGCTTTTCCCCGTACCGGGGCCTCTTCCCCTCGCCCCCTCTATTTGACAGAATGCCTACTTATCGGACCCAAGGAAAACGCAGCTTGAACTTCCTATCTGCGCGCTCCACCGGGTTCCGGATCGTCGGCTCACTCACGGCGTCGCGAGGGTAGGGCGCGGTACCGGAACGGGTCAAGCGCGTGCGGTGCCCGAGCCCCGGGACCCGGTTCGCACCAGCGCTTCCGCCGAGGTAGAGTCGAACTTCATCGGGCCGTGGCGCAGCCTGGTTAGCGCGCCTGACTGGGGGTCAGGAGGTCGCGAGTTCGAATCTCGCCATCCCGACCATTTCTTTTCTTACTGTCCTGATTTCGTTTAACTATAGCAGCCTAGTTCTGCGAGACAGCACCGATGCCGTTGATTATAATAGGATGTTTTTTTGCGTGTGCGTTGTGTGTTTTGATTGTCGCAACCCATGGCCACTGCCTTTGTTGACAGTGATAAAAAGAGACGTTATTCTTAGGCCTTGTTGATGCCCTTTTCCTTTGAATCGCAAGGTCGTGAGTTTAAATCTCGCTACCCGGACCCTTTGCTATTCTCGAATATTACTTCCTCTCAAAATCAGTGAACGCCGATCGCATTGAGCATTTCCGTGAGCGCCTTCGGAAGTTGGCAGAAGAGATAAAGACCGATCTTACTGCGAATAGTGCTGATGCCAGCGTTGTTAAGCTGGACACCTCTATCGGTCGACTTTCCCGCATGGATGCCATGCAAAACCAGCAGATGGCGCTTGAGTTGCGCCGCCGCCGGGAAAATCAGTTACTGCGGATAGCGTGTGCGTTTAAACGGATTGATAAGGGGGGGTACGGGAAATGCGGGAAATGCGGGAAGCAGATCAGCGAGGAGCGACTCGATGTTTTCCCTGATGTTGTGACCTGTGTGACTTGCACTTAATCGGACACAATGTTCCGGTCTTTAGCTCAGTTCTATAAACTCGGGAGTTGACGTCGGTTGGGCTTGTGGTGAAAGGTGTCCCCGTGAATAAGCTCCATTTGGCACTGTCGTTTTCATTTGTGTTCGGCGTCGCGGTGAGCGCGGAGGACAACAAATATACATCCATCTTTGATGGCAAGACGCTTAAGGGTTGGACCCAGCGCAACGGAACTGCGACCTATCGCGTCGAGAATGCCGTTATCATTGGCAAGACGAAGGAAGGTAGCCCAAACTCATTTCTTTGTTCCGACCCGGAATATGGAAACTTTGACCTAATGTTCGATGTGAAAGTGGATGACAAACTGAATTCGGGAGTGCAAATCCGCTCGCAAACACGCGGCGGTTTCAAGGGACGCGTGAATGGGCCGCAGGTCGAGATTGAGTCAAGCGGCAAAAATGGCGCAGAGTCAGGATACATTTACGGCGAAGCGGCCGGGGGATGGATGACGCCTAAGGCCAAACTCATTCCGCACAAGCATTTTCAGGACGGCGAATGGAACAGCTACAGGGTCTTGGCCAAGAATGCAAATATCAAGGTATGGATCAACGGCAATCTAATTTCAGATCTTACACACGAGGAGAAATTCAAGACCCATCCCAAAGGCTTTATCGCACTGCAGGTTCACAGTATCGGCAAAGGAACGGGGCCTTTTGAAGTCAGTTGGCGCAATCTTAAGCTCAAGGAACTGGATTAAGCCGATAATTCGGTGTTGTATTTACTGGGGGTAATTTCCAGCGGTGACTTGGTTTGCTGATTGCCGGGCTCGACAATTCGCGGTAAGGGCCATCCTTACTTAGTTAAGCAATCTCCCAGACAGGAAGGAGGCTTTGAGAGGGGCAAGGCCGTGTTTCAGTGCCAAACAAATCAGTGTTGATTCAGGGGGGGGCTTTCTGGCGGTTGATACCTCAGTGTACAATTTTCTGTGCAGCTTGACCTGAATCCGCCTCAGCGGCATCAATAGCGCATGTCACGTCTTTTCTTTTTTGCCGTTGGCTTGTGCTTCGTCTCCGTAGTCCAAGCTGATGGGCCGGTTCTTCATTCGTTCGAGCGGATGACACTTTCAACGGAGTACTTTAGTGAGGGGGCGAATTTCGGCGACGTGTCGCACGATGGTGTGGCGGACATCGTGTCGGGGCCGTATTGGTATGCGGGACCGGATTATAAAACGAAGCATGAGATTTATGAGCCCAAGCCGCAGGACCGAAATCGGTATGCGGATAATTTTTTCTGGTTTGTTTACGACTTCAACGGCGATGGATGGAGCGATTTGTTTCGCGTCGGGTTTCCAGGCACACCAGGATTTGTTTACATGAATCCAAAGGGGGCTGAGCAGCATTGGGCGCGGCATCAGGTTTTTGACTGGGTAAGCAATGAGTCCCCGACTTTAACCAATCTTATCGGTGATGAGCGCCCGGAGCTTGTGTGCACCAAACGTGGGCAGTTCGGTTACGTGGTGGTGGATTGGGAAAATCCCCTCAAGAAGTGGGCCTTTCATGCGGTATCCGGTGCGGTAACAGCACAACGGTTCGGGCACGGCTTGGGAGTGGGCGATGTGAACGGTGACGGCCGGCGAGACATCATCCACAAGGACGGCTGGTTCGAACAACCGGCTTCCGACGAGGAGTCGTGGAGGGCGCGCAAGTTTACTTTTGCCACTCGCGGCGGTGCACAGATGTTTGCTTATGACGTTGACGGCGATGGCGACAACGACGTTATAACCAGTCTCGCCGCGCATGAGTTTGGGTTGGCATGGTTTGAACAGGTGCAGGCAGACACTGGCGGTATCACGTTCAAGAAACACCTCGTTATGGGCAGCACGCGGCGCGAGAACAAATACGGCGTGGTCTTCAGCGAGTTACATGCGACTGGGTTGCACGACATGGATGGCGACGGGCTAAAGGATATCGTCACAGGCAAAACTTATTGGTCGCATCACAAAAAATCGCCCCAATGGAATGCTGGCGCGGTGGTTTATTGGTTCAAGCTTGTGCGCGGGAAAGACGGCGTGGACTTCGTGCCGTGGCGTGCCGACACCGACTCGGGACTCGGGCGGCAGGTGTCCATTGGCGACGTGAACAGCGACGGCTTGCCGGACATCGTTTCCGCCGGGATGAAGGGCACGCACGTGCTGAGGCATATTGCAAGGAAGGTAAGCGTTGTTGATTATGACAAGGCACAGTACAAGCGCTACACGCCTCAGTCATTGCCCAAGGGCGTATTACCCAAGGGGAAAAATGGTAAAGCACTGAATCTCGATTTTGAAAACGGCACACTCGCCGACTGGACGGCCAATGGCAAAGCCTTCGACGGCCAGCCGATAGAGGGTGAAATAGATCCAAAACGCAAGTTCGGCCAAGGCAAGGTTGCCAAGCCGCAGGGGAAGTTTTGGTTGGGTGGCTTTGAGAAGAAATTCGACATCCCCACCAGCACGCTGACTTCCGTGGCGTTTGCGGTTACACACCCATTCGCGGCGTTTCGCATAGGAGGTGGTAATCACGAGGAGACGCGGGTGGAAGTGGTGCGTGCGGATAGCGGGCAGGTGATTTTCAAAATGAGCGGACGCAATAGCGAGACCATGCGGCCCACGGTGGTAGACCTACGCGCTCACGCAGGTAAGTCGATTTTCGTGCGTGTTATAGACGAACACACCGGAGGATACGGGCACGTGAATTTTGATAACTTCCGTTTTTACGCCAAGCGCCCGAAGTTTGCCAATGCCGTGAAGCCTCCAAAGCCATTGGTGTTTGAAAAACCTCTGCTCGAGGGCGCTGCCGCTGAGGATGCAGCCAAGGCGATGACCTTGCCACCCGGCTTCCGCGTCATTGCCTCTGCCGCCGAGCCGGACGTGATGCAGCCTGTTGCTTTCACACTCGACCATCGCGGTCGTATGTGGGTGGCTGAGGCGTACAGTTACCCGCACCGTCAACCAGAGGGTAAGGGTCGTGATCGCATAATCATTCTCGAGGATACCAACGGCGACCACAAGTTTGACAAACGCAAGGTATTCGTCGAAGGCCTTAACCTCGTGAGCGGGTTGGAGGTGGGTTTCGGCGGCGTGTGGGTAGGCGCCGCGCCGTATCTGCTGTTCTTCCCTGACCTCAACGTCGATGACCAACCCGATGGCAAGCCTCAAGTACTGCTCGACGGCTGGGGCTATCAGGATACGCACGAGACTATGAACAGTTTTATATGGGGGCCTGACGGCTGGCTCTACGGTTGCCACGGCGTGTTCACACACAGCAGGGTTGGCAAGCCCGGCACGCCTGATGTCGAGCGTATTCCCTTCAATGCTGGCGTGTGGCGTTACCACCCCACACGGCACATATTCGAAGCATTTGCACAGGGCAGCAGCAACCCGTGGGGTGTCGACTTTAACGCGTACGGCCAATGCATTATCGAGGCCTGCGTCATTCCGCATCTTTTCCATATGGTCCAGGGTGGCCGCTATCAGCGGCAGGGTGGACAGCATTTCAACCCGCACACCTACGACGACATCAAGACCATCGCTGACCATTTGCACTACGCCGGCAATATCAGCGACCACGCACACTGGGGCAAAACCCCTGGTGTGCCGAGCGCCACAGCTGCGGCCGGCGGCGGCCATGCCCACGCAGGTTTGATGATCTACCTTGGTGACAGTTGGCCCGGCCAATATCGAGGCCAGGCTTTTATGAACAACATTCACGGCGCACGTCTCAATATGGACATTCTCAAGCCTAGCGGCAGCGGTTACTCGGCTAGTCACGGCGCGGACTTCGTGCAGTTCAACGATCGCTGGAGCCAGATCATTAATCTCCGCTACGACCAGGACGGGAGTGTCTACCTTATCGACTGGTACGACAAAAACCAATGTCACCGCAGTGATCCCGATACCCACGATCGTTCTAATGGCCGTGTTTTTAAGATTATTTACAAAAACGAAAAACGTACGCCCGTCGACTTGAGCAAACTCACGCTCAAAGGCTTGGCCGAGCTTCAATCGCACCCCAACGAATGGCAGGCTCGGCACGCCCGGCGGGCCCTGCAGGAGCGATTAACCAAAGAGCCTAGAGGTGAAGAACAGGCCCAAGCTAACGTAATCCTCAAAGAGCAACTCGTTAACGCCAAAACCACTGCCCTGCGCCTACGCGCTCTCTGGGCTCTTCATTCCAACGAGGGCCTCAATCAGCCAGATCTGCTAGCTTTGCTCAAAGATCACGACGAGCACCTACGTGCCTGGGCTATCCAACTGCTTTGCGAAAAAAAGAAACCGAGCGCTTCAGCTTTGAAGGAATTCGTACGACTCGCTCGAGAGGATGGATCTCCAATCGTCCGACGGTACATTGCTAGTGCCATGGATCGCACCCCGGTCCCTCAACGCACTCCTGTTCTCGCGGCCCTTCTAACCCACGCCGAGGATGCGGATGACCCCAATCTTCCATACCTCTACTGGTACGCCACCGAACCGGTAGTTGCCGCTAACAAAACCGCAGCTATTCAACTTCTGGCTAAAACGAAAATCCCAATAATCCGTCAAAATATAACACGCCGAATGGCGACCGGAAAATAAAAGAAAGGGCGCACTTTCGAGTTTGCGAGCCTTTAATGGAATCGGATCATGATTTGGCATTCACTAATTATTTTTTGTTTACCGCTTTCACTTTTGGCGGTTAAGAAGGAGTCTCAACAGGGCAAGGTAACACCGTATACTGGGCTGGAGGCGGCGCGAACCATGAATGTGCCTAGAGGGTTCAATGTTACTCTCTTTGCCTCTGAACCGGACATCAAGCAGCCAATCGGTTTTTGCATTGATGATCGCGGGCGTCTTTGGGTGGCTGAAGCTAATAATTATCCGGACAAGCAGGGAGGAAAGAGGGACCGTATCGTTATCCTTCAGGATACAAACGGGGATGGGCGACATGACAAGCGCGTGATATTTTTCGACAAACTCGAGTATGTGAGCGGAATTGAGGTCGGGTTCGGAGGTGCGTGGGTTATGTCGATACCGAATTTTTATTTTATCCCAGACGCGAATTACGATGGTGTACCGGACGGAGAACCGGTCTTGCTGCTGGATGGTTTCGGCACGCATGCAAACGCACATAATATCGCCAACGGCTTTGCCTGGGGGCCGGATGGGTGGTTGTACGGCACGCATGGGATTACGAATTGGTCTCTACCGGGTAAGCCGGGGACGCCAAAGGAGAGGCGTCGGCGATTTGAAGGCGGGGTGTGGCGGTATCATCCGGTGCAGCACAAGTGGGAGTCCTTTGCCGTTGGTACCACAAACCCGTGGGGCATCGACTGGAACGAGTATGGCCATGCCTTTGTTTGTAACTGCGTGAATCCGCATCTTTTTCACATTGTCCAAGGTGCGCATTATGAGCCCGCCCGAAATCGGCCGACCGGTCAGTTTGTCTACGAGCGCATCTCGACTATTGCCGACCATTTGCATTTTACGAACACGAAAACCATCCGTGCTGGCATTGGTTCGCCGGAGGAAGACGCAGCCGGCGGCGGCCATGCGCATAGCGGCACGATGATTTACCTGGGCGATAATTGGCCGGTCAATTATCGTGGGCAGGTTTTCATGAACAATATTCATGGGCAGCGCATCAACTGCGATCGCATCACACGCAAGGGTAGTGGCTACACCGCGAGTCATGCACCGGATGTGTTGCGCGCGAGCGATCCATGGTTCGTGGGTGTCACACTCGCCTACGGCCCCGACGGTGGTGTGTACATCAGTGACTTCTCAGAAACAGGCGAATGCCATCACACTCGCAACCCCCGCAAACACACCGGGCGAATCTTCAAGATCACCTATGGCAAACCCAAACCTTGGAGTGGGGATATTGGTAAATTGAGCATTTCTGAACTGGTGAACCGACAGATGCATCCCAACGAATGGCACGTGCGCCACGCGCGGCGCGTATTGCAAGAGCGCGCGGACTCCGCGCTTGGGCAAGCGCAGTTTATTCGCACGTTGACAGAAGGCGACGACACTATTCGCAGGTTGCGCGCGTTGTGGGCACTGCACTGCACAAGAGGTTTAACAGCCAAGCGCTTGGTTGATTTGCTGCGTGATAAGGACGAGCACTTGCGCGCTTGGTCAATTCAATTACTGTGCGAAAACAAAACGCTTCCCAAGGCTGCGCGCTTGGCCTTTGCGCGGATGGCTCGCGAAGATAAATCATCCCTAGTGCGCCTATACCTCGCCAGCGCGATGCAACGACTGCCAGCAATACATCGAGTACCGGTGCTCAAGGCATTGCTCGCCCACGCAGAGGATGCAACCGACCAGAACCTTCCGCTGATGTATTGGTACGCCACGGAACCGGTGGTGGCCGCGGATAATAAAGCCGCATTGGAGTTGCTAGCCGTTTGCAAAATACCGAAGGTGCGCCAGTTTGTCACACGCCGCATGGCGGCGAAAAGGTGATGGGCCTTGCTGATTTGATCTGTATGACTAAGCTGTTCCCATGTGCGGTGATGCCGAGGGTTCAATCTGTTATTAAAAGGTGGAGGGTTTGCAGTTACTGGAGGTCGTTAGAGAGAAGAGGCAAGCTGTAGGTCAGGGAGGAGTAGTGTCGCACAAATATTCTTTAAAGAGTGCTACGGTAATCGGCTGCCGAATTGTTTGCACAGTCTCATGATTCGGAGAGTTAAGCGCCATCGTCATAAATCGGCACGTTGCGAGAGTGTCGTAGTTGGTTTGAGGTTCCTTCTACATGTTTTTATTGCTGTTTGCATCCTGGTGCCATTGAACCTTCGTGCGCAGGATACGGATGCACTGGCGGCGCTGGTGGGTGTGTTGAAGGAGGTGGACGATCCAGGGTTTCAACTGGATATTCTCAAGGGTATCACCGCAGCATTGAAGGGGCAGAGGGACGTGGAGGCACCGGACGATTGGGGTGCGGTGGCGTCAGTCTTGGCTGAGAGTTCTAGTGCGGAGGTGAGGCAGTTGGCACAGTCGCTATCGCTGACGTTCGGCAGCAAGGCGGCGCTGGATGAGTTGCGGAAGGTTTTGGCGAACGAAAAAGCAAAATTGCCCGAGCGACGGAAGGCGATGGCGGCCTTGGTGTCTGCGCGGGATACAAAGTTGCCGGAGGTGCTGAGGGCGTTACTGCGAGGGATGACGCTACGGCGGGAGGCGTTGCGTGGACTGGGGGCGTTTGAGGATCCAAAAACACCGCTGGCGATTATGGAAATTTATGCAGAGTTGGACACGGAAGGCAAACGCGACGCGCTGACGACGCTTGCCTCGCGCGTCAGTTTTGCCAAGGTCCTGATGGCGGCGGTGGCAAGCAGTTCGGTGAAGGCGAACGAATTGCCGGCGGACATTGTGCGACAGTTGCGTGCGCATGGAGTGAAGGATTTCAATGTGAAACTTGATAAGGTATGGGGCGTGATCCGTTCGACGCCGGCGGCGAAACTGGCGGAAATTGCCAAGTACAGAAAGCTGCTGGAGACCAAGGCGAATCGGGCTAACAATCTTACGCGCGGGCGGGCTTTATTCCAACGCACCTGCGCACAGTGCCACAAATTGTATGGTGAAGGAGGCGAGATCGGGCCGGACATCACTGGGTCCAATCGCAACGATCTTGATTATTTACTCACCAACATGGTCGATCCTAACGCGGAAATTCCAAATGACTATCGTACGACCATTTTACGGACTAAAGACAATCGCGTGCTGGTAGGGGTTGTCCGGGGCAGCGAAGGGAGGTCTATCACCATCGCTACTCCGGCCGAGGTGGTGACGGTCGACAAGGCCGATGTTGCAGCCGTTGAGCCACAGCAGTTTTCCATGATGCCAGAGGGTCTGGTGCTGGCGTTCAAGGAGGATGAACTGTGCGATCTTGTCGCCTACCTGCGAGGCAACCGGCAGGAGTCATTGCCATGAGTTGGGATTCAGACCGTGGCTGACTCCAAGTTCCCGAAGAGCACCGGCGGTTTCTGGGGTGTGCGGACGCCGTTTGCTCCGAGTCGATGTCCTTTTTATTACGGATGGGTAATCGTTTTCGCGGCAACGCTTGGTTTTGTATTCAGTATCCCAGGTCAAACGATCGGATTCAGCGTTTTT